>CDZB01010611.1_pt1 | contig 103036 bp, 101 predicted proteins | sample 554961 | NCBI WGS metagenome assembly CDZB01 (sample SAMEA3182106, study PRJEB8094) | gut metagenome | biome: human; feature: gut; material: Stool; isolation source: human stools | place: Canada | collected 2013-02-26 | reverse complement strand
AACTCCAGAAAATCGGAGGTCACTTATGGATTGGTATCCCTTATGGAACTCGCTGCGCATTGCGGCGCTCGTCCCATTGGGCTGCCGCCCAACGGGAGCCCTGATTTGAAAAGCACGGTCGGAAGTGAATTCCATCCGCGCCAAGGTTTTGCCTGTCGGCAAAACGCTTGAACGCCGCATTTGCGGCAGCTGGAGATCGCCTGAATCTCCCAAACTCCAGAAAATCGGAGGTCACTTATGGATTGGTACCCCTTATGGAACTCGCTGCGCATCGCGGCGCTCGTCCCATTGGGCTGCCGCCCAACGGGAGCCCTGATTTGAAAAGCACGGTCGGAAGTGAATTCCATCCGCGCCAAGGTTTTGCCTGTCGGCAAAACGCTTGAACGCCGCATTTGCGGCAGCTGGAGATCGCCTGAATCTCCCAAACTCCAGAAAATCGGAGGTCACTTATGGATTGGTACCCCTTATGGAACTCGCTGCGCATCGCGGCGCTCGTCCCATTGGGCTGCCGCCCAACGGGAGCCCTGATTTGAAAAGCACGGTCGGAAGTGAATTCCATCCGCGCCAAGGTTTTGCCTGTCGGCAAAACGCTTGAACGCCGCATTTGCGGCAGCTGGAGATCGCCTGAATCTCCCAAACTCCAGAAAATCGGAGGTCACTTATGGATTGGTACCCCTTATGGAACTCGCTGCGCATCGCGGCGCTCGTCCCATTGGGCTGCCGCCCAACGGGAGCCCTGATTTGAAAAGCACGGTCGGAAGTGAATTCCGTCCGCGCCAAGGTTTTGCCTGTCGGCAAAACGTTTGAACGCCGCATTTGCGGCGGCGTGGAGATCGCCTGAATCTCCCGAACTCCAGAAAATCGGAGGTCACTTATGGATTGGTATCCCTTATGGAACTCGCTGCGCATTGCGGCGCTCGTCCCATTGGGCTGCCGCCCAACGGGAGCCCTGATTTGAAAAGCACGGTCGGAAGTGAATTCCGTCCGCGCCAAGGTTTTGCCTGTCGGCAAAACGTTTGAACGCCGCATTTGCGGCGGCGTGGAGATCGCCTGAATCTCCCGAACTCCAGAAAATCGGAGGTCACTTATGGATTGGTATCCCTTATGGAACTCGCTGCGCATTGCGGCGATCTCCACGGTCGTTATTTTCTTTGCCGGCATTTTTGCCGCCTATTATATCGCAAAGCTTCCGCGCCTGGTCAAAGGTGTGCTCGATGTGCTTCTGACGCTGCCGCTCGTGCTGCCGCCGACGGTCGTGGGCTATCTGCTGCTGCGCGTGTTCGGCCCCAAGCGCGTCATCGGCGCGTGGGTGCTCGAAACGTTCGGCGTCAAGATGGTCATGACCTGGTGGTCAGCCATCTTTGCCACGGTGGTCGTCATCTTCCCGCTGATGTACCGCACGGTGCGCGGCGCGTTCGAGTCTTTTGACGAGACGCTGGCCTATTCTGGACAGACGCTGGGCCTGTCGAATACCTACATTTTCTGGCGTATCCGCATGCCGTACTGCCGTCAGGGCGTGCTGGCCGGCACAGTGCTGGCCTTTGCCAGAGCACTTGGCGAATACGGCGCGACGAGCATGATCGCGGGCTACACGCCCGGCAAGACCGCGACGATCTCTACCACGGTCTATCAGCTCTGGCAGACGAACAACGATGTGCTGGCGACGAAGTGGGTCTTGGTCAATATTGCGATCTCCGCCGTTGTGCTGCTGGCGGTCAACATGCTCGAGCGGCGTGACTTCCTCACGGATGCGAGCAAGGCGAGGAGGGCGAGAAGATGAGTTTGTCTGTCGATATTGAAAAAAAGCTTGGCGCGTTTCATCTGCGCTCACAGTTTGAAGCGCCGGACGAGACGATGGCGCTGCTCGGCGCCTCGGGCTGCGGCAAGAGCATGACATTAAAGTGCATCGCAGGCATCGTGACGCCCGACCGCGGGCGCATCGTGCTCGGCGGCCGCGTGCTGTTTGACAGCGAAAAGAAGATCAATCTGCCGCCTCAGCAGCGCAGGGTCGGATATCTTTTCCAGCAGTACGGGCTGTTCCCGAACATGAGCGTGGAGCAGAATATCCTCTGCGGCATCCGCAGCGGAGATAAGGCGGAAAAGCGCCGTGTTCTGGCGGAAAAAATTCGCATGTTCCGCCTTGAGGGCCTTGAGAAAAAGCACCCCGCGCAGCTCTCCGGCGGCCAGCAGCAGCGCGTGGCGCTCGCGCGCATTTTGTGTTCCGAGCCGGAGGCGATTTTGCTCGACGAGCCGTTCTCCGCGCTGGACAGCTACTTAAAGTGGAATCTTGAGATCGAGCTTGCCGACCTGCTCGCGACGTTCAACGGCCCCATCCTCTGGGTCAGCCACGACCGCGATGAGTGTTACCGCAACTGCCGCAGCGTCTGCGTGATGGAAGACGGCCGGACCGGCGAGGTCACGCCGATGGACGAGATGATCCGCCATCCGGGCAGCGTCAGCGCGGCGCGCCTCGCGGGCTGCAAGAACTTCTTCGCCGCCGAGGCGAGAGACGGCAAAGTCTACCTGCCCGAGTGGAACGTGGCGCTGCCGCTTGCTGGCATGGAAAATACCTTTACGACGATTGGCATTCCAGACAATGCCGTCACCATGAGCGAGAACGGCGCCATGAGTTGCACCGTCTGCCGCAGGATCCTCGGCGTGGAGGAGAACATTCTCCTGCTGCGTCCGGAGGGCAGCGCCGAAGGCGCGCCGATGCTGCGTATCACTGTTGGACATGAAAGTGATCTGCAAGCGGGGGCAGCCGTCCGCGTTGCACTGGACTACAGCAAACTGTTACTCCTGTGAATTGAAAAAGTGAGAGCAGGGTAATACCCAGCTCTCTTTTTCCGTCAAAATATAAATACAATTCGTAATATTCTGCCAAAATATAACGAAACACGGCGGTTTTGGGCGTATGCCCAAAACCGCCGTGCCATATTTTCCTTACAGGCGCCCGTAGATGCGGGTCGTCTCGTGGATGGACTTTGCGAGCTTTTTGCTCGCCTCGCCGCTCAGTATGCGCCACTGCCAGTTGCCGCTGCTCGTGCCGGGGGTGTTCATGCGGCAGCCCTTGCCAAGGCCCAGATAGTCCTGCATCTGTGCGACAAACAACCTGCTCTGGCAGCTCATGCCGCCGCGGATGATGCCGGCGTTGAAGCCCTCCTCGTCATTGAGACCGAGGTACTTCTTCGCGAACGCGATGTCCGCCTTATCCGCCTCCGTGCGCCAGAGGGCGAGGGGCGCGTTGTCGTGCGTGCCGGTGTAGCAAATGCTGTTGAAGCTGCAGCTATGCGGCAGGTAGTCGCTCGGGTCGCGCGAGTCGAACGCAAACTCGAGGACCTTCATGCCGGGAAGGCCGGAATCGGAGAGCAGCTGCACGACCTCGGGCGAGGGATAGCCGAGGTCCTCGGCGATGAAATCGAGGTCGCGGAACCAGCCGGTCAGCACGCCGACGAGCGACATGCCGGGGCCCTTGACCCAGCGGCCGTTTTTGGCGGTCGTCTCGCCGTAGGGAATGGCCCAGTAGCTCTCGAAGCCGCGGAAATGGTCGATGCGGATGACGTCGTAGAGCTTCTGCGCGCCGCCGATGCGGCGGATCCACCAGCCGAAGCCGTCGCGCGCCATGGCCTCGTAGTTGTAGAGCGGGTTGCCCCAGAGCTGCCCGTCCTCGCTGAAGCAGTCAGGCGGGACGCCGGAGACCTCGGTGGGCACGTTGTGCTCGTCGAGTTGGAACATTTCGGGTTCTGCCCACACGTCGGCGGAGTCCATCGCCACATAGATGGGCAGGTCGCCGATGATGCGGATGCCGAGCGAGTGGATGTACGCCTTGAGCGCTTCCCACTGGCGGAAGAAGAGAAACTGAATGTAAGTGAAAAGCTCCACATCCTCGCGCAGCTCGGCGCGGTAGCGCTCGATGACCTCGCTGCTTGTGCGGCAGCGGATGTCCTCGTCGTCCCATTCCGTCCAAGACTTCATGCCGAAGTGGCGCTTGAGCGCCATGAAGAGGGCGTAGTTCGGCAGCCAGCGCTCATTTTCCCGCTCAAATGCCGCGACGGCCTCGCGGTCGCGCGTAAAGCCGCGCGTCTTGGCCTTTTCGAGCAGCGTGAAGCGGCTCGCGTAGATTTTGCCGTAGTCGACATAGCGGGGGTCGTCGCCCCAATCACAGGCGTTGACCTCCGCGCGCGTCAGGAGCTTATCTTTGACGAGCAAGTCCAAGTCGATGAAATACGGGTTACCCGCAAAGGACGAAAAGCTCTGATACGGCGAGTCGCCGTAGCTCGTCGGGCCGAGCGGCAAGAGCTGCCAGTATTTCTGCCCCGCGGCGGCGAGAAAGTCGGCAAAGTCATAGGCGGCCTTGCCCATCGTGCCGATGCCGTGAGGCGAGGGGAGGGACGAGATCGGCATCAGAATGCCGGAGGAACGTTCGATCAATGGAACCACTTCTTTCTGGAAAATGAAGGATGAAAGGCGTTAACCCTTTACCGCGCCTGCGGCCACGCCCTTGATGATGTACTTCTGGCACAGCAGATAGAACACGATGACAGGGATGATGCTCAGCAGGATCAGCGCCATCGTCGCGCCGAGGTCGACGGTGCCGTAGCTGCCCTTGAGGTACTGGATGTGGATGGGGATGGTCATGTACTTCGTGCGGTCGAGCACGAGATAGGGCAGCAGATAGTCGTTCCACACCCACATGATCTCGAGAATGCCGACAGAGATCATCGTGGGCCGCAGCATCGGCAGCACGACGGAGAAGTACGTGCGCAGCGGGCCGCAGCCGTCGATGGCGGCCGCCTCCTCAATTTCAAGCGGGATGGATTTGATAAAGCCGACGAACATGAAAATCGCAAGCCCCGCGCCAAAGCCGAGGTAGATGATGGGGATGGTCCAGGGGGTATTGAGCTTGAGGGTATCGGCCGTCTTCGACAGTGTGAACATCACCATCTGGAACGGTACGACCATCGAAAAGACGCAGAGATAATAGACCATGCGGCAGAATTTGCTGTCCACGCGCGCGATGTACCACGCGGCCATCGACGTGCAGAGCAAAATCAGCGCGGTCGAGACGATGGTGATAAATAAGCTGTAGCCGGCGGATTTTAAGAACGGGTAGTTGCCGAACGTCAGGCCCTTGATGAAGTTCGCCCAGCCGGCAAAGCTCTCCGCGTTCGGGAGGGCGAACGTGTCGGTCTTGACATAGGTGTTGAGCTTGAAGGAGTTGATGACCACCGTGAGGACCGGCAGCACATAGATGACGCAGATGACGCCGAGCACGATGGAGAGGATCGTCTTGCGGCGGGCTTCTGCGGAAAGAGAGTGCTTGTTCATTACTGCTGCACCTCCTTTTTGCGGTTGGCACTGAGCTGGAGAAGACCGATGGTCGCGACCAAAATGAAGAACAGCACGGCCTTGGCCTGCGCGGTGCCGCGCGAGTTGGCATTCTGCCCGTAGAACGTGTTGAGAATGTTCAGCGCGAGCATTTCGGTCTCTTTGATCGAGCTGCCGTCGGACAGGATGGTATAGGGCTGGCCGCCCGTGAGGGCGAGGTTCTGGTCGAAGAGCTTGAAGCCATTCGTAAGAGAGAGGAACGTGCAGATGGTGATGGAGGGCATCACATTCGGGATCGTGACTTTCCAAAGCGTCTGCCAGCGGCTCGCGCCGTCGATCTTCGCGGCCTCGAGCATGTCCTCGGGCACGGCTTGCAGGCCCGCGATGTAAATGATCATCATGTAGCCGATCTGCTGCCAGCACATCAGGATGATGAGACCCCAGAAGCCGAGCTTCGTATTGAGCAGGATCGACGTGCCGTAGCGCGAGAGGATGCCGTCGAAGATCATCGACCAGATGTAGCCGAGCACGATGCCGCCGATGAGGTTCGGCATGAAGAACACCGTGCGGTACAGGTTGCTGCCCTTGATGCCCTGCGTGAGCGCATAGGCCACGGCGAAGGCCAGCACGTTGATGAGCACGAGCGATATGACGGCAAACAGCGCCGTGAACCAGAACGAATGCACAAAGCTCGCATCCTGGAACGCGCGGCGGTAGTTTTCAAGGCCGACAAAATGCGCGTCGCTCGTGACCTTGAATTTGCAGAAGGAGAGATAGATGCCCTTGCAGAACGGATAGACAAAGCCGATGATGAACGCGCAAACCATCGGCCCCATAAAGAGCGGGAACCAGCGGCGGATCGGGCGGCGGATCATCGAGCTGTTGACCGCAGCGTTGCTGTGCTTATGTTTCAATTCGATCAACTCCCAGCCAAAGATAGAATATTGCTTTTGTTTCTGCACGGCGGGCGCTTCATGCGGCGCTCGCCGTGATATGCAGGGAGGGGCGGGCGAAATCGCCCGCCCCTCTCATTTGTGCTTTTCAGATGCGCTTGCTTTTTTAAAAGCGGCTTAGCCGTTGGCGGCAGCGTACTGCGTGGCCCAGCCGTCGACAAACGCGGTCTTGACGAGCTCCCAGTTGGCATCGCTCTGGTCGGCGTCGTACTGGTTCATCGCGGAGACGAGCGCAGCGCGGTAAGCATCAACGTTCGGCTGGAAGTTGGTGACCCAGGGCATGATGTAGTTGCCGTTGGTGGTGTAGTCGTTGGCGTCGGCGAGGAAGCCGTTGGTGGATTCGGCAGCCTGCTTATAGGGCATGGCGGCGAATTCATCGACCAGCATACGGGAGACCTCGGGATCGGTGACCATCCAGTTCATGAATTCGAGCGTGGCCTGAATGTCTTCCTCGGAAGCCTTGGCGTTAACAGCCCAGCAGTTCTCGGTGCCGCAGTTGAGACCCGCGTTCTCTTCGCCCGCAACACCGCAGTAGAACGGGATCATGGACAGGTTGTCAAGACCGTACTGACCGTCGCCGGTACCGGTGAGCTTGGCCCACTCCCAGGAGCCGTTCTGATAGAACACGGCCTGCTCCTTGCCGAACTCGTCCGCCGCGTCAAAGCCGCCGGCAGCGAGATCAGCAGGATTCACGGCGCTGTTGTTGATGTACAGATCCCACAGGTTCTTGTAGTTCTGCATGTAGGTACCCTTGATGGAAGACGGGCATTCCTTCCAGGCGTCGGGATCGTCCACGGACTCGTAGTAATACTCAAGGTTCGCGAGGTGGCCGGTGAAGCGCCAGCTGGAATCGTCGCTCATGGAAGAGGAGGTGAAGGCGTCGAAGCCGAGCTCGGAAGCACGAGCGTGGATGTCCTCAGCGACGGCCTTGAGAGTCTCAAAGTTCGTGATGTCGCCAAGCGTGTAGCCGGCCTTTTCGAGCAGATCTTCGTTGACGATGATGCCGTAGCACTCGTAGCAGTAGCCGATGGAGCAGAGCTTGCCGTCGGCGTCATAGAGGTTGTAGGCGTCGGTGTTGAGCTCGTTGGCAACGGCGGTGCCGCTCAGGTCATAGCAGTAGTCGCCCCAGGTGCCGACAGCGGCCTGGTTGCCCACGACGAACAGCGTCGGGGGAGCGGACTTGTCCATCTCGGCGGTCAGGGTCTCGTTGTAGGTGCCGGAAGCGGCGGTCACGACGGTGACGGGCACGCCGGTCTTCTCGGTGTACATGGCGGCGACCTTCTGCAGGGTCCCGTCGGCTTCGGGCTTGAAGTTCAGCCAGTAGACGCGGCCGGAGGCGGTATCGCCGTCGCTGTTGTCAGCGGAGTCATCCTTCTTATCGCCGCAGGCGACGAGAGAAAGCGCCATGACAAGAGCAAGGATCATTGCAAGATACTTTTTCATTTCATCAATACTCCTTTTCAAATTTATTTTCACGCGGTTCCCGCGGGAAAATCAGTGCTTGAGCTGCCGCACGGACGCGCCCTCGCGCAGCGCGGTCGGCAGAGTGACGTGGCGATGAACGCCGCGTCCCTCGATGATGTCGAGCAGGATCTCGACGCTCGCCTCTCCCATGGCGGTCATGGGCTGGCAGAGGGTGGTGAGCATGGGATGAATGTATTCCGAGACGCTGATGCCGTCGATGGCGATGACGGAGCAGTCCTCGGGGATGGAGCGGCCGCTTTCGCGCAGGGCGCGCATCGCGCCAATGGCCATGTCGTCCGCAATGGCGAAGACAGCCGTAAAATCGGCGGGGGAGCGCAGACGCTTTTGCATGGCGGCGTAGGCGTTGGCAATGGTGAAGTCTTCGGCGCAGATCAGGTCTTCCGGATGCTCTGTTAAGCCGAAGTCGCGCAGCGCGCGCTGATAGCCAAGGTAACGGAGCTGGGAGATCGAACTGTCGTCGGGGGCGGCGGTCAGCACGGCGATGCGGCGGTGACCGTTTTTGTAAAGCTCGCTGACCGCGCGGTAGGCCTCCTGCTCGTCGGCGATGGAGACGGAGGAGTACGACTCCGGCGGAAGCGTACCGTAGGAGTTGGTGTAGGAGCAGCAGACATAGGGCACGCCGAGAAGCGAAACCTCTTCGGGCGAATAATCGCTGCGCCCGCCGAGGAAGATAATGCCGCGCAGGCGCTTTTCCTTTTCCATCACCGCACCGCACTGAATCTCGTCGTCGCCCGATGGGATCTGGCGCATGACCATCGTGTAGCCTGAGGCGTCGAGCTTCTGCTCGATGGCGTGGATGATGTCGGTGTAGAAGGGGTTCTGCACGCCGCGCACCACGAGGCCGACCGCGTCAGAACGAATTTTGACGAGGTCGCGCGCGCTGTTGTTCGGCACATACCGGTGCGCCTCGATGACGGCGCGGACCCGTCTGCGGGAATCCTCACTCACGTCCGGACGGTCGTTGAGCACGCGGGAGACAGTGCTGACGCTCACGTCTGCAAGCTTTGCAATATCCTTGATGGTCATGCCGACGCGCCCCCTGCGATGATTCCGGAAACCTTACCGGTAACGTTTCCAATCCTTGCTTACAGCATAGTCCCCACAGCGGGCAAAGTCAAATGAAACTTGCCGTTTGTGGTAAAAATGGGGGAAACACACAAGAAATGTGCACCGATTTTTGACAAAACAGCCAAAGGATCAGAGAATAGCTCTCTTAACGTTCAGCTTATGACCTGCCTGTACCGCTTTATGAGCGGCTTATAGCAAAATGCGGGCCAAAATCGGCGTTTCTGTGCAGAAACGAAAAAATTCCCCGTTTTCCGCCGCTATGCGGCAGAAAACGGGGAACGATCTGTGGCTAAAAAACCTTACTTGAGCAGCAGCTCCGCGATCTGGATGGTGTTGGTGGCAGCGCCCTTGCGGACCTGGTCGCCGCAGCACCAGAGGTTCAGACCGCGCTCGTCGGTCAGGTCCTCACGAATGCGGCCGACATAGACGATGTCCTGATCGGACGTGTCGAGCGGCATGGGGTAGACCTTGTTCTTGAGGTCGTCGACGAGCTTGCAGCCCGGGGCGTTTGCGATGAGCTCCTTGGCACGCTCGACGCTGATCTTCTCCTTCGTGCGCAGCACGACGGATACGCTGTGGCTGCGGATGACGGGCACGCGCGCGCAGGTGCAGCTGACCTTCATCTCGGGCAGGTGGAGGATCTTGCGGCCCTCGTTCTGCATCTTCATCTCCTCGCTGGTGTAGCCCTCGAAGGCCTCGCCGCCGATCTGGGGGATGATGTTGTACGCGATCTGATACTGGAAGACCTTGGGCTCAAGGTGTTTGCCCTCGGAAAGGGCCTTGACCTCATTGTTGAGTTCGTCGATGCCGCCCTTGCCCGCGCCGCTGACGGCCTGGTAGGAAGAGGCGATGATCGTCTCGATGGGGCTCTCCTTGGCGAGGGCGTTAATGGCCACAAGGGTCACGATGGTGGTGCAGTTGGGGTTCGAGATGATGCCCTTGTGCCACTTCACGTCCTCGGGGTTGATCTCGGGGATGACAAGGGGGACGTTGGGGTCGAGGCGGAACGCGCTCGAATTGTCGACGAACACCGCGCCCGCCTTGACGATCGAGGGAGCAAAACGCTCGGCGATGTCGTTCTCGGCCGCGCCGAGGACGATATCAAGGCCCTCAAACGCGTCGTCAGACGCCTCGACGATGGTGCACTCCTGACCGCGGAACATGATTTTGCTGCCCGCGCTTCTGGCGCTTGCGATGGGACGAAGGGACGCAACGGGGAAGTTGCGCTCTTCGAGAATTTTGATCATTTCCTGACCGACGGCGCCGGTGGCGCCGAGAATACCGACATTGACCTGTTTCATTACACTACATTCTCCTTCACAAAACTATTGTACAGGACACGGATGGCCTGTTCGAAATCTTTTTCTTCCACGCCCACGATGATGTTGAGCTCTTCGGGGCCCTGCGTGATCATGCGGATGTTCACGCCGTTTTCGCCGAGCTTGGCGAAAATTTTACCGGAAACGCCGGGACGGTACGCCATCTTGCGGCCGACGGCGGCGACGATGGCGATATGCTCCGTTACGGTTATCTTATTCGGCTGCACCTCTTTTTGCAGCTCGCCCAGCATTTCGTAGAGCGAGCGGGACACCTTGTCGGACGAGACGACGAGCGAGACGTTGTCGATGCCGGACGGGAGGTACTCGACGTTGACCTCGTGCTTGGCGAGCACGTTGAGAATTTTCAGGAGAGAGCCCGGTTCGCTCGACATGCCAGTCTTGGCGATGGTGATGATGGAAAAGCCCTTCTTGCCGGCGATGCCGGTGATGAAGCCGCCCTCTTCCATCTCGTCGCCGATGGACTCCAAGATCATCGTACCGGGATGGTCGGGCGCGTTGGTATTGCGGATGTTGAGCGGGATGTTTTTCTCGCGCACGGGGAAGATCGTGCCCTCGTGCAGGACCTGCGCGCCGATGTAGCTCAGCTCGCGCAGCTCGCTGTAGGTCACGCGGCGGATGGGCTCGGGATCGTCGACGATGCGCGGGTCGGCCATCAGGATGCCGGAGACGTCCGTCCAGTTCTCATACACGTCCGCGCCGAGCGCTGCTGCCGCGAGCGCGCCGGTGATGTCGCTGCCGCCGCGGGAGAACGTGCGGATGTGCCCGTCGGGCATCACGCCATAGAAACCGGGGATGACGACCTTGCGGTCCTCGGCGAGGGAGCGCAGCGCCGCGTAGGATGCGTCCTGATCGACGGTGCCGTCGAACTTGAACTTGATCCAGCGGGCCGCGTCGACGAACTCATAGCCGAGGTATTCGGCCATCAGCCGTGCGGAGAAGTATTCGCCGCGCGAGGCGAGCTCATCCTGGCTGATGCCATTTTTCATCTTGTCCCACAGCGCGTCGAACTCTTTGTCGAGGCTGATGTGCAGGCCACATTCGGCGATGATCTCGTTGTAGCGGTCGCGGATCATGGCGAAGATGTCCTCGCACGAAACGCCGTATTTGATGTGCGCGGCGCAGAGATAGAGAAGATCGGTGATCTTATGGTCGCCGGAGAAACGCTTGCCCGGCGCGGAGACGATGACCACGCGGCGGGCGGGGTCGGCTTCCACGATGGACTTGACCTTGGCGAACTGGCGGGCGTCGGCGAGCGACGAACCGCCGAATTTCAAAACTTTGAGCATGGAGTTTATTCCTCTTCGGCCGCGTAGCGCGCAAGCAGCGCGTGCGGGTCGTCCTTTCGGTAAGATTCATAGGCGTCGAACGCCGCGCGGGCGCTGCACTCGCGGGTAAAGTATTCGCCCATGCAGCGGAACAGCCACTTGCACTGCGTGCCGGATAGGTTCACCGAGCAGGGGGTGAAAGAGTCAGCATAGAAGCTGCGGCAGCCGTCGGCGACGTCGAGACAGTCGCGCAGCACGTTCGAGCCGGTCGGGTAGCCGCCTGCGCCCGCGCCGGAAAAGCTCTGCTTGCCAAAACGCGATGCGAACAGCGTGACGAGGTTGCCGGTGCCGTCGGTGTGCGCCTCGGGCGCGGAGGAGGGGAAAAGCGTCGGGCAGACGAACGCGGCCACGGCACGGCCGTTTTTCTCCGCTCGGGCGATGAGCTTGTAGGTCAGGCCCTCGTCCTTCGCCTTGGCGATGTCGTCCGCGGTGATGGACGAGATACCGACACAGGGGATGTCCTCTTCCCTGATGTTCACGCCGAAGGCAAGGTCGGCGGAGAGGACGATCTTGCGGCGCGCGTCCAGACCCTCGACATCTGCGGTGGGGTCGGCCTCGGCGTAGCCGAGCTCCTGCGCCTTGCGGAGCGCGGGCGCGTAATCCGCGCCGGAATTCGTCATGGCGGAAAGCATGTAATTCGTTGTGCCGTTCAGAATGCCCTCGACAGCCTTGATCTCATCAAGCTCAGACGCGCGGGAGAGAGAGGTGAGCCAGGGAATGCCGCCGCCCGCGGCGGCAGTGCAGCGCAGCGCCACGCCTTTTTCTTTTGCAAGGGAGGTGAGCTCTTCAAAGTGGGCGCACATGAGCTGCTTGTTCGCGGTGACGACGTGCTTGCCCGCACGCATGGCCGCGCAGAGGTAGCTGTACGCCGACTCGATGCCGCCCATGACTTCCACCACAATATCAATCGAGGGATCGCGCACGATCTCGTCGTAATCGGCGGTCACGGTGCATGTGAGCTCCGGGCGGGGACGGCGGGAGAGAACAGCTGCAACATGCAGATCGGTTCGCCCCTCGCACAGCTTATAAAAATGGGAACCGACGGTGCCGAAGCCCAGCAGCGCAATATTCACGGGGAATGACCTTCTTTCTTTTTTGGATACTCCGTCAAGTGCGGACGAATTTGTGACTTACGCCGAAACTGTCCGCGGAAGAAAAACACTTGACTTTTTGATGGAAACAATATAACATAGCGTTTGTGAAAATACAATAGGGAAAACAAAAAAACTTTTCCCGTGAGATACAGGAGGAAACATCCATGCAGTATCAGAGCACCCGTGACAAAAATTTAAAGGCCAGCAGCGCGCAGGCCATCTTAAACGGCCTTGCCCCCGACGGCGGCCTTTACACGATGCCGTCGTTTGACGAGGTCAAGTTCGACTATACTACTGTATTAAATATGGACACGATGTCCATGTCGACGAAGATCTTATCCAAGCTCCTGCCCGACTTTTCAGAAGCGGAGATGGCAAAACTCGTCCACGACGGCTATACCGGCAAGTTTGAGACCGACCACCTGACCCCGACCGTCCCCGTCGGTGAGGACTTCATCCTCGAGCTTTTCCGCGGGCCGACGAGCGCTTTTAAGGATGTGGCGCTCTCGATGCTGCCGCGCCTGATGACCGCGTCGAAAGAAAAGCTCGGTGTGGACGACGAGATCATGATCCTGACCGCCACGTCCGGCGACACCGGCAAGGCGGCGATGGAGGGCTTCTGCGATGTGCCGGGCACGAAGATCATCGTCTTCTACCCCCACGGCGGCGTGAGCGCCGTGCAGCAGGCGCAGATGGCGACGCAGGCGGGCGAAAACGTCTGCGTGTGCGCGGTGCGCGGCAACTTCGACGATGCGCAGACCGGCGTGAAGAAAATCTTCTCCGCCGTCAGCAAGGATCAGCTGCTCGAGGGTAAGGGCGTTCGCCTGTCCTCGGCCAACTCCATCAACATCGGCCGCCTCGCCCCGCAGGTCGTCTATTATTATAGAGCGTACGCCGACCTTGTGCAGGCGGGCCGCATCCAGCCGGGCGACAAGGTCGACTACGTCGTGCCGACCGGCAATTTCGGCGATATCCTCGCGGGCTACTTCGCCAAGGAAATGGGCCTTCCCGTCGGCAAGCTCGTGTGCGCGTCCAACGCCAACAATGTGCTGACCGACTTCCTGCGCACGGGCCGCTATGACCGCCGCCGCCCCTTCTACAAGACCGTGTCCCCCTCGATGGACATTCTCGTCTCCAGCAACTTGGAGCGCCTGCTCTATCTCCTCTCCGGCGACGACAAGCTCATCGCGGATTTAATGAAGCAGCTCAGCGAAAACGGTGAGTACGAGGTGCCCGCGGACATGCTCGAAAAGCTGCACGAGCTCTTCTGGGCAGGCTTCTGCGACGACGAGGGTGCGAAAACCGCCATCGGCAAGGTCTGGAAGGACGACCATTACCTCTGCGACACGCACACGGCGGTCGCCTGGGACGTGGCGCAGCAGTACAAGCAGGCGAACCCCGAGCACAACGCCGTCGTCGTGCTCTCCACTGCCTCTCCTTATAAATTCCCCGCCGCCGTGCTCGAGGGCATCGGCGAAAAGGCCGAGGGCGACGAGTTCGACGTGATGGAGCAGCTCCACAAGGTCACGGGCGTGCCCGTGCCGAAGAATCTTGCCGACCTACGCTCCCGCGCGGTGCGTCACCGCGACGTGATCGACCGCGGCGAGATGCTCGACTACGTGCTCGGCAAGGCCGCGGCGGAAAAGTGATAAAGGAGAATAAACATGTATATTACCTGCCTTGATATGGAGGGCGTGCTCGTCCCCGAAATTTGGATCGAATTTGCCCGCGAGAGCGGCATTCCCGAGCTGACGCGCACCACGCGCGACGAGCCGGACTACGACAAGCTGATGAAATGGCGCCTGGGCGTGCTCCGCGAGCACGGCCTGGGACTCAAGGAAATTCAGGAGACTATCGCGCGCATCGACCCGCTGCCGGGGGCGAAAGAATTCCTCGACAAGCTGAGATCTGAGACGCAGGCCATCATTTTGAGCGACACCTTTGAGGAATTTGCACAACCGCTGATGAAAAAACTCGGCTGGCCGACCATTTTCTGCAACTCTCTCGAGGTGGACGCCGACGGATTCATCAGCGGCATCAAGATGAGATGCGAGCATTCCAAGCTTACGACCGTGCGCGGCCTTCAGTCCATCGGCTTTGAGACCATCGCCAGCGGCGACAGCTACAACGACCTCGAAATGATCGAAGCGTCCAAGGCGGGCTTCCTGTTCCGCACGACGGAAAAGATCAAGCACGACTACCCGCATCTGCCCGCTTTTGAGGGCTACGACGAGCTTTTAGCGGCCATCGAGCAGGTCATCCGCGCATAAGGGAAAAACAAATATCCAGCTTGAATGAAATAATATTCATTTAAAATTTGTTCATTTTGACGATTGACTTTTTTCTCCAAAAAATTATTATAATCAGGCGAAACGCAGGGGAAATTCTCCTGCAAGGCAAACATTTGTAATAAAATAGGAGGAGAAAAATGTTTAGCTTTCTGATCTGCCTCGCATTGCTGATCGGCGGCTACTTCGTTTACGGTGGCATCGTCGAAAAGACCTTCGGCCCTGACGACCGTGAAACGCCGGCTGTCAAGATCAACGATGGCGTGGACTATGTGGTTCTGCCGCAGTGGAAGCTGTTTATGATCCAGCTTCTGAACATCGCGGGCCTCGGCCCCATCTTCGGTGCCCTGCAGGGTGCTCTGTGGGGTCCCATCGTGTTCCTGTGGATCACCTTTGGTACGATTTTTGCCGGTGCGGTTCACGACTATTTCTCCGGTATGATGAGCGAGCGTAACGAAGGCGCTTCCATCTCCGAGATCGCCGGTATCTATCTGGGCGGCGCAATGAAGAACGTCATGCGCGTGTTCAGCGTGGTGCTGCTCGTTATGGTCGGTACGGTCTTTGCGGTTGGCCCTGCCGGTCTGATTGTCACCCTGTTCAAGAACGGCGGCCACGAGGGCATCGTCGCCACGACCCTGTTCTGGCTCATCATTGTTCTTGTCTACTACTTCATCGCGACCTTCATTTCCATCGACAAGATCATCGGTAAGATTTACCCCCTGTTCGGTATCTGCCTGATCATCATGGCCATCGGTGTTGCCGTCGGCATCTTCACCAAGCCTGAGTACACCATCCCCGAGATCTGGAACAACTTCGGCTCCATGCATCCCTCGGGCACCCCGGTGTGGAGCTTCATGTTCATCACCGTTGCCTGCGGCGCGATCTCCGGCTTCCATGCCACGCAGAGCCCCCTGATGGCTCGCTGCATGAAGAGCGAGAAGCAGGGCCACTTCGTCTTCTACGGCGCGATGGTCTGCGAGGGTGTTATCGCTCTGATCTGGGCTGCTGCCGGCTGCTCCCTGTATGAGGTCACCGGCGGTCTGAACACCGGCCTTGCCGCGGCTCTCGCCAATGGCCAGTCTGCTGCCATCTACGACGTCTGCTCCAAGACCATGGGCGGCGTGGGCATCGCACTCGCCATGCTCGGCGTTATCGCCTGCCCCATCACCTCCGGCGATACGGCCTTCCGTTCTGCCCGTCTTGTTCTGGCTGACTGGTTCAAGATCGACCAGAAGAAGTGGCAGAACCGCCTGATGCTCTGCGTGCCCGTCCTCGGCGTCGGCGCGATCCTCGGCATCGGCAATGCCCTCGGCAAGATCGACTACACTGTCATTTGGCGTTACTTCAGCTGGACGAACCAGACCCTCGCCATGATCGTTCTGTGGGCCGCTTCCATGTACCTCTTCTATGATAAGAAGAACTACTGGATCACCGCTGTCCCTGCTACCTTCATGAGCGCTGTGTCCGTGACGTACTTCCTGCTGGGCAACGAGTGCCTCGGCCAGTTCCTGAATACCAAGACTGCTGATGGCGCTACCGTTTACAACACTGCTGTTGCTTACCCCGTTGGTGTCATTGTTGCCGTCCTGTTCCTCGGTATCTTCCTGTACACCATCAAGAAGCGCAATCCCCAGCCTCACTACGAGACGCTGCACAAGTAAACCATTCGTAGAGCGGTGGGAGAATCCTCTCCCACCGCTTTTTTCAGATTTTGGAGGAGCTTTATGATTTTTGCACCTGTGCGCCTTGGCGAAACGAGTCTCAACGCCGAAGCTGTCGCCGCGGACAAGAAGTCCTGCAAGCGCTTCGGCCCCTGCGGCGTGGGGAAAGAGGCGCTGTTTTTGAATAGCTATTTTATCGACCGGCGCTACTATGTCGCCTTTTCGTCGGTGCGCCGCGTCTTCAAGCGCGTGGCGATGAGCCAGGGCGGCTTTTCGGGCCAAGGCGCGTTCGGCGCGATCCCCTATCTCGTGGTGCAGTATGACGGCGGGAAGGAAAAGCAGTGTACCTTCAAGCGCGAGGAAGACGTGGACGCGATGCTCGCCTATATCGGGGAAGTGCATCCCGAGATCCCGACGCTGAGCGTCGGCGGCGAGCAGCGCTTGGAGCAGAAGGCAAAGGAAGAGGCTGCGCGCTATCTTTCCGAGCTGACGAGCGACGCGCAGAGCGCGAAAGAAGAGCTGGAAAAGGCGCAGAAGTTCCTCTCCGGCTACCCTGAGCTGACAGACCGGCTCTCCAAGGCGGCCAGAGCCAAGCGTGTGAACCAGCATACGAACCCCGCCTACCGCTGGGTCGCGCTGGCCATCGTGCTGGCGGGCGCAGCGGCGCTGGTGTACGGCATCATCTCGTGGCGTAACGGCGGAGATTTCGGCATGTATTTCGCCCTCTTCGGCTTTGCGGCGATCTTCTTCTTTTCCGGCGCGCACGTGCTGCCCACGGCGAAGAACAACAAAAAGGCCGTCGCCCGCGCCTGGGAAGAGGCACAGGCCAACCTTGCCCACGTCCTGCCGGACGATTTTCCGCTGCCGGCGCGCTATGCGCACCCTGTCGTGCTCACGCGCATGATCCGCATCCTGCGCGAGGGCCGCGCCCAGAGCGCAGATGAGGCGCTCGAGGTGCTGAAATCTGACCTCAAGGCGCTCAACGCCGACGTGCAGGTCTCGCAGGAGGAATACGACGAGGTCGTCGCGATCAAGTCGATGTTCCTGCTGAGCGATTATCAGTGAGCGTATATTGATTCATTTCGTCAAAAAGCCCATGGATTTTGCAAACCCATGGGCTTTTTTCTGTCGCCTGGCAAGTGAATATAAGAGCGGTAAAAGAAAAATGCTTGCAAAGCGATCGCTTTGCAAGCATTTTTTATCTCTTTTTGCTCTTTGCCGTGGGCTTTGGCTTGGCCCAGCCGGATTTGCGCTTAAAGTTTTTCGGCTTGTCAGCGCCGCTGCTCTTCGGGCTCTGCCCGCCGCGGGGCGCGTCGTTTCTGCGGCCGCCGGTCTGAGCGGCGGAGGGCTTTTTGCCGCCGCCGGATTTGCCATGCGGCATCGCGCGGTCATCGCCGTACGGGCGGACAAGGCACTTCGGCCCGTAGCCGATGAGATCCTCGCGTCCGGCCTTTTTGAGCGCCTCGATGACGAGCTTTTTCTTGTCGGGGCGGAACCACTGGAGCAGCGCGCGCTGCAATTCCTTGCCGTGCGGCGTCGTCTCGGCGAAGACAGGTGTCATATCGCGCGGGTCGATGCCGGTGTAGTACATGCAGGTCGAGAGCGTGCCGGGTGTGGGGTAGAAGTCCTGCACCTGCTCGGGCTTGTGACCCGTGGAGTGCAGAAATTCCGCGAGCTGCACGGCGTCCTCGAGTGTGCAGCCGGGGTGGGACGACATGAGGTAGGGAACGAGATACTGTTCGCGCCCGTTCTTCTCGTTCACGGAGCGGTATTTGTCCCAGAATTTTTCAAACACGTCGAAGTGCGGCTTTCCCATGTAGTCGAGCACGCCCGCCACGCAGTGCTCGGGCGCGACCTTGAGCTGGCCGGAGATGTGGTATTTGACGAGCTCGGACAAAAAGGGACTTCCCTTGTCCTCGAGCAGATAGTCATACCGGATGCCCGAGCGGACGAAGACCTTCTTCACGCCGGGGATCGCGCGAAGACGACGCAGCAGCTCGACATATTCCGAGTGGTCGGGATCGAGATTTTTGCAGGGGTAGGGAGCGAGGCAGTTTTTATTGCGGCACATGCCGCGCTTCAACTGATCCTTGCACGACGGATGGCGGAAGTTGGCGCTCGGACCGCCGACGTCGTGGACGTAGCCCTTGAACTTCGGGTCGTGGGTGAAGCCCTCGACCTCGCGCACGCAGGATTCGATCGAGCGCGAGGTGATCATGCGCCCCTGATGGAACGCCAGCGAGCAGAAGTTGCATCCGCCGAAGCACCCGCGGTTGTGCGCGACGGAAAAGCGCACCTCCTCGATGGCGGCGACGCCGCCGAGAGCGTCGTACATCGGGTGCACCTCGCGCATGTAGGGGAGCTCGGCGACCTCGTCGAGCTCTTCGCGCGAAAGCGGCATCGCGGGCGGATTGACGACGAGCGTGTCACGCCCGTGCGCCTGCCAGAGCGCTTTGCCGCGAATGGGGTCGTGCTCCTCGTATTCGAGCTTTGTCGCGAGCGCGTAGGCGTGCTTGTCCCCGCACACCTCTTCATATGACGGGCACTCGACATGGTCGAAGGCGCAGACTTCGGGCGTGCGCGTCACAAACGCCGTGCCGCAAATATCTGTCAAGGTATCCGCCTTTTCGCCCTTGGAGAGCCGGCGCGCGATCTCGCGCGTGGCATATTCGCCCATGCCGTAAACGAGCAGGTCGGCCTGCGCGTCGAAAATGAGCGCGCGACGGACCTTATCGTCCCAGTAGTCGTAGTGCGCAAAGCGGCGCAGGCTCGCCTCCAGTCCGCCGACGACGATGGGGACGCCGCCGAAGGCCTCGCGGCAGCGGTTGGCGTACACGATGGTCGGGCGGTCGGGGCGAAGACCCATGCGGCTGCCGGGGGAGTAGAGGTCCTGCGTGCGGCGCTTTTTTGCCGCCGTGTAGTGCGCGACCATCGAGTCGATGTTGCCGCCGCCGATCATCACGCCGTAGCGCGGGCGGCCCATCGCGCGGAAGGCGTCCGCGCTGTGCCAGTCTGGCTGGGCGAGCACGGCCACGCGGTAGCCCTCGTGCTCCAGCACGCGTGCGATGATCGCCGTGCCGAAGCTCGGGTGGTCGATATACGCATCCGCCGTGACGACGAGGAAGTCATAGTAGTACCAGCCGCGCTCGACCATCTCGTCCTTCGAGACCGGCAGAAAGGCCTTTTCAATCTTTTTTTTCTTCATTGTTCGATAACTTCCTGCAATCTCTTCCAGCAGGATTCCTCATCGTATTCGAAATTCTTCTCAAATGTGACGCTTTCCGCGTCCTCATGAACGGGGTGGAAGCCCCACTTTTCCGCGCAGTGGAGGCCAACTGCATTGCTCTTCGGGATGCGGCCGGTCGAGAGAATGGAGCAGCCGCGCGAGCGCGCATAGGAGAGAGCCTGACCGACGAGCTTTTCGCCGAGGTTGCGCTTCTGCACGTCCTCCTCGAGCCAGAATTCGCCGATCGTGCCCACACCGTCGCGGCAGGAGACAACGCTGACCGCGCCGATGATCTCCTCGCCGTGCATGACGTCGAAATGCCCCGCTTTGCCCGAAGCGCGGTAGTAGATGCCGCCCTCGAAGCCTTTCGGGTCGTTGACCCAAGGCTGCTTGCGCACGGTGGCAATGTTGTCGCCGAGGTGGGAGGCGTCGTCGCGGAAGATGACATTGAACGTGCCCTTTTCGTACTCGAGCTTTGCAACGGCGGTGTTTTCCGCGTGGCCGGTCTTGTCGATTTCGTGCAGCGTCATGCCCTGAAGCGTGCCGACGATGATGCGCATGGCCATGCCGTGGGAAAAGACGGCGACCGTGCCGTTCGGGTGCGCCTCGGCGATCTCTGTGAGCGCCTTGCGCATCCGCTCGCGCACCTCGGCAAAGCTTTCACAGCCGGGGACGTGCCAGTTCTGCGAATCGTTGCTGAAATTCGCGAGCTGCTCGGGGTCGATGCGCTCAAGCTCCGCCCACGGGGTATCCTCCCAATAGCCCACGTCGATCTCGCGCAGCGCGCGGACGGTGCGCAGCGGCAGACCGTGCGTTTTATAGATGGAAAGCGCCGTGATCATCGTGCGGAAACGGTCGCTTGAATAAACGGCGTCGAATTTCGTGTCGGTAAAGCGCTTGGTGAGCGCGGCGATCTGGCGGTAGCCGCGGTCGGTGATGGTGCTGTTGTACCAGCCATGCGCGCGGCGATAGAGGTTGCCCTCGGCCTCAGCGTGGCGGATGAGATAAATCGTGGTCATATGGTTCTCCTTCATGCTTACTTTTTCTCATTTTCATTATAGGCCGAAAAGAGGCATTCAGCAAGGGCGATTTGCGGCAAAAATTGCCGCGTATGACGCGATCTTGTGTGGACAGACTAAGCGCGTGAGCAAAGGAGTGATCGATATGTGTGATACCGCATTCTGGCGCGGTATGGCTGCCGGCATGGCCGCCGGCGCGATCATCGGCATGACCGTCGCAGAAAAGCGCAAAGCCATGAAGACCTGCGTGGGCCGCACCATGCAGCAGATGGGTACCGCCGTGGACGGCGCGCTGAGCGACTTAATGCACCGGTGAAATAGACGCGAGAGCGCAAGAAAGGGCGGGAGCTGTGCTCCCGCCCTTTCTTTGTTGACTTATATGCAACGACGGATATAATGAAAATAACAGGAATTCCCTGATTAAATTATTTGTATAACGAGAGAGGAGAGAAACGATGAAAAAGCTATTTGCATTGATGCTTGGCCTGCTGTCCTGCACACTACTGCTCTGCCTGTCTGTCAACGCAGTCGAGCTGTATGTCGACACAGAGTTGGTGCAGACTGATGTGCCGCCGCAGTTGGTGGGCGGCCGCACGCTTGTGCCCATGCGGGCGATTTTTGAGTATCTGGGCGCGGAGGTCACGTGGGACAATGACACTCGAACGGCGACTGGTACGCTGGATGACACAGTCGTGATCATCCAGATCGATAATACAACAGCTTACGTCAACGATGTGCCGTACACGCTGGATGTGCCTGCGCAGATCATCGGAAACCGGACAATGGTTCCGGCACGCTTCGTTTCGGAATCGCTTGGCTGCGTCGTCACATGGTATAATGAGACGCAGACGGCGGCGGTTGCCAACAAGACGAAGGGCGAGCACATTTACGTGACGAAGACAGGCAAGCGGTATCACTATTCTGGCACCTGCAACGGCGGTACTTATTACGAAGCAACGCTCGCTGAGGCGATGGGCAGAGGCCTCACTCCCTGCGACAAATGCGTGCTGACAAAGAACTGAATCTTTTCGGAATAGGGTAAGGGCGGGAGCTATGCTCCCGCCCTTACTCATTATTTTCCTGCTATCCTGCTTGCTTTTATCCTTAGATGACGCCATACTCCTTGAGGAGCTTTTCAATGTCGGTGCCTTCGATTTTGCCGAGAGCTTTCTTGACGGCCATCTTTTCCATGAAGCCCATGTCCATGTCGGTGGCCTTCTTGCCGTCGCGCAGCTTGACGGTGGCGTTGAGCAGGTCACGCACATCATACACGCTGCCCCAGACCTCGGGCACGCCGCGGTCGACGTTCAGCAGCGTATAGACGGCCTCCATGCCGGTGCGCATGGAATACTCGGTGGTGAAGATCGTGTCGCGCGGGGTCTCGGCAAACTGGCCGAGGAAAGCGAAGTTGACGCTGCCCTCGGGCACGACGTTCGGGCGGTCGCCATAGGCGCGCGGCATGAAGAACGCGTCGATATACGGCATCATGACGGGCACGGTGTTGGCGCTGTTCGTCGCGAGCTCTTCAATCTGGTCCTCGGGCACGCCGATGTGGTAGAGCCACTCCATGCAGATCTCCTTGCCGGTGCACTCGCGCATGGGCTTTTTGATATAATCGCCCGGCTTGTCGGTGAAGAGGGAGTAGACCCAGACGAGGCAGTGGTCCTTGGGCTGCGTGCGGAACTGCGGCTGGCGGTTGATGGTCCAGCTCATCAGCCAGGAGGAATCCTTCACGGTGACGATGCCGCCGGTGACGACATGGCCGGTGAACGGGTCGCGCTTGCAGATATTTTTGATATAGGGGATGATCTTCTGGTCGAGGGTCTCGACGGTGGCGCTCATCCAGTTGGTCTGCTCGGGGTCGTGGCAGAACTTGTCGGGATGACCGAAGGACGGATCCTGCGCGGCGATCTTGCGCCACATATCCCAGCCGCCGCCCTCTTTGAGCTCGGTGTTGTACGCGGCGGGCTCGTTCTGGCTGCCCATGGAGGAGTTTTCGACGCAGCCGCCGTTCGTGATGAAGACGAGGTCGTTTTCCGTGAGGTCGATGGCCTCCTTCTTGCCGTCGCGGATGACGTCGATGCGCTTAGCCAGCTTGTGCTTGGGGTCAGAGCAGTCGAACTCGACGTTTGCGACCTGCACGCCGTAGTGGAACTGGACGTTGTGGCTCTCGAGGTACTTGACCATCGGGAGGATCATGGACTCGTACTGGTTATACTTCGTGAAGCGCAGCGCCGTGAAATCGGGCAGGCCGCCGATGTGGTGGATATAGCGCTGGATATAGAGCTTCATCTCGAGTGCGCTGTGCCAGTTTTCAAAGGCGAACATCGTGCGCCAGTAGAGCCAGAAGTTGGAAGAAAGGACCTCGTCATCGAAGAAGTCGGTGATCTTCTTGTCCTGCAGCTGCTCGTTGGGGGTGAAGAAGAGCTTCATGATCTCCATCGCGCCCTTGTCGGAGATGTCGAACTTGCCGTCGGTGTGCGCGTCCTGACCGCGGTTGACGGTCGCGCGGCAGAGGGAGTAGTTGGGGTCTTCCTTGTTGAGCCAGTAGTACTCATCGAGCACGCTCACACCCTCGGTCTCAATGGAGGGGATGGAGCGGAACAGGTCCCACATGACCTCAAAGTGGTTGTCCATCTCGCGGCCGCCGCGCATCACATAGCCGAGGTTTTCGAACTTGTAACCGTCGCACGCGCCGCCGGGCAGATCACCCTTTTCGAGCACGTGCACGTGCTCACCCTTCATCTGGCCGTCACGCACGAGGTAGCAGGCGGCAGTCAGCGCAGCGAGGCCGCTGCCGACGATATAGGCGGACTTGCTGTCCACGCCTTCGGGTTTCTTGGGACGGGCGAACGCTTCATAGTTACCGCTGGAATAATACATAAATCATTTCTCCTTTCAAACTGTCTGTGAAACCGCTGATCCACGAAACACATTCAACCTTGGGAATCAACGGTATGTTTTCCTTTCGATGGTGAAAGCATACCGCGGTTTTGCGAAAAGAACAATCAGCAGAAATCGGGCGGTGATAAGTTTCTTATCACCGCCCGAAAAGCTGTAAAAAGTTTTATCATTCTGCCGCTTTTGATGAAAGCAGGGAAACCGTCACGCCTTATCGATGCGCAGCCGCTCGAGCGCGGCACGGACATTGCCGTGGATGACGAGTTCGAGCCGGTCGACAAGCAGCTGGGAGTCGCCCTTCATATCGTTTTTGATCCAGTCGAGCATCAGACCGACAAAGGCGTACTTGTAGACCGTTGCGATGAAGGCCTTGTCCTCGTCACGCACGCTCATGCCCTGTGCCTGCTCCTCGACTACGCCCTCAAGCAGGTCGTAGGTGACCTTGTAGAGGTAGTTTTCCACCTGCTCGCGGCTGACGGAGTGGTAGACATTCATAATGAATGGCTTGTTGTCCTGCACGGCCTTAAAGAGCTGCAAAAAACCCTGCTGCCACGTCTCGTAGGTCTTGTTGCCTGCGAGCGCCTTGCTGGCGTCCTCCTGACACGACCATTCGACAAGGTCGTAAATGTCCTTGAAGTGGTAGTAAAACGTCATGCGGTTGATGCCGCAGTCCTCCGTGATATCGCTGATGGTGATCTTGCTCAGGGGCTTTTGCAGCAGCAGATTTTTGAGCGACGCCTCGAGCGCGCGTTTGGTCACCTGTGACATGGCGGTCTCCTCTTTCTATCAGGAATAATCGGTTATTTTCATCATACCATGGAAAGCGGCGGAAATGGGAGAAGTTTTTGTAAATTCTCCGCGAAATGAAAAAGGAGCGCTGTCATCAGCGCTCCTTTTTATGGCTTTACAGTATCGCTTGTATGGAATATACTACACTTAGAACCATTTTGCAGAAGCTCTCGGGACGTGGTTGCAAGCCCAAATCGGCGATGAAGCGGAATGGTTCTCTTTATGTGTAGAAGCTAATAGGTATCGTCTTTAACAGCGTCCTCAAACCGCACGGTGAGATTCGGATTTTCCTCCGCGCTGTCATCGAGCACGCGGCGGAAGGCGTTGGCGCGGCGACCGAGCAGCTCGTCAAGCGCCGAAGTGCCGCGGACGATCAGCTCCGTCGGCTCATGCAAGTCCGTCAGGCAGTCGTGCAGAGCATCGAGATTGCCGCTGTACCACGCGGGAAAACGCAGCCCCTCCGCGAGCGCGCGGTGTAGGTCTTCGACACTTTCGCAGGCGGAGACGTCTAATACAAAGCGCATGGTGCTCACTCCTCCCCGTACAGCAGTTCAAAGGACTTGTAGTGGTCTTCGGTGTAGTAAATGAGGCCGTCGTTTGAGAAGACGATGCGTTTGGCCCCGCGCGAATCCGCGCCCAGCGTGTCGATGTCGCATTCGGTGTAGGTGCGTCCGTCCGCCTCGGACAAGAGACCTTCGTAGTTGCCGAACCGGCTGCCGCCGATGCATTTGCCCGGCGCGTAGGGCTCGAGCGACCCGCCCGGCCAGCCGAGGGCCTGGGCATCTTTCTTGGTGATGAAGTTGTCCGGTAAATGTCCGTAGGTGTGGATATAGAGCGCGACGTCGTCCTTGGTCGTGTAGGCACCGTCCTCGTCGATCTGCGCTGTTTCGTCCGGCATGTCGGCGTCTTCGGACGGTGCGTTCTGCGCATCCTGCTGCTCCTGCTGCGGCAAGTTGGTTTCGTCCTGCACCGGCGCATCCGCGCCACAGCCGACGAGCGAGAAGAGCATCACGAGCGCGAGCAGCCATGCGGTCAGTTGTTTCTTCATTGGGAATCTTCCTGTGGTGATTTTCTCCATCATAGCACGGCTGCGGGCAAAAATCCAGCACGCGCGGCGGTTGACTTTACGCGCCGTTGTGCGTACGATAGGGGAAACGACCGGCAAGTCGGAATGGATCAAAAAGCAAAGGAGATAGAAACAATGACGATTGAAGAGCGCGCCGAGCTGGCGGTGGAAACATTTGCCGCGGGAAAGGGCAACTGCACCCAGTCGGTGCTGTGTGCGTGGGAGGATAAAATTCCAGTCGACCACGATACGTTGATGAAGCTCGGCGCAGGCTACGGTGCGGGCATGGGCTGCATGCAGGCTACCTGCGGCGCGCTGATCGGCGCGGTGATGGCCGCGGGCAGCGTGACGGACGGCAAGGGCACGCCGCGCACGGCCCGCAGCATCCTTACGAGCTTTCAGGAAAAGAGCGGCGCGACGATCTGCAAGGACTTAAAGGGCGTGGAGACCGGCAAGGTCCTCTGTCCCTGCGCGCAGTGCGTTCGCAACGCCGTCCTCGCCGCAGGAGAGATGCTGGGGGAGTAAAGGGAGAAAAGCCCAGTTCGCTGAGAACGCTGAGTAAAAAATAAAACCACCATCGAAAGATGGTGGTTTTATTTGGCGCAGCAGGAGAGATTCGCTCGCGGTGTTACCACACCGCGACACGCACAGCGGGCACTAAACGCCCCACTGGGGCGTTTTTTCGCTTCGCTCATGCCCTGTTCGAATCTCTGGATACAAAAAGAACACCACCCTGTTGGGTGGTGTTCTTTTTGGCGCAGCAGGAGAGATTCGAACTCTCGGTACGCTTTTGGCGTACACACGATTTCCAGTCGTGACTGCTATTTTCTACTATTTCTAAATGCAATATCTAGTAGTAAATACCTTAACTTCTCTAGTTTTATCATATATCTAGTATTAAGTTAATAGAGATTCTTGAAAGCAATTACAAGATTCTTCTATGTTTTTATAATAACAAAATAAATCGTAATTGTCAATGAGATTATCATATTATAAAATAATTTATATTTCTAGAAAGATAGTAGAAATTATTTTATTAGTTTTATATTATTTGATATACCTAATAATGCTTTCTATATTATATTACTTATATCTTCTTCTATATATTTTTCAATCTCTGTTTCCTGCAATTTCTAAACAGTATCCTATCTTATTTCTCTATATATTTTTGCTTTTTGTTCTCTGTAGTTTTCCGCTATACTATTTCTGTTCTATTGGTAGTAGGCCCAATCAGGCATCTTTCCTGTGTTGTGTAAAAACTCAATCTATTCTTTCAAAAACATCTTAAAAATCCTTTCATTGTATTATTTATATAATACTTTGTAGTATTTCTCTATTCAAAGAAAGTATAGCTATATCCAAAATGGATATAGCTATACTCATTTTACAGTTAAAAGCTGAAAGTTTCATCTTTGTTTACTGTTATAATCATTTCCTCGCGCCTAGGGCGTTCATAAAAATTGTAGTTATTCCCCTAGGTATTTACAAGGTAGCCTTTCTAGACCAATTCCGCAACGGCTCTATCGTATGAGCTTTTACTGCCTATACCCCATTTGAGCGCGTCGACCTTACTTAAAGCAAAGGTATAGCCGTTTTGGTTCTTATTCAGATAACACCACAACTTGAACGTTTCTCCCTTTAGATCAAGCATAGCCGACGATAGAGCCTAGAGGTTATACATAGCGTAAAGGTTATTCTTATCGCATCGTTCTTTCTCTACGCGCACGGTTTTTTGATTAGGATTTGTTTCATTCATCGGCGGATACCTCTTTCCTTTGCTTCTGGTAAGCTCTAGCATTATCCGCGCGAGACAGCCAACGCAAGTTTTCTACGCGGTTGTTTGTCTTATCCATATCTATGTGATCTACGGTGTCTTTCTCTATTGGATTGTCATTAGGGATAAATGACAATGCCACAAGCTGATGGACTAGATAGGTTCGGCGGTGTCCGTCCCTAATGTCTACTCTTAAATATCCTCGCTGATTTGAATAAGGCTTTAATAGCCGTGTTCGCTTTCCCTAGAAGCTCTTAACTCTCCCTCGGTTGCTGATGTAATACTTTCCTCGGCGGTCGATAGGCTTCCATTCCTCACCATCTAAATCTTCAATGAGGTCTAGCGAATACTCCTTGCCAAAAGCACGCCGATAAAGCGGTTTAATTGCTCTGTATACGCTTTTTCCGTCGGCGGTAGTGAGTTTATACCTCTCGCCCTTGCCTTTCCGTATAGGCTGTTTATTTGCTGTTTCCACGATTTCGCCCTACAATGTAATAGCATAGTCCTCTCTATAGCCTAGCTATTGGAGCGGATAATAGTTATTGGTATCTTCCATTCCTTATGTCTCCTTTAAGTTTTCTATGATTTCCTATAGGCGCTTCTATTTCTTTTCCCCTAGGTTAAAATATCCTTTTATCCAACAGTAAAAACTATCCTATGATACTTCTAGATATTCAGCTATTTCCTTATAGCTGATGTTCTACAATGCCCTTAGCAGTTTACATTCTTTCCTTAAAATATCATTCATCTAAATCTTCCTTTCTATCCTTACTACGAAAATCTATAGTAGCACCACAAAATAAAGAATGCCCCGCCTGCGAATTGTCGCTGTCGGCGGGACATTCCTTATTCGATACCAATAGATTACCGCTATTGTATATGAAAATCTTTTCTTATACTTTTAATAGTTTTGTCCTAGGGTGATTGATAGGCGAATGGGGGGGAGTATTACGGGAGTTTCTGATTATTCACCCTAACCCCTGCTTTTAGGTGGAAATTGCTCTCACGAAGTATCAATACCATTCCTACTTCGGTTAATCCCTAAAGTCAAACAAGTCTTTGGGACTTACGTCTAGGACTTCACATAGCCTAAATATTACATCAAAAGAAACGCCTACATTTCCTAACTCTATCGCGCTTATGTGGCTTCGATCTATGTCTACCAGCTCAGCAAGCTGTAGTTGCGTGAGCTTCTTTCGCTTGCGATAGTAGACTACATTCAGACCAAATTTTTCGTAAAGGTTTTTATACTCTTTTCGCATACTTATCACCTCTATAATATTTTAGAGAGACAAGCAGTAGCTATAAACCTTGCTAAAGAACCGTGGCGCTATTGACACAAGTCATTTTGCTTGTTAAACTAGTATTATCAAAAACGAGAGGAAGGAAACCTATGAAAAAGCTAATCCCTATTATTCTATCCCTTGCTATGCTCTTTAGCCTTTGTTCCTGTGGCGGCGGGACATCAAACCATCAGGAAGAAACGGCGGAACGATACGAAATCGGAGATACCGTTTCAACCGATATTTTTGAATTTACACTAGATGCAGCCGCCCTCACAATTGCGCTTAATTGTTCCTACGATGATAACTACTTTACTCCAAAGGGCTATAGCGCACAATCTGATTCAGGCAATCCCTTTGTAGCACCAGTCGGACACACCTATGCCGCTTTTACCTATACAGTAAAATGCCTAGACCGTTCTGACAATGAGTTTCACGATGGAATCAGCGGTGCTGTATCCATTGAGTATGATGGTAAGACTTACAAAGGAAAGTATCCCGATGATACCAAAGATGGAGCATACTACTTATACGAAGATAAAAACTATATTGATGTAGACCAGTCATTGAAGACAGACAAGGCAAAAGAATGGCATAGCGGAGCAAGCAACAATATGTTGCTCTTTGCTGGCGTAACGGAATCTAGAAGAGCCATTATTGATTTACCCATTGACATTGAAGATTTAGATTCGCCTTTTATCCTGAATGTTTCTGTTCCATGTTCTGATGGAAGTAAAACGGTGTTCTCATATTCTATTGGTGAGTAAATAAAGAGGGACGGGAAACCTTATGTTTCCCGTCCCTCTTCCTGTTCTTCCATAAAGATAAAATAGCCGATTTCCTCTAAATCCGTATCATAGCCCCCATTCCTTTACTCTCCGATAGAATGTGTTTGGCTTAACATCTAATTGCTTCATTGCTTCGACCGCCGTTATCTTATCTGCTCTCCATTCCTTTACAACGCCTTCAAAGCGCTCTCTATCAATCTTCATTTTCTGCCGTCCCTGATATAGCCCCTGCTCCTTTGCGATTGCTATGCCCTCTCTCTGGCGCTCTAGAATACTTTCACGCTCTAGCTCTGCCATAGCGCCGAACACGGTCAGCATAAACTTACCTTGCGGGGTAGAGGTGTCAATGCTTTCTTTCAGGCTGATAAAGTCCACGCCTTTGTTGGTAAGTTGTTCGATGATTGTTAAAAGGTCTTTGGTATTTCTAGCGATACGGCTAATGCTTTCTGTAATTACTACATCACCTTTACGGCAAAAGGCAAGTAAGGCTTTTAACTGTGCTCTCTCTGCGTTCTTTCCGCTCTGCTTATCTATAAATAGATTCTCTTTCTCTACGCCTTTCTCTAACAATGCTCTAGTCTGTCGTTCTTCGTTCTGCTCTACAGTCGAAACACGGATATAGCCTAACTTCATTTCTAGCACATTCCTTTCAATCACAATATCTTATCTCTATCTTTGGTTTCTATCTCCTTTGTATGTCAATAGAATATCATATATTTTGAAATATGTCAATAGCTATTTTATAACTTAAATGACACATTTATAGAGCGCATTTAGATATGTCGTTAGGGTATACCCAAAAGCAATACTTTTCTATGTTGACAGTAAACCTCTGTAAGACTATACTAAAGACAGCGTTCCCCAATAATAAAACAAAGAAAGAGGTATTTATTATGGCGTCCGCAAAGAAAACACTTAATCCCTTAACCGATACTCCTACGAACAAGGTCGAAATTACCAAACCATTTATGCTCGCATATATGCGTCAGGTTGCTAGCGAAGAAGATAAGGCGTGGTTCAAAAAGATTGTTGCTGATGCTAATAATCAAAAGGAATATGTCAACAAGCTGAACGGACAGCCCTACACGGACATTGATATTCCAAAGGTTCGCAAGCTCTTTACTGATCGTTTCTTCCCCCAGCTTAACGCAAAGAAAGAAAAGAATAAATCCTTTATTGATTCTATTCTTGATCTCTAATTATAAAAGACGGGATAAGGCCTTACACCTTATCCCGCCTTTGCTTTTCTAACTATTATTTCTTTTGGTTGCTATAGTTTGTCCACTAGATGTTCTCAACTTTGATAGTGTAGAATGTTCTTCTATCTCTGCCTTTATATCTCCGCCATAGAGGTTAGAATAACGCTTCACCATATCTAGATCACTATGCGTCATTACTTTTGATAGGGAGATAATATCGCCACCGCTTGTTATCCAATTCTTTGCGAATGTATGACGGAATAGGTGTAAACTTGTTTTCTCTACACCTCTATGTCGGTTATAGTGTGCGATAGTCGTAGAAAGTCCGCCCCTTGTCAACTGCTCGCCATAGATGTTACAGAATAAAAAATCCTCTGGCTCAATGTCTCCGCCTGATCTCCAATAGGAGATATATTCGGTAAGGGTATCTTTACACTTCTTTTCTAGGCCTACACTAACGACCTTGTGGGCCTTTGTCGTATTAAAAATGATATAACCGTTCTCTAGGTCTACATCTTTCAGTCGGATATTTAAGAGGGTATTTGATCTAGCACCTGTAGATAAAAGCAAATTGATTATAGTGAAGTCTCTAAAGTCCGTAAAATCTCTAATATCAGGCTTGATAAGGAGCTTTTTCAATTCCTTATCGGTGTAGACCGGTTTCATCGGCGGTTCTACTTCCTTGATAGGACATTTGAAACCATCAAGCAGACCGATTTCTTCGCAGAAATTTCCAAAAGCTCTATAGCCCCGTAAGTAAGAATTAACTGTCTGTTGGCTCACATCGCCTAGGCTCTTCATAAAGAAAAGCTGAAAGCCGTCCTGCGTCATAATGTCTATGGGACAATTTTCAGGTGTGTCATTAAAGCTTTCGTTGATGAAGCTAACGAACTTCTTATAGAAGCGGTCATAGAAAGCCAATGTCTGCAGACTGTTGCCCCGTTCCTCTTGGCTGATTTTGAACTTTAGGTAAGCGTGTTGAACGGAGACTTCTGCCCCTGTGTATTCGCGGTAGTTATTTCCTAAACGTCTTAACTTGTCCTCTCTGCTTGCGGTTTTCTTCGCTGTGGTAAGTCTTTCTCGTTTAGCCATAATCATTACCCCCTAATCAGTTTAGCATACTCGATACACGATTCGCAAGAAAAGATTCGAAAAAGCAGATACACGATTAGGCCCTTTTTCAATGCTTTTGGAGAGGTCGCAATGATTACCCAAGAACATAAAGAAAAAGGCCTGAACCCTTAGAAACTAAAGGTTCAGGCTAATGGCGCAGCAGGAGAGATTCGAACTCTCGGTACGCTTTTGACGTACACACGATTTCCAGTCGTGCTCGTTATGACCGCTTCGATACTGCTGCGTATCGGTGCGCTCGACAGCAAAAATGATTATACCAAAAATCACAGCAAAGTCAAGCACAAATTCGAAAAATGCGCGATTTTCTGAACGGCGCCTTCACTTGCAATTTTTGCCGCCATCTTTTATACTGACAAAAAGACCCTTTGGGGAGAGAGTATCATGAGCAGTAGCATCTATCGCGCCGTGAACACGACGCTCATTTATATCGAATGCGGCGGCGAATACCTGATGCTGCACCGCACGAAAAAGGAGAACGACTGCAATCGCGACAAGTGGATCGGCATCGGCGGCAAGTTTGAAGAGGGCGAGAGCCCGGAGGAGTGCGCTCTGCGCGAAACGAAGGAGGAGACCGGCCTCGCCCTGACCTCTTACCGCTATCGCGGCATCGTGACATTCGTGTCGGACAAGTGGGAGAGCGAGTACATGCACCTTTTCACTGCCGACGGCTTTGAGGGAACGCTCAAGGACTGCGATGAGGGCGAGCTTGCGTGGATCAAAAAGAAAGATCTGCTGGCGCTGCCCGCGTGGGAGGGCGACAAGATCTTTTTGCGCCTGCTCGACGAAAACGTACCGTTTTTCTCGCTCAAGCTGCGTTACGAGGGCGAAACGCTCGCGGAGGCGAAGCTCAACGGGAAAGCGTTGGAGGTGCGGCATGGATAAGCTGCTCGTGTCGGCCTGCCTTCTCGGCACGCCCTGCCGCTACGACGGAAAAAGTAAAGCGGACGCGCGCGTGCAGGCGTTGGTGGGAAAATATGAAATTGTTCCTGTCTGCCCCGAACAGCTCGGCGGTCTCCCGACACCGCGTGTGCCCAGCGAACGGCGGGGCGAGCGTGTCGTCACAGCGGGTGGCCGCGATGTGACAGAGGCGTACCGCCGCGGTGCGGAGGCAGCTCTCGCGCTGTGCCGGCAAAACGGCTGCGAGGCTGCCGTGCTCAAGGAAAAGAGCCCGAGCTGCGGCTGCGGGCAGATTTACGATGGAACTTTTTCCCGCCGCCTGACCGCGGGCGACGGCGTGACAGCGGAGGCGCTCAAGGCACACGGTATCACCATATATGGCGAGAGCGATGTGGAGAAGCTGTAAACGCTGACGATATGGCCTGATATTTTATGCAGTTTACCGACAAAATTTTAGTTGTCTTTGAAAAGTGCAGCCGTTATACTATATAACCAGCATTGGACAGATATCATACGTGTATTGAATATGACCGGCGGATGACCGGCGGTCATCATAATAAAAAAGGAGGAGCACAACATGAAATTTTCCAGCAAAGTTGAAAAATGCGGCCTGTCTCCGATGCGCAAGTTCCACCCGTACGCAGTGGCGGCGAAGGCACGCGGCATCAACATCTATCATCTCAACATCGGCCAGCCCGACGTACAGACTCCTCCCGCGTTTTTCGAGGCGGTCCGTCACTTCGAGCAGCCGGTGCTGGCCTACGCGCCCTCGCCCGGTATCCCCGAGCTGATCGACGCGATCCAGAACTACTATGACAAGCTCGACATGCACTTCGACAAGAGCGAGATCTACGTCACCGCCGGCGGCAGTGAGGCGCTTCAGATCGCGCTGCAGTGCATTCTTGACGACGGCGACGAAATTTTGATTCCCGAGCCGTTCTACCCCAACTACAACACGATGACCCGCACCTGCGGTGCATCGATTCGCCCGATCCCGACCTGCCCGGAGGAGGGGTATCGCTACGCTGAGCGCGAGAAGATCGAATCTCTCATCAACGAGCACACGCGCGCCATCATGGTCACGAATCCCGGCAACCCGACCGGCGTTGTGCTGAGCCACGAGGAGATGGAGATGCTCGTCGATGTCGCACAGAAGCATGATCTGTTCCTCATCGGCGACGAGGCGTACCGCGAATTCGTCTACGGCGGGGAGAAGCTCCAGTCGTTTGGCGAGTTTGCCGACAGGGCGGGTGACAACATCATCGTCATCGACACGGTCTCCAAGCGCTTTTCCGCCTGCGGCGCGCGTATCGGCTGCCTGATCTCCAAGAATAAGGAGTTCATGAACCACGCGATGAAATACTGCCAAGCAAGACTTTCGGTCGCGACGCTCGACCAGATCGCGTCTGCCGCGCTCTACACCGTCGGCCCCGAGTATTTTGCCGCCGTGCGCGACGAGTATAAGAAGCGCCGCGACACGCTCTGCCGCAAGCTGCGCGAGATCCCCGGCGTGGTGTTCGACGTGCCGGGTGGTGCGTTCTACGTGATGGCCGCGCTGCCAGTCGACGATGCCGACAAGTTCCAGCAATGGCTGCTCGAGGAATTCAGCGACAACGGCGAGACCGTGATGATGGCCCCGGGAGGCTCGATGTACGCGACACCCGGGAAGGGCAAAAACGAAGTCCGCATGGCCTACGTCCTCGAAAGCGACAAGCTCGAGCGCGCCATGGAAATTCTCAAGAAGGCCATCGAGGCCTATAACGCCAGATAAAAAGGAGAAAATACCTATGATCCGTCATATCGTAATGTGGAAGTTCCGCGAGGGCACTGAGGAAAAAGCCAACGAGTTTCTGACGAAGCTCGCCGCGCTCGACGGCGTGATCCCGCAGTTCAAAAAGTGCGAGGTCGCGCGCAACATCGGCAAGGACAACTACGACGCCGTGCTCGTCTCCGAGTTTGAGACGATGGATGACCTGAACGCCTACAAGGTCGATCCCCGCCATGTCGCCGTGAGCGATATCTGCAAGTCCATCCGCGCCGACCGCGTGGCTGTAGACTACGAAATGTAAACTCAAAAAGAGGGAGCACTGCATTTGCAGTGCTCCCTCTTTTTGCTGTTCAGGCCCACAGGCCGCAATTGCCGAGAGCGGCCTTGACAGACGCTCCGCCCCACTCATTGTAGCAGATCTTCAGCTCCAGCACGCCGGTGAGATCCACATAGAAGTCGACCGGACGAATGCCGCCTGACATTTTGGCTGAATACAGTAGTTCGCCGTCACCATAAATTTTCAGTTCCTTTTCCGACTTGTCGTCCCTGTAACGGTAAGACTGGAAAAACGTTCCGCTCAGTGCGCTGTACTGTCCGTTAAGCTGATACACCGTGTCTCCGGTGCTGGCATAGCCGTATCCTGCGACCTTTTGATAGAGCACATGCTCATATGCAGTCCCTAGGTTATCGGAGATGTCACGCGAATATTTCTCCAGCGCATGATTAGTCGAAGAGAAGTAATCAAATTCATCCAGCCAGACGGCTGGCTTGTCGCTCTTATGCTGGCCAATATAGACCGAGCTGGTTTTCGACTCCCACTGCACCGCCTTGCCGACCGCCTCGCCAACAGCGCGCACGGGAAGATAGGTCGTTCCGTTGTAAATAAATACTTCGACCGGATTTCCGTTGGCGTCTCTGGCGTCAAGCCTTGCGTCATCAACGTAAATGTCCACACCGGAATAGACTGTGATCGTCCGTTTTTGCAGTTTTCCTGCCGCGAATACGCCGCCGGTAAAAAATGCTGCGCACAGCAGCAGACACAGCGCCATGCGAAGGAAACGTTTGAATTTGATGTTCATATTTCTTCTCCTTTTCCGCCTGAATCAGGCAATCATGATACCGGTGAGATCAACTCCCGGCTGAAATACAGTCTCCCGTTCATGATCTCCAGCTTGATATTTTCATCATAAACGCCTACCCAATAGGGCGCAGTTACGGAATATTCCGGCCAATCAAATGACAGCTGCTTTTCTTCAAAGGAAGCCTCAAGACGATCAGTGGAGTAGGGCCTGTTATAGTAGGTAAAATTCCGCATGTAATATTGCCCCGAATCCTTCTCAATATCAAAAGTGTAGTGCTGCTTGCCATTGATATAGAAATCATAGTGACCCGTTATGTCGAGCGTTACGACCACCTCTCCGCTCGTTGCATACTCGTTGGATTCCTTTCGGAACCATTGCATTGAACGGTCATTCCATTCAGCGGTCGTTCGATACACCCGAAAAAACTGAAAGCCGCCGTAGTCTGTTGTCAGAAGATAGCTGACCTCGCATTCTCCGTTTTCAAGATCCGCTGTACAGTACCAGTCGCTGACGTCGTAGGTCAGCCAGCTTTCAAATTCCTTTTGCCAGTAAAGCCCCTCGAGATCAACAAGGTCTTTCATCTCCTCTTCCGACATCCCGTTTTGCAGTTCCGTCTCATAATACGTCATTTCACGCCCGGTGCCGACCCAACTGTTCTCAAACCGCTCAAAGGTTATGACCCAGTTGGCCGTCTGTACGGCGTAGCGGTTGCTCGCCTTTACCGTACAGCTTACGATGAATTCCTTGTCATTATTTCCCTGTTCTTGAGAAATATCCTTGATCTCATCCACAGACGCATCACTTTCGTTGTAGTAAGAGCTTTCCAGATAGCTGCGGATGCTTTCGCTGTCCACTTTGTTTCCGCAGCCGGTCAGACTGAGCAAAAGCAGCATTGCCCCTAATAGCCAGTTCAGTTTCCTCATGAAGATATTCCTCCATCTCTTGAGTTTGAGACGCTGATCCGTCCTTCTGATTTCATTTTACATCATAAGTGATGTATCGTCAATACACTATTTCTGATGTATGGAATAATACTCCCCATCCAAAACTACGAGGGGGAGAGGCAAAATGAAGGCCTATTGGGATATTCTGCGCGAGCTGAGAGAGGATCATGATCTGACACAGGCGCAGGTTGCCGCTGTCATCGGAACAACGCAGCAGGTTTATTACCGCTACGAAAAAGGGATCAACGAGCTGCCGCTGCATCACCTGCAAACATTATGCGCTTATTACAATGCCAGCGCTGACTATATTCTTGGCCTGCCGAAGGGACTGCGCTGGCCGCGCTGAAGGCCTCTTTTTTTACGCTGCAACTGCTGGTTGCTAACTTTTCAACCCCGCTTGGTGGACTTTTTGCGCGCCTTTTGGTAAGCTGAACGCAGAGAATCTGCAAAGGAGAACCCCATCACATGACACTTGGAGAGAACATCGTGCGCCTGCGCACACAGAAAAACTGGTCGCAGGGCGACCTTGCCGACGCGCTGGACATCTCGCGCCAGAGCGTATCCAAATGGGAGACCGACGCCTCCATCCCCGAGCTTGACAAGCTATTAAAGCTCTCCGAGCTCTTCGGTGTGACGCTTGACGAGCTGGTGCGCGGCGAGGACGCGCCGAAGGCGGAAACAGCCGCGCCCGCGGCACAGGCAGTACCCGCCTCTTTCACGCCGCAGACTTCGTCCGAGCAGGAAAAGCGTCACACCATTGCGGGTACGATTTTAATGTGTATCGGCGCGGTTCTTCTGCTCACCTGCCTGATACTCGCCGGCGATCTGCTGGCGGGGCTGATTTACGGACTGCCGTTTTTCCTCTGCGGCATCATCTGCTTTACGGTGAAGCATCGCACGGGCCTGTGGTGCGGCTGGGCGGCCTATCTCTGTATTGATCTCTACCTCCGCTTTGCGACCGGCCTCTCGTGGACGACCGTCTTTATGACGCACCTCTGGACGGCGCAGATGAACTATGCGCGCCTTGCCATCTCGTGGGTGCAGCTCCTCGGCATGCTTGTGATGATCGTCTGCACGGCGCGCTCCTACCGAATGCTCAGGCTGCCCGCGACGAAAAAAGAGGGCACATGGCTCATTGCCGGTTGGCTCGCGGCGCTCGTTGTGCTGCCGCTTCTGATGAGCTACGGTGTTATGCCGCTGCTGCTCGACGATCTCGGCAATTACAGCAACATTTCGCCGTACTTCCTTCTGAATGTCGTCTACAGCTACGCGCGCCTTGCGCTCATCAATGTTCTTCTGGTGCGTTCACTCGCCGTATGGCGCTTGAAGCGGGAAGAGAAGAAAGCGGAAAAGTGAATCGAAATGAGAAAAAGCGGACCGCACTGCGGTCCGCTTTTTTGATGCAAATATGCCTTACTTCTTGCTCTTCTCCAGCGCGGCAAGCTTGAGGCAGCAGCAGAAGACGGCCATCGCCTGCTCAAGCTCCTCGACCGGCGGCAGCGACGGGGCGACGCGGATGTTGCTGTCAAGAGGGTCGTGTCCATACGGATAGGTCGCGCCCGCGCTCGTCATCACGACGCCCGCCTCCTTGGCGAGCGCCAGCGTACGCTTGGCAAGGCCGGGAGCCGTGTTCACGGAGACAAAGTAGCCGCCCTTGGGCGTGTGCCAGCTCGCAATGCCGAGCGGCTTGATCTCGCGCTCGAGCGTTTCGACGACCATGTCGAACTTCGGCTTCATGATCTTGGCGTGCTCCTTCATGAGAGCGAGGGTGTGCTCTTTGTTCTGGAGATACTTGACGTGGCGCAGCTGGTTCATCTTGTCGAAGCTGATGGCCTGAATGCCGATGAGCTTGGTCATGTGCTCCATGTTGGCCTCGCTGCACGCAAAGCACGCAATGCCCGCGCCGGGGAGCGTCACCTTGCTCGTGGAAGCGAACTCGAAAACCATGTCGGCGTTGCCGTACTTCTCGCACTCGCTCAGAATATCCTTGAACGGGACGAACTCGCCGTCGAACTCGTGGATGCAGTAGGCGTTGTCCCACATCAGCAGGAAGTCCGGCGCGGCAGGCTTCATCTTTGCGATGCGCTCGATGGTCTCGTCGGAGTAGATGATGCCGTCGGGGTTCGAGTACTTCGGCACGTTCCACATGCCCTTGACGCTCGGGTCCTTGATGAGGTTTTCGACAATGTCCATGTCGGGGCCGTTTTCGGTCATCGGGATGGTGATGAGCTCAAAGCCGAAGCTCTCGGTCACCTTGAAGTGGCGGTCATAGCCCGGCGCGGGGCAGAGCCATTTGACGCTCTCTTCCTTGCACCACGGCTTTTCGCTGTGCAGCAGGCCGTGGGTGTAGGCCTTGGAGACCGTGTCGTACATGAGCTGGAGGCTCGAATTGCCGCCGGCGAAGACCTGAGAGGTCTTGCAGCCGAGGATATCGGCGAACAGCTTACGCGCGCTCTCAAGACCCTTGAGCTCGCCGTAGTTGCGGGCGTCCACGCCGCTGTCCACGCACTCCTCAGCGCTGGTCAGCGCGGTCAGGATGCCGCTGACAAGGTCGAGCTGCTGCTTGCTCGGCTTGCCGCGCGCCATGTTGAGCTTGAGGCCCTTGGCCTTCCAGCTCTCGTATTCGGCGGACACCTTGTCGTATTCGCTCTTGCGATGTTCAATGCATTGCATTGTAGTCCTCCTCCTTGCTGGCTTTATTGCACTTATAGGACACAAGAGATTTCCGCCTACTGATAGGATCGGCTTGCTCATAGCCAAATGCAACCGCAATTACTGGCTGAAAGTTATCTGGCAGGGCAAAACGGTCAAGAAGAGCTTCCTCTTTGCGCAGGGCACGAACAGGCATAGCAAGAAGCACACTTCCAAGTCCCAATGATGTGGCAGCCAAAGTGACATTCTCTGCGGCACATCCCGCATTCAAATATGAATTTTCGAGAGGATCAGAAGCATCTGGTCTCACAGAAATCAGCAAAACGGCCGGTGCATGATACAAGGGGTGCGACTTGATTGCTCCTACATAACACGCCGCAGCGTGATCCCATGCCTCGAGAAGTTCAAGATCGGAAATAAGTGAAATGTGGATGTGATCCCGCTTGTTGCAAGCAACCGGCGCTACTTGCGCAGAATGCAATAAGATTTCAATTTTTGCAGCTTCGGGTAGCTTCGATCTGTCGTACCTTCGGCAGGAGTAACGCCGATTGATTGCTTCCAGTGTTTCCATAGCCACCGTCCTTATCTGGTGTATTCCTGCTTGATAAAAGCATATAGCTCGTCCATATATTGAGAGAGACTGCTGATTTTAACATATTCGCATTCTGTGTGGAAGGCGACTCCATGCGGACCAAATAGCACAGTTGGGATACTCAACTCGTTGTAGAGAATGTTACCGTCACTTACGCTCTGATTGATTCGAAGCTCCGGCGCGTGCCCAAATTGCTTTCGAAGCAGCGATGTCAGACGCTGCACATCCGACTGCTCAGGCGAAAGTTGATAAGCAGGATAGCTGGGGATCTCGCGACAGATCGTCAAGTTTCCGACGCAAACTTTTTCTGCGTAGATACGCTGGATATCGTCAATAAAACTGTCGATGCTTTCCGTTGGAAACAACTGTTTATTCATCAGGGCACTGCATTTAGATGGAATGGTCAGGCTATAGCCCGCATAGTCACTTTCAATTTTCAGACAGCAGTAGGAAGCACACACACCATTGGCATATAATGGCATATATTTTTCTTGAACCGCCGTAAGAAAGCGAGCCATGCAGTCGATCGCATTGATACCTTTTTCCGGCGTGGACGCATGGCCCTCTTTTCCTTGAATGTGCAGGGAAAGAAGAGCCTTTCCGGTTGCGCCGATTACAATGTTGTCGAAATGCGGTTCGCCCATGAGGAAGAAATTCTTTTTTCTCAGAGCGTTCTGCTGCTGCATTAGTTTCACATAAGCATGTGCTCCAATGGAGTGACGCTCTTCGTCGGAAAGGCCAACAAATTCGATGTCGGCATCAAATGAGGCGTTTTCTTCTTTGAAACGCCTGAGCACGGTGAGCTGCGCGGCAAGACCGCCTTTCATATCAGCCGCACCAAGCCCGTGAAGCTCATCTCCGCGTGTGCAGAGTTGATAAGGATTGGTCTCCCAACGGGGGGTGGGCGGCACCGTGTCGATGTGTCCGCCGAGAATCAGCTTTTTTTCGTGCGGACCACTATTCCAACGGCCGATGACATTGTAGCTTTTTCCCTCTACATGCTGAAGCTGCGTTTCCATCGACAGCTCTTCGCGCAGATAATTTGCAAGGAACTCCGCAAAAGCCTGTTCATTCTGCGATTCGCTGGGGATTGCAACCATCTGCTGTAAAAGGGCAATGCAGTTATCTGCTTTCATTCTTGATTTCTCCTGTATGCGGCAACTGAGCGACGGCTCGGCTTCAAGGCAAGTCGAGCTGCGAGTTCCGCGCACCCCAATGCGACAAAAGCCGGGTCAATAACCTTAACGCCGCACTCCTTTTCCACTTCTTCTCCATACTGTGCAAGCCCCAGACAACCCAACACCACTGTGTCTATGCCGTCCTCAGCAACTGCTTCTGCACAGACCTTTTTCAAATAGACACAAGTTGCATCCGGATCGTCCCGTAGTTCTGCGACCGGTATATTCAGTGCCCGGACAGAACTCAGTTTTTTTTGTGTGATCGGGTTTTGCATTAATCTTCGGTATGTCCTCGAAACATTACCCTCCACGGTCGTGATAACGCAGAACTTATTTGATAATATGTCTGCCGCGGCGAGCGCACACTCTCCGGGACCAATCACAGGAATATCAACATTCTCGCGAAGCGCTGTTATGGCAAGGTCACTAAAGCAGTAAACGACAAAAGCGTCATAACCTTCTCTTTCCGCGCGGATGGCCTCCTGCAGGAGCAGCGGACCGGCGAAGACCTCATCGGTTACAGACTCGATGGACACTGGACCGCTTTGGATACAATCGACCGAGATCTCCGTTTCGGTCGAGACAGCCCGGGAGAGCATTGTCTCCCGGGCATTAAGCGTTTTTCGATCCATTCCGCTGTTTGGGATCAAAACCTTAATTCTCATCTGTCTTTTACTGACCTTTCTTGCTGATGTCCCTATAAACCGTCAAGGACTGGCAGTGAGGATCTCCTTCGAGAATGTTCTTAACAGGACAGAATTTTACGTTGGAGCTATATCCTTCTCGGATGGCAATGTCGATCAGGCAATAAATATGTCCGACTTCAGCCCAGTTTTTTTCAAGCCAGACGGTTGCAAATGTACAACTGTCCGTTACATTCATTTTCATATCATTCTCATAGCTGCGATGCAGATCCCAACCTTCCGCGATGGGGATATCGTAAAACTTGTCCAGATTTTCTAACGTCAGCGGCAACCCAGCGTCCAAAACATTTTTTGCAATGTTCCTGCCGCGTTCATGACCGAACTCAATGATCGCTCGCTTGAAAGATTCTTTAGCCTCGTCACCAAAGTCTTCGATAACTGCTTTGGTCAGATGATAATACATGTTCGCCATAAGAACGGACATATTACGAACTGCCTCACCGATCGTTTTTACCTGTGCCATAGTGGATCCTCCTTATAATCAATATAGTATAAAGGTATTGGTAAGTGCTGCCATCAGACGATGTGGAGAAGCTTGCAGAGATTATATACCGTCACAGCCAGAAGACCTGCACAGCAAAGGCTGAGGAGTATATTGTTGATCTTGCTGGACTTGAATTCACCCATTTCCTTGCGATTAACGATCATAATAATCAGAATTGCCAGAAGAGGGGCGTTAATGACGGCGCAGATGTTTGCAATCAGCAGAACCTGTGTGGGGGAGCTAGAGCCAAAGATGAAGGCGGTCAGAGCTCCGAGAGCAAGAATGATAACGGAAAGCCACTGAACATCCTTATCCTCCATTTTTGCTTCACGTCCAAATCCCGCAAGAAGCAGCGTCGCACCCATCTGTGCACTGACAAGCAGAGAAGATGCGGATGCCGCCAACAGACAGATGCCCAGTAGATACGGGGCAGCAGCACCGACAATGGTCTTGAAGAGCATTGTCAGGTCGTTGACTTCAGAAACAGTGATCCCCTGCGGATAGAGAATCTTGGCTGAGGTCAGCAAGACAAGAAGAACGATTAGGGCAATGGAACCGGCACCGAGGATAACATCCCACATCAGAGTGCCGTTCTTAATATCTTCAGTATCCCATTTTTTCTCCTTGCTTAGATGTGTACCATAGACAACGCCGGAGATTGCTGCGCAGGAGCCGATGAATGCAAGGGTGGTGAACAGCGCGTTTTTGTCAGGCAGACTGGGAACCAAACCCTTGGCAACTCCACTCAGAGACGGACCACCGGCAGCAATCAAAGCAATCAGAAAACCAGCAACCATCAGAAAAACACATATTTTCATGCCCTTTTCCACGCGGTTGTAAATGCTCCTTCCGAAGATGAACAAAAGACAAACAAGCGACATAATGACACCGCCAATCTTCCAGTCAAGCCCAAAGAGCAGATTGATAGAAATTCCGCTGCCGGAGAAGTTGCCAACCTCGTACGCAACGCAGCCAAACGCACAAACGAAACCCGCGATAGCGCACAACGCCTTGCCATAAAATTTGTTGATGCAGTCGAGAATCGGCATTCCCAGAACAACTTGGGCAGTATATGCCGAACGCATGTAAATACCGCGCATGAATAGTGCCAGAATGACCATCCAGATCATACCGTATTCATAGCGCGCACCGAGGATTGCCGAGGTGGTTACCGTACCGGTACCAACAGCAGCTGCTGCCATGATAATGCCGGGGCCTGTTTTCGCCAGAATGTCTTTTGCTGTCAACTTGCTTTTCTTGGTCTCGTTTTCCATGGTATCTCCTCCTAAAAATATTTTATCTCTTGGATGTCTTCATGTAAAGTGTTGCAAACTGGCTGATGATATACAATGCGTCATTGATGCGGTTCTTGTTTTTTACAAGCTGTGTCTTGATAAGCCCATACTCCAGAGAAGCGGGATCCAACTTGACCAAGCGCTCAAAGTCCGCAAACAGCGGGATGGGATAAGAGAGACTTGTATAACCATAGCTGTCCTGCGAATACTTGTCTGCGCATGTCATGGTTACATTGGTAATCTGGCGGGCAACCATCTTGACGAACTCGTTATAAAGCTTGGCCTGCTCGTTCGAGAGTCCTTCTTTCATTGCCTGAATCTCATTTACTTGATGTTCAACGGTTTTCAGGTTATCCTGCAGATCGGTGAAATCCATGTGATCGCCAAATTTATCGGCAACCTTTTGGACATTTGCGCGGAAGGCGGAGATCTTGTCACTAAAATCATATGGCAGAAGCTTTGCTGTCGCCAGATCATAAAGGACCTTGAGCGTTGCTCTGGTATCCTCCTCCAACGCCACTGGGTCGCATTTGTCTTCCCCATCCTCGATGGTATGATTCCACCAACCAAGTGTTGCACCATGTGCGTGCTCCATATATTCTTTTGTGAAGGATTTTCTCTGTGTAATAGAGGAAACGCCGATGCCCATAAAACTCTGATCGCCGATTTTCTTGAGTGCCATGGCGCGCAGCTCCAGCTCGGGAAGAACGTCGTTGATGTTCTTCTTGGCAAAGCCCAGCAATTCTTCCGATGCCTTGATCTCGTAAAGCTCTGTTTCCTTTACACCGGTGGAGTCAATGTGCATGTAGCAGACACAATGCTTGTTGAGGTTATCCCAATTGTTGTCAACAAACCATGTGGAGCCGGCAGCTTCTGCAACCTCGTGGCCGTCCCAGAAAACAAAATACACATCGCGGTCGAGTTCCTGACGGTGTTTGCTGAGGATTCGACAAATCTCCAACGTGGTCGCATTACCGGTCGCATTGCAGGTCACGCCGGGTTTCCAGGCGTCCAAGTGGGAGCAGACCAGCAGAAATTCATCACTGCTGCCATTGCCGTGCAGAATTGCTGTGGGTTGGTGGACGATGCTCCAGGTGCGATCGGCGATGGCAGTAACCTTTACCTCAACTTTTCGCCCCTCCAGGCAGAGCTGCTTGAGTTTAAGACCAGCACCTCTCGTTACACCAACACCAACAATTTCGGGAATGCAATGAAAATTCGCCTCGGTTGGATTTCCCCACACACCTTTAAGCCCGCGGCGGCAAATAACCTCTTCATCATTGCCCCAGTTCATGCACATGATACCGGCAGCACCCATTTCATAGGCGATACGGGCCTTTTCCGGTACAGGAGGTGCGTAGGATACCTCAACAAGCACCATCTTACCCGTTACATCGATATCCTTGTAGGCGGCATAGTCGCCGTTGCCAACATAGATCAGTTCGAAAATTTCACCCTCCGGTTTGGTTGCACGAATATGGGCGCAGGGCAGACTGTCAATTTCCATTTCCGGTTCTAAAACGGTGACCTTGGAATACATGGGATCGCTGTTATAGGTGTAAAATTCTTTGTTTTCAACCTCCAGACCGTACTGCTTTAACCGTTCCGTTACGTATCGGGACGCCGCTGCTTCGCATGGACTGCCTGCGAGCCGGTACGGGAAATGCTCTGTCATGTAATGGATAGTTGACAGCATTTCATTTCTGCTTACCTCTTCAATCACGGGAATCACTCCTTACACGATTTTTCTTGGTCTCTTGCTCACTTGGTCACCCAATATAAGATAAGTATAAACAAAAAACGGCAAAAGTCAAGAGAAACTTTTGTCGTTTTTGTCTGTGGCCTTATTGAAGGATGTCAAGTGTATGTTGAATGTGGTCGTACATCGCTTGCTGAGCAGCGCTGCTGTCCCGCTTGTGCAGTGCATCAATGATCCGCCGGTGATCGGCTTTTTCCTCTTCGACCTGATGCATATCCATTACATTATGAGAAGTTGTGTGCATCATTTCGAGAATTGTTGACAATACGATGTTCAGCGTCTGTTCCATAAAAACGCTGCCGGTTTTTTTGGCATAGAGCTGGTGCAGCTCGAATTCGCCTGTGGTTGTGTTTGTTTCGGCAAAACGGAGAAGCATCGTCTGATACGCTGTTTCGACCTCATCAAGATCTGAATCTGTTGCGTTGCGAACAATCAAATCCATCGCTTTTGTTTCAAGCACCTGACGAACCTCGTAGGCTTCATAGAGAGAGTAGCGTTCTAAGTTTTTGGACATTTCCTCCTGCTTATCTTCTCCCAATTGGCTGATTGGGATCTCTCGCAGAAAACGACCTTTTCCCTGTTGGGAGGTAATGATTCCCCGCTGTTCCAAGATATGAAAGGCCTCTCGCAGCACATTGCGGCTTACCCCAAGCTGCTCCATTAATTCGCGCTCTGCAGGCATTTGATCCCCTGGCTTAAGATTACTTGTATCTATGATCTGATATAAAGCGTTTACAACTTCCTGGTATAGCAATGGCCGCTTTGCTCGAAGGTCTGCTCTCATGGTTGACGTTTCCTCTCAATATTACTGATATGATTGGTATCCTCTGGTATTTTACACTCTGTTTTAAATAAACACAATGCCAATTTTATAAGAGCAGCATGAAATGTTTGGTAATTACAGAGTTCGCATTTACACTGTATGTTGACACAGCTGACTTTGGCTTGATTGGTCCACTGCTGAACGGAAGACTATCTGAAATCATCGGCATAGTGGTCTTTATTATGACGGTGATTTCACAGCTTTTTTCAAAAAGTTAGGCGAGAGGATGTTCTTTGATTGGTACAAAATAAGCATAGTACCCGAAGCGGATAGGAAGCCTCGGAGACTATGCTTATTTTTGTTATAATGGGAGGGCAATGGATGGACGGTCTCTTTGATGAGCCAAGCGCTCGAGCTGTAAACAGTCCTCCGCCCTCTTGTTATAAAGATTCGATTGAGCAGGTTGCTCCGGCTATGCCGCGTGCGCGTCACGAACCAAATTGAATCGTAATAAGCCGGTGCGGAAGCATTGCAATATTTTATCAGGAAAGAAGGAATGCCCATGCTCAGTATCGGGATCGATGTGTCCAAAGGAAAAAGCACCGTGTGCGGAATGAAGCCGGGGGGAGAGATCGTGTACACTCCGTTTGAAGTTCAGCACACGAGGGAAGGAATGTCGGAGCTCGTATCGCTGCTGCGCAGCAGCGGCGAAGAGGTTCGTGCCGTTTTGGAAAGCACCGGCAGCTACCATTGCCCGGTGGTGACTGCTTTGTTGGAGAACGGAATATTCGTCTCCGTCGTCAATTCGCTGCGGATGAAGCGGTTTTGCTCACAAAGTATCCGCAAGGTGAAGACCGATCGAATCGACGCTAAAGAACTTCACGACGACGAATAAGATGTTTGTTACAGTCTACTGATTTGTTGTATGAAGAGGATAGGACGGTAGTCGTACTCTTTGTTTACAGCGGTGCGTTTTTAGAACAAAAAGCGTGACTGCGATAGCTTTAATTTTCCACTTCATTTTTTACAAAAACCGTGGTATACTGTTTATGAGGTGAGGGCTGTGCAGTTTCGACCGTTTGTTTACGATGCAATGAATCGACAAGTGCCGGTGGCTATTGAGCCGATGACGCCGCAGGATGTTGCGTTGACAGACCGAGAACCCTTGTGGCAGACCTCCTGGGCCAGCGAATATCTGGCCGACGAAAATTACGAAAAATACGCAGCCAGAGTTGGAGATGAGCTGATTGCTCTGGCAGCATATGAGGTCCTTCCGACTGCGCTGGTCGTACACATTGTGTATATGGAGGCACAGCCTGAGTCAAATCCTACGCTCGACGGAGGAACCCCGAAGTACAGAGGGATAGGGAGGCTGCTGATCGCCTATGGCATCAAGCTGTCCATTGACAGCGGTTTGACCGGCGATGTGGTGCTTGAAGCGAAGACGACGAGCTTGGCGAAGCATTATGAGGAAGACTTTGGGGCCGTTTTACTTCCAACCTTTCAATCTTCCGCGCCAAGGTATTTGATTGCGGACGAAGCTGCCAAACGAATTTTCTTCACCTATCTGGATTGATTTTCTGCGAGGAGGTGCTTTGCATGGATATGAATAAAATCAGACCGGCGTCTGATGCGGCGTGGTATTGCCGCAAAGATGCAGAGGAAGAACGTTTTTATGAGATATTCTTTCAACTGTGCCGCAAATACAGTGTGCGTTGGGCAAGCGCCACGCCGAAAGAGAAAAGCTTTATTGAAGAAGTGACCCGTGTCACCTATGAGCGGGACAGAGCGCAGCGGCTTGGCTTGCCGCTGTCGGAGGTGCGCCCCTCGTTCGCGTCCTGAAAGTTGTTTGACCCACACCGTGACCCACACGGGGAAATGAGCGGACGGAAACAATGGAACAAACAGGCTGCGACCTCATCCTTTTTGGACAAAAAACGCCGCAAAGCCTTATACAGCAAGGGCTGGAAGGCTCTACGGTGGTTGGTAAGGATGAGGTCGGCAGTTCGAATCTGCCCAGCAGCTCCAAAATGTGTTGATGAAAGATGCAACGAAGAAAACGCCGCACGAAAGTGCGGCGTTTTCGCGTATAATGCGCCACTTTTAGAATGAAAAAGTTGCAAAAACTTGATTTTTCAAAATTTCAGTTTTGCCCCGCGAGAGGCGACATTTTTAAGATGCGCCCTGCCGAATTTATGGTCTGGTGTGACTCGAACGCCGAGGCTTAAAAAAGAATAAAGAATAAGAAGCCAGGTCACCGTTCGGCTCCCCATGCGGGAGAGAGCGGCGGCCTTTTTCGACTCATTGGTGCTTATGTTGCTTTCGCTTCGTTTGTCTATCATTCCTTGGTGGTGTTGGTAATAGCTTTCTCGTAACCTTTCGGGTATGCTTGCGTTACAAAAAACGAAGGAGGTATCCGAGAATGGCAACCACTAAAAACTTGTGCGCTCAGATTCCCATCGACCTACATGAGCGGGTCAGTGAAGAACGAGAACGGCTGGGCCAGACCACCAGTGAGTACATCACAAATCTCATCCAAGAATACTACGACATGATTGAAAATCAGAAAGGCGGCATTCAAATGACTGAAAAAGGCAGAACGATGGCATTCCAGATTCCCGAAGAACTCTTCCAGCACATCAAGCGTCACTTGGAGCGCGAGACGCTCCGCAGCGGCAAAAAGCTCACCCAGCGAGACTTCGTGCTGAACCTGATCACGCAGGCGCTGGACGAAGCGGACGCTGAGAACGCCGCAGAGCAGAACGCCCCCACTGAGGCCCCTGTCGCGCCCCGTGTGGCCGACGTGACCGCTCCAGCGAACACGGACACCCCCGACGAAGATAACGCCGTGTAAGCCCGCACAAAAGCCAAAACAAAAGAACACGATTTAGGGAAAGCCACCCAGGGCATCCGAATATATCGGATGCCCTGGGTGGCTTTTTGCGTTTCATCAGAAAGGAGGCACACATTATGGCAAGCGAGATCAGAAATCGCTTCACAGACACAGAAATGCAGATCGCCAGAGAAACGGACCTGCCGGAACTGCTCTCCCACCTCGGCTATCAGGTGAAGCGCGTGGGACGCTTCCATACTACCGCGGAGATGGACAGCCTGCGGATCAAGGACCGGCGTACCTGGTTCCGGTATTCCCAGAATACCGGCGGGGATGCCATCACCTTCCTCCAGCAGTTTTGCGGAAAATCCTTTCCGGAAGCGGTGGAGTACCTTCTGACCTTCCATGGGAAAGCCAGAGACGCGCCCATTCCGCAGCCAAAGCCGATCAGCCCGAAACAGGAGTTTTCCCTGCCGCCCCGCAACGCGGATGACAGAAGGGTTTTCGCCTATCTCCGTAAGCGCGGCATCGCCGCACAGGTGATCCGGCAGTTTATGAACAGCGGCCTGCTGTATGAGGATGCGGTACATCATAACTGCGTCTTCGTCGGCAGGGATGAATCCGGACAGGCAAAGTACGCGGGGCTGCGTGGTACCTATGATCTGGACAGCCCCGGCTTCAAGGGAGACGCAGCCGGCAGCGACAAAAACACAGGCTTCTCCCTCCCGCACGATCCGCGGTCAGATCTGGTGCTTGTCTTTGAGGCACCCATCGATCTGATGAGTTACCTCACGCTCCACAGAGACACAACCAACGCCGTTGCTCTGTGCGGACTCTATGACGGCGCACTGCAGACCTATTTGCAGGCGCATCCGGAGATCCGCCGTATTGCGCTGTGTCTGGACGCGGACGAGCCTGGGCAGAAAGCCACTCGGCAATTACAGGAAAAGTATCAGTTACAGGGGTATGCCGTTACCGTGGAGAAACCGCGCTGCGGCAAGGATTGGAACGAATACCTGCAAAAACGGCTTTGCAGCCGGGAAAGGGGGCGATAGCCAAAAGAACATCGTTTTCAACGCGGATAAAAAACAAAAAATATAAGGAGGACCTATGAATCTGAAAAAGAACCATTATTCCCGCAGGGCGCTGGCACTGCTGCTGACGCTGGTCATGTGCGTGGGCATGATCCCCACCGCTTTTGCCGCCCAGCAGAACAGTTACCACGACCCCGCCGAGCACTGGATGCAGGCGTCCGGCCGTACCAATGAGCTGGACGCCAACAGTGTTGTGACCCGCGAGACCTTCAAGTGCGGTGAGTGCGGCAAAGCCACATCCTTTGAGGTGTTCCGCGTTCCCGAATATACCCGCAATGGTCAGCCGGCGCTCAGCCGCAATGTGAAATATTCGGACGGCACGATGGTAGATGGTGTCGGTAAGGGTGATACCATGGACGGCATCCCCGGCAAGGACGCCACCTATACCGGATATCACTACACCAAAGCCGTCTGTGAAACCTGCGGCGGCATCAACACAAATATGAGCAAAAGCGAGTACGGCTATCTGAAAAATGTCTACTGGCTGTATGACTGTGCCGCCGCATTTACGCAGGAACTGGACGAAACCGTTTCCTACGAGTACACGGACGATACCTATCACACTGTTACCACCAAGGGCGGCACCTACTGCGCATTCTGCTACGGCACCAATCATACGGTCAGCCGCAAGCTGGAGCGCCACAGCATGGTGACGGAGGTCCTGCCCCAGCCGGCAAACGGACGCTTCGCTACGGTGGAGAAATGCAGCCTGTGCGATTACGCCCGCTATGACTACACGGCGGCAAAGGCAGTCATTGCAGACTATTACGGCGTGGTGGACGGAAAGCCCCACACTATCACCGTCAGTGACCTCTCCGAAGCCGGTGTCCGCACCTCTATCCGCTACGGCAACAGCGCGGATAGCTGCACCATGACCTCCGCGCCCAACTACACAGAAGCCGGTCAGTACATGGTCTACTACGAGATCACCTACACCTACAAGGGCAAAGAAATGACCGAGAACGGCGTGGCAAAAGTCTGGCTCCGTGACGAATCCACCAAGGATGACGGCTCTTGTGCCTGCGGCTGCGGAAATCCAAACTGCGGCTGCCAGAACAAGAATTGCAATGGAAATTGCTGCACCGACAAGGGCTGTGGTGAAAACCACAAGTATATTCTGCTGGACAGCACCAAGGCCGGCTGCACCACCCTCGGCTATGACCGCTATCTCTGCACGGTCTGCGGCAAGATCGAAAAGCGCGACTATGTGGACTCCCTCGGTCACGCATGGCAGAGCATCGTCATCCGTGACGCCACCTGCGAAGCAGACGGCAAGCAGCTGGAGTTGTGCTCCCGCTGCGGCGAGATGAAGCAGACGGCAACGCCCAAAGGCGAACACAAATACCGCACCTATTCCGTAGCCCCTACCTGCACAAATCCCGGCTACACCGTCCGCGAGTGCTCCGTCTGTGGGGATCGTCACATTGAGGACATCACGGCGGCGCTGCCTCACAATTACGAATCCCATGTCATCGCCGCTACCTGCGAAAACGGCGGCAAGACCATCCACCGCTGTGACGGCTGCGGCAGCAGCTTCGTCACAGACTACACCGACGCGCTTGGTCATAGCTGGGATGAGGGAACCCTCGTCACCAACGCCACCTGCACCGGCGAGGGGGTCATGGAATACCGCTGCACCCGCTGTGGCTACCACCGTCTGGATGCCGACCCTGCGGATGGACACATCCCCGGCGCTCCTGCTACCTGCACGGAACCCCAGCTCTGCACCCGCTGCGGCGCGGTGCTGAAAAACGCGCTGGGACACGATTACAAGTCCGAAGTGACCGCACCCACCTGCACCGAGATGGGTTACACCACCAACACCTGCGCCCGCTGCGGCGATACAAACAAGACCGATTACACCGAGCCTGTCGGTCATAAGCCCAGCGACTGGATCGTTGACAAGCAGCCGACCACCGATTCCGAGGGCAGCAAGCACAAGGAGTGTGCTGTGTGCGGTGAAAAGCTGGAGACGCAGCCCATTGAAAAGATCTACAACAGCGGCACCACGGACAGCAAGGGCGAGGCCATTGTGGGCGGATACCTTGTGACCGTCACCGATACCGACACCAAAAATCCTGTGGCGAATGCCGCTGTCGCGCTCCACAAGAATAATTCCATCTCCATTCGTCTGCCGAACAGCCGCCTGCTGGACTACGCCGACCAGACCACCGTGACCGTGCAGCTTGTCAAGGACAAGTCCGCTGTGCCGGACATGAGCATCGCTGTCACGGATAAGAATGACAACTATGCCGCAGGCAAGACCGACAAGGCAGGTCAGATCACCGTCCCCACCGGCAGCGGTAAGACCAACGAGGACGGCAAGGTCACTACTGGCTATGAGGACGCGGACGGCGACCGCTGGACGCTGACTGTCAAGGTCATTCGCACGGACACGAAGCGCCCCATCTCCGGCAGTGCAGTGTCCATCGGCAAGACCGGCAACATCACGGTGAAGCTGCCGGACGGCACAGATCTGGACGCCAAGCATCAGGTGACGGTCATCGTGACCGACCACAAGAAGGCTCCCCAGCAGGGCAAAAATGTTACGGTCAAGGGTGATCTCGGCCAGTCTGCCGCAGGCAAGACCGACAAAAACGGTGAGCTGACCGTCCCCGAAGTGGAGCAGACCGAGCGCCACGGCGTTTACATCGTCGGCTACACGGACGGCACCTTCGGCCCCAGCCGCAGCATGACCCGCAGTGAAGCCGCCGCCATCTTCGCCCGTCTGCTGGCGGAGAAGAACGGTGACACTATTTCCACGGCGGCAAATACCAAATTTGCGGATATTCCCGCCCATGCCTGGTATAGCGGCTATGTGAAGTATCTGAGCAACAACGGAATTACCTACGGTAAGAGCAAGACCATCTTTGCACCCAACGATGCCATTACCCGTGCTGAGTTTACCACGATGGCTGTCCGTTTCTTTGATGTGTACGGCGACGGCGACGCTGAGATCATGGAACAGTTCAGCGGCTTCAGCGATGTTTCTTCCGGCTATTGGGCGGCAGAATACATCAAGTACGCCGCGCTCCACGGCTGGATCAACGGCTACGGGGACGGCTCGTTCCACGCAGAGCGCGAGATCAACCGCGCCGAGGTCGTCACCATTGTCAACCGCCTGCTGGGCCGCGAAGCGGATGAGGACTACATCGCGGACAATCTCCGCAAGCTCAACACCTTCCCGGATGTGAGCCGCAAGCATTGGGCGTATTACGCCGTCATGGAAGCTGCCAACGCCCACACCGCCGTGCTGGGCGAGAGCGAAAGCTGGAGCAAGTAAATTGTATCCCCCTGCGGGTGGTCTGAGAGCAGACCACCCGCACTTTTTAACTAAACCTAACCATTAAAAAAGGAGCACTGAATATGCTGAAAATCACTGCCATTGGCAATCTGACCCACGATGTGGAACTGAAGATGAACGAGAATACCGGCAAGCCCTATGCCATCCTGCGTATCGCCTCGGATCGCCGCTATAAGGATAAGGACGGCAACAAGCTCACCGATTTTATCTCCATCAAGGTGCGCGGCCCTCTGGCGGAGCGCTGTGCGGCGTTTGCGTGGAAGGGCTGCAAGCTGGCAGCCACCGGCGATTTCGAGACCATCACCTTTGCGGACGATCCCCAGCGCCAGCCCGGTTTCCTCATCAAAGCCAGCGATGTGGAATTCCTGTCTCCCCGCAAGGCGGAGGATGCGGCACAGGCGGTGGAGGATATGTCCGCCAGTGAGGACGCCGCCTGATGAAAAACACCGGGATCACATACACCAGCGCAGAGCGCAGTCCTGTGATCCTGCCGGAGATGGCCGAACTGCTCCCGCCTTTGAGCGCGGAGCAGTCTGCCGCTCTGGAAGAGGATCTGCTGCGAAACGGCTGTTACTCCCCTATCATCGTCAATGAGGACATGGTGATCGTGGACGGGCATAACCGTCAGGCACTGTGCGAAAAGCATGGCCTGCCCTATACGATGGCGGTATTCTCCTTCGAGGATCTGCTGGAAGCCAAGCAGTGGGCGCTGGATACCCAGAAAGGTCGTCGCAATCTGGAAAAGTGGGAGCTGGGCAAGATCGCGCTGAAGCTGAAGCCGGAGATCGAGGCGAAAGCCAGGGCAAATATGGTAGCCGGTGGGCAGAATTGTCGTCCGAAGGAAGGTTTGACAACATTGTCAAACCTTCCTTCAGTAGAAACTGCTGTCAATACCCGTAAAGAACTGGCGGATGCTGTTGGTATCGGTGAGGTCACCATGGGCAAGGTCATGCAGATCGATGAGAATGCCCCGGAGGTTATCAAGGAGGCTCTGGATAAGAAGGAACTTTCCATCAACAAGGGTTATGACCTGACCCGGCAGCTTCAGGACCTGCCGGAAGAGCAGCGGGAGCAGGCGGCCGCCGAAGCGCTGGAATACGAAAAAGCGAAAAAAGAACTGAAAAAGCAGGATGCCGAGATCGACCGGAAAGGAAAGATCGCGGCGCTTTTCTGCAAAGCGTATGAAAAAGCAGTCCTGCTGACACCGTCCGAAGAAAATATCCGCTGCTGGACGGACGGGACGCGGATGACCCCGGAGGAAATGCAGGATACCGTGAAGGAATCCCGCGAGCTGGCGGAGGTGTTCCGGACGATTGCGGATATCATCGAGCAGAAGATCATGCCCGCGGATTGGAGGTGTGTCGATGCAGGAAACGAAGAAAATGGCGCCCAGCCGGACGGGAATCCCGCCTGACGCGCAGGCGGAGATTTTGCAAAAGCTGTCTGCCGAAACGAAGATTACTTCCTGTGAGATCGCGGAGATCTTGAAAAAGCACGATGTCTGCGGAGATATGGACACGCTCCAGGACGCCTACCGGAAACGGCTGGGACAGCGGCTCCTGTCCGGCATCCGGGACGAGAACGGCAAGCGGGAAATCCTTTCTACCAGCGGCGGCGAGTATGTCATCGTAGATTGCTGCAATGACCCGCAGAAGCTGAAAGCCATCCAGCGCCGCATTCAGGCGCAGATGAATGGGCTGGATGTGTCTGCCGGGAAGGTGCATGGGCGCGTTCACTTTTTAGAGCGCTTTATGGGCTGGGTAAGAAAGGAGCGGTCAGATGGAGCGGCATGAGGAAATGCTGTCCCCGGAGGAACAGTATGCGCAGCTTGCGCCAACGCTGGACACAGACGGTTTCTCGCTGTATGCCGCCGCGGAAGAAGTCACCGGGCTCAAGGTCTATGAAGAATTTCCCTATGAGGATAACCGGGGAATGTTTGAGATGGCAGACGGACACACGCTGCTGCGGTATCTGGAAGCGGCATACTTTGGGACCGTTACCTGGGAGATCGTCCCCGGCACGCCCTATGAGCGTGCTATTCTCGGTGAAGTGGATAAAACCACACCGGAGTATCGCGCGTTTTATCAAAAGATCTGCGCGGGTGCGGCAGCGCACATCAAAAAACGTATTGGGAAGGAGATGAAGAATGTGAAGGAACCGATCTCAGAGATCAACAAAGAATCCTTCTGGGACTTGATCCATGATGCAAAAAACGCCTGCGGGCAGGATATGGATGCCATGCTGGCCTATCTGAAAGACCGGCTGGTTTCTATGGGCCCCACGCAGGCGCAGAATTTTCACGACATTATCCACGCCTATGAAGATCTCGCGGACAAGTTCGGCTTGTGGGACGCGGCAGGGATCATGAAGGAATACGGCTGCAGCGATGATGGGTTTATCGACTTCCGCGCCTGGCTCATCGCACAGGGGCGTGAGGTCTATTTTGCCGCGCTGGCAGACCCGGACAGCCTTGCGGATGTCGTTCCCTACGGAGATTGCCGCTTTGAGCAGTTGAGCTATGTCGGGGACTATGCCTACGAGCAGCTCACCGGGAAAAGCGCCTATGATCAGACAGATTGGAGCGCATATGAAGCGCTTTTGATGAAGCTGGAACAGGATATCGTCTATAAGGACGGCATCGAGTTTCCCAGAGAGGGCGCGGATCTGAAGAAATATCTGCCCCGGCTCTGTGCGAAGCATCCGGAGTGGGACGGTCAAACACGCTGGAATCTGCAGCTGAAGGAGATTCGGGATCTGATCCATGCCGGAAAGGACTATGACCGGCACCAGACATCAAATAAGAAGAAACGCAGCCGTGGAGGTGAGGCAAGATGAGCGAGTCCATGATTGTTGGTGTTGACCACGGCTATGCCGCTATGAAAACAGCCCATTTCTCTTTTCCATCTGGTCTGGTGGCGTATGAGCATGAGCCATATACGCTGAAGGATGTACTGGAATACGGCGGAAAATTCTATGTGGTGGGCAGCGGGCGTCAGGCGCTTCAGAAGAACAAAACGCAGACAGAGAACTACTACCTCCTTACGCTGGCAGCCATCGCAAAGGAGCTCTCCTTCCGTCATGCGGAGCCTGCGACAGAGATCCATCTGGCGGCCGGACTGCCTCTCACCAGCTTCGGGCGGGAAAAAAACGCATTCCGGGAGTATCTGCTCCGGGATGGGAAAGCGGTGAATTTCCGCTATGAGGGACAGGAATACTCCATCGCCATCCGCAAGGTGTCACTGTTCCCACAGGGCTATGCCGCAGTTTTGACCCAGAGCATCCTGCTGGATGAGCCTTCTGTGATCGTGGCGGATATCGGTGGATGGACAGTGGACTTGATGCGCCTGGACAACCGCATTCCCAACGCCGCCACCTGCCGCAGTCTGGAACTCGGTATGATCCGCTGTCTGGATGAGATCGGCGAGCAGATCCGCCGCACACTGGGCTTGTCTATGACGGCGGCGCAGATGGAAAGCGTGCTGCGCGGCGATGCCGTCCATATCAACGAGGATGCCAGAAAAATTATTGACCGGCAGGCAGACGCCTATGTCCATCGCCTGCTCTCCGCCATTACGGAGAGCGGACTGGATATCCGCGCCATGCCAGCTGTTTTTCTGGGCGGCGGCGCGGCGCTGCTGAAGCGGAATGTATCCGCCGCGGACGGCCTTTGCCGCCCAGTCATCCTTGACGATGTGTCCCTCAACGCCAAAGGCTATGAGCGGCTGGCAGAGCGGCTCACAAAGAACGATGAGCAGTAACAAAAAGCGGATCAATCTGTCCTTTTCCATGTCCTCGCCCATCCAGCGCAGGGCGTGGAAGAAGCTGACGGAGATCCCCGCAGGACAGCGTACCGCCGCGGTCTGCCGCATGGTCTGTGAGTATAAAGGGCAGCAGGAACTGCTGGACGCCGTTCGCCAGACCATCCGACAGGAACTGCGGGGAATGCAGCTCACCAAAGAAGAAGCGCAGGATAGCGGCAGAGCCGGGGATGTAGATGAAAGCGTCCTCGGCTTTTTGCTTGCCCTGCAGGAAGGAGATGAGATGACCTGATCCGATACTTTGATATGTTTGCCGGCATTGGCGGTTTCCGCTCCGGGCTGACCCGCGCGGGCGGTTTCCGGTGTGTAGGACACTGCGAGATCGACAAATACGCCAATGCCAGCTACCAAGCAATCTACGAACCGGGAAAGGAGGAACGATACTATCCGGACGCAACCCAAATTGACCCCGCAGACCTGCCGGACTTCGACCTGCTCTGCGGAGGATTCCCCTGCCAGGCATTTTCTAACGCTGGCCGCAGAAGGGGCTTTGCCGACGCCAGAGGAACTCTCTTCTTTGAGATTGCCCGATTGGCTCAAGCCAAACGACCTGCGTATCTGCTGCTTGAAAATGTTCCCGGACTTTTATCGCATGACAAAGGGAAAACCTTTTCGGTCATCCTCTCCGCACTGGATGACCTGGGGTATCATGTCGAGTGGTCTGTGCTTAACAGCAAACATTTTGGAGTCCCTCAATCAAGGCGAAGGCTTTTCATTATCGGATATCTTGATCCCCGATGCGCCGGGAAAATATTACCTGTCTTCGGCACAGGTGGAAAAGCTCTTGTACAAGTCCTCGGAGGGCCGCAAGGCTCCCGTGTCTATGACGCAGACGGAGTAGCCTGTACTCAGACAGCCGGGGCTGGCGGTATGGGTGGGAAAACCGGATTATACCTGGTGGGCTTTAACCGGAAAGATGGGATCGTCGGAAAGCGGGATACAGCAATTCCGCTGAACGCCAGCGATTTCAGAGGAATCAACCGGAACCAAACACAAAACGCTGTGCTGGTAGACCTTTGCAGCGGGCATCCAAAGCAAACGGACGCTGCCCGCTGTCTCACCGCCCGGTATGGACAGACCACACTGTCCAACCGTAAAGGCGAGCGCTCCGGTGTCCTGCTCATCAAGGAGGCGACTAAGAAGGGGTACAAGGAGGCTCAACCCGGCGATACGGTGGATCTCGGTTATGCAGGTAGCAACACCCGCCGCGGGCGCGTTGGGCGTGATATTGCCCATACATTGGAAACCAGCTGTATCCAAGGGATCGTGGAAAACGGCGGGCGCATCCGCCGCCTCATGCCCCGCGAGTGTCTGCGACTCCAAGGCTTTGAAGAATGGCAGATCGACCGCATCCTCGCCATCCAGTCCGACGCTCAGGCCTATAAGCAGGCAGGCAACAGCGTCACCGTCCATGTCATTGAAGCCATTGCGCGGCGCATCCGGGAGGTGGATGCGGAACTGAAAGCCGGTGCTGCCGCATGATCGGGCTGAAGGACCAGTGCTTCGGCGTGGAAGTTGAAATGACCGGCATCACCCGTGAGCAGGCGGCAACAGCGCTGGCCGCGTATTTTGCAACGGACGCCCGCTATGTGGGCGGCGCTTACGATAAATGGTGTGTGACGGATCGGGACGGCAAAGAGTGGACGGTCATGAGTGACTCCAGCATCCACGGGGAGCAGAAGATCGGCAGCGGCTATCGTGCAACGGGTGACTACAGATACCGCGTGGAGATGGTAACGCCAAAGCTCACCTATGCGGAACTGCCCAAGCTGCAGGAGTGTGTCCGGCAGGTACGCCACGCAGGAGCCAAGGCCAACAGCTCCTGCGGCATCCATGTCCATGTGGACGCAGCCAATCATAACCGGCAGAGTCTGAAAAACCTCATCGGCATCATGTACTCCAAGGAGGATATCCTGTTCAAAGCGCTGCAGGTCAATGAAAGCCGGGCGTCCCGCTGGTGTCAGAAGGTGCGGGAACCCATGCTGAAGCAGGCACGCAGGCTCTCGTCGGATGAGACAAGGGATCTGACGCAGCTGGAGAATATCTGGTATGAGGGAGATAACGGCAGCGCAGACCACTATAACTGGACCCGCTATTATGCGCTGAATCTGCACTCGGTCTTTTACCGGGGAACGGTGGAATGGCGCTGCTTCAATTCCACACTCCACGCGGGAAAAGTCGCCGCCTATGTGAATCTGTGCCTTGCCATCTCCGCCCAGGCTATTGCCCAGCGCAGCACGGTCATGCGCAAGACCCACAGTGACAATGAATTGTTCACCTTCCGGGTCTGGTTGGTGCGGCTGGGGCTCAACGGCGAGGAATTCAAGCATACCCGTGACCACCTGTTGGCAAATCTGGACGGCGACCGTGCATGGCGTTTCGATAAGGACAGCTATACAGTCAACAAAAAGAAGAAAAAATCCAGAGAAATGGAGAGGTGAAGCCTTTGAAGATTCAAATTGAAGATACCGTGTACGAAGGAACCGCAGCCGGGATCATGGAACAGCTTCGGGATCTCAGCTTTGATCCCACAGAGTTCCCGGATGTGGAGACCTACATCTGGTTTGTACAGAACAATGTCATCCGCACCACGGGAATGGACTGTCCGCTGCCGGATGGCGATGCGGAGACACAGGCGGCAGCCCTGCTCCGTCATCTGGACCGCTTTGGCGCTCTGAAGCTGCTGGAGGTGTGACGTGGAGGAAAACCTGTATTTTGCCTACGGCAGCAACCTTGATCTGGAGCAGATGGCGCAGCGCTGTCCGGACGCCGAGATCGTGGGACCGGTCAGGCTTGAAAACTACGAACTGCGCTTCCGCGGCAGCGGCGTCGCTACCGTTGCACCGAAAAAAGGCAGCGTTGTCTACGGACTGGTGTGGAAGATCACGCCAAACTGTGAACAGTCTCTGGATCGGTATGAGGGGTATCCCCGCCACTACACGAAAGAAACCGTGACGGTTAAAGACGCGGCCGGTGCAGAGATCCCAGTCATGGTTTATATCATGGCAGAGCCTTATTGCCGCCAGCCTGCACTGCCGTCCCCGTATTATTACCGCGTGATCCAGCGAGGCTTTGAAGCCAACGGCCTGCCGGTGGACTCCCTTCGGGATGCGTGGAGCAGGACCATTGACGAGGTGTGGAGCGGCAGGATCGACAAGCCAAAGCGAGCGCCTGAGCGAAACAGAGGGCCGGAGCGGTAACTCAGAGCAGCGCCGGCGTCTGTGCAAGAAAGAAGATCACCAGAACAGAGATTACAAAGGCCAAGATCCCAACGAGCAGGAAAACCTTTTTGCCGGGGCGGATTTTTGCCGCCTTGCCGATCAGCGCGGCCGCGGCGACGCATACCGCGGAAACCAGTAAAGCGACGCCAAGCATCTTCCACAGCCATGAAAGCTCCCAAAACCATATCATCACAGCCGCCTCCTCATATTTTTGTTCGTATGCACAGTGTATCACAGGCGCGGTATCCGCGCAACAGACGGTCGGAGTGAAAAAGAGGTGTTCATTTTCCACGGTCTGTGTTACAATATCCCCTGTTTGCGGGAGGGGTGCGGATATGTTTTACACGATGGAGGAAGCCGCTATTATCGGCGGCTTTCTGGAACTGTATCTGGAACGGGACAGCGTGGACCCGGCCGTGCGGGAACGGCACCGGAAATTCCGGCAGGGCCTGCTGGGCGGCGCTCTGGAACGGGCCGATTATGAATGGGCGGCTGCGGTGCTGGGCTTCCTGCGCCCACAATGGTGGCCGGAGCATGAAGATCATCGGGCGTTGGAGAATGCCCTGCTGAAGACCCGGACGCTGGCATCCAAAAAAGAATAAGAATCACCATTTGCGGCAACGGCAGAGGAATCTGTCGCTGCCGCTTTTCTTTTGGGAAGGAGGAACCCATATCAGCACAGAAAAAATGAAAGTCCTTGTGGTGCGCCCCATGGAAATGCCTGAAGTGCAGGAGATCGACCACACTCTTTCTGCCATGCAGGAGCTCGTAGGCGGCACCATTCAGGCAGTTTACCCCTTCGATGACCCGGTGGCGCTCATCGCAAATGACGAGGGTAAGCTGCTGGGCCTGCCGTGGAACCGCGCCCTGACCGATGATCACGGTGTGCCGTATGACATTGTCTGCGGCACATTTTTTGTTGCCGGTCTTAAAGAGGATGATTTTGCCTCGCTGACGGAGCCGCAGATCGAAAAGTACAAGGACAAATACAGCAACGAAATGATCCTCTCTGTTCCGAAACAGCCGGAGGCACATAAGAAACCAATGAAAAAGGAGAAACATGAATATGAAAGGTAACTGCATTCTGACCGCTGAGTCAGTCACCGAGGGACATCCCGACAAGCTCTGCGACACCATCGCGGACGCGGTGGTAGATGCCTGTCTTACGCAGGACGCCGCTGCCCGCGTTGCCTGCGAGGTCATGGCCACAGCCGGAAAAATCATCGCCGCAGGCGAGATTACGGCATCGAAGATTCCGGATATCCCTGCCATTATTTGCAGGACGGTGCGGGAAGCCGGATACGGCGGCAGCGACTATGAGGTGGAGGTCATCACCCATGAGCAGAGTCCCGACATTGCGGAAGCTGTGTGCGGCGGCACGGAGACCGGCGCAGGAGATCAGGGAATCCTGTACGGCTTTGCCTGCGATGAAACAAAGGAGCTGCTGCCTCTGCCTGTGGTGCTGGCCCATCGACTGACCCGCCTGTTGACCGATGCCCGCAGGCAGGGCATCATCCCCGGCCTGCGTCCGGACGGCAAGGCGCAGGTGTCTGTGGAATACCGCTCTGGAGTCCCGTGCCGCGTTGCCGCAGTGGTGGTATCCTGCCAGCATGAGGAGGAACTGCCCCTGCCGGAACTGCGCCGGGACATCCTGCGCCATGTGATCCGACCCGCCATGCAGGAGCTTCCGCTGGACGAGCATACCGAAGTGCTGGTCAATCCCTCCGGTCGATTTGTCCAGGGCGGTTTTGAAGCGGACACCGGACTCACCGGACGTAAGCTGATGGTGGATACCTACGGCGGCCTCGTCCCTCATGGCGGCGGCGCGCTGTCCGGCAAGGATGGAACGAAGGTGGACCGCAGCGGCGCGTACATGGCCCGTTACATTGCCAGGAATATCGTAGCGGCAGGACTGGCAAAGCGCTGCACCATCAGCCTTGCCTATGCCATCGGTAAGGCACAGCCTGTAGCGGTGACAGTGGATACGGAGCATACCGGCATCTATTCCGATGATGTGCTGGAGCAGGCTGTCCGTACCGTATTCAACCTGACGCCGGACGGCATGATCGGAACGCTGGGACTGGATCGGCCCATGTTCCAAAAGTTCTGCAATTACGGACACTTCACCCATGCAGATGCGCCCTGGGAGTGCACGGACATGACAGAGGTGCTGGAATGTGCCTGCCGCGCCAAAGATATGGGGGCATCGGAGCGATGAAGCATATCGCGTCCTGCTCCTTCGGCAAAGACAGCCTTGCTACGATCCTGCTGGCGCTGGAGCACGGGGAACCGCTGGATGAAGCGGTCTACTGCGAGGTGATGTTCGACAAAACGACCTCCGGCGAGGTGCCGGAGCATCGGGCATTCATCTATGAGACTGCGATCCCCAGGCTGGAACGGTTGGGCATCCCGGTCCGTGTGCTGCGTTCGGATAAGACCTATCTGGACCTGTTTGTCGGAGACATTACCCGCGGCCCGAAAAAAGGACTTCGGCGCGGATTCCCCCTGTGCGGGCATTGCTACGTTCAGCGGGACTGCAAGCTCCGTCCCATCCGCTGGTATAACAGGACTCTGACGCCGGATACTGTGCAGTATGTGGGCATCGCCAGCGATGAGCCGGTGCGCTTGCGCCGCTTGCAGGGAAATCAGGTGTCCCTGATGGAAAAGTATCACTATACTGAAGAGGATGCAAAGCAGCTCTGCCAAACGGCAGGGCTGCTTTCACCTGTCTATGCGTTCACAGACCGTGGCGGCTGCTGGTTCTGCCCGAATGCCAAGCGGAAGGAACTGCGGCACCTTTATGACCACCATCCGGAGCTGTGGGCGAAAATGCTGGAGTTGCAGGCAATGCCGGGAAAGGTGTCCGAGAAATTCAACCGCACGGAGCGCTTTTCCGACATCGATGCGGCATTCCGAAAAGAAGATGCCCTGTGCAAAAAAGCGGCATAAAAAAGGAAAAGGAGATGAGAACCATTAGCAATCAGAAATATGAGATCACAGACATGGCCCATGAGGAATATCCGTTCCTGCACCGTATCCGTGCGCTGCGGGACATCTGCGGTGAGATCCGCGCAGGCGACATAGGCGGTTTCGTGGAAAGCGAGAGCAATCTGTCCGCGGAGCCGGGAGACTGCGCATGGGCCTTCGATGACGCCATTGCAGCGGGTGACGCCTATGTGGATCGGGACGCCTGTCTGCGAGGCGACGCCATTGCCTGTGGCAGCGCCTATGTTTCCAAAGGCAGCGTGATGAGCGGTCACAGCCGCGCCGAGGACAACGCCTATCTCCGCGGGGCCTCCATGACCGGAAAAGCGCTGGCTTCCGGAAACGCGCAGATCATTCACGATCCCCATACGATGGGGACTCCCATCCTGTCCGGCAACTGCAGGGTGTATGGCACGGTGCAGGGGGATATCCGTATCACCGGCTCCGCCGTGATCCTGCCCTGCGAGGAAGTCCGCAACGATACAAGGGATACCTTTGTCCTGAGCGGCAAGAGCCGCAGCGTGATCCGCGGCATCGGGCGTGAGACCTTGAAACCTCTGCAAAAAGAAGTAAGTCCTATGAAAACAAAAACGCCAAAGAAACGAGGTGTGGAGCGATGACCGTGTATGAGCAGGAATTGCGAAAGCTGTTTGATCACAGCGATCTCGTGGATCGGCCTCAATTTTCCGGGCGTGTGTGCGTGGGAGATCTCGGAAAGGACCTGCGTGTGCGGGCGGAGTTTCTCTCTACCCATATCTCCAGCCAATATGATGCCATCCGCCTCACGGTGCTCAATCGCACGGAGGGCGTGGTGGATCGGACGCTGCTGCGCTTTCAGGATGTCTGGGGTAAAAAGCAGGTGCCGAACAATCCCAACTTCCGCAGCGGCGTCATTCCCCACCTGTGGGATGACTACGGAAAAGTGGAGTGGTACGCCTATCACCCCACTGCCGCGGACTACGATGCACTCCGCCAGTCCATTGGGCAGTACCTGTCCATGTTTCGGGAGAGAACGCCGGAGCGGGAACAGGACGGTCCCAAGCTGGTCTATATCTGTGCTCCGCTGCGGGGCGATGTGACAAACAATGTAGAGTTTGCGCGGCAGAAAGCGCAGGAGGTGTTTGCGGAGGGGAATATCCCCATCTGTCCGCATCTGCTGTTCCCGCCTGTCGCAGATCCCACCGATCCCGCCCAGGACGAAAAAGCCAGGGCGATGGGACTGCGCCTGCTGGAATCCTGCCAGCAGATGAATGTGTACGGTCCGGTCTGGACGGATGGGATGTGGCAGGAGATCTATAAAGCCGGTGAGCTGGGTATCCCCGTGTTGACGGATCAGAAAACCATTGGACGGACGCCGCCTGCCAGACGCCCCGGCAGAAAGGAGCGATAAATGCCGATTGAAAAGATCACCGCGGACGATCTGCGGGATATGGAGCATCAGGAGGGACTGGTGCTCCAGGGCTGCGGCGGTGAGGCGCGGGAGTGGCTGGATGGCATCAACGACCTGTTGACTCAGAACGGCATCCTGCAAAATGGCAGCCGCTTTGAGACGGTCAAGGTTTTTCAGCACGATGGACTCACCAATCTGCTGTTCCCCTTCGAGGGCATTCAGGTGGATATGGGGAAACTGGCAATGTGGCGCTTGCAGACCCACGGCGCATTCGGCGGCACATGGCTGTCCGACTATGTTCCCAACAGACTGGGTGGATTCCGCTCTGCCCGGCTGGAGAATCCCCGCCCTCTCTGTCCTCTGCTGGGGCAGGACGGCAATATTTTCAATCTGATCGGTCTTGCCGCCAGAGTTCTTCGGCAGAATGGCATGGCGGCAGAAGCAAAGGAAATGCAGACCCGCATCATGGGCGGAGACTGCCATAGCTATGCAGAAGCGCTGGGAATCATCAGCGAATATGTGGAGACGGAGCTGTCTCCGCCCCGCGAAAATCGAACGAAAAAGAAGGAGAAGCATGAGCATGAGCGATAATCAGAAATGGAGCATCCTCCAGGGGGATGCCCTGAAGGTGCTGGGGACCTTTGCCCCCAACACCTTTGACGCTGTCATCACCGATCCGCCCTATGCGTCCGGTGGGCGCACCCAGGCGGAAAAAAACAAATCCACCGCCCGGAAGTATTCCAGCATGGGCGAGAACGCACCGCCCCCTTTCGATGGGGACGCCAAGGACCAGCGCTCCTGGACCCGCTGGGCGGCGGAGTGGTTGTATGAAGCGCGAAAGGTATGCAAGAGCGGTGCGCCGGTATGTATGTTTATCGACTGGCGGCAGCTTCCCGCGGCGACAGACGCTCTCCAGTGGGCGGGTTGGATCTGGCGAGGCACCGCTGTCTGGGATAAGGGCAACAGCCGTCCTCAGAAGGGCCGCTTCCGTCAGCAGGCGGAGTACATTGTCTGGGGTTCCAATGGCGATATGCCTATCAGCCGTCCGGTCCCGTGTCTGCCGGGCGTGTTCAAATACGGCAATCCCCAGAGCCGCATCCATCTGACGGAGAAGCCGCTGCAGCTGATGCGGGACATCGTGAAGATCACGGAACCGGGCGGGCATATTTTGGACCCCTTTGCTGGCAGCGGCACTACGGTGCTGGCGGCTGTGCAGGAGGGCTATACCGCAACCGGCATCGAAGTCACAGACACCTATGCGGAGCTGGCGCGGGAACGTATCCGAACCGAACTGGAAAAGACGGCATGAGCTACTGGGCTGTCTGGCAACACTACTTGCTAAAACAGGGATAAGTCGGTATAATAAAAACAATAGAATGGTGTTACAAGCGAGGACGCAGGTATGAATGATCGAAACGCACAATATGATCTGGAAACGGGAAAGCCGCTGGACCAGTCCTATTTGGAATGTGGACTGCCGGAAGACCTCCACGAATCCATCCTGAGAATGGAGGAATCATGGAACATCATTGATAGCGGCAGGCAGGATAACCATTGGGATCTTTGGTGGTGCGACCTGAATGCGCTGATCAATTCATATGAAGTAGAGCAGGTCATCTCATCAGAACAGGCATGGTATCTGAGAGAAAAATATCTCCGTATGGGAAAGGAGTGAGTATAGTGCTTGATTTTACAGCCTTACCCACCCGCAATAAGTTTTATGCAGGAGCGAATGGCGCAAAGATCGCAGTCATTTATGATGGTGAACAGTATATGCTGAAATTCCCGGCACCCGCTCCTAAAAATAAAGAGTTGAGTTATGCCAATAGCTGCATTTCAGAATACATTGGATGCCATATTTTCAACAGCGTTGGTATTGCCGCACAGGAAACGCTTCTGGGAATCTACAGAAAAAACGGTGCGGAAAAAATTGTTGTTGCCTGCAAGGATTTCACTTCACCAGGAATCGTGCTGCAGGACTTCGCATCTCTGAAAAATACGGTGATCAATTCCGGACACAGCGGCTATGGTACAGAACTGTCTGATATCACACAAGCAATGGAGGACCAGACAGCCTTTTCACCCGCGCTGCTGAAACAACACTTCTGGGATATGTTTATCGTAGATGCCCTGATTGGCAACTGGGATCGGCATAATGGCAACTGGGGATTTCTGTATAATACCATGACGGATGAGATCCACTTGGCTCCTGTATATGACTGCGGCAGCAGCCTTTACCCACAGGCTGACGAAAGCATCATGCGAAATACACTGGAAAGCCAGAAGGAGCAGGATCTTCGGACCTTTTCTCTACCTCTCTCCGGCATAAAGATCAACGGACAGAGAATCAATTATTTTAACTTCATTTCGTCGTTGTCTTATTCGGATTGCAACGCGGCACTGAAGCGAATCCTTCCGAGAATCAACATGGAGCAAATATTTACGATCATTGACGAAACGCCATTTGCGTCTGATTTGCAAAAGCAGTTTTATAAGACCATGCTACAGGCCAGAAAAGAGCGAATTCTTGATTTCTCAATGCGAAAATTGAAGAAACTGGAGCGTTCAGCGCACGACCATGATTTTGAACGGTAATAATGACAGGCAGGGTGTCATCAAGACACCCTGCCTCTTCTATTTTGGGTGTTACATTGACACCCTGTGCGGAAGGACCCTGCGAAACCGGATGTCTGGCGCTGCTGCCAGACATTTCTTTTTTCTGGAAAAGGTGCGGACCGTGTCCGCCTGTATTGGAATCAACCTACCTCTCAAAAAACGCCCCGCCGACGGCGGGGAACAGCCAACGCCGCCGTGGGCGGCGCTGGCGCAAGCATCGCGCAAATGTACATTTGCACAGCTTGCCGAGGATACCCCGGTCCCCTATGCCGCCTGCTGGCGGAAAAACTTGCGGCTATACGCCGCAGGAAGGAGAAAAATGTGGATGAGAACAAGAAAGAACACCATCTGCACATCGTACTGACAACACAGCAGTATCAGCTGCTGTGCTGTCAGGCCAAAGAGTGCAGGCTGACAAAACGGGCATATCTTGCACGGCTTATTGAGGGACGACCGGTCAAAGCCCGCCCAACAAAAGAAATTAAAGAGCTCCGGACGGAAATACATCATATCGGCAACAACATCAACCAGATCGCCCGCAGCGTCAATGCAGGAATTGCGAAGCCGGAGGATGCCAAACGGGGACTCTATCTTCTGGATCAGGTATATGAGCTTATGTTCCGGATAGCGAATAAGTAATGGCTGTTACGAAAATCCTGCCCCGTAACGGCGGCTTAAAAGAAGCCATTGATTATGTTCTGAACGGTGACAAAACGGATGGGCATATTTTAACGGCACATTTTAATTGTGATCCAGGGAGAGAGTACCGCGAGATGATGAAAACAAAGCTGGAAACCGGACGATTGGATAAGCGTCAATGCTATCACATCATTCAATCGTTCAAGCCTGGTGAAATCACACCTGAACTTGCTTTAGAAATTGCTAAAGCATTCGCGCAGGAACACTTGGACGGCTTTGAGGTTGTGATTGGGACCCATGTAGACCGGCATCATATCCATTCGCATATTGTATTTAATTCGGTGAATGCAGATACCGGCGAAAAGTATCACAGCACGCAGCAAAGCTATTACCAGCAGATCCGTGCCATTTCAGACCGGCTCTGCCGGGAGCATGGATTATCTGTCATCGTGCAGGGCGCGCCTGCCAGGTCGGTCAGCTACATTGAGTGGCTGCGCCAGTCCAAGGGGCAGCCCACCTTCCGCTCCATGCTGGAGACGGATCTGCGGGATGCCATCCGGGACGCCAACGACCTCGGCCACTTCTTCCTGCTCATGGAGCATAAGGGGTATGAGATCCATCATGGCGGCAGGCTCGGTTTCCGCCTGCGTGGACAGGAGCGATTTCAGTACCCCGGCAGGCGAGATCCGCTGTTCACAGAGGACGGAATCCGAGCTGCCATCCAGGGTAACCTGGAACAGATCGAAGCGGGGCTGCGTCCTGTCTTGCCTGCGCGGCCGGCGTATCAGCCGTACCGGAAGCATCCCAGATACAGCGGTTTTCTTGCCCTCTATGTCCACTATCTCTATCTGCTGGGCAAAATCGAAAAGCGGCAGTATCCGCCCCGCATGACACCTCATCTGCGGCAGGCGGTCATGCGCTTCGAGCGGTATCAGGCGCAGTTCGCGTTCCTGCGGGAAAATAACATCACAACGCCTGCTGACATGGCGGCATTCGAACAACGCACAGAGGAAACGCTGAGCAGATTGACAAAGCAGCGGACCCTCCTCAATGTGCGGAAGAAGAAACGCCTGCCGCTCTACGCGGCGCTGGCAGACGCGGAGGCGCTGGAACCCAGCAGGGCGTTATACGAGGAAGGGCTCACCGGCATGGAGCAGGAGTTTGAGCAGTACATGAAAGCCGTGAAGCTGCTGGAGGACAGCGGCGTTCCGCGGGAAGTGCTGAAGAAAGAAAAGGCAGAAGTGTATGAACAGCTCTCAGAGGTGAATCGGGAGATCCGGGCAGAGCGGGAAAAGCTGAAGCTCTGCCGGGAGATCTGCCGGCAGACGCCTGTAATGGAGCAGGACATCCAGAAAACAGAAGAACACCAGAAGGAGGTGCGGGAGCATGACCATCGGAGGCGGTGAAGCGGCGGACCAGCTGGTACGCATGATGCTCTCCGGCAGCGAGGTCGCTGTCCGGCTGAGCGGCTCCGCCATTAAAAATGTACTGGCGCTCACCATGGCGCTGGCGAAAAAACACAAGACCATTTCCGGCAAAGTCAATCTGGTAAAGATGCTGAAGGAGACCCGCGATGTGCGGCGATTTTCCATGTCACCGGAACAGTATCAGCAATTCAGGCAGCGGGCAGGAAAACAGAAGATCCTGTTCTCTGCCATCCGTGATTCGGATAACAAGGGAATAGTCGTGGATGTGATCATGCCGGTAACGGAGATCGACCGCGCCAATATGATCTTTGAGCGCATCCGATATACCGGGCAGCCGGAGCAGGCGCGGCAGGATGCCCCCTCTAAGGAGCAGGAAGCCCGTGTGGGACAGGAGGCGCCGCAGCGTGAACAGCAACGCCCTCGGCAGGGGGAAACGCCTGTGACGCCGCCTGTGGGCAAGCGGCAGGAGGTGGCGCCAAAAAAAGAATCTCGGTCGGGAACAGACTTGCCAGATACCAAAGGCAGATCGACCTCATCCAGCGGCAGGGAAACGGCTGCCGGGACGATGACGAGTGAGCGGCCTTCGGTTCTGGAACGGCTGAAAGGCTATCAGGCGCAGCTGGATACCCGGCAGAAGTCTGCCCCGGCCAAAGAAAAGATCCATCAAAAAGCACGACCGGACAGGACAAAGTAAGGAAGCCGTTTCGTCAGCGAGGCCGGCAGAGCATTCTACTCTGCCGGCCTCGTATTTTTTTATGCAGGAGGTGATGCGGCTGAAAAAGACATCCCAGACAACGGATCTGGTACTTGCTCTGTTCCTCTATATCCCTGTGGTATGGGCGGCGCTGCTGATCGCCCAGTCCCTTGGCGGCGGTCTACCGGAGCTGCTATCAAACTTAACTGCCGCGCTGGAACAACCCTTCCAGATCCAATGGACAGACAAGAGTCTGTTGTCCATTCTCGTCTGCACCGGCGCGTATCTCATGGGGCTGTGTCTCTATGCTTCCGGACAGGGCAGGACACGGGACGGAGAGGAACACGGCTCCGCCGCATGGGGCTCTCCCCGGCAGCTCAACGCGCAGTTCCGGCAGAAGGAGAACAAGATCCTCACCCGTCATGTGCGGCTGGGGCTGGATACCCACAAGCACCGGCGCTCCCTCAATGTGCTGGTCATTGGCGGCAGCGGCGCCGCCAAGACGCGCGGCTATGTCAAGCCCAACATTCTGGAAGCAAACAGCAACTATGTGATCACGGACCCGAAGATGGAGGTGCTGACCGCCACCGGAGGGTATCTGAAACGGCAGGGATACGACATCCGAGTGCTGAATCTGGTAGATCTGTCGCAGTCGGACGGCTATAACCCGTTCCGCTATCTGCGGGATGAAAAGGACGCGCTGAAGCTGGTGAACACGCTGATCCAGGCAACGACGCCCAAGGGCAGTCACGAGTCCGATCCGTTCTGGTCGAAGTCCGAGACAGCACTGCTGCAGGCCATCATCCTCATGCTGTTCCAGGAAGCGCCGGAATATGAGCAGAATTTTTCAATGGTGCTGCGTGTGCTGGAATATGCCGAAGTGAAGGAGGACGATGACGAGTATGTCTCCCCGCTGGATCTGCTGTTCCGGGCAATGGAGTATGAGAACCCGGAAAGTGTTGCCCTGCGGCAATATAAGGTTTTCAAGCAGGCGGCGGGCAAAACAGCGAAAAGCATTTTGGTGTCTGCCGCTGTGCGGCTGGCTCCCTTCAATCTGCCGCAGATCAAAGCTGTCACCGACCATGATGACATGGATCTCTACACGCTGGGAGAGCGAAAGTGCGCTCTGTACGCCGTCATCCCGGATAATGATACGACCTTTACTTTTTTAGTGAGTCTTCTGTACTCCCAGATCTTCCAGACCCTTTACTACTGCGCAGACCAGATCCATCACGGAGCCTTGCCCTGCCATGTGCATTTCATCTTGGATGAAGCGCCATCAGTCAATCTGCCGGGGCTGCCGCGGGAGCTTGCGACCATGCGCTCACGCAACATCTCCTGCAGCACCATCATCCAGAACATGGCGCAGATCAAGGAGCTGTATAAGGACTCATGGGAAACCATCCCCGGCAACTCGGACACGCTGCTCTATCTGGGCGGCAACGAGGCAAGCACCCACAAGTACATTTCCGAGGCGCTGGGCAAGTCCACCATCGACACCAAGACCCACGGGCAGACCAAAGGGCGGTCCGGGTCTTACTCCACCAACTTCCAGATCAGTGGGCGGGAACTGCTGACGCCGGACGAGGTGCGGATGCTGGATAACCGATATTGCATCCTGTTCATCCGCGGCACACGGCCGGTGATGGACGAAAAGTATGAGCTCATGGAGCATCCCGCCATCCGCTATACGATGGATGGCGGCGGACCGCCCTACATCCATCACGGGACGGCAGAGCCTCCCATTCCGGGAGAGCCGCTGTTCCAAACTGATTTTGACAATGAAAAGGAGAATGCTGCAGCATGAAACATGATTTGAACAACAAAAATTTCGAGAGAAAGGCAAAGCGGATCTATTCCGTCTTTGCCTGCGTTGCCCTGCTTCTGGTCGCCACCGCGGTGCCCGCGCTGGCCGCAGACGATCCGCTGACGGTGGTCAACAACCTGTCCGATTTTATTTTCTCGCTGATCCGCGCCATTGGTCTCATCCTGCTGGGCTTCGGTATTTTGCAGGTGGGCCTGTCTCTCAAGAGCCATGACCCCTCCCAGCGCGCCAACGGTATGCTGACGGTGGCAGGCGGTATCGTCATTACCTTTACTAAGGAGATCCTCTCCCTCATCACCGGCTGAAAAACGCGGCAGGGTGAGCGGCATGATACCGTTCACCCTGTTCTTCCCGTAGGAGGTGATTTTGAATGGGAAGCGGAAACTGGATCGTAGACAATTTGAACTCTGCGCTGGAAATGTGGAACGGAAGGCTGGCAGAGATCTGGCAGCTTATCAGCACCTCGCCGGAGTCCTTTAAGGGCGGCGGTGTCTGGAATGTCATCGTGAACATCAACGATGGATTAAAAGCTGTGGGGTATGCGCTGTTGGTGCTGTTTTTCGTGATGGGCGTGGTCAAGACCTGCGGCAGCTTTACCGAGATGAAGAAGCCGGAAGTGGCCTTCAAGTGCTTCATCCGCTTTGTGCTGGCGCAGGCGGCGGTGTCGTGGGGCATGGAGCTGATGACCGGCGCGTTTCGTGTTGCCCAGGGCATGGTGACGACCATCATGGATTCCTCCGGGCTGACGGCGATGACTGCCACCACATTACCGGATGAACTGGTGAGCATCATCGAGGATGTGGGATTTATCGAATCCATCCCGCTGTGGGCAGTGACGCTGCTGGGCTCGCTCTTTATCTGGGTTCTGTCCCTCGTGATGATCCTGACGGTGTATAGCCGCTTTTTTAAGCTCTACATCGCCACGGCCATCGCCCCTGTGCCGCTGGCCAGCTTTGCAGGACAGCCCTCCAGCAGTATCGGCGTAGCCTTTTTGAAAAGCTATGCCGCCATCTGTCTGGAGGGCTGTGTCATCGTATTGGCTTGTGTGATCTTCTCTGCCTTTGCCTCGTCCCCGCCCGCCATCGCGGACGATACGCTGGCCGCAGCCACCATCGTGTGGAACTATGTAGGCGAACTGATCTTCAATATGCTGGTGCTGGTGGGCGCGATCAAGATGAGCGACCGGATCATTCGGGAGCTGATGGGCCTTGGCTGATTCAGCGCCACAGACCCTCTGTGCTGACGGTGTCTTCGCCGTTCTCCCGTGCTTTGCGAACACAGTAGGAGAAATACTCCATAGCGGCAGCGTCATCCCGTGCCTGCATAACAAGATCGCAGACAAAGCGGATCAGCGAAAGCAGCCAGGACAGCACCACCAGCCCTACAAGGGCGAACAGGATGTGGTCTGCCAGCACGGTATGGGCGCGATACCAACCGTGGAACACCGTCAGCATGGACACGGTGTACAAAAGCGGGATGGTCATCCGTGTCAGCGCGGCGAACCGGGAGAGAAGCGCCAGGACGCCAAGCCCGGCGATTATCAGAAAAGCGATCATGTGTCACGACCTCCTTCATCGGGTTTGTGGCATAGTACCATGACTGCACAGACAAAGCAAGAGTCTGTTCAGCAAAACTCAGAAAAAACTCGGAGGTGATCCATTGGAGGTCCGCATCAACAAAGAAGTACGAAATTACCAGGAGAGTCTATTCTTCGGCCTGTCCCTGCGGCAGTTGCTGTTCGCACTGCTGGCGGTCGCCGTGGCAGTGGGCGTATATTTCGGCCTGCGCCCTGTGCTGGGGAATGGGGAGATCGGCTGGGTCTGCGTGCTTGCAGCCTTTCCCTTTGCCCTGGGCGGCTTTTTTCAGTATAACGGCATGACGCTGGAACGCTTTCTGCTCGCGTATATCCGCTCGGAATTCCTGTTTCCCCGCAGGCTCGTGTTCAAATCGGACAACATATACGCCAAAGCTCTGGAAAATTCAACGATAAAGGAGGCTCTCAAACTTGATTAAAACTCTGCAAAATACACTGAAGCAGGACAAAGAAAGATTTACGGTTCCGAGATCTGTACAGGACATCATCCCCATCCGCCGCATCTGGCCGGATGGGGTCTTTCAATTTGGCAGCAAGTATTCTAAAACACTGCGTTATAGCGACATCAATTATGCCATTGCCTCGAAAGAGGATAAGACAGCCATGTTTCTCAGCTATTCCGAGCTGCTGAACGCGCTGGACACCGGCTCCACCACGAAGATCACCATCAACAATAAGCGCCTGGACCGGCGCAATTTTGAGCAGGAGATCCTCATCCCGCCCAAGGGAGATGATCTGGACGGCGGACGCAAGGAATACAACGCCATGCTGCTGGATAAGGTTACCGATTCATCCAACAGCGTGGTGCAGGAGCGCTACATCACCCTGTCCGTCCACAAGAAAAATGTAGAGGAGGCCCGCGCATTTTTTGACCGCACGGTCCATGACGCCTCTTCCCGTCTGAACCACATGGACTCCCACTGCGAGGAGATGGATGCAGCAGACCGCCTCCATATCCTGCATGATTTCTACCGTGTGGGAGAGGAAAGCGAGTTCCGTTTTGACCTCCGGGAGAACATGAAGAACGGGCGTTCCTTCAAGGACGCCATCTGCCCGGACAGCATGGAATTCAAAAAGGATCATTTTATCATGGGCGGTAAATATGGCCGGGTACTGTTTCTGAAGGAGTATGCCAGCTATATCAAGGATTCCATGATCAATGAGCTTACCAGCCTGAACCGAAGTCTTATGCTGTCCATCGACATCATCCCTGTCCCTACCGACGAGGCGGTGCGGGAGATGCAGAATCGCCTGCTGGGTGTGGAGACCAATGTGACCAACTGGCAGCGCCGGCAGAACGCTAACAATAACTTTTCTGCCGTTGTCCCCTACGATTTGGAGCAGCAGCGCAAGGAGACCCGTGAGATGCTGGACGATCTCACCACCCGCGACCAGCGGATGATGTTTGCCGTGGTGACGCTGGTGCATCTGGCAGACAGCAAGGAAGAACTGGACAGTGATACGGAAACGCTCCAGTCCATTGCCCGCAAGCACCTCTGTCAGCTCACGACGCTGAACTGGCAGCAGGCGGACGGGCTGGTGACGGCGCTGCCGCTGGGCCTGCGCCGCATCGATGCTCTGCGTACTCTGACCACGGAAGCGCTGGCTGTTCTCATGCCCTTTAAGGCCCAGGAGATCTGGGACCGGGGCGGCGTGTACTACGGGCAGAACGCCATCAGCAAAAATCTCATCGTGGCGGACCGCAGGCAGCTTCTCAACGGCAACGCATTCATTCTGGGCGTCTCCGGCTCCGGTAAATCCTTCAGCGCCAAGAAGGAGATGGTGTCACTGGCGCTGTCCACGCAGGACGATATCATCGTCATCGATCCGGAATCGGAGTACCGCCCCCTCATCGAAGGACTGGGCGGCCAGGTCATCAACATCTCCGCCACCTCTCCCAACCATATCAACGCCATGGATATGGAGCAGGGCTATGGGGACGGAGAGAACCCCGTGGTGCTGAAATCTGAATTTCTGCTCTCCCTCTGTGAACAGCTCATCGGGGCAGGCAAGCTGTCTGCCAAGGAAAAATCCGTCATCGACCGCTGCACCGCGCAGGTGTACCGGGACTATATCCGCAGCGGCTATCACGGCGCGGTCCCCACCTTGCAGGACTTCCACGCCGAGCTGCTCCGCCAGCCGGAAAAGGAAGCGCAGGATGTGGCGCTGGCCATTGAGCTGTTTACGGACGGCAGTCTCAACACCTTTGCCAAGCCCACCAATGTGGACACCAATGCCCGCATCCTCTGTTACGATATCCGGGATCTGGGCAAGCAGCTCCTGCCGGTGGGGATGCTGGTGGTGCTGGACAGCATCTTCAACCGCATCATCCGTAATCGCGAGCTGAAGCGGAATACCTGGATCTATATCGACGAGATCTATCTGCTGTTTCAGCATGAATACAGCGCCAATTTCCTGTTCACCCTGTGGAAGCGTATGAGAAAGTATCAGGCTTGCGGAACGGGGATCAGCCAGAATATCGAAGACCTGCTCCAGTCCCACACGGCCCGCACCATGCTGGCCAACAGCGAATTTCTCATCATGCTGAATCAGGCGGCCACGGATCGGGAAGAACTGGCGCACCTGCTGAATATCTCAGATAACCAGCTCTCCTACATCACCAATGTGGACTCCGGCCGGGGACTCATCAAGTGCGGAAGCGCTATCGTGCCTTTTGTGGATCATTTCCCAAAGAACAAGCTCTACCGCTTAATGACCACAAAGCCCTCGGATCTGGCTGCGTGATAGCCCATGGAGAAAATTAAAGAAAAACCGGCGCTGAGTGAGCGTGTCAAAGAGAAAGCTGTATCCGCTCCAAAGGAGCTTTTGCGCAAGGTGTTGGATGACGGCTCGGAGCGTCTGCGGACTCAGCTCCGGGATACCGCCCAGCAGGGGCGGCGGGATGAATATGGCGGCGATGCCATTGAGGACACCGCCGCCAGTGGCCTGCACCGCGCCGAAAAGGAACTGCTGAAGCAGCGCAAGAAGAAAAACACGGAGCAGAGCGCGTCACCCCAGGGTGACGCCTCTGCCCCCAGCTCCAACAGCGACGTGCCGCCTGTCATCCGCATCAGAGAGACTGACGCGGCGAGGGCAAGAGCGCCCTCACCGCCAGTGCGGGAGCAGGCACGGCAGGCGGCTATGAAGCAGGCAGTCAAGACGAAGAATGCCTATATCAGCGCACAGGGCGAGACCGCTGTAACGTCAGCGCCTGAGTCGCAGCGGCAGGGCCAGCAGACATTCATTCAAGAGCAGGGCCGCAAAGCGTCCCGCCAGCAGGCGAAGCGCAGGCGGGCAGAGCGGCGGTTCCGGCACCAGGATGATCTGCGTGGAGATTCGCTGCGTACGGAAGGTTTCAAGCCAACCAGCAGGGGCAGAATCAAAGAGCGCGGCGGCATCCAGCAGCCAAAGAAGCACCAACTCCCCGAACCGAAAACGCCAAATTACGCTGCGGGGATCGTACCAAAAGCGCGTGAGGGCAGCAAATCTGCGGTGTTGTCCGCCGAACAGGCCGTGCGCTCCTCCACCGTCCATGCGACTGCGGCTGGAACACACGCTGCCAGAGAAGCGGCCATGCAGATGGCCAAGCGGCAGCAGATGACAAAAGCGGCAGAAACCGCAACGCAGAAAACCGCGCAGGCGGCGGGCCGCGCGCTGCGCTCCATCATTGCCGCTGCCCAGAGCTTACTTGCGGCAATAGCGGCTGGTGGGAGCACAGTTGTAGCCATGGTGCTGGTGATTTGTCTGATTGGACTTCTGATCGTGTCGCCTTTTGGGATCTTTTTCTCCGGAGAGGACAGCGGTACCGGCTACACCATGCCGGAAGCTGTCAGCGTATTGAACGGCGAGTTCGCCGCTCGGATCGAGCAGATCAAGGCAGAGAACCCCTACGATGAACTGGACATGGACAACGCTGGCAGCGCCGCCATGATCTCCAACTGGCGGGATGTGCTGGCCGTTTATGCTGTGCGGACAACGACAGATGCATCGTCGCCGGACGAGGTGGCGACGCTGACGGAAGAAAAACTGGATATTCTGCGGCAGATTTTCTGGGACATGAATGAGATTTCCTATTGGCTGGAGACAGTCCCCGACGGTAAGGATGAGGAAGATACCGTGATCCTGCACATCCGGGTTGCGGTGAAAGATCATCTGCAAATGGCGGAGGCATATCACTTCACGACTGAGCAGAAAAAGCTACTGGAGGAACTGATGCAGCCGGAGTATGAGGAACTCTTCATGCGGCTCACCGGCAGCTACCAGGATATTGCACTCAGCGATAAGGAAGTTGCGGAGATCATGGAAAATCTCCCCGCCGATCTCAGCGAGAATCGCAAGCAAGTAGTTCTGACGGCGTATCAACTCTTGGGCAAAGTCCATTATTTCTGGGGAGGAAAGTCATTGATTATTGGCTGGGACAGCCGCTGGGGAATGCCGATGAAAGTTACAGCCGAGGGTAGCTCCACCACCGGCACTGTGCGGCCCTTCGGACTGGATTGTTCGGGAATGGTGGATTGGGTATTCTACAACCAGAGCGGTGGACAATACGTCATTGGGCATGGCGGCGGGGCCACTGCGCAGCACAGCTACTGTACGCCTATTGCTTGGAGTGACGCCCAGCCGGGAGACCTTGTCTTTTATCCGGGTGACAGCCATGTCGGCATTGTTTGCGGCTTTGACAGCGGCGGTAATATCATGATCATCCACTGCGCCAGTGGCGCGAATAATGTGGTGGTGACTGGGAAGATCGGCTTCACCTCGATTGGCAGGCCCGAGTATTTTGCGGATTGAGAAATGTGCGCATGGAGATGAGTTCATAGTTGATTGCTATCATGCTCCATGATATACAGAGAAAGGCAGGGAGCCTCAATAGAGGCTCCCTGCCGCTTGGGTTCTTACTTGCCCTGATAGGCTCTGAAAAGGAAAGTAACGATTTGTGCGCGGGTGCAGCTATTGTCTGGCCCGAACAGGCCATTGCCGATGCCGTTGGTCACGCCATTTTCCACGGCCCACGCCACAGCGTTTGCATAGTAGCTATCGGTAAGAACATCGCTGAACTCTGCCTTGCTATCGACCAGCTTACCAATGGCACGGAACAGGAAAGTCACGCTCTGGGCACGGGTGCAGGTGGCGTCAGGACTGAATTTGCCATCGCCCGTTCCTGTGGTGATACCGTTCTCCACCGCCCACGCAACTGCCTTAGCATAATAGCTGTCCGCAGAAACATCAGAGAAGCTGCTCATGCTCTTGGGTTCGGGAGAACCGGCAGCACGCCACAGGAAGGTGACGATTTGTGCGCGGGTGCAAGGCTGGTTCGGCCCAAAGAGGCCGTTGCCAATACCGCCGGTGATGCCCTTTTCCTGCGCCCACTTCACAGCCTCATAGTAATAGGCGCTGGTGGACACATCGCTGAACGGACTTGTCTCAACTTCCTTGACAAAGGTAGCCTTGATTTCAACCTTGCTGGCGGGCATGGTAAAGGTATATTTGCCGTTGCCCTTGTCGGTCAGTTTCAGTTCGTTTCCGTTCTTGTCAATCACGGTGAGTTCGTCCAGCTTGAAGCCGTTGTCCGGCTTGACGGTAATCGTCACGGTATCACCACGCTCGGCATAGCGGCGGTTGACCGTTACCTCGCCGTTCTGGATGTCCTTGTTCACCTCAATGGCGTAGGTCGGGTCGCTGTCGTCGCCGCCGGAGCTTTTCCGAACCAGAGCGTTGATCGCTTTCTCAATGGCCTGCGCCATAGCGTCTACTTCGGCCTGCTCTGCCTTACTCTTGGTTCTGTCAACAGCATTGATAGCAGCTTCGACATCGGCATAATTTGAATACAGCGTCTTATCAAACTTTTCAGCGGCAGCAATCGCTTCATTAACTGCGGTGTAGTCGGCCAGAATGTTATTATCATCCCATGCAAAGGTCGGATGTCCAATCCCGGATACCCACTCTACATCGCTTCCTGCTTTTGCCTGAAGTCCTACGAGAACATCGTCAGAGTTAAAGTCGTTGGTAGCGGTTCCGGCTGAGTTGCCGTTTTGTTCATTAGAAACATTTGAACCATATCTGTCATCAGCAGGCCAGAAACAATTCTTTGCATCGGTATTTACGACATACCCCAACCAGCAAGTGTTTTCCAAGCCGTCGTTGCCGATTCCCTTCGTAGCGACAAGACAGTTGACCATGCTCACACCTTGGCCAAAGCCAATAATACCGCCAACGGGAGCCTGAATGGAGTTTACAACGATTTCTCCACCAAACCAACAGTCGCTTATTGTCACCTGTCCCGTATACGAGGCTCCGACAATGCCACCCAGCGAATCCCAGCAATCCATAGGCTCTAACCCGCCTTCTTGTTCTTTATAGTACTCGCCGTCATAGTTACCCGTAATTGCAGCGGTAGAATAACACTGGCTGATACTGTTGTTCCCATTTAAAAATCCTGCAATACCACCTATGAATTTTTCTATATAAGAACCGCCGGTAATGGAACCGGTAGTATAACAGTTTTTAATAGTGGAATTGGTCATCCAGTCCACCAAAATGCCTTTTCCGTAGGTGGAGGTATCATTCATCGGTATCACGATATCCGCATTTTCAATGCCGAGATTTTGCACAGTTGCATTGTAGATAGCACCGAACAAACCATTTCTATACAAGTTATTGTTATTGTCTTTGTTTTCAGATTTTAGGCCCTCATGAGAATACAGGTTATAAACTACATGGCTTTGTCCGTCAAAAATCCCCTGAAATGATCCCCAAGCCGTATTGGCTCCGTTACCGATAGAGATCCATTCATGCCCGCCTAAATCCAAGTCATTATCAAGATAAACAGTTTTGTCCTTAAAATTTGCTGTATTATCATTGACGAGCTTTGCCATGCCTGCCAACTGCTTGGCTGTTTTGAGATGAAATTTCGTTTCATTCTCATCATACCAGCTTGTATCGGCTGTTCCATCCCAAGTGTCCATGGTTTCTGCCGCAAATGCCGCCGTAGGCAGCAGCGTAAAGCACAGCGCCAGAATAAGAAGCAGACTTCCGATGCGTTTTTTCATGGTGTATCCTCCTCGTATGATGGTCAAAATTTTGTTCATGCCCGCCTGACCGCAGCGGGCAAAGTCCACAGGTTACAGAGCGGTATCATCCCGTGGGTACCCACGGGATGAGGGGCGCGCCCCTCATCATAAGTTTTTCGCTTCATACTAATTCATAATAATTATATCCGCAACTTTGCAAAATGTAAATCGTTCTAAAGTATGAGGATGGATAAAATTTTTGAATATGCTACTCGCCTTCACGTTTTACAACATTCAGCCATTTCTTTTTCCATGTATTAGGGTGGATCAGCAAGGTTGGCTTCCCCAACGCAAGGGCATAGGCCATTCATAGGTGCCGTTTTTGCGCTGATTTTCTCCGGTCTTGAGGACACGCCCATTCCTATCTTTGCGCTTTTCCGCCAAATCGCACACTCCTTTCTGGAAAAGCGCTCCAATATGTATGATAGAATTATCATAACACATTGGAGCGCCTAACAGCTTTCGGTATATACGTCAAGTATTCGCATTGCAGCAATGTTCCACGCCAATTCCCTGCCGTGCAGAGTAAAAAGCTCCCGCCGAGGATGATCTCAGCGGGAGCTTTTTATTGGATTGCCGATTCGCCTTACTTGCCCTGATAGGCTCTGAAAAGGAAAGTAACGATTTGTGCGCGGGTGCAGCTATTGTCTGGCCCGAACAGGCCATCACCAATGCCGTTGGTGACGCCGTTCTCCACCGCCCATGCCACAGCGTTTGCATAGTAGCTATCGGTAAGAACATCGCTGAACTCTGCCTTGCTATCGACCAGCTTACCAATGGCACGGAACAGGAAAGTCACGCTCTGGGCACGGGTGCAGGTGGCGTCAGGACTGAATTTGCCATCGCCAGTTCCTGTGGTGATACCGTTTTCTACCGCCCATGCAACCGCCTTTGCATAATAGGCATCAGTGGACACATCGGCGAAACTGCTCATAGCCTTGGGTTCGGGAGAACCGGCAGCACGCCACAGGAAGGTGACGATCTGTGCGCGGGTGCAAGGCTGGTTCGGCCCAAAGAGGCCGTTGCCAATACCGCCGGTGATTCCCTTTTCCTGTGCCCACTTCACAGCCTCATAGTAATAGGCGTTGTTGGGCACGTCGTAGAAGAAGTTCAGCATGGAGTTGTCCTCCATGAAGGTCGCCTTGACCTCGACCTTGCCCGCAGGCATGGTGAAGGTGTACTTGCCGTTGCCCTTGTCCTTGAGCGTCAGCTCATTGCCGTTCTTGTCGGTGACGGTCAGGGTCTCGAGGACGTAGCCGCTGTCGGGCTTGACGGTCACGGTCACGGTGTCGCCCTTGCTGGCGCTCTTCGGGCTGACGGTCACATCGCCGTGCTTGACAGAGGGCGCGGAGACGTCATAGCGTCTGGAGGAAGAGCTGGAACCGCCGCCGGAGCTGGGCGCAGAGTAGCTGACCGTCCAGACACCGTTCGCGGTGCTGCTCACATAGTAATTGCTTGCCAGAGCGCCGGAGGGGTTTGTCAGATACACGCCGGAGGTCAAACCGGATTTTGCAAGAACCGTGTAGGTATAAGCGCCCTCGCTGCCAGCGCGCTTGACGATGTAGTCTGTCCCGTTGTTCTTGACCTTCGTGCTCGGATCAAAGCTGAACGTGCCGCCGGTGATGGAGATGGTCTCGCTGCCCGGGCCGCCGCCCTTCTGAATTTCGCCATTGAAAGAGCCATTTTTGATATTGATAACAGCTGTTGTGTCAGTTGTAGCATCAGCGCGAACAACACCGGTAAATGTACCGTTCTCAATGTTGATCGTACCGCCGGAGTTGTAAACATAGGCAGCATACGGAGCGGTATAGGTGCCGCTCTTTACAGTGGCGGTGCCGCCATACTGAACAGCCACCGCACAATTCAAGTACGTGCCATCTCCAGTTCTGATATCCGTAACTTTGATCTCGCAATTTTCCAATGTTGCATTGCGTCCAACCTGCACGCAGCCGCCGTATTTTGCGGTCAGCTTCATGTCGGTGAACGATGCGGTCTTGGTTTCAAAGGCAGCGCCTAAGAACGCATTAATACCAGTGATATTATAGGTACCACCAGAGACAACGACCTCACCGCAGCTGGAAGCCTTCACAACGCGCTCGTCCGTCTCGGCGCTGACATTGTTCAGGACCAACTTGCTCTCACTGCCCACCGTAAACAATGCAGTGTAGTGATAGCTGTCGCTTGCGCAGGTGCTGCCGGTATAAGATCCACCGTTAACAGTTACCGTAGAACCAGCAGAACCCACGCGAAGGTCAACAAAGCCCCACACTTTTGCCTCCCAGTTGGTATCATGCGTATCTCCCATCGTCATACCGCTCCCTGCGGTCGTGCCGTCGATGGTCAAATTTACCTTTTCAGCAGTGACCCAAATCGCGCTGTTTTTTACGGTAGCTGTTGATGCCGTCGCAGCAGTCAGTACATGACCGTTCAGATCAAGCGTCATGCTCTTCGTGACTTCAATCGGCTTGGTAACGGTCACGTCCTTCAGCAGCTTGATGGTGTCGCCGTCCTTGGCGGCGGTGATAGCGTCGGGGAGGGTGGAGTACTCCCTTGCCCCGATCATAGCGACCGCATCCTCGTTCGGCTTCACCCAATGACCCTTCGAAACCTCCACAAGCACTTCGTTGGCGTTCTTGTTAACAATATCGCCATCGCCGTAATCAGTACCGGCGGCAACGACCTTGTTGTCAATGATCACAAGACCGGCTTTGCCGACCTCTTTACGGCCGAAGATGTTGCCTTCGGGCTTTTGGGTGCTTGCATTTTCCTGCGTCAAGGTATTCTGGCTTGCGGAAGTAGCAGCGTCAACGGTGACCTGACCGACATTCGCCGTGCCGATCAGACCGCCGACGCGCCAGCTCTTTCCCGTCTCAGTGCACTTCAGAGTGCTGTCCTTTACAGTGCAGCCCGTGATGGTGTGATAGGTGGCGGGATTCGCACCGGCGTGACCGATCAGGCCGCCGACAGAGCCCTTCGCCTCAATCGTCACATTCTCGACGGAGCAGTTTGTAAGCGTGACCTTGGTATCGACCGGGCCGTCGTTCGGGTTGTTATAGCCGGATGTCCAGCCGATCAGACCGCCGACGCGCGCGCCGCCGGTGCTGACAATTTTGCTGTTCTTCAGATGGCAGTTATCCAGTTCGATTCGAGTCATGGAATCCACGCAGTTGATAAATGCGCCGATTCCCTGATCATTCGTTGTGTCGTTGATATCCGCATCAGCAATGGTCAGATCCTTGATCACAATGCCGGATTTGCCCGCAAAGCCGCCCGCAAACAAGGGGGCGCTCAAGCCGGTGATGGTCTTGCCGTTGCCGTTCAGGGTGATGACGCCCTGACCATGGTATCCATCCACACTCACCGGCGTCCAGCTCTTACCGGTCATATTGATGTCGTCCAGCAGCTCGATCACGGTGTCGCCGGTTTTGTCTGTGGCCGCAAAGGCGTCGGCGAGGGTGGGATACTCGGTATCGCCGATTTTGGCAACATACGACATTTTAACCTCGCCTGTGGTCGCGTCAAAATTTGCACCAGGCGCAAGGTAGTCATTGTTGATTCCTCCGGGGAACGTACCGGCTGTGATGTTGAACTCGTTCTTGGCGGCTTCGGCATCCTTTTGGGCTGTAATATTAAAGTCACCGCTGATGCCGGTGCCGTTGGCCTCGATGGTGACTTTCTGCTCGCCCTTAGAGCCTTCAATGTCCTTCTGAAGCAGGCTCTTAGTGCAGTCCGTAGCGGTCACAGTCGTCAGCGTGATATTCGTAGGCTTGGAAGCAACGATAGCCGCCTTTTCAGTCAGACCGTCAAAGCTCGTGTCCGTGACCGTCACCGTGGGCGCAACATCCAAATCCCCCTCGTTGTAGGTCTTGATGCCGCGCGTGCCGGTGAAGGTGCTGCCCTTCACTTCGGTATTGCCGCCGTAGTTCCACAGATTGAACTTACCAGAAGTATCATTGGTGAACTGGCATCTGTCAAACACCGTCTTGCCGTACTGGTTGTTGCACACGCCGTTCGGGAAAACACAGTTCGTGTAGGTCACGGTGTTTTCCGCCGCGCCGGTGTTGCGGAGCCAGCAGGTGAAGTAATTGGTGCTGTGACCGTAGTCACCACCATAAGTTGGATTAGGTTTGCTCAGCTTCAGGTTTGTAAAACTGACATCGATGTCGTACTTCTGATCAGCCAAGATTGCAAGACCGCCGGTGATGCAGATTTCCGCATCGTCGTTTATGCCAACGAACGCGACCTTGGAGAGGTCGGCCAGACCAGCTTTTGCGACCTGCACCCAGCCGGTATCAGTCACATCAACCTTACCACTGATCTCATAGGTGATGACGCCGTTTTCGTCAGGCGCCGCCGCATTGACGGCGTCGCTAAACGAACTATAGGTCTCCCCCCCTACCTTGATCGGTCCAGCGCCTGTCGCCCCCTCCGCCAGGGCTGCCGTCGGTAAGAGCGACAGCGCCATCGCGAGGCATAGTAAAATGGATAGCAGCTTATGTTTCATAATGATCCTCCTACAGTATATGTTTTCTGCGGCTCCCCGCAGTTGAGCACCTATTACATTAGTGTGTCGGTTTCTCCGGCTGCCCGGCTAAGATCGCCGTACATTGGCTCAGCGGCCTGCCTGCGCAAACAGGGCAGCCGCAGCGCTGTTTTCCTGTACGGCTGCTGATGACCGATTTCCACGCATGGCCATTTTCACACAGCCACCAGGCCTTCCGGCTGCTGCCGGGCGTCACCTGCTGCGGCGTGAAGCTGCCGTTAAGGGTCGGATGCCACTGCGATGCTATCACCGGCTCCTTGGTCTCCAGATCATTAAATCCCGGCAGGACCTTGCGGTTGGTGCAGTACGGGCAATCGCTTTCCCTGTTCACACGGTGGGCGATGACCGCACAGAAAGAATGTCCTCTGTCACAGAGCCACCACACGCGGCGATTGGAATATGCGCTCACCGCCTCCGGCGTCAGCGCGCCGTTCTTTTTCCGATCCCACTGTTCAGCAAGCTGCGGATGCAGCGAAGCGAGATCATTGAATCCGGACAGGACCTTTTGTCCCGCGCAGAACGGACAGCCTGCGTTTGATGTGACGCGGCTGGCAACGCTCGCCTGCCAGCTATGTCCTTTCGGACACCTCCACCAGACCTTCTGGTGTGCTCCCGGCATGACCTGCGTCGGCAGCAGCGGAGAATTCTTTTCCGTGTCCCACTCCGAAAGCAGATCAGGAAATTTTGCCGCCAGAGAGTTTTCCTCCGGCAGAACAGCGCGGCCCGCGCAGACGGGACAGCCCGTTCCCCGCGCGCGGATTCTGACTTCGGAACGATAGGAATGGCCTTGGGGGCATCGCCACCATACCTTTTGATGGCTTCCGTAGGTCACATCCTTCGGCGTGAGCGGCGCATTGCGTTCATCGTCCCATTGTGCCAGCAGGTGAGTTTGTTCATGCCCGGCGCAGAAATCGTACAGAGACGGATGAATCGCTGCTCACCTCCCGCAGAATACTTGTCCGCCTGCAACACAGGCGGAAGGGTCTTTTATCACGCATTGTGTATCTGGCATAGTGGATAAAAAAGTACAGGTTGCCGACCACAGCGATATACACAAAATCTATATCTTTACCATAGCACACCCCCAACAGAATATCAATAATACAAGGGCCTAAAATCGACTAAAAAAGCGTACTTTTTTATCCAGCCCTTTTTACTTTCCGTGTTTTCTTAACGATTTCTTTACACCCGTCATCCTGAGCCCAGAGCAAAAAGCTCCGGTGGGTGACGCCCAGCAGTTTTCCTGCCGCCCGTGCGGACAGCTCGCCGCGCTCCCAACGCGCTTTGACTTCGCCGAATCCTTCCGGCAGCGCCTTGCGGGGTCTGCCGAACTTCACACCTCGTGCCTTCGCTGCGGCGATCCCTTCCGCCTGCCGCTGATGAATGAACTCGCGCTCTGTCTGCGCCACATAGGATAGCAGCTGCAGCACGATGTCCGCGATCAGCGTTCCGGTGAGATCTCGATTCCGCCGCGTGTCAAGCAGCGGCATATCCAGCACAACGATTGCCGCACCCTTTTCCTTTGTGATGATGCGCCATTGCTCCAAAATTTCCTCATAGTTTCTGCCGAGACGGTCGATGCTCTTGATCACAAGCGTGTCGCCGTCTTTCAGTTTGCGCAGCAGCCGCTGGTAGCTGCGGCGGTCAAAATCCTTGCCGGACTGCTTGTCCACGAAAATCGCCCGATCCGTTAACCCGAATTCCCGCAGGGCGATGAGCTGTCGCAGCTCATTCTGTTCCTTGGTCGAAACCCTTGCATAACCGTATTCCATGTGCTGACCTCCCAATTTATCAGTGGATAAATTGTAAGCCAGGTGCCGGCCACATGGGCAATATAGTGTTATATCACTATATTAACACATATTTTTCGATTAGTGAAGTATCACTAATAACATTTTCTCAAATAATTTACCATAGTGATAAATCGTCATGGAGGTTTACACTATGGATACTCGGGAAACTGTTGCACTTCGCATCCGCCAACTTTGCGCAGAACGAAAAATTACGCCGAACGGATTAGCAAATCTGTCTGCCGTTCCTCAAGCAACCATCAAGAGTATCCTTAATGATGAAAGTAAAAATCCGGGCGTCGTGACGATTAAGAAGCTTTGTGATGGTCTTGACATTACCCTCGGCGAGTTCTTCTCTACGCCTGAATTCGATATGCTGGAACAGGAAATCAAATGAAGCCCCTTTCTCAGCCTCTACCGCCAGCGCTCCTCCGTTTTTCGCGTAGAGTACACGCATAGTGCGTGAACTCTACGCTCTATACGGGGTATTCTCTCTTTTTCGCGGAAAATCTTTCATCCGCTGCTGCGTTTGACGGTTACACATTGCCGCCGCGCCTTTTCTCATTTGAATGGAGTGCTGCTACATGAAAAATGAATCCCAATACGGCCTGCTGCTATTACAGCGGTATCTGTATGAGCATACGGATGACCAGCATCCGGCCTCTGTGGCGGATATTCTTGCCTTCTGGCAGGAGTGTGGCATTCAGGCGGGGCGCAAGAGCGTATATTCCGCTATTGAAGTCTTGCAAAGCAGCGGTATGGACATCGTATGCGTCAAAAGCACCCAGAATCGATATTTCGTGGGGGAGAGGCTGTTTGAACTGCCGGAGCTGAAGCTGCTGGTGGACGCGGTGGAATCCTCCCGCTTTATTACGGCCAAAAAGAGCGAGCGGCTTATTGAAAAGTTGGGTAAGCTCACCAGTGAATCTCATGCCCGCCAGTTGGATCGGCATATTTATATGGAAGGTACCGCCAAACCGGAGAATGAGTGCATCTATTACAGCGTGGATGAGATCCATAACGCCATTCAGGAAAAACGGCAGATCACCTTTCAGTATTACGAATACACCCCGCAGAAAGAAAAGATACTCAAGCATAACGGTTACCGCTATCAGTTCAGCCCGTATGCCCTTATCTGGAGCCGAGATTGCTATTATGCCGTAGGCTGGTCGGAAAAGCACGGAAAGATTGCACAATTTCGGGTGGATCGCATGACGGCAGTCGAACCGCTGGAACATACGGCAGTCCAGACACCGGACTTTGATCCGGCGGAGTATGTCCGCAAGGTGTTTGGGATGTACCCGGACAACCTCTGTACCGTAGAGCTGCTGTGCGATAATGAGGTCATGCGCAGCGTGATCGACCGCTTCGGTGAAAATGTGCAGACGGAAACTGTAGATGAACAGCATTTCCGTGCCACAGTCGAGGTCGCGCCAAGCCCTCCGTTCTTCAGTTGGGTCTTTACCTTTAGCGGTAAGATTCGCATCGTCAGCCCAGCAGCAGTGCTGGAGGAAATGCGGGATATGGCAGCGTGGCTGAAATAATTTCAGGATGGTGTTCCCTGCGGGGAACACCATCTTTTTCACGGCTTGCCAATCGAACGAATGTTTGCTATACTGGGGCTACAGTGTTTCCAGAGAAGAGAACACGGATAGGAGGTGAGTTACTTGGAACAGACATTCGGCAGCTTCGTTCGAGAGAAACGGCAATCTATCGGATTGTCCCTGCGCACACTGGCGGCAAAGCTGGACTTGTCGCCAGTCTATCTGAGCAACATTGAGAACGACCGCAGACCGGCGCCGACGCGCGCATATTTGGAACGGTTGGAGCAGGAACTGCATCTGAGCAAGGTGGAAACCGAGCAGATGCTGGATCTTGCCGCCAAGTCCCAGAATAACCGGGTATCCGCAGACCTGCCGGACTACATCATGAATCGGGAGATCGTCCGGGCCGCGCTCCGCACGGCAAAGGAGGCAGACGCCACAGACCAGGAGTGGCAGGAATTTATCGACCGGATCACCCAGCGCGCAAAGAAATCCAAAGAGGGCGGTGAAATAGACGCATGAAAAAAGCATATTACCGCGAACAGGCGCTGGAGCGGATCGCCCGCGATGTGATCACCGCCTATGACCCCAGACTTTATTACGGTTCCCCCGCAGCCATTCCCATTGAGGACATCATCGAGGCACAGGGGCTGGTGCTGGAGTATCAATATCTGCGGAATAATGGGCGGGTTTTGGGCGAGACAATCTTTGACGACGGTCTCACAGCGATCTATGACCGGGAAAACCACCGCTATGACCTTCTTCCCGTCAAGGGCGGCACCATCCTCATCGACTGCTCTCTCTGCGAAGAGGAAGCATCTACCGGGCGGCTGCGCTTTACCTGCGCCCATGAGCTGGGGCACTGGCTGCTCCATAAGAAACAGTTCAGCGGGACCGGCGAAAACGCGGCGCTCCGTTCCGGCGATGAGAGCGACAACACATTGGAAGTGCAGGCGAACCTGCTGGGCTCTATCCTTCTGCTGCCGCTGCCGCAGGTCAAGCGCTGTTTCTATCAGCTGCGCTCCGGACGGACGAACCAACAGCTGGTGACGGATATGGCAGGTATCTTTCAGGTATCCAAACAGGCCATGCGCATTCGGTTGGAGAACCATAACCTGCTGTAAAAAATTTTCATGTGCTGTTCTCAAAAAAGAGAACAGAGAAAGCGAGGCGCTATGTCAAAAACCAATTCCCTGCGCTGTCCGCTGTGCGGCAAGGGCCGTATCGCGGATATCCCCAGTGGTGCGGAGCAGTCTCAGTACAGGCTGTTTGCTCTGCACAGAGCGGAACACCCTGACCTGATCGCCAAATGCCCCAAGTGCGGCGAACAGATCGGCATCACGGTGCTGACACCGGATGCTCACCCCCTGATCCACACGCCCATCCCCTTTATGGGATATGTTCAGGCATAAATTAAAAATCCAATTGATATGACTTCGTCAAGCGCACCAGCCACCCATCATCGAATATGGGAACATTGAGTTAGGAGCCTTACAAGTAGCTTTTCAGCTATGCGTAAGGCTCTTTTTTTGTGCCTTTCTTCGGCTGAAAAGCGGAAAGGCACACAATGCGCAGACGCTGGCAGCCCTATATCGCTAAATATCCGTGACCCAATCTCAGACATTTCAAAAAAATCTGAGATTGGAGTCATGAATCATGAAAAAATGGCAGGAAGAACGCAACTATCGGCGCGTTCGAAGCGAAGGTGGCGAAGTCATCGCCAATATCATCACTGTAGACGGCATGGACGTAGAGGTGCCGGAGGATGTCTACCTCGCCTATGCGCAGGCAGACCGCAGGGAGCGCTACATCATGGAGGAACAGTCCTCCGGAAAACTGCTCTCTCTGGAGCAGATGGAGGAAGATGCGCTTTTGCCGGACTATGTCGGAGCAGAAACGTCCCCCAGCGCCGAAACGGAGGCACTGGAGCGTGAGGAACTTCGGAATCTGGCAGAACAGAAGCAGATCCTTTTGCTGGCGCTGCTGTCACTAAAGGATACCGACCGGGAACTCATCAACGCCCTGTTCTTCGACGGCGCGTCTACACGGGAATACGCCCAAAGAATGGGCGTCAGCCAGCGGGCGGTCATCAAGCGGAGAGACCGCATCCTGCGGGATCTCAAAAAGTTTTTTGAAAATTCCTCGAAATAAGGGTATTCACCGAACGCAATTTTCGGGAGGACAGTGAGGGGCTCCGAATCGCCCCTCGCTGTTCCTTGAAAATTGCATACCAGCAATACGGATAACCACCCGGACAGAAGAGCAATCCGCGCAGTGTGCGCCACGACCCGCGGGAAGCCTTGCAGCTTCCCGCGGCGAGCGATTTTACCTGCGCAGGGACGGCGTTGGCAGCGCCGCCCGCAGAGACGCTGTCCGGGCAGATAATGAGACACAATGCACTGGCCAGCATGAAGAGGCTGGGCTGCTCCGGGATTGAAAACAGTAGAGATCCCGGAAATACGCCCGTGAAGGTCTTGCCGGACCTTGTCCGTATTGTTCCCTTTTCCCACCGGGGCGCGCTGCAAATACGGTGGAAACGAAAACAAAGCATGACAGGAAAAGAGGTAATTATCGGATGAATACCAACGATAACAGGCTGAAAGCCCATAAACTGATCGACCATATTTTTCAGGACCTTCTTCCCGCCCACGGTATGGCGCAGCGTCCGGAGCAGATCCAATTGAGTCACCGGATGCTGGAAGCCATGCAGGACGGGAAGATCGCCCTGTGCGATGCCGGGACGGGCATCGGCAAGACCTACGCCTATCTGGCGGCTGCCACGGCAGCGTCTGCTTTCCCGACAGGGCAGATCGCCCGCCCCATCATCATTTCCACTTCCAGTATCGCGCTGCAAAACGCGGTGCTGATGGAGTATCTGCCGCTGCTGTCCTGCGTCCTAATGGCGGACGGGATTCTTACCAAGCCACTGAAAGCGGTCATCCGCAAAGGGAAAAGCCATTATGTCTGCGACGAGCGATTGGACAGACGGCTGCGTCAGGTAAATCTTGGAAAGAAAAATCCGGAAGCGTTGGCAGCACTCCGGACTCTTAAGGAAACGCTGGACATGGACAGAGTTTCTCATCTCAGCGGCTATGACCGGGAGCGTGTCTGCGTACCGCAGGTCTGCGACTGCAAACAGAGGGACTGCCGCTATCAGCGGTTCCTCAAGACCTGCGACAAAAATCAATTTTTGTTTCAAATCTGCAATCATAATTTGCTGGTGGCAGACGCCATCCACCGCAGCGAGGGAAAACGCCCCATCTTCCCGGAGCACAGCATCATCATCGTGGATGAAGCCCATAAGCTCCCGGAAACCGCACAGCAGATGCTGGGTGTGACGTTGGTGGCCGAAGAGATACGAAACCTTATCCTTCAGCTAAAACAGGAACGGTACTTACTGGCGGCAGAAATGCTGGAGGACAGCACAGGTCCTTTGCTGCGCAAGCTGGCGCAGCCCAGAGAGGAAGCGGAGCCGGTGGAAGCCTGTTTGCGATTGCTGACCGCGCCATCCTGCACACTGCCCATCATCCAGCGGCAGATCGGCAGCCTGCTCTCCCCGCTGGGAAGCCGCCAGCTGAATACGGTGCTGGACGCGGTCAAGCTGTTCACCAGTTCCCAGACAGATATGATTTTTTACACTGCCGAAGATGTCAGCACAGGCGGCGCCATGCTGTGCGCCGCGGCTGATGACATCACGCAGCGGATGAAAAAGATCCTGTGGCAGCCGGATCAGGCGTTTGTTCTGACCTCCGGCACCATGGCGGTGGGCAGTGATTTCCGCCGTTTCAAAACGCAGGCAGGATTGGAGAAGGGACACCGTGTCATGGAATCCGTTTCTCCATCCCCCTTTGACTACCGGAACAACTGCCTGCTCTACCTTCCGCAAATCCCGCCCCGCCAGAGAGTGGAGGATACGGATGTGTACTTTAATGAGCTGACTGCCGAGCTCGTCGGACTCATCAAAGCAGCCACCGGTCACGCGCTGGTGCTCTTTACATCCTACGCAGCCATGTCGGCTGTGAAGGAGCGGCTGTGGGAGGAATCGCTCCCATTCCCACTGCTGACGCTGGGCCGCAACGCGCCCCACATCATCGAACAGTTCCGGCACACGCCGGGAGCGGTGTTGCTGGCCACCGGCGCGGCATGGGAGGGCTTTGATTTCCCCGGCGACTGTGTATCTCTGCTGATCATCCCACGCCTGCCTTTCGCCTATCCGGACGCCCGGAAGGAGCGGGAATTGGAAAAGTATCCTTCCCTTCACGCATTCATCCGTGAGGTAGCTGTACCAGAGATGCAGATCAAGCTGCGCCAAGGCTTTGGACGGGCCATCCGCACGGAGAGCGATACCTGCGTCATCGCCATTCTGGATGAACGGGCCTGCCGTGGGCGCAGATACGCCCAGGCTGTGAGTGAGGCATTGCCGGAAATGCGGAGGACCGGCAGCCTGCGGGAAGTGACAAGGTTTCTGCGGGAGAAAAAGCCGGAGAGCTATTTTGAGGTGGGAAGATGATCGACGCAAAGAAAGAATTGCAGTATCGGCTGGCAGTCCGGATGCTGGAGCATCTGGCGGAAATCGGCCTGCTGAGCGCGGAAGAACTGTCTTACGCCAAGAGACTGGCCAGAGAGAAATATTCCCCGCAGACTGTTTGGGAATAGTGCTGGATATTCTGCGGATCGTGTGGTAGCTTGTGTGTTGGCAAAAAAGATACAGGGAAGTGAAAAACATGGCACAGGTAAAAATCATCGCGCCGCAGACGCGGGAAGCGGAACATCTGCGGGTGGCGGCCTACTGCAGGGTCAGCTCGGACTCCAGAGATCAGCTGCATTCCTACGCCGCCCAGATCCGCAGTTATACGGAAGAGATCGCCCGGCATGACGGCTGGGAGCTGGTGGATGTGTATGCCGACGAAGGGCTGACCGGCACCCGGATGGATCAGCGGGATGACTTCAACCGCATGATGCGGGACTGCCGGAAGGGCAAGATTGACCGTATTCTGGTGAAGTCCGTATCCCGCTTCGCCCGGAATACCAGAGACTGCCTGTCCGCCCTGCGGGAGTTATCCGCCATGGGCGTCAGCGTCCGGTTTGAAAAAGAAAATATCGACACGAAAACGCTCACCACCGAACTGATGGTGAGCGTTTCCGGTTCTCTTGCCCAGCAAGAATCCATCTCCATCTCCGCCAATCAGAAGATGAGCTATCAGCGGCGGATGGAGCGTGGGGAATTTATCACCTGCACCGCCCCTTACGGATACCGAATCGTAAATAAGAAAGACCTTGAGATCGTCCCGGAGGAAGCCGCCACGGTGCGCTGGATCTTCGACGCATACCTCAAGGGGCGCAGCTCCGGATGGATTGCGGAGCAGCTGACGGCGAAAGGCATCCCCTCCCAGTCCGGCGCGGAATGCTGGAGAGAAACGGGGGTTCGATACCTGCTGACCAATGAAAAGTACATTGGAGACGCTCTGAGCCAGAAATCCTACAGCTGCGGCTTCCCCTTCGTGCAGAAACGAAATCACGGGGAACGCCTGCAATACTACACGGAGAACTCCCATCCAGCTATCATCGACCGGGATACCTTTGAGCGGGTGCAGGCACTGCTGCAAAAGAAAGCGCAGAAAGAGAAAAAGCGCAGAGAAAAAAGCCCTCTTGCCTTAAAAATCGTTTGCGGGAACTGCGGGACGGTGTTTCAGCGCCGAAGCAGCCAGAACGGGTATGTGACCTGGGTCTGTCGAACCCACGACCGCCACGCCGCGGACTGCCCTGTAGGACGCATCCCGGAAGCGGAGATCCATGCCGCCTTCCTGCGGATGTACCACAGACTCAAAAGCAACGCGGACATCATTCTGGCCCCGGCCCTCCGGCAGCTGAACACGCTGGACACGATTCTGCGGCAGAATCATCCGCAGGTGCTGGCCATCAACCGGGCCATCGCGGAAGCAACAGAAGAAAGCCATAAGATCAGCACTCTGCGGGCCAATGGCTTGCTGGACGCGGATATCTGCGCCGCCCGCATGAATGCCATCAGCGCCAGACTGGCGCAGCTTCGCGGAGAACGGCGCGGGCTGACAGAGAACGAAGCGATAGACGAAACGATGGATGCGCTCCGCAAGGTGGAGCAGACGCTTCTCAACGGACCGGAACGGCTGGACGGCTTCGATGAAGAGCTGTTCGAACATCTGGTGGAGAAGATCATTGCAGAGTCTCAAAACCGTATCCGCTTCCGGCTTTACGGAGGCTTGGAGCTGACAGAACAATGGGAGGTGGCGGCAAGATGATCAACCGCAAGGTGTTATACGGGTATCAGATCCAAAACGGCGCGTTAGAGATCGTGCCGGAGGAGCAGCGGACCGTCAGTATGGTCTTTACGCTCTACAACGCCGGGGCTTCCTATCAGGCCATCTCGGACGCCTTGAACCGGCAGAGTATTCCGTATTGCCGGGAAGTGCCGCTCTGGAACAAGCATAAGGTAAAGCGCCTTTTGGAAAATCCCCGTTACACCGGTAAGGAGGGATACCCCATACTGGTGGAAGCGGATATTTTCCAAGCGGCGCAGGAAAAGACGGCGGAAAAGAATGCCAGGAAGCAGTCCCACGGAGAGAAGCCTGCCATTGCGCGGTTGACTCCATACTTCCGCTGCACCTGCGGCGGGAAGATGACCCGGCTGGGCGGCGGCTGGCAGAACAGCGGCAAGCTGTATCTGAGATGCGAAGGCTGCGGGAATACCGCGGTCATGGACATGGATGCGACGGTAAACGGGATCGTCCGTCAGTTCCGGGACCATGAACAGCCCAGCTGCACCGCCTACACGCCCTCTGCGGAGGTCATGCGGCTGGACAATGCCATCAACCGGGGGCTGGAGCAGCCAGACTCGCCGGAAGCGGTGATGGCGCTGATCCTGCAGGGTGCGGCAGCGCGGTATGACTGCTGTCCAGAGCCGTCTGCCGAATCTGAGCCGTCAGATAGTCTGACAGAGGCGGATTGGAGACGCTTCCAACGAGCGGTTTCCCATATCACCATCTCACAGGATACCGAAGTAACTCTTATATTTACGGATAAAAAAGCGACAGGAAAGGATGAATGATCCATGGAAGCGACAGCAGCCACCTTAGAGCGGCGGGTGCGGGTGATCCCCGCAACCAGAAAACCGGAAGAACTGCACAGAGACCATGACGGAAAAATGCGCGTAGCGGCCTACTGTCGCGTCTCGACGGACAGTGAAGAGCAGCTCAACAGCTATGAGGCGCAAAAGACCTACTACACCCAGAAGATCCAGGACAGCCCGGATTGGGAGATGGCAGGGATCTATGCCGATGAGGGCATCTCCGGCACCAGCCTGAAAAAACGGACGCAGTTCAACAAGATGATCACCGCCTGCAAGCGGGGACACATCGACCTCATCATCACCAAGTCCCTCTCCCGCTTTGCCAGAAACACGGTGGATTGTCTGGATACGGTGCGGCTCCTGAAAGCAAACGGCATTGGGGTGTACTTCGAGAAGGAAAACATCAACACCCTCACGGAATCCAGCGAATTTCTCATCACCCTGTTCAGCGGCTTCGCCCAGGCGGAATCCGAGTCTCTCAGCAAGAATGTCGCATGGGGAAAGCAGAAGAGCGCGGAGGCGGGAAAGGTCACCTTCCAGTACAAAAAGATGCTGGGATACCGGAAGGGGGCGGACGGACAGCCGGAGATTGTACCGGAGGAAGCGGAGATCATCCGCCGCATTTACCATAGGTATCTGGACGGCTGCACCCTGGGACAGATCAAGCGGGAGCTGGACGAGGACGGTGTTCCCACCGCACAGGGTGTAGAGCGCTGGTCTCCCTCCATCATCCACAATATCCTGACCAATGAAAAGTACATTGGAGACGCCCTGCTGCAGAAAACCTATGTGACGGACTGCATCAACAAAAAGGTCAAAAAGAACCGTGGTGAACGCACGATGTACTATGTGGAGAACAGCCATCCGGCCATTGTCTCAAGGGACCTGTTCAATCAGGTGCAGCAGGAGATGACGCGCCGGTCCAGCAAACGGAAGGTGCTGCAAAAGAGCGGAAAAACGGAACTTGGGAAATACTCCGGTAAATACGCACTGACAGAACTGTTGGTGTGCGGCGAGTGCGGCTCCCCCTACAAGCGGGTAACGTGGGCCAGAAACGGGAAAAAGCGCATCGTGTGGCGCTGTGTCTCCCGGCTGGAGTTCGGTACAAAATACTGCCAGCACTCCCCAACACTGGATGAAGGCAAGCTGCACAGCGCCATCCTCGCGGCCATGAACGAGTACGCCGCCATCCGGCAGGAGGTCTGCCCCGATGTGCTGGCCATGGCGGAGGAAGCAAGGCAGGCGTTATCTCAGGCCGGTGCACGGCTGCTGCAGCTGAAGAAGCGTATGGATGCGGTGAGCCGGGAGCAAAGCGATGTGCTGGACCGGCTGCTCGTCAACATGGCCGATACCGAGCTGAATGCCAGAATGAAAGCGCTGACGGAGGAGAAGGAATCCCTTAAGGCGCAGATCGCAGACGCGCAGCAGGCAGAAGTCGATCTGGAGGAACAGGCTACCAGACGCCGACAGATGTGGGACAGCATCATGGAATGCGCCGCGGGCTATACGGAATTTGACAATGAGCTCGTCCGGCAGGTCATCCAAAAGATCACGGTGGAGGACGCGGAAACCATCCGCATCCACTTCAGAGACTCGGACGAAGTGCTGGAACAGGAATTATAAAAAGAAATGGGGATGAAACCAATGGCAATTTTTCTCACAGGCGATACGCACGGTGATTTCAGCAGGCTCCTGCCTGCAGCATTCCATGAGCAACGTGACCTGACCAAAGAGGATTACCTCATCATCTGTGGAGACTTCGGCGGTGTCTGGGATGGCGGCGATGCGGAGCAGCAGTGGCTGGACTGGCTGGAGACCAGGTCCTTTACCACGCTGTTCGTCAGCGGAAACCATGAAAACTATGATCTGCTCCGCAACTATCCAATCAGCCAATGGCACGGCGGCTTGGTACAGGCCATACGCCCCAGCGTCCTGCATCTGATGCGGGGCCAGCTTTATAACATCTGCGGAAAGCGGATATTTACCATGGGCGGCGCCAGCAGCCACGATATCCGGGACGGCATTCTGGAACCGGATAATCCGGACTATGAGCGAAAGCTGCGGCAGCTCAACGCCGCAGGCGCGCTGTTCCGCGTCAACCACAGATCGTGGTGGAAAGAGGAACTGCCCAGCGTGGATGAATACGAAACTGCAAGGAAAACGCTGAATCAGGCAAGGTGGGATGTAGATTACATCATTACCCATTGCTGCCCCAGCAGTGTCCAAGACATTTTCAGCGGAGGATTGTACCAGCGAGATGCGCTGACAGACTTTCTCGATGAGGTTCGAGAGCGATGCCGATTCCAATACTGGTTTTTCGGACACTACCACGAAAACATGGTGGTAGAGAAAGAGTTCGTAATGCTCTATAATCAGATTATCCGACTGAAATGATGAGTGGAGGCGCACTGGCGATTGGCTAATGTGTCTCCACTTTCTATTTAAGTAAGTTTTTCACAAGCTCAGGCATAAATCTTTGTCCGGGTTCACGAATAGCTTTCTCGACTACGTTATGCCATTGTGTTGACGCAGGCTACGCCCAAGACAAAAAACAGGAGGAAACAAACATGACGATTGATAGCGCAAAGGATCTTCAAATGAAAGGCTCGTAAAATTGGTCTATTGGAATTGACGTTTTATGTATTTTTACGTATACTTAATTTACAGATTCACGCGCACATTTACAGATCATTCATCCGTCATCACAAGATGCTGGGGGTTCGAATTGCAAAACAGAAAATCGAGCCTCAAAAGCCCGCAAACCCTTGCGGCACAAGACTTTGCACCTGCATCTTTTCTGTCAACACCCGACAAGTAAAAACCCTGTAGTTTCAATGACTACAGGGTTTTCCTTTTGCCTTTTCGGGGAGGTTTTCCCTTTAGTTTTCCCTTATGAGAGTGAAAAGGACTCATTTTTCACCACCAGACACGCTTTTAATGAAGTTATCCATGCGTTCTGAACTTGCTTGCTTCATTTGCTCTGTGACATGACCGTATCCGGGATGGAACAGGAATGATATACGCAGACGTGCGCCCGATTCGGAGCACCGATGCCGCCTCAACAACCGTGAGCGTAAGCGGTAAATCTTCCTCGACGGCAACGGCGCGGTAACGGCGCACGGTGCGCGCGCTGCAGCGATGGCATTGTCCTTCTGCCGAATCAGGCGAGCTGGCGCTACATGTACGCGGACGAGCTCAAGACCGTGTTCCACCGCGACGGCTTTACACTGACGGGCTTTGTGGGCCCTGATCCGGACAGCAAGGAAGATAAGCTTTATACGCTCAGCGATCTGCATAAGCTTTCCACCGTGTTTGACGATGGACAGCTGCACGCAGGCAAGACGACGATCTGCACCGCCCAGTGGGAGCGTATCGGCAATAAGACGGAGGACAGCTCCGCCTACTATACTAAGGCGGACGATGGTACCGTGAAGATCGAGTCGGTCGATCAGGACGAGCTTAAAAAGCAGCTCGAAACTGACAGCACGGCGCAGATCGATGTGTCCGGGCTGGAAGCGGAAAAAGTGACGCTGCCCGTCAGCGCCGTGAACGACGTCCTTGCTTTGGAAGCGAAAGCGCTGTCGATCAAGATGGCGGACGCGGCGATCACGCTGGACAAGACGGCGATGCAGTCGGTCGTCGAAACAGCGGACGGCAACGATATTTAGCTGCATGTCAGCACCGGCGATGCACTGAGCAGCGATCAGACCGAGATCATCGGCGATATCGAACAGGGCGTGGTGCTTGATGTGAGCCTGACGGCAAACGGAACGGAAATTCACAGCTTTAACGGCAAGGTGACCGTCTCCGTTCCGTTTACGTGGACGCAACAGGGTGTGCTGCAGGATTGGTATCTTGCCGATGACGGTAAAACAAAGGAGCTGGTCGAGGTAGCCTACCGCGGCGGAAACGCCGTGCTGACGCTCAAACACTTCTCGACCTATGCCATCGTGGTGAAGGCGAACGACCCTGACAGCGGCATCGTGAGCATGGGCGAGAACGAGGTCACAGTCCAAAAGCAGGCGGACGCGGTTTACTACGCTGCGGCGCTCTACGTCGAGGACGGCAGATTCCTGGCCTATGCCGCGAGCGAAGCTGCGGAGGATGAAGAAACCGTGACGCTCAAGTGGGCGCCGACTGGTCGAAGGCGGCGAAGGTCAAGGTGTTCTTCCTTGACGCGGACCGCAAGCCCGTCGCCGAAGCGGTGACGGCGCTGATCAAGGGCAAAAGCCGGAAAAACTGAGCGGCTACAGCACAAGAATGAAAAAGGGAGCGCATCGGGCCTTGCCCGATGCGCTCCCTTTTAGCGCGTTTCTTACTTTTTCAGAAAATACATGTTGATCTCGGCGCGGGCGATCAGCGCGCCGGTGTCGTCGGTGATATTGACCTCGAAAAAGCCGATGTGACCGCCGACCCTGACCGGTCGGCCGACGGCGGTGAGCGCTTTGGACTGCACCGTCGAGCGCAGATAGTTGATCGAGCCGTTCAGCGTGACGTTGTGCTGGCCGTAGTTGATGCGCGCGAACGCGCCCGCGGCGGTGTCAGCCATCGCGTAGAGAAAGCCGCCGTGCACGCCGCCCCAGATGTTGGAATTTTCCGGCGTGACGTCGGCGGTCAGCACGCTTTTTTCCTCGTCGACCGAAACGACGCGGATGCCGTTGTGACGGATAAAGCCGCTGTGCTCGCTCGAAAGCATTTCCTGATAATTTTCGACCATGATGCGTTAGCCTCCTTCAGGCGCGGAATATCAGACTAAGGCAAGCATAGCAGAATCGCGCCGGAGGCGCAACAGAAAAATGCGCCGCGCCGCGAAACGGCAAGATTTGGGGTCGCTTTCCGCTTCGGAACGATTTACAAGCGGCGAAAATTCTGCTACATTAAAAGCGATTCGAACCAAGGGAGACTGTTTTTTATGAACGACTATCAGGCTAAATTTGTTGCGCCGGAGCAGGCTGTCAAGGCTGTGCAGTCCGGCGACTGGGTGGACTACGGCTTCGGTGCGGGTTTTCCCGAGCTTTTGGACAAGGCCCTCGCCGCGCGCATGGGTGAAGTGAAGGACGTCAAGGTCCGCGGCGGTCTTGTGATCCGCCCGCGCATCGAGGTCGTCGAAGCAGACCCCGAGCAGGAGAGTTTCAGCTATTACAGCTGGCACGTCGGCGATTATGAGCGCAAGCTCCAGAAGAATGGCCTTGTGAAATTCATGCCCGTCATGCTGCGCTCGTTGCCGTACCTCTATCGCGACAAGCACATCCGCTGCGATGTGGCATTCGTTCCCGTCTCCAAGCCCGACGAGAACGGCTACTGCGGCCTCGGCATTTCGAACTATGCCTGGCGCACGATCTTTGAGAGCGCCCGCACCGTGATCTTCGAGATCAACGAGCACTATCCCAAGCTCCAGGGCGTGGACGGCTCGCACCGTGTGCACCTGTCCGAAGCGGACTACATCGTCGAGGGCGAGCATGAGCCGCTGCCCGTGCGCTCCTACCGCGCGCCCAGCGAGACCGATATCGCCATCGCCAAGATCGTGGTGAATGAGATCCCCGACGGCGCGGTGCTGTCGCTCGGCGTGGGCGGCGTGCCCTACACGGTCGCCAAGATGCTCGCCGAGTCTGACAAGAAGGACCTCGGCTGCCACACCGGTACCATTTCCGATGCGTTCCTTGAGCTCTACAAGGCAGGTAAGCTGACGAACGCGCGCAAGGAACTCGACACCGGCCTTTCCGCGTGGAACCTCGCGATGGGCTCTCAGGAGCTCTATGACTGGCTCGACGCCGAACCCCAGCTCTTCCACCCGGGCGATCTCGATTACATCCACTCCGTCGAGCGCATCTCGAAGCTCAGCAACGTCATCAGCATCAACGGCGGCGTGCAGCTCGACCTCATGGGTCAGGAGAACGCCGAGAGCACCGGCACGCGCCAGCTCTCCGGCGTCGGCGGCCAGATGGACTTCCTCGAGGGGGCGTACCGCTCCAAGGGCGGCAAGGGCTTCATCTGCATCAACTCTTCCCGTGTGACAAAGGACGGCGAGCGCAAGAGCAATATCCTTGCCACCATCCCCGGCGGCAGCACGATTTCCGCCCCGCGCACGATGATCCAGTATGTCGCGACCGAGTACGGGATTGCAAGCCTTTCCGGCAAGACGCTGCGCGAGCGCGCCGAGGCGATGGCCTCCATCGCGCACCCCGACTTCCGCGAGGAGCTGATGAAGTACGCGCAGGAGAATTTCAAGTAATTTAGATCAGACCGGCTATAATTTGTCAAGCCGAAATCTCATTTGGGATGTAAGGCGTATAGGCCTTGTTGTCCCGCATAACGGCGTAAATGATGGAGACCATCTTCCTGCAGGCGTGGCCCACGGACGCCATGTAGGGCTTCCCTTCATCTCGTTTTTTCTGAAAATAAAGCTTTAGCGCCGGATCGTGAAGCACCGCTGATGAAGCCGCCAGCCAAATGGCGTGCCGCAAATACGGTGACCCTCGTTTGGACATACGGTTTCTGACGCCGTTGTATTCACCGGACTGCCGCATGGTTGGGTCGATCCCCGCGTAGGCGGCAAGCTTTGCCGCGGAGGAAAAACGGCTGATGTCTCCGATCTCGCTGAGGATGTACGCGCCAAGGGTCGGGCCGATGCCGGTGATGGTGGTAATCGGCGTGTCCAGAGTTTCCATGATCTCCGCGATCTTGCGGTCCATTTCTCGAACCTGCTGTTTCAAAAAATCGAGGTGCTTTGCGTAGAGCCGGATCATCGTGCTGAAAACGTCGCCGGCCATGGCGAAGCCGAAGGAATTGCGCGCAAGCGCCTGAAGCTCCTGCGCTTTCGCCATGCGGAAGCGCTTGTGGCTGGAGACTTCGATGAGATGACAAAGCTCCTCAAGAGGCGTCTCAGATAATTCCTTTGGCGTGGGACAGGTTTGCAAAATTGCCATGGAAGTATCGCCAAACAGATTGGTAAAAGCTGTTTCGTATTCAGGAAAGACCTGATCCAGCAGGGCAACGACCTTCCGCTTAACGTCCGCCTGCATGGAAACGATAGCGTGCCGTCCACGGCACAGCTCCCGCAGCTCATAAATGTTTTCGGGATGCAGGGTAGACTCGGAGAAGTGTCCGAAACGGATCACCTCTGCGATCAGCAGGGCGTCCCTCGGATCTGTTTTGACCTGACGGATGTAGAAGCTGCGGATGGAGTTGGTTTGCACCGGGTTGATGACCTGAACACGGAAGCCCTCCTTCTGAAGTCTGGTAAAAAGAGCGAGCCAGTAGTGTCCGGTGGCTTTCATTGCGAAGGAAACCTCGTCAAGCGGCAGTTTGGCCTTGGTGAGCATGGCCAGCAGCCGATTGTACCCGGAGCAGTTGTTGGTGAAGGAAAACGGCTTGATGATGACAGTGCCCTCGCCGTCAATCACCGCTGCCTCGTGCTTCCTCTTGGCGATGTCGATCCCAACGATGTACATAGTGTAGGCTCCTCTCATATTCAAATTACGGACATTCCTCGTGCTGCTGAAGGTCACAACCTGTTGCGAGATTAGAAGAAAGCGATTCATCGCCCCGACATCCGGCTCATAAGTGACATCCCACAGGGCAGAGGTTCCAGTCTGTGCGCAGTAGACTTGGCTACAAAGATAGAAGCAGGAAATTCTCTGTCCGCATGAGGATATTATATCATCGCTCCCTCAAGGGGCGTTGATACCGGTTTTGAAGGTGTTTT
>CDZB01024057.1_pt1 | contig 103164 bp, 70 predicted proteins | sample 554961 | NCBI WGS metagenome assembly CDZB01 (sample SAMEA3182106, study PRJEB8094) | gut metagenome | biome: human; feature: gut; material: Stool; isolation source: human stools | place: Canada | collected 2013-02-26 | reverse complement strand
GCAGAGCCGAACTTGTTCAGGCTATGCCGAGGCGAGAAAACGAAGAGAGAAAACCAACGTTTTCGTTAAGCCGAGCGCAGAGCCGAACTTGTTCAGGCTATGCCGAGGCGAGAAAACGAAGAGAGAAAACCAACGTTTTCGTTAAGCCGAGCGCAGAGCCGAACTTGTTCAGGCTATGCCGAGGCGAGAAAACGAAGAGAGAAAACCAACGTTTTCGTTAAGCCGAGCGCAGAGCCGAACTTGTTCAGGCTATGCCGAGGCGAGAAAACGAAGAGAGAAAACCAACGTTTTCGTTAAGCCGAGCGCAGAGCCGAACTTGTTCAGGCTATGCCGAGGCGAGAGAACGAAGAATGAAATTCAACCTGAACTCCCGATAGCCTATGAAGTAGAACGATCCCGAAAAAAAGAGACGGAGCGATGCGCCAACACCGCCCCGTCCGGCAGACTAACACCTGCGACTTACCTATCCAAGTATTAATCTTTTATTCTGCAAAAGTATGAATAAAAACGCCAGTGTCGGCATCCCGATGAAAAAAATATGCGGGCGCCTGACCAGAATCCTGTGTACCTGTGCGGTTTTCGTGTCGCTGACAGGTGCGGCCTACGCCCAGAGCGCTCCGGTGACGCTCGACAGGAAAAAAGTTCCCGTCAGGGAGATTCTCAACGAAATCGAACGGCAGACCGACTACCTGTTCGTATACAGCAGCGAACAGGTCGATTTCAGCGTCTCGGTAACCGCGCACGACGAACCCGTGCAGACGGTGCTCCGACGTATCTTCGAGGGCACGCCGATCCGTTTCACGCTCGAAGGAAAACATATCGTGCTGCGCAGGCAGCCTCAAACGGCCGCGAACGCCGCCGCGGCTTCGCCTGCGAAACAGACCGTCACGGGTACGGTGACCGATACGGCCGGCAAACCCGTCGTCGGCGCCACGGTGCTCGTCAAGGGCGGCACCGTCGGTACGACGACCGATGTCGACGGACGCTTCTCGCTCACGATCCCCGCCGGCAGTCCGCTCGAAGTGTCGTTTCTGGGCTATGCCCGGCAGGAGATCGCCACGGCCGGCCGCACGTCGCTCGACATCCGTCTGGAAGAGGACGCCGCGACGCTCGACGAAGTGGTGGTCGTGGGCTACGGTACGATGAAGCGGCGCAATTTGGTCGGAGCCGTGGATCAGGTCGACAGCCGGGTGATCGGCGACCGCTCGAACGGCAATCTGGCGCGCTCGCTTCAAGGCGAGCTGCCGGGCCTGAACATCTCCTTCTCCGACAGCAAGCCGTCGCGTTCGGCGTCGTTCAACGTCCGCGGCGAGACTTCGATCGGAGCGGGCGGCAATGCGCTGGTGCTCATCGACGGCGTGGAGGGCAGCATGGATGCGATCAACCCGCAGGACGTGGAGTCGGTCTCGGTGCTCAAAGATGCCTCGTCGACGGCCGTATACGGTGCGCGCGGCGCCTTCGGCGTGGTGCTGGTCACGACCAAGAGCCCCAAGCGGGGTGCCCCCGAGATCAACTACAACGGTTCGGTCACCTTCAACCGCCGCACGGTGATTCCCGACGTCATCACCGACGGCCTGACGTGGGTCAACTGGTGGAAGGATTCGTACAACGGTTATTACAACGGCTCGAAATCCCTGCTCAGCCATATCGACAGTACGGTGCCCTATTCGGAGGCAATCTATCAGGAGTTGATCCGGCGGCAGGCCGACCCGTCGCTTTCGCGGACCACGACGTTGGAGGGCGATTCGATGTTCGGATGGGCCTACATGGAGTCGACCGACTGGCTGGACTTGTTCTACAAGGACTGGAACCTCTCGCACGAGCACAACCTCTCGATTTCGGGCGGCAACGAGAATGCCGATTATTATGTGTCGGGCCGTTTCTACGACATGGACGGTATCTACCGCGTCGGCGACGAATCCTACAAGAAATACGATCTGCGTGCCAAGGGTTCGCTGAAAATCCGCCCCTGGTTCAAGGTGACGAACAACACCTCGCTGGCGATCATCGACCAGCACGAACCCAAGCACTCGCGCAACAATTTCGCCGTGCAGCGCGCGATCAACCATGCCGCCATGCCGCTCTCGCCGGTGAAGAATCCCGACGGCTCGTGGACGACGGCCGCCGCCATTTCGGGCTACGCCGCCTTCTCGGAGGGAACCTCCTACCGCAACAACGACTATGTCTATTTCCGCAACAAACTCTCGGCCGATATCGACATCGTCAAGGAGGTGTTGAAAGTGCAGGCCGACTACTCCTACAACTATACGACCCGCAAACGGATCGACGTTCAGAATCCGGTCAAATATTCGAAGAAGCCGGGCGTCTATCTGCTCGAATCGGAGTCGGCCGGTGCGTCGCTGTCGCAGGTGGACTACGACACGCGCTACCAGGCGGCCAACGCCTACCTGACCTATACGCCCAAACTCGGCGCCGACCACGATCTGACGGTGCTGGCCGGCTGGAATATCGAGGATCAGGTCTACAAGACGCTCACCGTTTCGCGCACGGGTTTCGTCACGCCCAACAAGCCCTCGTTCTCGCTGATGAACGGCGTGGCGGAGAACCCCACGGCGGGCGGAAACGCCTGGTCGTACGTCGGCGCCTTCTACCGTGTCAATTACGGCTACAAGGGGAAGTATCTGGTCGAGGTGAGCGGCCGCTACGACGGTTCGTCGAAGTTCCCGACCAACTCCAAATGGGGATTCTTCCCCTCGGCATCGGTGGCGTGGCGCGTGTCGGAGGAGCCGTGGATGAAATGGTCGGAGGAGTGGCTCGACAACGCCAAGATCCGCCTTTCGGCCGGTTCGATGGGCAACGGCAACGTGAGTCCCTATTCGTATACCTCCGAGATGACGGTCTCGACGGCCGACGACATCGTACTGGGCGGGTCGTATCCCTCCTATACGTCGGTGGGCAGTACGGTGCCCGTGTCGCTGACGTGGGAGAAGTCGACGACCTACGACGTCGGCCTCGACCTCGATTTCTTCAACAACCGTCTCTCGGTCAGCGGCGACTACTACCGCCGCTACACCACCGACATGTATACGGCCAGCGTCGCGCTTCCGGCCGTCTACGGAACGGGTTCGCCGAAGGGTAACAATGCCGAGATGAAGACCGACGGCTGGGAGCTGTCGCTCTCGTGGCGAGACTCGTTCAAACTGGGTGGAAAACCGTTCGATTACAGCATCAAGGCGATGGTGTGGGACAGCAAGTCTGTCATTACCAAGTATGTCAACGATACCGGTTCGCTGGGAACCGTCAAAGGCTTTATCGAGAACGGCGGTTCGCCCTCCTCCTACTATGTCGGCATGACCGTCGGCGAGATCTGGGGGTACACCGTGGCCGGTCTGTTCCGCGATCAGGCGGACATCGACTCTTCGGCCATTCACGACTTCGTACAGGCGTCGGACAAGGTGACGCGCCCCGGGCAGGTCAAGATCGCCGATCTGGACGGCAACGGCTTCATCGATCCGGGCAATTTCGCCGTCGACGACCACGGCGACCTGCGCATCATCGGCAACCAGTCGCCGCGTTACCGCTACGGCGTGAATCTCTCAGCCCGCTGGAACGGCATCGGATTGTCGGTCTTCCTGCAAGGCGTCGGCGCGCGGGACTGGTATCCGGGTTCCGATGCGGGCATGTTCTGGGGAAAATACGGCCGGCCGTTCTTCGCGCTCATACCGAGCATCCATAACTACACGGACGACATGTACAGCGCCGAGCGCAACAACTGGGATACGGCCTACTGGCCCCGCATGACGACCTACCAGTCGAACGGGACGAAGAACTGGACGCGTCTGCTCGAAATCCCCAATACGCGCTACATCCAGAGCGCGGCCTACCTGCGCGTGAAGAATATCCAGCTCGACTATTCGTTCCCGAAGCACATCTGTTCGGCCATTCGGCTGCAAGGGCTGAAAATCTACGTGAACGCCGAAAATCTCTTCACCTTCACGCCGCTGCACAAGTACGCTCCCAACTTCGATCCCGAAGGGCTGTCCTACGACTCGGACTTCGCATCCGCAGCGGACGGATACACCTATCCGATCCTGAAAAGCGTGACCGTCGGGGTCAACATCACATTCTAACGCAAGGAGGACTATACAATGAAAAACCATATCGCAATTCTGATCGGTGCGCTGGCTCTCTGTTCGTGCGAAGACTATCTGACGCAGGAGAACCCCAACAAAATCGAGAGCGAGTACTACTTTACCGACGAATCGTCGCTCGAAATCTATACCAACGGTTTCATCCGCAGCTTCGCCACGGCGATCAAGAGCTTCGTCGACGGCGACAAGAATGCCGACACGCACTCGTGGGACGGTCAGGCCGCCTATTTCATGGACAACTATTCGGCCGACGACGCGACCAACTGGACGACGAGCAACTGGTCGCAGCTGCGTTCGATCAACTACTATCTCGACAATATGCGCAATGCGGTGGCTTCGGACGCGATCCTCGACCATTACGAGGGCGTGGGGCGTTTCTTCCGCGCGCTGTTCTACATCAACAAGGTGCAGACCTTCGGGGCGGTTCCGTGGTACGACACGTCGATCGACGCGACCGACAGGGAGGCGCTCTTCAAGGATCGCGACAACCGTGAATTCGTCGCATCCAAAATCCTCGAAGATCTCGACTACGCCTGCACCTACTGCCTGACCTCGGACAAATACAGGGTGCGCGCGTCGTACATCCACCGTTACGTGGCCCTCGCTCTTAAAGCGCGTTTCTGCCTCTACGAAGGGACGATGCGCAAGTACCACGCGGTCGACCCGTCGACCGGACGGGCGTGGACGAAGGACGAGAGCCGGTTCTATCTCGGCGAGTGCGTCAAGGCCTGCGAGGCGATCATGGGCGACGGCGTCTATAAACTCACGGACGACCCTGCGAAGCGGCAGACGCAGTATCGCGACATGTTCACCAACGCCGATGCCTGCGGCGTCTATACCGACGAATTCATCTGGGCGCGCGACTACGACATCGATTTGAAGGTGACCTATGCGATCAACAACTACATGGTCAATCCGCAGCACGCCAACTACGCCTTCACGCGGCAGTTCATCGACACCTATCTGATGACCGACGGTACGCCCTTCACGAGCAAGTATCCCGATTACGACGACCTCGACCTCGTGGCCGAGTGCACGGATCGCGACTACCGTCTCGCACAGACGATCCGCACGCCGGGTTTCACGCGCGACGGCGGCACGACGCAGTGGGCTCCCGACGTGAAGTTCTCCAAGACGGGTTACCAGCCGATCAAGTGGCTTACCGACGATTCGTCGAAGGATACCAATGTGGCTGCCATCGCTTCGGACGTGCCGCTGATACGTTACGCCGAAGTGCTGCTCGCCTATGCCGAGGCGAAGGCCGAACTGGGCGAGATGTCGGAGGAGGTCTGGGACAAGACGATCAAACCGCTGCGCGAACGCGCGGGAGTGAAGAGCATCTATCCCACGGCGGCCGACCCCTACATGGTCGAATATTTCCAGAATCAGGTGACCGATCCTTTCATTCTGGAGGTGCGCCGCGAACGGGGTATCGAGCTGACGATGGAGAACAGCCGCTACCAGGACATTATCCGCTGGCATCAGGGCGAGTTGTTCGCGCGGCCGTGGAAAGGCGTCTGGATCTCGGCCGTCGATACGCCGCTCGATCTCAACGCCGACGGCACGCCCGAAACGATCGTCACGGCCAATCCCAAGTTGCAGTCGACGCTCAATATCCTGATGATCGACGGCGCCTCCGAGGCGGGGCACAAACTGTCGCGGGGTACGTCGGGCAATATCCTGCCCTCGACGGCGCTCGAACGCAAATGGCAGGACTACAAATACGTGAAGCCGATTCCGACGACGGCCCGTCAGGAGAATCCCAACCTCACGCAGAATCCCAAATGGTAATAACGCTGTAAACGACGAGAAAACAATGAAAACAATCGATAAATTAAGCTTCGTTCCGCTCCTCGCCCTGCTGCTGTTCGCCGGTTCCTGCGAGAAGGACGGAGGGGTGTTCATGCGGGAAAACGATGCGATCGCCTGCGACTGTACGGAGCAGTCTATTTCGCAGAACGTCCTTTGCGACGGCGAGTGGGTCGCCGACTGCGGCGACGTGGGGTGGATCGCGATCACGCCCGAACGCGGTTCGGGCAACGGGAAGGACTACGGGTTCTTCACACTGAACATCCAGTATAATTCGGGGGCCGAGCGGACGGCGACCGTCCATCTGGTCTACGACGGCGCGGCCTATCCGATTACGGTCACGCAGGGCGCGTGCGAGTTCGCCTACGGCGAGCCGCGCGTCGAGGGCAATCTCTTCCGGAATATCGAGAGCACGGCCACGCTCCGTCTGCCTTACGTTTGCGCTTCGGGACGCGAGTCGGTCGAAATTTCCTGCACGATCACCGGTGCGGCGGCCGACGGACTCTCGGTGACGAAACAGGTCTACACCGGATTCGCCAAAGGTTCGGGCGAGTTGACGATTCCCGTCGAGGGGGCGGCGACGCGTGCGGGTGCCGTGGCGTTCGAACTCTTCGCCGACGGCGTGTCGGTCGGGAGTTGCCGCGCCAATGTCATCAGCGATCCCGACGCCGTGCCCGAAGGGCTCCCGGTGGGGTGGAATTTCTATGCGCTCGGCATGACGGGCACCGCACCGCGCGGTTCGGAGTGGGATTACAGCTGGACGACCGATGCGATTCATCCCGCGACCGATACCAATCCGCTCGATGCGCACCGGCTGCTGCCTACGGCCGGCAACGAGAATGCCTATCTGACGGCGAGCGGGGTGGTTTCGGATAACGGGAATTATACGTTCAATCCGGGTATTCAGATCAAGGGGCTGATGGAGAACGATTACTTCCTCTTCGTCATTCCGGTCAGGAACATCAAGGCGGAGCACAAACTCTCGGTGGAAGCTTCGATGGGCGCCGCGGGTTCGGGTCCCGGATATTACGCGCTCGAATATTCGGCCGACAACAAAACGTGGATGTTGGCCGAAGGCAGCACGCTCATGGAGGTGTTCGGGACGTCGGCGCAGGTACATTACTACGTTCCCAAGGAGAATACCAGCGGGGATCGGAAAACCTACGACAAGTCCACCGACAAGGGGTATCGGAAATACGTCTTCCCGCTGACCGGTATGGAGACCATCTACGAAGGCAACCTCTACCTGCGTCTGCGCATCTGCATGGACCGTCGTGCCAACGGCTCCGAAAGCACGAATACGATCGCCTCGGCATGGGCCGACCTGAAAGGCTTCGAAGTCGCCCTGGTCGAAGAATAAACAATCATCGGGCGTCCCCGGAGGGGAATCCCCGGCCGGGGCGCCCTCAACAGAAACATTAGATTATGAGAAGTGTAAAAAAGATCCTTTGGTCGTGCGCCGTACTGGCCGTTGTATGCGGATGCACCAAACTCGAAACGCCGCCCAACAAGAACCAGCCGTCGGGCGACGGTACCGGCGTCTATAAAGTCGTGGCGCACCGCGGCGGTTACCAGGAGTGCGCCCGTCCCGACTGCTCGATCTCGTCGCTCAAATATGCGATCATGTTGCGTTGTTTCGCGTCGGAGTGCGATATCGTACTCACGGGCGACAACGACGTGCTGGTGGCGCATCCCCAAAGCGGATATTTGGTCAACGGGCTGGAACCGTTCGACCATACGGTGGCCGAGATCCGTGCGGCCGGAACGCTCGCCAACGGCGAGCCGGTCCCGACGCTGCGCGATTTCATCCGCGTGTTGCAGGACCCCGAACTGAATCCGCACGGAATGCGGCTCTGGCTCGATGTGAAGCGCCTGACCAAGAATGGTGAAGAGATCGACGTGAACCACAGCATCAATGCCTGCTACCGTGCCTGCGAGATCATCAAGGAGATGAAGGCGCAGAGTCTGTGCGAGTTCCTGATTCCGACGGGCGGCAGCATCTTCGACGTCGTGCGCGACAAGGTCATCGACGAGTACCGGATCAACCTTGCGTGGATGACCTGCACGCATCCGGACAACTACGGGAAGGCCTGGGCGCAGTTGTCGTATGACAAGATTTTCGGCGACAATACCGCCTACGGGCCGATGGATTACATCAGTGCGGGCGTACCGTTGAGCGTCTACAACGTCGACGACGACGAGACGATGGATGCCGTCATTCCCTATTATCCCAAATTGAAGGCGATCTTTACGAACTATCCTTCGAAATTGATTCAGAAACTCAGGGCGCAGGGATACGCCGACTGACGCCCGCCGTTCCGGCGGCGAACCGCTGCGGACGCAGCGGCCGAACCGACCGGCGGCACGGATGCGCCCGCCCTTTCGGCTTCGCGACCGGCTGACGGCCGGATTCGAAAGGCCGCGGCGCAAAACGAATTCCTCTTCAATCTTCTTTTCTCGGGCTCCAACACCCGGCCTCCCCCGCAACCGACGCATCGTCGCCGGAGGCGGGGGATTTTTTGCGCATAGAGGGATAAAAATGATAAAAAAAGTTTTTCTTCGGTAATACTTTTCGGGGAATAGATTGTATATTGATACGGAACTACCAACCAGAACCGAACCTATGCTGCTCGAACCTCAGGCTCTTCTTTCCGGCGTGAAAAACGGAAACCGACTGATGTTCACCCTGTGTTACGACCGATACCACAGGGGGATCTATCTCTTCGTGCTCAAATACGTGCGCTGCGAAGCGCTGGCGGAGGATATCGTGCAGGAGGTGTTTTTCCGGTTGTGGTGCAACCGCCGCGGACTGCGGGAGGAGGGAAATCTGGCCGCGTTGCTCTATGCCATGGCCAAGAACCTGACCGTGAATGCGATCCGCAAGCATAAGATCGTCGAGACGGGCAACGTCCGTTATTACGATCTGCATGAGGGGAGGCAGGAGCCGGCGGGCGAGAGCGATTCCGACGAAACGATGCGGCGGCTTCGGCTGGCCGTGGGGGAGTTGCCGGCGCGGCAGCGGACGATCTTCAACCTGAAAATTTACGAAAGCCGTTCCAATCAGGAGATCGCCGACATGCTCAACGTCTCGGTCAACACCGTCAAGGTGCATTACGCGCGGACGATGAAGCACCTGTGCCAACGATTGAAGAAAAATTAGGAACCATTTCGTTAAGCCGAGTGCAATCGAGTTTACTCGAATTGCCGAGGCGAGAAATGGAGCATGAAAATGAACGTTTTCGATAAGCCGAGCGCAGAGCCGAACTTGTTCAGGCTATGCCGGGGCGAGAAAACGACTGTTGAAAACAAGCGAAGAATGAAATTCAACCTTTTCGGTAAGCGGGAGCGGAAGCCGTCTGCGGATTATGCCGGTGCGGAAAAGGAGCGTTGAAAACAGACCATATGGGAAGAAAATCTTTCGAAAAAGCCGGCGGCCTTTCGCCGGAACGCATCCGGCAGATGGACGCCGACATCGCGCAGGCGCTTTCGTCCGAACGGGAGACCGGCGGAGTCGATGTGCCGTCGCTCAAACTGCTCGACGCGATCGACGCCAAGATCCGCCGGCGCAACCGTCGGTCGGTCGCAGGTGCCTTCGCGGCGGTGTGCCTGCCGCTCGTCGCGCTCTGCTTGACGGCGTTTGCGGAGTTGTACGGCTGGGGGCATGAACCCGTGATGCGGAGCGTGCAGGTGCCGGCGGGCGAGCATCTGCGGGTGTTGCTGGCCGACGGTTCGGCCGTGACGCTCAATGCGTGCAGCGAGCTGCGCTATCCCGAACGCTTCGCACGCCGTCGCCGCGAGGTGCGGCTGGTGCGCGGCGAGGCTTTCTTCGAGGTGGCGCACGATGCTTCGGCACCCTTCACGGTCGAGACCGACGACGTGTCGGTCGAGGTGCTCGGAACGAAATTCAATGTCAACGCCTACGACAAGGAGGTGACGACCGTCTATCTCAAAGAGGGGAAGGTCCGCCTGACCGAGCGGGTGACGGGGCGGCAGAACCGGTACCTCATGGCGCCCGACGAGATGCTGGCCGTCGACCGGAACGCCCGCACGTGCCGTGCCGTGCGGCCGGCCGGGAAGTCGGCTCCCGAAGCATGGCTGCACAACAACTATGCCTTCACGAACGCGCCGTTGGAGGATGTCGTGGAGTTCCTCGAACGGCATTATGCCGTCGAGATCGAGGTGGCCGACGCGCGCATTCTCCAATACAGCTACACGATGGAGTTCTACAACGAGACGATCGACGAGGTGCTTTCGGTGATGTCGCAGATCACGCCGATCCGCTATTCGCGTGTCAACGACCGGATTACCGTCCGAGCCGCCCGATGATTTATACCCGACTGAACAGATAACCTAACTTTATCATTATGAATCTATTTAGACTTCCTTGCGGAATTCCGTGGGGAGGGGCGAGACGGCTCGTGCTTACGCTGGCCTGTCTGTTCGCCCTCTCCGGTCTCTCCGCGCAGAACGTGACGCTCCGCTTCGAGCGGGCGAAGCTGAAAACCGTGATGGACGAAATCACGAGGCAGTGCGACCTGAGTTTCGCGTACAGCCGCGAAGTGGTCGATGCCGACCGGATCGTCAGTATCGATCTGAAAGACGCGCCGATCGATGCGGCGTTGCAGAGCCTTTTCCCGTCGGGGAACGGGATCGACTATGCGATCAAGAACCGCAAAATCCTGCTTTCGGCCGGTAAACAGGCCTTGCATGTCGACACCGTTGTCTCGGGACGGGTGGCCGACGACCAGAACCGCCCGCTCGTGGGGGCGACCGTGGTCGTGGCGGGCACTTCGCAGGGTACGACGACCGATCTCGACGGGAATTTCTCGCTGCGCGTAAATGCTGTTGATCCCGTCCTGAAAGTCGATTATCTGGGCTACGAACCGCAGGAGTTGCGGGTTTCGCCGTCGCAGACGACCTTCGACATCCGGCTCGCGCTTTCATCGAAGGCGATCGATGACGTGGTGGTCGTGGGCTACGGCACGGTCAAGCGGCGCGATCTGGTGGGTGCGGTCGATCAGGTCGACCGGAAGGTCATCGAAGACCGTTCGACCGGAACGCTGGCCCGTGCCTTGCAGGGGCAGTTACCGGGCCTGAACATCACCTTCACCGACAGCAAACCCACGCGCGGGGCGTCGGTCAACGTCCGCGGATCGGGTTCGATCGGTGCGGGCGGTTCGACGCTCGTCCTGATCGACGGTGTGGAGGGCAGCATCAATGCGATCAACCCGCAGGACGTGGAGTCGGTCTCGGTGCTCAAAGACGCTTCGTCGTCGGCGGTGTACGGTGCACGCGGTGCTTTCGGCGTCGTGCTGATTACGACCAAGAGCGCCAAGAAAGGGACGCCCGTCATCAATTACAACGGTTCGGTGACGATCAACCGCCGCACGGTGACGCCCGATGTGGTGACCGACGGTCTGACGTGGATCAACTGGTGGAAGGATTGCTACAACGGTTATTACAACGGTTCGAAGGCGCTCCTGAACCATGTCGATTCGACGATTCCCTATACCGAGACGATCTATCAGGAATTGATCCGCCGTTCGCAGGACCCTTCGCTGGCGCGCACGACGGCGCTTTCGGGGCACGACCAGTTCGGGTGGGCCTATTACGACTCGACCGACTGGCATTCGCTCTTCTACAAGGACTACAACTGGTCGACCGAGCACAACCTCTCGATTTCGGGTGGCGGCGACCAGGCCGACTACTATATTTCGGGCCGTTTCTACGATATGGACGGCATCTACAAGGTGGGCAACGACAGCTACAAGAAGTACGACGTGCGCGCCAAGGGAACGCTTAAAGTGCGTCCGTGGCTGCGTCTGACCAACAACATGTCGGTCTCGGTGATCGATGCCTACGAACCCAAGCATCAGAAGAACAACTCGCAGATCCCGCGTCTGATCAACCACACGGCTATGCCGCTTTCGCCGGTGAAGAACCCCGACGGTACGTGGACGGCCGCGGCAGCCAAATCGGGCTATGCCGCCTTCTCGGAGGGGACTTCGTGGCGCACGAACGACTATGTCTACCTGCGCAACAAGTTCGACGTGAACATCGATCTGGTGAAGGACGTGCTGACCGCTTCGGCCGACTACTCCTACAACTACACCAATCGCAAGCGCATGGACGCCCAGACGGTGATCGAATACTCGAAAAAGCCGGGCGAGATTCTCTACGAGTCGGAGGCTGCGGGCTCCAATCTCCAAAGCGTCGAATACCAGACGCGCTACCAGTCGGCCAACGCCTACCTGAACTGGTCGCCCAAGCTGGGCGACGACCACACGTTCAAGGCGCTCGCGGGCTGGAATATCGAGAAACAGAAGTACGAGACGCTGACGATCAAACGCGAAGGGTTCGTCACCGCTTCCAAACCGTCGTTCGGACTGATGAACGGTACGACGACCGACCCGACCGTCGGCGGATACATCTGGTCTTACGTGGGCGCTTTCTTTCGGCTCAATTACGGTTACAAGGGCAAGTACCTGGCCGAGGTGAGCGGCCGCTACGACGGTTCGTCGAAGTTCCCGACCAACTCCAAATGGGGATTCTTCCCCTCGGCATCGGTGGCGTGGCGCGTGTCGGAGGAGCCGTGGATGAAATGGTCGGAGGAGTGGCTCGACAACTTCAAGATCCGCCTTTCGGCCGGTTCGATGGGCAACGGCAACGTCGATCCCTACTCCTACACGTCGGAGATGACCGTGGCTACCGCTTCGAACATCGTGCTCGGCGGAGGGCTGCCCTCCTATACGACGGTGGGCAGTACGGTGCCCGTGTCGCTGACGTGGGAGAAGTCGACGACCTACGACCTGGGACTCGACCTCGATTTCCTGAACAACCGTCTCTCGTTCAGCGGCGACTACTACCGCCGCTACACCACCGACATGTACACGCCCAGCATTTCGCTGCCGTCGGTCTACGGCACCACGTCGCCCAAGGGCAACAACGCCGAACTGCGCACTACGGGCTGGGAGCTGTCGCTCACATGGCGCGACTCGTTCAAGCTGGGCGGCAAGCCGTTCGATTACAGCATCAAGGCGATGGTGTGGGACAACCGTACGGTGGTGACCAAGTACGAGAATGCCACCCGTTCGCTCGGTACGCTCAAAGGCTATATCCAGAACGGCGGTTCGCCCTCGGACTTCTACGAAGGCATGGAGCTGGGCGAGATGTGGGGGTATACCGTAGCCGGGCTGTTCCGCGATCAGGCCGACATCGACTCCTCGGCCACGCACGACTTCACGCAGGCGTCGGACAAGGTGACGCGCCCCGGGCAGGTCAAGATCGCCGATCTCGATCATAACGGCAACATCGATCCCGGTGCTTTCACCGCCGACGATCACGGCGACCTGTCGATCATCGGCAACATCAATCCGCACTACATGTTCGGCGTCAATCTGGCGGCCAACTGGAACGGCATCGGACTGTCGGTCTTCCTGCAAGGCGTGATGAAGCGCGACTGGTACCCCTCGCCCGATTCGGGTTATTTCTGGGGCAAGTACGCCCGTCCGTTCATGTGGGTGCTGGGCATTCACAACTATACGGACGACATGTACAGCAAGGAGAAGAACAACTGGGATACGGCTTATTGGCCGCGCATGACTACCTACCAGTCGAACAGTTCCTATTCGTGGACCAAACTGCTCGAAATTCCCAACACCCGTTACAAGCAAAACGCGGCCTACCTGCGCGTGAAGAATATCCAGGTCGACTACACCTTCCCTAAGGCGCTGTGCCAGAAGATCCGTTTGGGCGGGTTGAAGATTTACCTGTCGGGCGAGAATCTCTTCACCTTCACGCCGCTGCATAAATATGCCCCCAACTTCGACCCCGAAGCACTGGGATACGACACCGATTTCTCTTCGACGGCCGGCGACGGATATACCTATCCCGTGCTCAAAAGCGTGACGCTGGGCGTCAACATCACATTCTAATCAGGGAGGAAGAGCATTATGAAAAAATACATTGCAATCCTGTTCGCATGCGTTTCGTTCTGCGCGTGCGAGGATTTCCTGACACAGGAGAACCCCAACAAGATCGAGAGCGAATACTACTTCAAGGACGAATCGTCGCTGGAAATCTATGCCAACGGTCTGACGCGGAGTTTCGCCACGGGCATCAAGAACTTCGTCAACGGCGACAAGAACGCCGATACACACGCATGGGACGGTGCGGCGGCCTATTTCAAGGACAACTATTCGGCCTCCGATGCGTCGAACTGGGGGACGAGCAACTGGTCGCAGCTGCGTTCGATCAACTTCTATCTCGACAATATGCGCAAGGCCGACGCACCGGAGGCTGTGTTGAACCACTACGAGGGTGTGGGGCGTTTCTTCCGCGCGCTGTTCTATTACGCCAAGGTGCGTACCTTCGGTGCCGTGCCCTGGTACGAGAAATCGATCGAGGCGACCGACCAGGAGGCGCTCTTCAAGGATCGCGACAACCGCGAATACGTCTGCCGCAAGATTCTCGCAGATCTCGACTACGCCTGCACCTACTGCTCGACGGCGGCTTCCTACCGCAACCAGGCGTCGTACATTCATCGTTACGTGGCCCTCGCGCTCAAAGCGCGTTTCTGCCTCTACGAGGGGACGATGCGCAAATACCACACGCTCGATCCCTCGACGGGCCGGCCGTGGCAGTCGGACGAGAGTGCGATGTACCTCGGCGAGTGCGTCAAGGCGTGCGAGGCGATCATAGGCGACGGCGTCTACCATTTGACCGACAATGCCGCCGACCGCCGCACGCAGTACCGTGCGATGTTCATCGAGAGCAACGCCACGACGGCCTACGCCAACGAGATCATCTGGGCGCGCAACTACGATTCGGAGCTGAACGTGACCCATTACATGAACTCCTATTTCATCAATCAACAGTATGCCAACTACGCCTTCACGCGGCAGTTCATCAACACCTATCTGATGACCGACGGTACGCCGTTCACCGACAAATATCCCGATTACGACAGCGTCGATTTCACGACCGAGTGTAGCGGCCGCGACTACCGTCTCGCGCAGACGATCCGCACGCCGGGTTTCACGCGCGACGGCGGCACGACGCAGTGGGCTCCCGACGTGACCTTCTCGAAAACGGGCTATCAACCGATCAAGTGGCTCACCGACGATTCGTCGAAGGATACGAACACCTCCAAGTGCGACAACGACGTGCCGTTGATGCGCTACGCCGAGGTGCTGCTCAACTATGCCGAAGCGAAGGCCGAACTGAACGAAATGTCGGAGGAAGTGTGGAACAAGACGATCAAGCCGCTGCGCGAACGTGCGGGAGTGACGAGCATCTATCCCACGACGGCCGATCCCTACATGGTCGAGTATTTCCAGAATCAGGTGACCGATCCTTTCATCCTGGAGGTGCGCCGCGAACGGGGAATCGAACTTACGATGGAAAACGTACGTTACGACGACATCATCCGCTGGCATCAGGGCGAGTTGTTCGCGCGGCCGTGGAAAGGCATCTGGATTGCGGCGTCGGAGACACCGATCGACCTCAACGGCGACGGCGTCAACGACTGCATCGTCACGTCGGACCCCAACAACAAGTCGCCGCTCAAAATCCTTTTCATCGACGGCGCTTCCGAAGCGGGGCACAAGCTTTCGCAGGGTACGTCGGGCAATATTCTGCCCGCTACGGCCATCGAGCGCAAGTGGCACGACTATAAGTATGTGAAACCGATTCCGACTACCGCTTTGCAGGAGAACCCCAACCTCACGCAAAACCCCGAATGGTAGTCTGCGTTTAATCCTTAAAACCGAATATCCATGAACCTATTCCATAAAATCGGGCTGGCGGTCGCCGCTTCGGCTGCGCTCTTTGCGGCGTGTTCTTCCGACGATGATCCCTTTTTCGCCCGCGAGAACGATTACCTTACTTTCGACTGTAACGAACAGACGGTCGAGCAGAGCCTCCAATGCGACGGCGCGTGGAGCATCGACTACGACGGCAACGACGACTGGATCGCCGTCACGCCCGACAGCGGCGTCGGCAACGGCGAATTGGACTTCATTACGGTCGGCGTGGCCTACAACCGGGGCGGCGAGCGCACGGGTACGATCTATATCGATTTCGCCGGACACGCCTATCCTATCCATATCACGCAGGGTGCCTGCGACTTCGCCTACGGAGCACTCTCGTCGGCGGGCACGCTGGTGCGGGGTGTCGAGAGCGATTTCACGCTGATCCTCGCTTATGCGAACGCCAACGGCGACGAATCCGTTGCTCTGAGCTGCCGGATGACGGGCGCTTCGGAGGGACTCGTGGCGGCCGACTGTACGTTCGATAAGTTCCAGAAGGGCAGCGGCACGATTACGATGCCTGTGACCGGCGTGCCGGCGCAGACGGGCGAAGTCTTCTTCGAACTGCTCGTCGACGGCGAGTCGAAAGGCACGGTCAAGAGTACCGTCGTGGCCGATCCCTCGTCGATCGTCGGCGGATTCCCCGTCTGGTGGGATTTTTCGTCCGAGAGCAAACCGACGTTGATGGCGGATCCGCACAATTACAGCTGGGGAGCCGGTTCGCAGTATCCCTGCGAGGATTCTGCCCCTTCGACCGACCACAAGTATCTCGATTGGAGCGATCGCGGCGGCTATCTCACCGTCGTCTGCTCGACGGCCAGCGGTTGGGGCTACGGCGAAGGCCACTGCTACATGAAGGGGTTGCAGAAGGACGACTATTGGCTCATGGCCTTCCCTGTGAAGAACCTCAAAGAGGGAACGCGCATCGCTTTCGAGGCGGCCGTCGGCTGTTCGGGGTCGGGCGCACGCTACTATGCGTTGGAGTATTCGGCCGACGGGACGAACTGGTTCCTGGCCGAAGGCGCCGAAACCGTCACGGGAGTCGACGGGTCGACGGGGCCGGCGCACTATACGGTGATGACCGACCAGGCGCTTCCCAACGACAAGACGCCTGCATGCGGTTGGGCCAGCTATACCTTCCCCGTCGAAGGGTGTTCCGTGACCGACGGCCTGTTCTACGTGCGTCTGCGCGTCTCGCTCGACATTCGCCTGAACGCTTCGGCCACTACTTACACCATCTCCAAGACGGGCTCCGAACGGCTCAAAGGGATCGTCAAGGTGTCGCTTCCCGAATAACAAACGTCCGGGCGGAGCGGACCGGTTCCGCTCCGTCCGGTAACGTCGAATGAAAAAACCTGATATAAAACGATGAAAACGATCAATCGCATGGTTTTGCTGCTGGCGACGCTCTTCGCAGCGATCGGTTGCAGCGACGACGACAAGGAGCTCGTGATGTACTCCCTGCGTTTCGAACCCAACAGCATCACGCTCGGTATTGGGAAGAGCTACCGTCTCGTGCCGATCTCCGATCCCTTCTACGACGACGTACAATACGAATGGAAATCGGTCGACGAACGGGTGGCCACCGTCGACCAGTCGGGAGTGGTGACGGGCGTCAGTGCCGGTTCGACCGAGGTACGCGCCTTCTACGGCGACAACCGGTTGGCGCGGTGCCTGGTTTCGGTGGTGGAGAGCACCTCGTCGCTGCCCGATCCGACGGCGGCCCTGTCGGAGGGGCTGTCGCAGCAGATGATCTTTTCGAGCAATCAGCTACCCTACAAGGGAACGATCATGCAGTGCTTCGACTTTTACGACGAGAACGGCTACATCTATTATACGCAGAGCGTCGGCGACACGAAGACCGGCAACAGGTGGATGGTGGCGCTGGGACGTCAGAAACGCAACGAAGCCCCGTCGGATGACTACATGAAACTCCAATGGTTCGGTCATGGCACGCTGCTCGTGGCCGAGCGGGCCGACGACGGCGACTACGTGTGGGTGAACTCCAACGGCACGCTTTCGGGAACGGACTACACCAACAACCTCACCTTCTCGCGCATCCGCTACCAGAAGGGCGCGGTGCTGAGCCACTACGCCGGCGACACGTTCTACATGAGCGAGTATGTCGACGCCGCGGGAACGACGTGGACGGTGCGCGACGTGCAGCCTTCGATCGACTTCGTGAACCGCCGTCTGCTTATCGGCTGCCGCACGACGGACATGCGCCACAACGTAATCTACGACCTCGACGCCGTGCTGGCGCTCGGCAAGGAGACGGTCGAGATCACCCGCACGTGGGGTGGTGAAACGGCTGCCGAGGGCGTCACCGAGAAAAAGACCGAGACGACCTCGGTCGAGGTACGCAATCTCAACCGCCTGACGCCGCTCGGATCGTTCCGTCTGCCCAGCTATCTCAATACGGGCCAGACGCACCAGGTCTATTCGTACAGCCACCAGGGACAGGCCGTGTGGGGCGACTACGTTTATTGGTACGAAGGACAGGCGATCCAGCAGACGGGCGAGTTGTACGACGGTTCGGTGGCCTATGTGGCCGTGTTCGACTATACCGGCAAACTGGTCTGCCCCCGCACGCGGGTGGCCGCCTGCTCCGACTTCCCGAGCCTGAGCACGTTGCTCGATGCGAAGAACTGCTATTGCGAAGGCGAGGGGATGCAGCTCAAACAGGGGCGGAAGCTCTATCTGGGCATTGCGACCCATACGTCAGCTGCGTCGGGCAACCGACTGGCGTCGATCCTGCAATACGAATGCGACGTCGAATAGCGGTCGGCTGCGACATTTTGCTATTTTTGGCTTGGCCTTAGATACTTCGTCTCGGCATAATCAAGCTGACGCTTGCTTCTGCATTCGACTTTTCCTAATCTTTGTCCTGCCCGCGCCGCCGTCGGAGAACGGCGGCGGGCGGGGTGAAGAACGATAACCGATAACTATGAAGAATCCCGTTATGAAAAAAACGTTGTTGCTCGCGTTTGCGGCGCTCTGCTTCGTGCAGAGTGCGCTGGCGTGGGGCAAGTCGGGCCACGACGCCGTGGCCTACATCGCCGAGACGCATCTGACCAAGCGTGCGAAAGCCGTGATCGAACGGTATCTGGGCCATTCGATCGTCTACGACGCGTCGTGGATGGACGACTACCGTGCCGAACCCGGTTACGAGATGACCAACTGGTGGCACGTGGATTACGGCAAGGGCGAACCCACGAAGGATGCCGCCGGCAATCCGCTCGAACCCAATGTGCTGCGTGAACTGAACCGTGCGATCGAACGGTTGAGGGATTACCGTAATCTCGACGATTCGACCGTCGTGGTCAACCTGCGCTACGTGATCCATCTGGTAGGCGACATGCACTGTCCGTCGCACGTCAACTATCAGCAGAGCCGTATGCGCGTGCTCTTCTACGGTGTCGATACGCAGTATCATGCGCTCTTCGACGGCGGTATCCTCGACCGCAAGCACCGCTGGGGCTACATGGAATACAAACACCAGCTCGACCGTTATTCACGGCGGGAGCGGGAAGCATTGGCTGCCGGTACGCCCGACGACTGGTTCGCCGAGAGCCGGCGCGAGTGTGCGGTCATCTACGACTGGGCCGCACCCGGCGACAAGTTGGGCCTGTCCTTCTGCAACAAAGCGATCGGTTTGTTGGATCACCAGCTCATCAAGGCTTCGTACCGGCTGGCCAAGGTGCTCAACGAACTGTTCGGTTAAACAATACTCTCTCTCTAATCTTCTTTTCTCGGGCTCCAACACCCGGCCTCCCCCGGAATCAGCGTGCAGTGCTGTTTTCGGGGGAAGGTATTTGTCCGGTCGCAGTCGGACCGACTCAGGAGCGTGCCTGCTGAACATGTCGATACGGAACATCGGCTGGCTGCCGCGGTTTTTAGAGGTGGTATTTGGAAATGCGGGGGCGAATCGCTACCTTTGGAGGGTCGAAATCAAACAGCAACAGCATAAGCCCATGAAAGCTACCTATCTCGGACTGGAACTCGACAGCCCGATCGTCGTGAGCAGTTCGCCCTATACGGCGACGCTCGCCAATATCGAGAAGTGCGCCGCCGCCGGAGCGGGCGCGGTGGTTCTGAAATCGATCTTCGAGGAGCAGATCATGCACCACGCCGCTTCGCTCGAACAATATTCCGATTCGCCCTACGGCGATGCGGGCGACTATCTGCAACGTTATCTGGGCGAGGATTACAAAGCGGGATTTCTGCAACTGATCGCCGATGCGCGGTGTGCGACGCGGATTCCCGTCATCGCCAGCATCAACTGCGTGGCCGCGGGCGAAGAGTGGATCGAATACGCCGCCGCGATGGCCCGGGCCGGAGCCTCGGCGCTCGAACTGAACATCTTCATCCAGCCCGTCGACGCCGCACGTTCGTCGCAGGAACTCGAACGGCTCTATGTGACGATCGCCCAGCGTGTCTGCGCCGAGGTGAAGATTCCCGTTTCGGTCAAACTCGCGATGCGTTTCACGAACGTCGTGGCGATGGCCGCCGCGTTGGAGAGCGTCGGGGTGAAGGGTGCGGTGCTGTTCAACCGTTTCTTCGAACCGGACGTGGATGTCGAGCGGATGACCTTCGTCGAAGGGTCGCCTTACAGCGAAGCGTCGGAGTTGCGCAACGTATTGCGTACGACGGCTATCTGCGTCGGTGCGCTGCCGCGTATGGATTTCGCCGTTTCGACGGGCGTGCACGACGGCGAGGCGGCGGTCAAGGCGCTTCTGTGCGGTGCTGCGGCCGTCGAGGTCTGCACGGCGATCCACCGCGAAGGTTTCGACGTGATCGCGCGCATGAATGAGTGGATCGACGCCTGGGCGGCGCGTCACGGCATCACGGCGCTCGACGAATTCAAGGGCCGGCTCGGTTTCGGCAAGAGCGACTCTGAGTTTTTCCAGCGCGTGCAGTACATGAAGTATTTTCCCGGAAAGGATTGATTTTTCCGGACAAGGCAGCGGGGCGGAACTCTCGACAGAGTTCCGCCCCGCATTGTTACTTGTCGGGATCGTACTCCCGTGCCAGTCCGCCCTCGCCCGTCTCCTTGTAGATCGAGGGAAGGTCGTGCCCCGTCTGTTTCATCACCTCGACCACGCGGTCGAACGAGACGCGGTGTCCGCCGTCGGTGAAGGCCGAATAGAGGTTGGCGTCGAGCGCGCGGGCCGCAGCGTAGGCGTTGCGTTCGATGCAGGGGATCTGCACCAGTCCGCATACGGGATCGCAGGTCATGCCCAGATGGTGTTCGAGCCCCATTTCGGCGGCATACTCGATCTGCGAGGGGCTGCCTCCGAAAAGCTGGTTGGCTGCGGCGGCCGCCATGGCGCAGGCGACGCCCACCTCGCCCTGGCAACCCACCTCGGCGCCCGAGATCGAGGCGTTGTGTTTGACGACGTTGCCGAACAGGCCGGCCGTGGCCAACGCGCGGTAGATGCGTGCGTCGGAGAAACCGCGGCTCTTTTGAAGATGGTACAACACGGCCGGCACCACGCCGCTCGACCCGCAGGTCGGGGCCGTCACGATCCGTCCGCCCGAAGCGTTCTCTTCGGCTACGGCCAATGCGTAGGCGAAGACCAGACCGCGCGATTGAAGGCTCTGCTTGTAGCCCGAAGCGCGCACGTGGTAGGTCGCGGCGCGGCGCGTGAGGTGCAGCGGACCGGGCAGGACGCCTTCGTGGTCGAGCCCCCGCTCGACGCTTTCGCGCATCGCCTGCCAGATTTCGGCCAGGTAGTCCCAGATGTCGTCCGACTCGCACTCCTCGACATATTCCCAATAGGTGCGGCCCGTGCGGCGGCACCAGGCGAGGATTTCGTCGAGCGTGTTCATTTCGTAAATCTCCTCCGCCTGCCGCGGCGGTACGCCCTCTTCGGCCAGCTCGCCGCCGCCGATGCTGTAAACCGTCCATGTGTCGGTGGGGGTGCCGGCGGTGTCGAGCGCCTGGAAACGCATTCCGTTGGGATGGAAGGGAAGGAACTCGCGTGCCTGCCATACGATGTCGACGGGGGCGGTCGGCAACAGCGTGTCGATAATGGCACGGTCGGTCATGTGGCCGCGGCCCGTCGCGGCGAGGCTTCCGTAGAGCGTCACGCGGAACGCCGCCGCTTCGGGATGGCGTGCGAGGAACTGTTCGGCGGCGCGGCGGGGCGCCATGGTGTGGCTGCTCGAAGGGCCGGTGCCGATACGGTAGAGTTCTTTGATGCTTTTCATGCGGCAAAGATACGATTAAGCCGAGGGCAAAAGCAAATAAAATTTACTTTTTGCCGAGACGGAATATCTACGGCGCAGCCAAAGTACGATTTTCCTTTGTCAGTCCGCGGCCGCTCTTCGATTGCAGCCGATCGCATTTACCGCCTTTTGTCACTGAAAGGCGGTGCCAAAAGTGTCCGCAGGGCACCTCCGTCGGGATCGGACAGCGGTTCTCACTGAGCGGGCGCAAAACGACGTTCAGCAGGCGAGCGCGGAGGCCGTTCGCGGACTTTTCCGAGCCGTCGCAGTCGAAGCTGCGCAATCCTTTGCGCCGCAACGGCGCAGTCTTTCGTGATCGTTCTGCGAGGTGCGCGGCGAATTCCCGCGCATTTTCGCCTCGCGGTCTTCGGTGCCCCTTTTCGACGGAAAGAGCTGAGGTGTCCTTTCCGAAAAGCGGTCGCCTGCTGCGGTCAGAATCCGTATTTGCTGCGGTACTGCGTGGCGGTGATCTTTTCGCGCTGCCGGAAGAAGGCCGAAAACTGGCTGACGTTCTCGAATCCCAGCTCGGCGGCGATCTCCGAAACGGTGCGGTCGGTCGTGGTGAGCAGCTCCCGGGCCTTGTTGTGGCGCAGTTGCAACTGGTATTGCGCCGGGGCGATGCCCACGTAGGCGCGGAACGTACGGCGGAACCACGTGTAGCCGATGTTGAGCCGCCGCGCGATCTCTTCGGGCGGGAGGTTGTCGCCGATGTGGCGGCGCATCATTTCGCGGGCGCGGTTGATCTTCTCGACGATCGGGTTGTCGAGGTATTGCAGGTTGTCGCGTTTGAAGAGCACCGAACCCAGCAGGTGAAGCACGATGCCCGTGACGAGCTGCTGGAAGCCTTTGCGCTCCTCCTCGGCCGAGCGGATGATCTCCTGATAACAGCTCACGATGCCGGCGCTGTGGCCGATATGCAGCAGCGGCGTCTTCGGCGAAAAGAAGCCTTCCGCCACGCGGCGGTCGATGTTCTCGCCGCGGAATCCCACCCACCACTCCTCCCAGCCCGTTTCGGGGTCGGGTGCGTAGGTGTGCCATTCGTCGGGGAAGAGCATCACCACCGTGCCGGCTTTCACGGGCGCGGCGGGCGAGGAGGCCGAGCGGAATTCGCCCTGTCCCGAGACGATGTAGAGCAGTTGGTATTCGCCGAGCACGCGCCCCCGCGAGCGGGTGAACGAGTAGCTGTCGGAATGCTGCGTCAGGGGATAGGGGCTGCCGGGCGGAACGTTCTGGTACCCCGCCGTGGTGCAGACGATGCCCCACCGCTCGTCGTGGTCGGTGACGGGCAGGTAGTGGACGATGCTTTGCGGGAAAGAGCCCATAACGTGTCAGATTTGAAAAGTAATTTGTCAAATGTTATAACAAAGATAATACTTTCTTCGGTATTTTTGTATCAAATAAAGACTCTAACCTCAAACCGTTTTTTCACGTTATGCAAAAAAATATAATCGGTGTCGACCTGGGCGCTACCAGCGGCCGGGTGATTCTGGCCCGTGCGGGGGACGACCGGCTCCGAATGGAGGAGCTGCACCGTTTTCCGAACCGTATGCGGGAGATCGACGGCCGCTTCTATTGGGACATTCACGCCCTCTACGAGGAGATTCTGAGGGGATTGAGCGTCGCGGGCGGCCGCGGCGAACGGATCGACTCGATCGGCATCGATACGTGGGGCGTCGATTTCGCCTGCGTGGATCCCGACGGCGATCTGCTGGGGCTTCCGCGCGCCTACCGCGATCCCTATACCGACGGAGTGCCGGAAGAGTTTTTCCGTACGGTGCCTCGCGAAAGCGTCTATGCGAAGACGGGCATTCAGGTGATGAATTTCAATTCGCTCTACCAACTCTACGCACTCAACCGCGAACAAAGCCCCGCGCTGGCGGCCGCCGAGCATGTGCTCTTCATGCCCGACGCGCTGTCGTACCTGCTTACGGGCGAACAGGTGTGCGAATATACGATCCTCTCCACCTCGCAGCTGATGAATCCCCGCACGCGGGAGCTGGACGGGGAGCTGTTGCGTGCGGCCGGCGTCGACGCATCGCTGTTCGCCCGGCGTGTGATGCCCGGCGAGCGTGTCGGCGTGCTGCGCGACGAGGTGGCGCGCCGCACGGGACTGGGGCGTGTGGAGGTCTTCGCCGTGGCGGGACACGATACCGCTTCGGCCATCGCCGCCGTGCCCGCCGCCGACGAGCGCTTCGCCTATCTCTCGTCGGGCACGTGGTCGCTCATGGGCATCGAGTTGCCCGCTCCGGTCATCACGGAGGAGTCGTGCGCGATGAACTTCACCAACGAGGGCGGCGTGGACGGTACGACGCGGTTCCTGAAAAACATCACCGGCATGTGGTTGTTGGAGGAGTGCCGCCGCATCTGGGCGAAGGAGGGGCGTACCTATACCTACGCCGAGATCATGGCCATGGCTGCCGCCGCCGGGCCGGGCCGGACGCGCATCGATCCCGACGACGAGGCCTTCGCTCATCCGGCCGACATGCCGGCGGCGATCCGCGACTGGTGCCGCGGCCGGGGCAAGGTCCCGCCGGCGGACGATGCGGCGCTCGTGCGCTGCATCTTCGAGAGCCTGGCCGCCCGCTACGGCGAGGTGCTGGACAACTTGCGCGGCGTGGCGCCCTTCGCCATCGAGCGGCTGCACGTGATCGGCGGCGGCGCGCAGAACGATTTGCTGAACCAGCTTACGGCCGACGCCTGCGGGATTCCCGTCGTGGCCGGCCCGTCGGAGGCGACGGCCATCGGCAACGTCATGGTGCAGGCGCGTGCGCTGGGGCTGGTGGGGTCGCTCGCCCGGATGCGCGACTACATCCGCCGCTCAGTGGAGGTCAGGGAGTTTCTGCCGCGAACGAAATGAATCTTAACTAAAATACATTGAAACGATGAAAACCCAATTGATCGAAGAGGCTTACCGCATCGCTCGCGAGCGGTATGCGGCCGTCGGAGTCGATACCGACGAAGCCCTGGAAAAATTGCAGCGCGTCAGCCTGTCGCTGCACTGCTGGCAGGCGGACGACGTCACCGGATTCGAGAATCGGGGCGGCGAGCTGACGGGCGGCATTCAGACCACGGGCAACTATCCGGGCAAGGCACGCAACGTCGAGGAGCTGCGCGCCGACATCCTCAAAGCCGCCAGCTACATTCCCGGCACGCACCGTCTGAACCTGCACGAGATCTACGGCGAGTTCGGCGGCGAGAAGGTCGACCGCAACGAGGTGGAGGTGAAACATTTCGCGGGATGGATCGAGTGGGCGCGCGCCCACGGCATGAAGCTCGACTTCAACTCCACGTCGTTCTCGCACCCCAAGAGCGGCTCGCTTTCGCTCTCCAACCCCGATCCCGAGATCCGCGAGTTCTGGATCGAGCACACCAGGCGCTGCCGCGCCATCGCCGAAGCGATGGGCGAGGCGCAGGGCGATCCCTGTATCATGAACCTGTGGGTTCACGACGGGTCGAAAGACCTGACGGTGAATCGGATGCTCTACCGCGAACTGCTGCGCGACTCGCTCGACCGGATCTTCGAGCAGAAGTACGACCACATGAAGGACTGCATCGAGTCGAAGGTCTTCGGCATCGGTTTGGAGAGCTATACGGTGGGCAGCAACGATTTCTATATCGGCTACGGCGCCAGCCGCGGCAAGATCGTCACGCTCGACACGGGCCACTTCCACCCGACGGAGCTGGTGGCCGACAAACTCTCGTCGCTGCTGCTCTTCACGCCCGAGGTGATGCTCCACGTCTCGCGTCCCGTGCGCTGGGATTCGGACCACGTGACGATCATGAACGACGATACGTTGGAGCTGTGCAAGGAGATCGTGCGCTGCGACGCGCTCGATAGGGTGCACATCGGTCTGGACTATTTCGACGCTTCGATCAACCGCATCGGCGCCTACGTGATCGGTTCGCGCGCCACGCAGAAGTGCATGATGCAGGCGTTGCTGGAACCGCTGGCCAAGCTGCGCGCGTACGAGGCCGACGGACAGGGCTTCGAGCGTCTGGCGCTGCTCGAAGAGTCGAAGTCGCTGCCGTGGAACGCCGTGTGGGACATGTTCTGCCTGAAAAACGACGTACCGGTGGGCGAGGAGTTCATCGCCGACGTCCAGCGCTACGAAGCCGAAGTAACCTCCAAACGATAGAGCCATGTACAGAATCGTATTGAACGAAACCTCCTACTACGGTGCGGGTTGCCGCTCGGTGATCGCCGAGGAGGTTCGTAAGCGCGGCTTCCGCAAGGCGCTGCTGGTCACGGACAAGGATCTGATCCGTTTCGGCGTGGCCGAAAAGATCGAGCGCGTGCTCGCCGATGCGGGCATCCCCTATGAGATTTACAGCGAGATCAAGGCCAACCCCACGATCCGCAACGTGCAGCAGGGCGTCGAGGCCTTCAAGCGTTCGGGCGCCGACTTCATGGTCGCGCTGGGCGGCGGCTCGTCGATCGACACGGCCAAAGCCGTGGGGATCATCGTCAACAATCCCGAGTTCGCCGACGTGCGTTCGCTCGAAGGGACGGCGGCGACCAAGCACCGCGCCGTGCCGACCTTCGCCGTCCCCACGACGGCGGGTACGGCGGCCGAGGTGACGATCAACTACGTCATCACCGACGAGGAGGCCAAGCGCAAGATGGTCTGCGTCGATCCCAACGACATCCCGATGTGCGCCGTGATCGACTGCGAACTGATGTACTCGATGCCCAAGGGGCTGACCGCCGCCACGGGTATGGATGCGCTGACGCACGCCGTCGAGGGCTACCTCACGCCGGGGGCGTGGACGATGAGCGACATGTTCGAATTGAAGGCGATCGAGCTGATCGCGCGACACCTGAAAAACGCCGTCGACGACGGCAGCGACGAGACGGCCCGTGCGGGCATGGCCGAGGCGCAGTATATCGCCGGCATGGGCTTTTCGAATGTGGGGCTGGGCATCGTCCACTCGATGGCTCACCCGCTGGGAGCCTTCTACGACACGCCGCACGGCGTGGCCAACGCCACGTTGCTGCCCTACGTCATGGAGTACAACGCCGAGTCGCCGTCGCGTGCAAAATACCTCGATATCGCCCGCGCCATGGGCGTGAAGACCGACGGCATGAGCGTCGACGAGGGGGTGCGCGCTGCCGTCGACGCGGTGAAAGCCCTCTCGCTGAGCATCCGCATCCCGCAGCGTCTGCACGAGCTGGGCGTGCGCGAGGAAGATATTCCGGGGCTGGCGGTGGCTGCGTTCAACGATGTCTGCACGGGCGGCAATCCCCGTCCGACGTCCGTCGAGGAGATCGAACGGTTGTACCATATCGCCTATTGACATGGAAATTCTGATCGGATTGTTGATTATCGCCGTCGGGAGCTTCGGACAGTCGAGCTCCTACGTGCCGATCCGCAAGGTGCGCGACTGGTCGTGGGAGAGCTTCTGGCTGGTGCAGGGCATCTTCGCATGGATCGTCTTCCCGTGGCTGGGTGCGAGTCTGGCGCTGCCCGAAGGGGTGACGCTCGGTGCGCTGTGGGCGGCGGGCGGCGCCTGGCAGTCGGTCTTCTACGGCGTGCTGTGGGGTGTCGGGGGACTGACCTTCGGCCTGTCGATGCGCTATCTGGGCGTGGCGCTCGGACAGTCGATCGCACTGGGTACCTGCGCAGCGTTCGGCACGCTCTTCCCCGCGCTGCTGGCGGGGCAGAATCTCTTCCGCGGCGAGGGGCTGGCGCTGTTGCTGGGCGTCTGCATCACGCTGGCGGGCATCGCCGTGATCGGCTATGCCGGTTCGCTGCGTTCGCGTCTGCTCAGCGACGAGGAGCGCCGTGCGGCGGTGAAGGATTTCGCACTGACCAAGGGGTTGCTGGTGGCGCTGCTGGCCGGTGCGATGAGCGCCTGTTTCAGTCTGGGCCTCGAAAGCGGCGCGGCCATTCAGGCGGCGGCCGTCGCAGCCGGCGTGAAGGAGCTTTTCGCGCTGAATCCGGTGATTCTGCTCGTGACGCTCGGCGGTTTCGCGACCAATGCCGCCTACTGCATCTTCTGCAACGTGAAAAACCGCACGGGCCGCGACTACTTCTCGGTACCGGCGGGCGTGTGGGTCAACAACGTGCTCTTCTGCGCGCTGGCCGGCGTGCTGTGGTACTCGCAGTTCTTCGGGCTGGGCATGGGCAAGAGCTTCTTCGCAGAGGCGCCGCTGATGCTGGCCTTCTCGTGGAGCATCCTCATGTCGCTCAACGTGCTGTTCAGCAATCTGTGGGGCATCCTGCTGCACGAGTGGCGCGGCGTCGACCGCCGTACGGCGGCGGTGCTCGTGACGGGTCTGCTGATCCTGATCTTTTCGACCGTATATCCGCAACTGGTAAAATAGAGAAAACGATGAAACTGATTGATAACGAATCGCTCGACCGCCAGATCGGGGTAGTGGCCGAGGTGGCCGGCTACCTCTGGGAGCGCGGCTGGGCCGAACGCAACGGCGGCAACATCTCGGTCAACGTCACCGGACTTTGCGCCGATGCCGTTTGCGAACTGCCCGCGCTGGACGGGCCTTACCCCCTTCCCAAACCGGTGCCGCACATCGCGGGCGGCTGTTTTCTGGTCACGGGCACGGGACGCCGCATGCGTTACGTGGCGTCGCAGCCGCTGGCGAACGTCGCGCTGATCCGCGTGGCTGCCGACGGTGCATCCTACGAGATCGTCGCCGACGAGCCGGTGCGTCCGACCTCCGAACTGCCCGCGCACCTCTCGGTGCACGACTATCTGATCGGTGCGGGGCGTCTCGAGCGGGCGGTGGTGCATACGCATCCCATCGAGCTGGTGGCGATGACGCACAATCCCGAATTTCTGGGCAAAGACGTGCTCACGCGGCTGTTGTGGAGCATGATCCCCGAGACGCGCGCCTTCTGTCCCAAGGGGCTGGGCATCGTTCCCTACACGCTGCCCGGCTCGCAGGAGTTGGCCGACCGGACGATCGCCCTGCTGGACGACTACGACGTGGTGATGTGGACCAAACACGGCGCACTGGCCATCGGCACCGACCTGATCGAGGCGTTCGACCAGATCGACGTGCTGTCGAAATCGGCCAAGATCTACGAATCGGCCCGCTCGATGGGATTCGTCCCCACGGGAATGAGCGACGCCGAGATGCAGGAGCTCAAAGAGGTCTTCGGCCTCTGACGAAAAGGTAGGATCGGTTTTTCGGTACCCTTTTTTACCCTCGCCCGATCGGGACAGGTTCGCCTTCGGCGGTCCTTTTCTGCGTTCGGCATAGTCCGTGGGCGACTTGCGCGCCCGCTTACCGGAAAGGTTAGTTTTTTAATTAGGTGGTGCGGACTGTTCCCTTGCGGAACAGTCCGTTTTTTTGTGCCGCAGGGTTGACCGTCTGCCGGAAATTGGCTATCTTGCGGGAAAAAGATTCCGTATATGAAACAAAAGATCGCGCTGCTGCTCGCTGCGGCCCTGCTGTTGTGCTCCGGCGTGCAGGCCCGCCGCGCTCCGCGCCACGTCGCACCCCGCGCTGCGGAGCTCAATTTCGCCTTTCTGACCGACGTGCACGTGACGCCCCGCGGCGAGTCCGACTCGCTGCTGCGGGCCGCCGTGGCCGAGATCAACGCCTCGGCGGTCGATTTCGTACTGGTCACGGGCGATCTCTGCAACATGGGCAGCGACGCCGAACTGCATTGCGTGCACGGCATTCTCAAACGTTTGCGCAAGCCGTGGTTCGCCGTGCCCGGCAACCACGAGACGACGTGGTCGGAGAGTGCCTGCACGACCTTCGGCCGCCTGTTCGGCAACGACGGCCGGCTGGCGTTCCGTGCGGGCGGCTACCTCTTCGTCGGCTTCACGGCGGGCCCCTACATGAAGATGGCCGACGGTTCGGTGCGGCGCGAGGATCTGCAATGGGTCGAAGAGCAGATGCGGGCGGCGCGTCCCGGCGAGCGGATCGTCACGTTCTGCCACTATCCGCTGACGAACGACGTGACCAACCGCACGGCCGTCACGCAACTGCTGCACCGCTACGACGTGCGTTTCGACCTGTGCGGCCACTACCATACGCTGCGTCTCTGCAACTTCGACTCGATTCCCGGGCTGATGGGACGTTCGCTCATCCCGAAGAACCGCAGGCAGGAGCCTGCGGCGGGTTACAGCCTCGTGCGGGTGTGGGGCGATTCGGTCGCCCTCTACGAGAAGCGGTTGGGCGAGGTGCCGCGGCTCTCGTTCGCAATCCCGCAGGGCAATTCGGCGGCGTTGACCGCGCTGCCGTGCGATCCGCAGCCTGCGCCGATCACCTACGAACGGACGGGTGCGGCGCTCGTGGTCGAGGACGAGGCGTCGATCTATACGGGCGTCGCCGTGGCGGACGATACGATCTTCTACGGCACGTCGCTGGGAGTGCTGAAAGCCTATGACGTGAAGAACCGCCGCGAGGTGTGGCGGCGGCAGTTCGGCAATGCGGTCTACTCGACGCCGCTCGCGGCCGGCGGCGTGGTCGTGGCGGGCGACGCCGCGGGGGCCGTGTGGGGGCTGGATGCGGCCACGGGCCGCCGTCTGTGGCGGATCGCGGCGAAAACGCCCGTGATCGGCGACGGACTGGTTGCGGGCGACTGGCTCTACATGGGGCTGGGCAGCGGGTCGATGGCCAAGATCGAGCTGCGCACGGGCCGTATCGCCTGGGAGTTCCGTTTCGGCGAGGGGCAGCCGCAGGGGCGCCCTGCCGTGGCCGACGGGCGCGTGGTCTTCGGGGCGTGGGACACGAACCTCTACTGCCTCGACGAAGCGACGGGCGAACGGCTGTGGAGCTGGAACAACGGCAGCCCGCAGAAGCTCTACTCGCCGGGCCACATCGTGCCGCGCATCGTCGGCGGGCGGATATTCATCGTGGCGCCCGACCGCTGCATGACGGCGCTCGACCTGGCGACGGGCCGCGAGATATGGCGCGTCAAGCGGCGCAAGGTGCGCGAAACGACCGGCGTGAGCGCCGACGGCTCGGCGGTCTACGCCAAGACCATGGACGGCGAACTGCTGGCCGTAGCGACGGATGCCGACCGTTACACGGAGCTGTGGACGGTCGATGCCGGTTGGGGCTACGACCACAACCCCTGCCCCGTCGAAGTGCGCGAAGGGGTGGCTTACATGGCCAACCGCACGGGTTGCGTGGCGTCGGTGAGCGGCGACGGACGGCTGTTCTGGGCCGAGAAATTCGCCTCGTCGGCTGCCAACGACTTCTTCGTCGATGCCGACAACCGGCTGTGGGTGACCTTTATCGAGGGGAAGATCTTCTGTTTAGGCGATCCCGTCGTCCGTTAGGAAGACGCGGCGGAATTCGCTCTCGAAATTGGGCGTGAAGAGACCCGTGCCCAGTGTGCGGAGGATCTCTCCGATCGTCCAGAACCGTCCGCCGTCGGTCTCGTCGCTCGGCGTGACGGGGCCGTCGTAGACGGTGCGGTTGACGTAGACCAGCTCGCGCTCGCGCACCGAGTCGAAGATGTACTGCGTGAGCCGTTCGGGCGTGAACTCCGTGACGCCAAGCTCCTCGCGTACTTCGCGGCGCAGCGCTTCGTCGGGGGTCTCGCCGTAGTCGACGTGGCCGCCGACGGCCGTGTCCCAGCGCCCGGGCTGAATATCTTTCCACAGCGGGCGTTTCTGCAAATAGAGTTCGCCCCGGCTGTTGAACAGGTGCAGATGTACGACCGGATGCAGCAACCGCCGCCCGTCGTGGCATTCGCCGCGCGTGGCGCAGCCGACGACCCGTCCCGTCTCGTCGACGACGGGGAAGAGTTCCGAAGGATTGTCCCGATTCATTCGATACCTTAATATTTATGTTTCGTGCGATCCGTCCGGATCACGGCCGAACGGACGTGTTCCGATCCGCGAGATTCAGCAGATAGACGTTCGCATCGGTGTAACGGCCGTCTTCGAGCAGTTCGGCGCGGTGTTCGACGTGGTCGAGCGTGAAGCCGAGCCGCTGCGGGATGCGGTTGCTCGGCCCGTTGCCCGTGGCACATTTGATCGCGACGCAGCGCATCGCCAGCTCCTCGCGCGCCATGCGGCAAAGCGCCCGGACGGCCGTCGTGACGATGCCGCGCCCCTGCCACGCCTCGCGGAGCCAGTAACCGATTTCGGTGGTGCGGGCAAGCGGATCGGTCGACTTGAAACCGATGAGTCCGATGAAACGCTCCCCGTCGCGGATCGTGAAGACCGCTTCGCGGTAGGGAGCTTCAAGTACGGAGCGGACGAAGCGCAGCGAATCCTCTTCGCTGCGGGTGAACTGCACGAAGGGTAGCCAGCGTCCCAGGTAGGCGCGTTCGCCGTCGATGGCGGCGAAGATGTCGGCCGCGTCGGCCGTCCGGAGTTCGTGCAGCGCGATGCCGGGCAGGATCGGAATCGTTTTCATGCGTACAAAGATAGTGCAAGCCGAGGGCAAAAGCAAACGAAGTTTGCGGCTTTGCCGAGGCGCCGCCTATCTAAGCGGAAGCTCGTCTTCCGCAAAGTGCACAAGCCGCGGGCAAAAGCAAACGGAGTTTGCGGTTTTGCCGAGGCGGAGTATCTACGGCGCAGTCAAAGTAGGATTTTTCTTTGTCAGTCCGCGGCCGGCGGAGGATGCTTTCCGAGCCGTAGAGGCGAGGTGCAGCCCTCCGCATGGGGCGGCTGCGGGCTGCCGCTCTTCGGGTTTTGACCGAAGAGCGAATCTTTTTAGCAGAATTTGACTGTGAACATGTCAGAAATATCCCGACCTTCGATTGGGCATTTCCTGAGAGGAGCAGGTTTACCACCTTTTGTCACCGAAAGGTGGCGCCAAAAGTGTCCGCCAGGCGAAAACGTCGGGGAACGGCCGTCGGCTTGCGCCTGAAACGCTACGCGGACAAGCTCGCGCCCGCGTTTTCGACGGCGCATCCGCCGCCCGTTCTTCTTCCCGCGTTTTCGCAAGGCGGAAGCTGCGGTGCGCTCCGCGCAACTATAAAAAGAATGTCTCCATTTATCGTATGCGCTGCGCGCAACCATGATCATTTGGTTGCGTGCCGTTTTGGCCGGCCGGCGATCTTCCGACGCGATGGGTGCCTGTCTTCCGGATCAAGTTAAAACCCATCCTCTCTTCCGTATCGGCTGTGCGGAAAAAGGAGCGATTCTTCCCGTTCGGGTGCCGGAGGTGGTAAAAACCATTTATTTTTTGAAAAAAAGAGCCCGACTATTTTTTAATTCGCAAAACTATTCTATCTTTGCACTCGATTTCGCCGAATAAGCGGAATCGGTTGACGCAAGGTTCTTTGAGACAGATAGGAATGGAAAATCCTGCGCCGATATTTGGCGGTTCGGAATATTATTCTTATCTTTGCAGTCCAAAACGGTTCATGCCGATGTAGCTCAGCCGGTCAGAGCAGCTGATTTGTAATCAGCAGGTCGTGGGTTCGAATCCCTCCATCGGCTCTACATCGCAAACCAACAGGGGAAGTTACCAGAGTGGCCAAATGGGGCAGACTGTAAATCTGCTGGCTTACGCCTTCGGTGGTTCGAATCCATCACTTCCCACTTTTAAAAAGAGCGTGCCGGTTGGAGGATGCAAAACCTCGGTGCGACGCAGGGCTCAGGGCGCTCGTCGCGAGGAGGGAGGGTGGACTCTGATACGGTATATTTTTGCGGAAGTAGCTCAGTTGATAGAGCATTAGCCTTCCAAGCTAAGGGTCGCGAGTTTGAGCCTCGTCTTCCGCTCCAAGATTCAGAAAACGGGTGATGTAGCCGTCGTGCGGCATGCGTCGCACCGTTGTTCTGCGAAGAAAACGGCTGTTAAGAGATTTTTTGAATTCTAATACATTACAACTATGGCAAAAGAGAAATTTGACCGTTCGAAACCGCATGTGAACATCGGTACCATCGGACACGTAGACCACGGTAAGACGACGCTGACCGCCGCAATTACCACCGTACTTGCAAAAGCGGGTCTGTCGGAGCTTCGCTCGTTCGACTCGATCGACAACGCACCCGAAGAGAAGGAGCGCGGTATCACGATCAACACGTCGCACGTCGAGTATCAGACCGCTAACCGTCACTACGCTCACGTGGACTGCCCCGGACACGCCGACTATGTGAAGAACATGGTTACGGGTGCCGCTCAGATGGACGGTGCCATCCTCGTAGTTGCCGCTACGGACGGTCCTATGCCTCAGACCAACGAGCACGTGCTGCTCGCCCGTCAGGTGAACGTGCCGAAGATCGTCGTTTTCCTGAACAAGTGCGACATGGTCGACGATCCCGAAATGCTCGACCTCGTCGAGATGGAGGTACGCGACCTGCTCAACAAGTACGAGTACGACGGCGACAACGCTCCCATCATCCGCGGTTCCGCTCTGGGTGCCCTCAACGGCGAGCCGAAGTGGGAGGAGAAGGTCATGGAGCTGATGAATGCCGTGGACGAGTACATTCCGCTGCCGCTGCGTGAGAACGAGAAGCCCTTCCTGATGCCTGTCGAGGACGTGTTCTCGATCACGGGCCGCGGTACGGTGGTTACCGGCCGTATCGAGACCGGTGTCATCAAGGTCGGCGATCCCGTAGAGATCATCGGTCTGGAGGAGAAGGTGCTCACCTCGACCTGCACGGGCGTGGAGATGTTCCGCAAGCTGCTCGACGAGGGCGAGGCCGGCGACAACGTGGGTCTGCTCATGCGCGGTATCGACAAGAAGGAGGTAAAGCGCGGTATGGTCGTTGCCAAGCCGGGTTCGATCACTCCCCACACCAAGTTCGAGGCTGAGGTCTATATCCTGAAAAAGGAGGAGGGTGGCCGTCACACGCCGTTCCACAACAAATACCGTCCCCAGTTCTACCTGCGTACGATGGACGTAACCGGCGAGATCGCTCTGCCGGAGGGTGTAGATATGGTGATGCCGGGCGACCACGTTACCATTACCGTAACGCTCATCTACCCGGTTGCACTGAACGAGGGTCTGCGTTTCGCTATCCGCGAGGGCGGCCGTACGGTAGGTGCGGGTCAGATTATCAAGATTCTTGAGTAATACGACCGATAACAGGTGCGGAATTCCGGTTCCGCACCCCTTTTTAGGAGCATAGTTCAAGGGTAGAATAGCGGTCTCCAAAACCGTTGATGGGAGTTCGAATCTCTCTGCTCCTGCTAAAAGATAAAAGTTCGCAATATGCTTAACTACATCAAAGAATCGTACAAGGAGCTCGTCGAGAAGGTGTCCTGGCCTACCTTCGCACAATTGCAGAGTTCAACGATCGTCGTCATGGTGGCGTCGTTGATTTTTGCTTTGGTCGTGCTGGTCATGGACATTTCGTTCGAGAACCTTATGAAAGGCATATACAGTTTCCTCGGCAATATCGGTCACTAATCTTCAATGCGACTGACTGGCTATGAGCGAGATTAAGAAACAATGGTATGTGATCCGCGCCGTGGGCGGTAAGGAGAATAAGGTGAAGGAGTACATCGAATCCGAAATTCGCCACAACCACCTCGAAGATTACATCTCTCAGATACTGATTCCTACCGAAAAAGTCTATACTATCCGCAACGGTAAGAAGATTTCGAAAGAAAAAGTGTCCTATCCGGGCTACGTCCTCATCGAGGCGGCCTTCGTAGGGCAAATTCCGATCATCATTCGCAACACTCCCAATGTGCTGGGCTTCCTGGGCGATACCAAGGAGGAGAGCCGGAAGATGATTGCGACTCCCTTACGTCCACAGGAGGTGAGCCGCATTCTGGGCCGGGTCGACGAACTCAGCGAAATGGAGGAAGAGAACGAGGTTCCCTTCTTTGTCGGCGAGACCGTCAAGGTTACGGACGGTCCTTTCTCGAGCTTCCAAGGTACCATCGAGGCAGTCGACAACGAACGCAAGAAACTGACGGTCTCCGTGAAGATTTTCGGTCGCAAGACTCCTATGGAGTTGAGCTTTACACAAGTAGAAAAAGAATAATTAACCAAGGAAAATTATGGCAAAAGAGGTCGCTGCATTTATCAAATTGCAGATTAAAGGTGGTGCTGCCAATCCTTCACCCCCAGTGGGTCCTGCGTTGGGTTCCAAGGGAGTCAATATCATGGACTTCTGTAAACAGTTCAATGCACGTACCCAGGACAAGGCGGGGAAGGTCCTTCCAGTCATCATCACGGTTTATAGCGATAAGTCGTTCGACTTTGTTGTTAAACAGCCGCCCGTAGCCATCCAGCTCAAAGAAGCCGCGAAGGTCAAGAGCGGTTCCGCGCAGCCCAACCGCGACAAGGTCGGTGAGGTCACGTGGGAACAGATCGAGGCGATCGCCAGGGACAAGATGCCCGACCTGAACTGCTTCACCGTCGAAGCTGCCATGCGTATGGTCGCCGGTACTGCTCGCAGTATGGGCATCAACGTAAAAGGCGAATTTCCTAAAAAGTAACGTAGCATGAGCAAGTTAACGAAAAATCAGAAAAATGCCTACGCGAAGGTCGAGCCCAACAAGGCGTACAAGCTCGCTGAGGCCGCAGCTCTTCTGAAGGAAATTACCTTTACGAAATTCGATGCTTCGGTCGACATCGACGTCCGTCTGGGCGTCGATCCCCGCAAGGCGAATCAGATGGTGCGCGGCGTCGTGACGCTGCCCCATGGTACGGGTAAGACGGTGCGCGTGCTGGTGCTCTGCACTCCTGAAAAGGAGGAGGAGGCCAAGGCCGCCGGTGCCGATTACGTCGGTCTGGACGAATACGTCGAGAAGATCAAAGGCGGCTGGACCGACGTGGATGTCATCATCACCACGCCGAACGTCATGGGCAAGGTGGGTGCGCTGGGCCGCATTCTGGGTCCCCGCGGCCTGATGCCGAACCCCAAGACGGGTACGGTGACGATGGACGTTGCCAAAGCTGTAAGCGAAGTTAAAGCCGGCAAGATCGACTTCAAGGTCGACAAGTTCGGTATTGTTCACACATCGATCGGTAAAGTTTCGTTCTCGCCGGAGCAGATCGTCGACAATGCCAACGAGTTCCTCTCGATGATCATGAAACTCAAACCGTCTGCCGCCAAGGGCTCTTACGTGAAGAGTATCTATCTCTCGTCGACGATGAGCCCCGGTTTGCAGATCGATGCGAAATCAGTTGAAACCAAATAACGAAGGAGGATTTAAGAGATGACCAAGGAAGAAAAAGCGGTTGTAATCAACAACCTCGCCGAGCAGCTCAACGAGTATCCTCACTTCTATCTGACCGACATCGAAACGCTCAACGCCGAGCAGACCGCTCAGTTGCGCAGAAAGTGCTTCGAGAACGAGATCAAACTCGTCGTCGTGAAGAACACCCTTTTCGGCAAGGCGCTCGAAAAGGCCGAGAAGGCGGATGCTGATCTGATGAAGGTTTTAGAGGGTTCGACCTCGGTAATGTTTGCAACGACGGCGAAGGCCCCTGCCGTTGTCATCAAGGAGTTCCGCAAGAAGAGCGAGAAACCCGTCTTGAAGGCAGCGTTCGTGGAGGAGTGCGTCTATGTCGGCGACAACCAGTTGGATGCCCTGTGCAACATTAAGAGCAAGGAAGAACTCATCGGAGAGATCGTTTCGCTCCTGCAGTCGCCTGCGAAGAATGTTATCTCTGCATTGCAAGCTAATGCAGGCCAAAAGATTGCGGGCCTCGTGAAGACGCTCGAAGAAAGAAACTAATTACGAACAAAAACAAGAATTTAATAAAAATTACAACTATGGCAGATGTAAAGAAACTGGCAGAAGAATTGGTAAATTTGACTGTTAAGGAAGTAAACGAATTGGCTACCGTCCTCAAAGAGGAGTACGGCATTGAACCCGCTGCTGCAGCTGTTGCGGTTGCTGCTCCCGCAGCCGGTGCCGGCGAGGCTGCCGCCGCCGAGAAGACGTCGTTCGATGTCATCCTGAAAAACGCAGGTCAGTCGAAACTCCAGGTGATCAAGGTCGTTAAGGAGATCGCAGGTCTGTCGCTGGGCGATGCCAAGGCGCTGGTCGACGGTGCTCCCAAGGCCGTTAAGGAGGGTGTCTCCAAGGAGGAGGCTGAGTCGATCAAGGGCCAGCTCGAGGAGGCAGGTGCTGAAGTTGAAGTCAAGTAGTTTCGTCACTACTTTCGTAGTTTCAGACAACTCAGGTGTAGAGTTTACCCCCAAAGTAAGCTCTATGCCTTTTCTCGTCTAAGAAAAGGGAGTGCCGTCGGAGCTGTGCCCTTTTCTTGGATTTTGGAATGCTCTGAGGGTATAATGTGTTTACGCTGAGAGCATTGCCGCAGGTTATGGAGACCTGTCGGAAAGGAAGGTACCCGATTGAAAGAACAAACTTCAACTTAATTTGGATTTACCGATGTCCACAAATACAACACAACAAAGAATTAGCTTCTCGACAGTGAAAAACCGGGTTCCCTATCCGGATCTGCTCGAGGTACAGCTGAAATCATTCCGAGATTTTTTCCAGATGGACACCACGGCCGAGAATCGCAAGAACGAGGGCCTCTACAAGGTGTTTCAGGAGAATTTCCCAATTACGGATACCAGAAACAATTTCGTTCTCGAGTTTATCGACTACTACGTTGATCCGCCCCGTTACTCGATTGAGGAGTGCTTGGAGCGCGGTCTGACGTACAGCGTGCCCTTGAAGGCCAAGTTGAAGCTCTATTGCACCGATACGGAGCACGAAGATTTCGGTGTCGTCGTTCAGGACGTCTATTTCGGTACGATTCCCTATATGACCGAACGGGGTACGTTCGTCATCAACGGTGCGGAGCGCGTCATCGTGTCGCAGCTGCACCGCTCGCCGGGTGTCTTCTTCGGACAGAGCATGCATACCAACGGTACGAAACTCTATTCGGCGCGTATCATCCCCTTCAAGGGGTCGTGGATCGAGTTCGCCACGGACATCAACAACGTGATGTACGCCTACATCGACCGCAAGAAGAAGCTACCCGTCACGACCCTTTTGCGGGCCATCGGTTTCGAGGCGGATCAGCAGATCCTCGAAATATTCGATCTCGCCGACGAGGTGAAGGTCACCAAGGCCAATCTGAAAAAGGCCGTCGGCCGGATGCTGGCCGCGCGCGTGCTCTCGACATGGGTCGAGGATTTCGTCGATGAGGATACGGGCGAGGTAGTCTCCATCGAGCGTAACAACGTCATCGTCGACCGCGAGACCGTCTTGCAGGAGGAGCACATCGAACAGATCATCGAGAGCGGTGCCAAGACGATCCTGCTGCACAAGGAGAATCCGTCGGGCATCGATTTCTCCATTATATATAATACGTTGCAGAAAGACCCGTGCAACTCCGAAAAGGAGGCTGTCGTCTACATCTACCGGCAGCTGCGCGCTTCCGAACCGCCCGATGAGGCTACGGCGCGCGACGTGATCGAGAAGCTCTTCTTCTCGGACAAGCGTTACGATCTGGGCGACGTGGGCCGTTTCCGTATCAACAAGAAGCTGGGGTTGGAGATCGATCCCGAAATCCGCACGCTTACGCGCGAGGACATCATCGCCATTATCAAGTATCTCATCCAGCTCATCAACTCGCGCGCCGAGGTGGACGACATCGACCACTTGTCGAACCGCCGTGTGCGCACCGTCGGCGAGCAGCTGTCGAATCAGTTCTCGGTGGGCTTCGTGCGTATGGCGCGTACGATCCGCGAGCGCATGAACGTGCGCGACAACGAGGTCTTCACGCCCGTCGACCTGATCAACGCCAAGACGCTGTCGAGCGTCATCAACTCGTTCTTCGGCACCAGCCAGCTGTCGCAGTTCATGGACCAGATCAATCCGCTGGCCGAAATTACGCACAAACGCCGTCTGTCGGCGCTCGGTCCCGGCGGTCTGTCGCGCGACCGCGCCGGTTTCGAGGTGCGCGACGTGCACTACACGCATTACGGCCGTCTCTGTCCGATCGAGTCGCCGGAAGGTCCCAACATCGGTCTGATCTCGTCGCTGTGCGTCTATGCCAAGATTTCGGACATGGGCTTCATCGAGACGCCCTACCGTTCGGTGAACGACGGCGTGATCGATCTGGACAACAGCCATATCCGCTACTACTCCGCCGAAGAGGAGGAGGGAAAGGTGGTCGCCCAGTCGAACGTTCCGATCGACGACGAGGGCCATTTCCTCCAACCGAACCGTATCAAGGCGCGTAAAGGCGCCGATTTCCCCGTGGTGACGGACAAGGAGGTCGACCTGATGGACGTGGCTCCGAACCAGATCGCTTCGATCGCCGCCAGCCTGATCCCCTTCTTGGAGCACGACGACGCCAACCGTGCGCTGATGGGATCGAACATGATGCGCCAGGCCGTTCCGCTCGTCACGTGCGAAGCGCCGATCGTCGGCACGGGCATCGAGAAGGACATGATCTCCGACAGCCGCATCCAGATCGTCGCCGAGGGCGACGGCGAGGTGGTTTTCGCCGATGCCACGCAGATCCGCATCAAATACGAACGTACGCCGGACGAAGTCGTCTGCTCGTTCGCTCCCGAGGTGACCACCTACGAGCTGCCGCGCTACCGCCGTACCAACCAGAATACGTCGATTACCTTGAAGCCGGTCGTACTGACGGGCGACCGCGTGACGAAGGGGCAGATCCTTACCGAAGGCTACTCGACGCAGGACGGCGAGCTGGCGCTCGGCCGCAACCTGAAAGTGGCCTACATGCCGTGGAAGGGATACAATTTCGAGGACGCGATCGTGATCTCGGAGCGTATCCAGCGCGAGGATATCTTCACCTCGGTGCATGTCGACGAGTACATCATGGAGGTGCGCGACACCAAGCGCGGTGTCGAGGAGCTGACCTCCGACATCCCCAACGTGAGCGAGGACGCCACGAAGGATCTGGACGCCAACGGTATCATCCGCATCGGTGCCAACGTCCACCCGGGCGACATCCTCATCGGCAAGATCACGCCCAAGGGCGAGAGCGATCCTTCGCCGGAGGAGAAGCTGCTGCGCGCCATCTTCGGCGACAAGGCGGGTGACGTGAAGGACGCTTCGCTTAAAGCGCAGCCCTCGCTGCACGGCGTGGTGATCGACACCAAACTTTACAGCCGCGCCGGCAAGGAGGCCAAGAAGTCGAAGGCCGCCGAGAAGGCGATGCTCGAAAAGCTCGACGAGAAATTTGCCGCCGAGATCGCCGATCTGACCAAACTGCTCGTGCAGAAACTCTGGTCGCTCGTGCAGGGCAAGACCACGACGGGTGTCACCGACTATTTCGGTTCGGAACTTTACGCCGCCGGTGCGAAATTCTCGCAGAAGATGCTCGAGGAGCTGTCGCGTCAGACGACCGACGAGCGCACGGGCGTACCGACGGGCTATTTGAATCTCGGTTCGTGCCGTTGGACGTCGGACGAGCATGTCAACGCCATGATCGAGGCTACGATCAACAACTATACGATCGAGTGGAAGAAGGCCGATGCCGCGATCAAGCGTGAGAAGTACAACCTCACTAACGGCGACGAGCTGCCGCAGACGGGTGTCATCCAGATGGCCAAGGTCTACATCGCCAAGAAGCGCAAACTGAAGGTGGGCGACAAGATGGCCGGCCGTCACGGCAACAAGGGTATCGTGGCGCGTATCGTGCGCGACGAGGACATGCCTTTCCTGGAAGACGGTACGATCGTCGACATCTGTCTGAACCCGTTGGGCGTGCCTTCGCGAATGAACCTCGGCCAGATCTACGAGGCCGTGCTCGGTTGGGCGGGCCGCGAGCTGGGCGTGAAGTTCGCCACGCCGATCTTCGACGGCGCTTCGCTCGATCAGGTGAACGAATACACGACCAAGGCCGGTCTGCCCCGAAGCGGCAGTACCTACCTCTACGACGGCCAGACGGGCGAGCGTTTCGACCAGCCGGCCACCGTCGGCGTGACTTACTTCCTCAAGCTGGGCCACATGATCGACGACAAGATGCACGCCCGTTCGATCGGTCCCTACTCGCTTATCACGCAGCAGCCGTTGGGCGGTAAGGCGCAGTTCGGCGGTCAGCGTTTCGGTGAGATGGAGGTCTGGGCGCTCGAAGGCTTCGGCGCCGCCAACATCCTGCAGGAGATTCTGACGATCAAGTCGGACGACGTGGCGGGCCGCGCCAAGGCCTACGAGGCGATCGTCAAGGGCGACAACCTGCCCAAGCCGGGCATTCCGGAGGCGATGAACGTTCTGCTGCACGAGCTGCGCGGTCTGGCGCTTTCGGTCAAACTGGAATAAAGGGTAGTAAAACGAGAAAGAAAAACTGAATCATTATGCCATTCAACAAAGATAACAAACCGGCTGGCGGCTACAATCGCATTTCGATCGGACTGGCATCTCCCGAGGAGATTCTCGCCCAGTCGAGCGGCGAGGTGCTCAAACCGGAAACGATCAACTACCGAACGTACAAGCCCGAACGCGACGGTCTGTTCTGCGAGCGTATCTTCGGTCCGGTGAAGGACTACGAGTGCCACTGCGGCAAGTACAAGCGTATCCGCTACAAGGGCATCGTCTGCGACCGCTGCGGCGTGGAGGTGACCGAGAAGAAGGTGCGCCGCGAGCGCATGGGCCATATCTCGCTGGTCGTTCCGGTGGTGCATATCTGGTATTTCCGTTCGCTTCCTTCGAAGATCGGCTACCTGCTGGGTATCCCTTCGAAGAAACTCGAAGCGATCATCTACTACGAGCGTTACGTGGTCATCAACCCCGGCGCTGCGGCCGAGCAGGGCATCGAGCGTTTGCAGACGCTCGCCGAGAAGGAGTACCTCGACGTGCTGGCCGCGCTGCCGAAGGGCAACCAGTCGCTCGACGATTCGGACCCCAACAAGTTCGTCGCCCAGATGGGTGCCGAGGCGATCTACACGCTCTTGCAGCAGGTCGACCTCGATTCGATGTCCTACGCCCTGCGCCACAAGGCTTCGACCGAGACCTCGCAGCAGCGTAAGAGCGAGGCGTTGAAGTGCCTGAACGTCATCGAATCGTTCCGCGCTTCGAACGGGCTGAACAAACCCGAGTGGATGGTGTTGAAGGTGATCCCCGTCATCCCGCCCGAGCTGCGCCCGCTCGTTCCGCTCGACGGCGGCCGTTTCGCCACGTCGGATCTGAACGACCTCTACCGCCGTGTCATCATCCGCAACAACCGCCTCAAACGCCTGATCGAGATCAAGGCGCCGGAGGTGATTCTGCGCAACGAGAAGCGCATGTTGCAGGAAGCCGTCGACTCGCTGTTCGACAACTCGCGCAAGAGCAACGCCGTGAAGAACGAGTCGAACCGTCCGCTCAAATCGCTGTCGGATTCGCTCAAAGGCAAGCAGGGCCGTTTCCGCCAGAACCTGCTGGGTAAGCGTGTCGACTACTCGGCGCGTTCGGTCATCGTCGTCGGCCCCGAGCTGAAAATGCACGAAATGGGTATCCCGAAGGATATGGCGGCCGAGTTGTACAAGCCGTTCATCATCCGCAAGCTCATCGAGCGCGGTATCGTGAAGACGGTCAAATCGGCCAAGAAGATCATCGACCGCAAGGATCCCGTCATCTGGGGTATTCTGGAAAACGTCATCAAGGGGCATCCGGTGCTGATGAACCGTGCCCCGACGCTGCACCGTCTGGGTATCCAGGCCTTCCAGCCCAAGCTCATCGAGGGCAAGGCCATGCAGTTGCATCCGCTGGCCTGTACGGCCTTCAACGCCGACTTCGACGGCGACCAGATGGCCGTCCACCTGCCGCTGGGCAACGCCGCCATTCTGGAAGCGCAGCTGCTGATGCTGGGTTCGCACAACGTGTTGAACCCCGCCAACGGTGCGCCGATCACCGTCCCGTCGCAGGACATGGTTCTGGGACTCTACTACATCACCAAGCCGCGCAAGGGCGTCAAGGGCGAGGGGCTGGTCTTCTACGGCCCTGAGGAGGCGATCATCGCCTACAATGAGAAACGCGCCGACCTGCACGCCGAGGTGAAGTGCATGGTGAACGACATCGACGAGAACGGTCAGCGGGTGAGCGTCCTGAAAGATACGACCATCGGCCGCATCCTCTTCAACCAGGTCGTTCCCGAGGAGGTGGGCTACATCAATACGGTGCTTACGAAGAAGTCGCTGCGTGACATCATCGCCGTGGTGATGAAGAAGGCCGGCGCCGACAAGGTGGCCGCGTTCCTCGACGACATCAAGAACATGGGTTACCGCATGGCTTTCCAGGGCGGTCTGTCGTTCAACCTCGACGCGGTGATTATCCCCGAGGAGAAGGAGAAGCTCGTGCAGGAGGGTTACGACCGTTCGGACGCGATCATGGAGGACTACAACATGGGTCTGATCACCAACAACGAGCGTTACAACCAGATCATCGACGTCTGGACGAACATCAACACCAAACTCACGAAGGTGGTGATCGACACGCTGGTGAAGGATCAGGACGGTTTCAATCCCGTCTACATGATGCTCGACTCCGGCGCCCGAGGTTCGAAGGAGCAGATCCGTCAGCTGTCGGGTATGCGCGGTCTGATGGCCAAGCCGCAGAAATCGGGTGTCGAAGGCGGTCAGCAGGTCATCGAGAACCCGATCCTCTCGAACTTCAAGGAGGGTCTGTCGGTGCTCGAATACTTCGTCTCGACGCACGGTGCCCGTAAGGGTCTGGCCGATACGGCGTTGAAAACGGCCGACGCCGGTTATCTGACGCGCCGTCTGGTCGACGTGGCGCAGGACGTCATCATCAACGAGGAGGATTGCGGCACGCTGCGCGGTCTGACGGCTACGGCCATCAAACGCAACGACGACGTGGTGCAGACGCTCTACGACCGCATTCTGGGCCGCACGGCGCTCAACGACGTGATCCACCCGCTCACGGGCGAGGTGATCTGCAAGGCGGGTCAGGAGATCACCGAGGACATCGCCGAGGCGATCGAGAAGTCGCCGCTGGAGTCGGTCGAGATCCGTTCGGTGCTCACCTGCGAGGCGCGTCACGGCGTCTGCGCGAAGTGCTACGGCCGCAACCTGGCCACGGCGCGCATGGTGCAGAAGGGCGAAGTGGTCGGCGTCATCGCTGCACAGTCAATCGGCGAGCCGGGTACGCAGCTGACGCTGCGAACGTTCCACGTCGGCGGCGTGGCCGGCGGCTCGGTCGTCGAGACCAACGTCGTTTCGAAATACGAAGGCCGTTTGGAGATCGAGGAGTTGCGCACGATCAAGGGCAAGAACGCACAGGGCGAGGCGACGAATGTCGTCATTTCGCGCCAGTCGGAGATCCGCATCGTCGATCCCAAGACCGAGATCGTACTCTATACGCATCCGCTGCCTTACGGTGCCACGCTCTTCATGACCGACGGCGCCGAGGTGAAGAAGGGCGACCTGATCTGCGAATGGGATCCCTACAATGCGGTCATCATCTCGGAGTTCGAGGGCAAGGCCTCCTACGAGAACGTCATCGAGGGCGTCACCTACCGCGAGGAGCGCGACGAGCAGACGGGTCTGTCGGAGAAGGTGGTCATCGAGTCGAAGGACAAGACCAAGAACCCCGTCATCAAGATCATCAACCGGGAGGGCGAGGAGGTCAAGTCCTACAACCTGCCCGTTTCGGCCCACGTCGTGGTGAAGGACAACGCCAAGATCCATGCGGGCGACATCCTGATCAAGATTCCGCGTGCCGTCGGCAAGTCGGGCGGCGACATCACCGGCGGTCTGCCGCGCGTCACGGAGCTCTTCGAGGCGCGCAACCCGTCGAATCCGGCGATCGTCTCCGAGATCGACGGCGAGGTTTCGTTCGGCAAGATCAAGCGCGGTAACCGCGAGATCGTCATTACCTCCAAGCAGGGCGACGTGAAGCGCTATCTGGTGCCGCTGTCGCGTCAGATCATTGTGCAGGAGAACGACTACGTGAAGGCGGGCAGCCCGCTGTCGGACGGCGCCATTACGCCGAGCGACATCCTGCGCATTCTCGGCCCGACGAAGGTACAGGAGTACATCGTCAACGAGGTGCAGGAGGTCTACCGTATGCAGGGCGTGAAGATCAACGACAAGCATTTCGAGGTGATCGTCCGTCAGATGATGTCGAAGGTGCAGATCGAGGATCCGGGCGACACCCGCTTCTTCGAAGATCAGATCGTCGACAAGTGGGAGTTCATGGATGTCAACGACGCGCTGTACGACAAGGTGGTCGTCACCGACGCCGGCGACTCCACGTCGGTGCAGCCGGGGCAGATCATTTCGCTGCGCAAGCTGCGCGACGAGAATTCGAGTCTCAAACGCAAGGACATGCGTCAGGTGCAGGTGCGCGACATCGTGCCCGCGACCTCGAATCAGGTCTTGCAGGGTATCACCCGTGCGGCGTTGCAGACGTCGAGCTTCATCTCGGCCGCTTCGTTCCAGGAGACCACCAAGGTGCTCAACGAGGCTGCGATCCAGGGCAAGGTCGATCCGCTGGAAAACTTGAAGGAGAACGTGATCTGCGGTCACCTGATCCCCGGCGGTACGGGTCTTCGCGAGTACGACGACCTGCTCGTCGGACTCAAATCCGACGTCGAGAATCTGACTGCCGCCGCTCAGTAGAGCCGCAATATGCGATTGTGAAACCGAGGAGATTTCCATGCGGAAATCTCCTCGGTTTTTCGTGGACGGCGGTCTGCGGGGAGGGTGCCGCGGCTGGCGGGGCGGTTTGCCGGCCGCGGCGGAGTGCTGCCGAAGCATTGGCCGCAGTCGGGGATGAACTGCCGGAGCCGTGTCGGCAGAAGGATGTCGGGAACGTCCCGCCTTTCGCCGGACCATCGGCCGTGCGGCGGAAAGCGGCTGCGGATGCCGTGCGGCTCTCGGATCGGGATATTCCGCAAAAAAGGAGCGTACCCGCGAAGGTACGCTCCTTTTCTGCGATCCTGCGGAGGCAGGACTATTTCATCGCCTGCTCGACAGCCACCGCGACGGCCACCGTAGCGCCGACCATCGGGTTGTTGCCCATGCCGAGGAAGCCCATCATCTCCACGTGTGCGGGAACCGACGACGAACCGGCGAACTGGGCGTCCGAGTGCATACGGCCCATCGTGTCGGTCATACCGTAGGAAGCGGGGCCTGCGGCCATGTTGTCGGGGTGCAGCGTGCGGCCCGTGCCGCCGCCCGAAGCCACCGAGAAGTACTTCTTGCCAGCCAGCACGCGCTCCTTCTTGTAGGTGCCGGCTACGGGGTGCTGGAAGCGGGTAGGGTTGGTCGAGTTGCCCGTGATCGACACGTCGACGTCCTCCTTCCACATCACGGCCACGCCCTCGCGCACGTCGTCGGCGCCGTAGCAGCGTACCTTGCCGCGAAGTCCGATCGAGTAGGGGGTCTCCTTGACGATCGCCAGCTCGCCCGTGTAGTAGTCGAACTTGGTCTGCACGTAGGTGAAGCCGTTGATGCGCGAAATGATCTGTGCGGCGTCCTTGCCCAGGCCGTTGAGGATCACGCGCAGCGGATTCTTGCGCACCTTGTTGGCCATTTCGGCGATCTTGATGGCGCCCTCGGCTGCGGCGAACGATTCGTGGCCGGCCAGGAAGGCGAAGCACTGCGTCTCCTCGCGCAGCAGACGTGCGGCCAGGTTGCCGTGGCCGATGCCCACCTTGCGGTCGTCGGCTACCGATCCGGGAATGCAGAACGCCTGCAACCCCTCGCCGATCGCCTCGGCGGCGTCGGCCGCATTCTTGCAGCCCTTCTTGATGGCGATGGCGGCGCCTACGACATAGGCCCACTTGGCGTTCTCGAAGCAGATCGGCTGCGTCTCCTCGCAGGTCTTGTAGGGATCGAGCCCCTTCTCGGCACAGATCGCCTTCGCGTCTTCCACGCCGTTTATCCCGTACTGAGCAAGTACAGCGTTGATTTTATCAATTCTGCGCTCGTAGCTTTCAAACAAACTTGCCATATCTCAATTTCTTATTATTCGGTTAAACAACGGTTATTCGTGACGCGGATCGATGTACTTCTTGGCCTCGGCGAAACGACCGTAGCAGCCCTTAGCCTTTTCGAGCGCCTCCTTGGGATCGATGCCCTTCTTCACGAAATCCATGAACTTGCCCAGATGCACGAACTCGTAGCCGATCACCTCGTCGTTCTCGTCGAGCGCCATGCGGGTGCAGTAGCCTTCGGCCATTTCGAGGTAGCGCGTGCCCTTGGCCAGCGTGCCGAACATCGTGCCCACCTGGCTGCGCAGGCCCTTGCCCAGGTCTTCGAGCGAAGCGCCGATGACCAGGCCGCCCTCCGAGAAGGCCGACTGGGTACGACCGTAGACGATCTGCTTGAACAGCTCGCGCATGGCCGTATTGATCGCGTCGCAGACCAGGTCGGTGTTGAGCGCTTCGAGGATGGTCTTGCCCGGCAGGATCTCCGATGCCATGGCGGCCGAATGCGTCATGCCCGAGCAGCCGATCGTCTCGACGAGCGCCTCCTGGATGATGCCGTCCTTGACGTTGAGCGTCAGTTTGCAGGCACCCTGCTGGGGCGCGCACCAGCCCACACCGTGCGTCAAACCCGATATGTCCTTGATCTCCTTGGCTACAACCCACTTGCCCTCTTCGGGGATCGGTGCGGATTCGTGATTTGCACCCTTCTTAACGCAACACATCTGTTGCACTTCGTGTGAATAAATCATAACCGTTAAATTTTATTGAAATTCGTTGAACGTGTAACTGTATTCCGCCGCAAAGGTAGTAATTTTGTTCGGTTCCCGCCACAGAAAACGGCGATTTTTCACTAATTTCGCCCCTCGAACGAATACTCCGGAACATGGTGATTCACCCCGCAACCGAGGCCGATTTGCAGGCCGTCGTCGAACTCGTCGCCCAGGGGCGCGCGGCATTGGCCCGTCAGGGCGTCGACCAGTGGCAGGACGGCTATCCCTCGCCGGAGACGATCCGGCGCGACCTGCTGCGCGGCGACGGACGCATCGTGCGCATCGACGGTGCGGCGGCCGCCTACGCCGCCTTCGTCTTTGACGGCGAACCGGCCTACGACCGGATCGAGGAGGGCGGCTGGGCCGCCGAAGGGCCTTATGTGGCGGTGCACCGGCTGGTCGTGGGCGAGCGCTTCGTGCGGCGGGGAGTTGCCGCCGCGTTGCTGCGCGAAGCCGCCCGCGAGGCGCTCGTGCGCGGCATCCGCTCGTTCCGCATCGACACGCATCCCGACAACGGGCCCATGCGTGCGCTGCTCGTGAGGGAGGGGTTCGCCTGTCGGGGCAAGGTGCGCTACGAAGCCGTGCGGCTGGCTTACGAGAAGCCGATCCTCGGCTGATCCGACCGTCGGTTCCCTCGCTTGGGCGGGGTGTTTGCCTGCGGTCGCTCCTGCGGCGGCACAGGACTTTTCGGAAACGTGCAATGCGCTTTGCGAGAATGATTTTGTGAAAGAAAAAGGCCGCAATATTTCCGAATTCAGTCTACTTTTTCTATTTTTGATTCGACTTTTCGACGATAGTCGTTCGGCCGTGCCGGCTATCCTTCCTGTTCAACGCATCCCTGCGGCAAGGTGCATTAATTTTAATCTTATGAGATTCAAACATTTACTTGCTATTTTCTCCTGTCTGTTTCTGACGACCGGTTTCTTCGCGTGCAGCGACGACGATTCCGTACCCCCCCCCTCGATTACCGTGGAACCGGCCGAAGGACTTGTCTTCGAGGCTGAAGGCGGTACGCAGCGGCTTAGCGTGGAGGCGCAGGGCGGTGTATGGACCGTGGAGAAGAGCGACGCATGGATCACCGTTGCGGCCGATGCGGCTGCCGGCCGGATCGAAGTGACCGTCGGCCTGTGCGACGATACGCAGGGACGCAACGGCACGGTCACGGTGCTGGGCGGTGCGGAACCCGTCGTGGTGAAGATTGTGCAGAAGGGCGTGGTTCCCGTGTTGACAGTTACGCCGACTCAGTTGGATTTCGACGATCCCGACGCTGCTTTCAAAATCGTGGAAGTTACCGCATCGCATGTGGAATGGCAGGTGGAACAGTCTGCCGAGAAGTGGATTACGGCCGAGGCCGACCGCGAAGCCGGAACGATCCGCGTCAGCGTGGAGGAGAATACCGACGCTGCGCCGCGCAACGGTACGTTCCGGATCACGGGCGAGGGCGTGGAGCCGGTGACGGTGACCGTCACGCAGCCGCAGGCGGTCCCCTTCTGGGAGCGCTCGATCGCTTACCGTATGGGGTATCAGGGTGCGGTCAAGAGCGTCGGCCGGCACATCGATCTGGTGAATAACGACGGAGAAGTGGAGCTCTACGATCTGCAATTCGACAAGGCGGGCAACCTCACGCAGTTCACGCGCGAGGAGGATGCGATGACCGTCACGGTCGCCTACGACGACAGGAACCGCATCACCGAGATCGCGGCCAAGGCGTCTGAATACGATTTCTCGCTCCTGCTGGAATACGGCGCGCACGGCAAGTATATCCCGACGTTCGAGGTGTTCGAATACGATCTCGACGAGATGTTCCCCGTTGATTTCCGTGTCTGGATGCCTTTCCTTATCAAGGATCTCGCGGTGTTGAAGGTGCGCGACCGGCTGCTTGCCGACAACAACCTCGACTACCGTTTCACGGTTGAGGGCGACAGGGCGACGCTGGACTGCTGCCTCGAAACCGGTGAAAGCTGGTATCCCGAATACTATACGATCGATTTCGCGGGCGACTACCCGAAACAACTCGACAGCGAAGGCGCTGAGTATGCCACCTACGAGATCGATGCGCCGAGCGGCAAGATCCAGAGGCAGACGATGCACTCCTACTACGAGATCGCCTTCGAGCGTGCGCTCGACCGCCGTAATACGATCTCGCGTGCCGTCTACGGCTCCTACGACATGACGATGACCTACAACGAGCAGTTGGATGTCGCCAAACGTACCATGAATGCAGGTTCGGACGGCATGTATCCGCTCACGGCGACCTATGCCTATGACGAGACGGGCAACTGGACGCAAACCACGATCACTCCCGAAGGCGGTTCCCCCGTAACGGCCAGCCGGACGATCGACTATTGGGAGTAAACTTCCCGACCGGCGGCAGGCAGGAGGACTCCGGCAGGTTCTCCTGCCTGCTCTCTTTTACCTTACGCGAAACATACGGATGAAAACGACCTACACCCACCTGCTGTTCGACCTCGACGGTACGCTGACCGACCCCATGGAGGGGATCACACGATCGGTGCAGTACTCCCTGCGCCATTTCGGCATCGAGGTGACCGACCTGCGCAGCCTGACGCCCTTCATCGGGCCGCCGCTGGCCGAGTCGTTCCGCGAGTTCTACGGCTTCGACGACGGACGCATCCCCGAGGCGATCCGCCTGATGCGCGAATATTTCAGCGAACGGGGCTGGCGCGAGAACCGCCTCTACGACGGGATGCCGCAGCTGCTCGAACGTTTGTGCGCATCCGGACTTACGCTGGCGGTCGCCACGTCGAAACCGGTCGTGTTCGCCCGGCGCATTCTCGACCATTTCGATCTGGCGCGCTACTTCGCCTTCGTGGGCGGCGCCGAACTCGACGGCAGCCGGCAGGCCAAAGCCGACGTGATCGCCCATGTATTGCAGGGGTTGGGCGGCGTCGATCCGGCGACTTGCCTGATGATCGGCGACCGGCGCCACGACGTCGCGGGAGCGGCCGCCGCCGGCATGGATTCGTGCGGCGTGCTGTGGGGCTACGGAAGCCGTGCGGAGCTGACCGGGGCCGGAGCGACCCGTATCGCCGCCGACCTCGGCGAGTTGGAACGGATCGTAACCGGTCGGTGAGCGGCAGCGGCCCGTGCGCTACTCCTGCCGGACGGCCTCGAAGAAGGGCTTCATGCGCTGCGGGTCGCCCACTGCCCAAACTACGTCGCCCGCACGGAGCCGTTCGCCGGCGGAGGGATTCGTCACCGGCCCTTCGGGGCGTTCGATGCCCAGCACCAGCGCCGAGGCGCGGCGGCGTACCTCCGCTTCGCCGAGCGTCGTACCGTCGAGCGCCGACCGGGCAGGCAGGGTGTAGGAACCTATCCGCAGAGCCGTGGCGGTCTTCTCTTCGCGGCGGCGTTTGCGTTCCGACCGCTGTTCGTCCAGTACGCGGTGGAAGATGCGGAACTCTTCGTCGGTGCCTACGACCGTCAGACGATCGTAGGGAAAAAGCATCGTATGGCCGTCGGGGAGTTGCAGCCGGCGTTCGCCGCGGCGGATGGCCACGACCGTGACGCCGTAGCGGCGGCGGAAGTCGATCTCGCGGAGCGTCCGTCCTGCGACGATCGATTCGGCCGCGACGCCGAATTCGGCCATGTGGAGCTGCTCGAACGGCAGCTGCCCTTCATTCAGCGGCCGTTCTGCATCGGCCGTGTCGTCGCCGCCGAAGTTCTCGCGCAGACGCTCCTCCATTTCGAACGAACGGCGGCGGAGCCGTTTCGAGAAGACGATGCCGGTGAGCAGCGCCAGCGACACGGCGAAGCCCATGCCCGAAGCGGTGTCGAACAGCGACGCCACGACGGTCATCAGAATCCCGATGCAGAGCAGGCATTTGATGAGAATGAGCGAGACGAGCGGCCCGCGGTTGAATTTGCTGTCGTTCCACAGCTGTCGGAATTCGGGCGAGCGGTTGCCCTGCCGGAGCACGACGAGCAGGATCGGCGCCAGCACGGCGAGGATCGCCGCCAGACTCACCGCAGCGCCCGTCCGACCCGGAATCCGCGCCTCGATCCACGGTGCGGCGTAGCGCAGGAAGGCCGCTTCGGCGAAGATGCAGAAGACCAGATAGAGTGCGCCGGGCAGCATCATGCGCCGCAGCAGCCGCAGCCAGGTGTTGTGGCGGCTTTCGGGGCCTGCGCCCGATGCGTAACGCGCCAGCGACCGCTGCCATTTGGCAGGCAGGTGCCGTTCGAGATAGTCGCAGGCGGGGTCGGCGGCCCGCATCATGTAGGGCGTCAGGAAGGTCGTGACGACCGATACGGCCACGATGACGGGATAGAGGTAGTCGTCGGTCACGTGTAGCGTCGTGCCCAGGGTGGCTATGATGAAGGCGAACTCGCCGACCTGCGTGAGCGAGAATCCCGACTGCACGGCTACGCGCAGCGGTTGTCCCGATACGAGCACGCCGAGCGTGGCGAAAGTCGCCTGTCCGGCGAGTACCACGACCGTGAGCAGCACGATGGGGCCGGCGTAGCGCACGAGTAGCGCCGGTTCGATCATCATGCCTACCGAGACGAAGAAGATCGCGCCGAAGAGGTTCTTGACCGGTTCGACCAGTCGTGTGATCCGTTCGGCTGCGACCGTTTCGGCCAGGAGCGATCCCATGACGAAGGCGCCGAGTGCAGCCGAGAAACCGGCCTTGACGGCGATCATCACCATCCCCAGACACAGGCCGAGCGCCACGATGAGCAGCGTTTCGTCGTTGAGCAGCCGTTGCAGCCGTTTGAGCAGCGTGGGGATCAGGTAGATGCCCAGCAGCGACCAGAAGATCAGGAAGGCTCCCAGTTTGAGGATGCTGCCCAGCATCTCGGCGCCTTCGAACTGCTTGCTCACGGCCAGCGTCGAGAGCAGCACCATCAGCACGACGCCCACCAGATCCTCGACCACGAGGATGCCCAGCACCACGCCCGTGAAGCGCTGTCCGCGCAGCCCCATGTCGTCGAAGGCCTTGAAGACGATCGCCGTCGACGACATCGAGAGCATCCCTCCCAGGAAAATGCTGCTCATGTGGGAGAAACCCAGCGACATGCCCGTTCCGTACCCCACGAACATCATTCCCGCCACGATCGTCACGGCCGCCGTGACGGCCGTGCCGCCCACGCTCAGCAGTTTGCGGAACGAGAATTCGAGTCCCATGGCGAAAAGCAGGAAGATGACGCCGATGTCGGCCCACACGCGGATGCTCGACGCATCGGAGATGGTCGGGATGAACGATACCGAAGGGCCTGCCAGCACGCCGGCCACGATGTAGCCGAGAATGACGGGTTGGCGCAATCCCTTGAAGACGAGCGTGGAACAGCCGGCGGCGACGAGGATGATCGCCAGGTCGGAAATGAGCGGTGCGATGGCGGACATGGGGCGTAGGTTGAACCGGTCGGAGGCCGCGGGCGGGCCGTAGGGTGCCGTCGCCGCCGGCCGGAGGTTTCCGACTGCAAAGATAGGCAATCGGATGCAATGTTGTGCGCGCGGTGCGCGCTTCCGCGGAAAGAGGATTTGTTGCGCGAAGCGCTGCGACGCTCCGAACGAACGATTCCCTCGTTCCGGACGGAACGAGGGAATCGCCGCCTTTCATTCTTGATTCGGTCGCACGGGGGTTAGACGGCCTCCACCACCGTCACCTCGATACCCTGACTGCGCAGTTGCGCGAGGGTGTGGGGCGAGACGTTGCTATCGGTGATGATCTGGTCTACGTCGCTCAGGTCGCAGATTTTGCTGAACCCGCGGCGGCCGAACTTCGAGCTGTCGGCCAGCACGATCGTTTTCTGTGCGGTGCGGATCATGGCGCGGTTGAGGCCCGCCTCCATGAGGTTGGTCGTCGAGAGCCCGTATTCGAGGTCGATACCGTCCACGCCCAGGTAGAGTTTGCTGCACGAGAAGTCTTGCAGCATCCGTTCGGCATAGACCCCGACGGCCGAGACCGAGGTGTTGCGCACCATGCCACCCAGCTGCACCACGTCGACGTTGTGGTCGCGCACGAGGATCGGGACGATGTTGACCGCCGAGGTGATGACCGTCAGCCGCCCCTGCGCCTTGATCTCGCGGGCCAGGAAGAGCATCGTGGTTCCCGACGCGATGAGGATCGAGTCGTCGGGCGTGACGAGCGACGCGGCGCGGATGCCGATGGCACGCTTCTCGGCGGCGTTGTGTTTCTCCTTTTCGTTGACCGGACGGTCGTTGATATAGGGATTGATCAGAATGGCGCTTCCGTGGGCGCGGTAGAGCATCTTCTTCTCTTCGAGCAGCGTGAGATCCTTGCGGATCGTCACCTCCGACACTTTGAGCCGTTCGGCCAGAGCGGCGACGCTTACCGAGCCCTGCTGTTGCAGCAGATCCATGATGAAATCGTGTCTTTCGGCCAATGTCATAATCGTATCATTAGATATATATTCAAACAAAAATAGTGATTTTCTCGGAATCGGTCAAGCGAAATCCGAAATTGTTGCTCCTTTCTCTGTTACTGCGCGCGCATGTGCGCTTCGTTCGTTCCGGATATTCGGCGGGCCGCGCACTTTTTTTCCGCGGCGGGCTGTCGGGGGGGGCTTCCGCTGCCGGAATGGCGGGAGTTCGGGAGCGGGAATACTCCGAAACACAACGGAAACCAATCCGGGATTCTCTTTTCTTGCACTTCGGGTTGACAAGATCGAAAGAATTGATTACCTTTGCCTTTCGGGTAACCGCAAAACCCGCGGGGAGCCGGCAGGTCGCCGGGCCTTCGCAAACCGCTAACCTGACTTACGACATGCAAAGTTTTACTCCTGAAGTACAGAAACGCTTCAAGTACTGGCAGATGCGCACGCTCATCGCCACGATGATCGGTTATGCGCTCTTCTATTTCGTCCGCAAGAACTTTTCGCTGGCCATGCCGGGGCTCGAAGCCGACCTGGGTATTTCGAAAACCAGCCTGGGTATTTTCCTTACGCTCAACGGGCTGGTCTACGGCCTTTCGCGTTTCGTCAACGGTATTCTGGCCGACCGGCTCAACGCACGCTTCTTCATGGCCACGGGACTCGCGCTCTGCGCGCTGGCCAATTTCGCCTTCGGTTTCGGCGTCGACGTGAGCGAGTGGATCACGGGCGAGAGTTCGGGTTCGCAGTTCAACAATACGCTGATCCTCTTCATGGGCGTCATGTGGGTGGTCAACGGCATGTTGCAGGGGACGGGCTTCCCGCCCTGCGCGCGGCTGCTCACCCACTGGATTCCGCCCAAGGAGCTGGCCACCAAGATGTCGGTGTGGAACACCTCGCATTCGATCGGCGCGGGACTGGTCGTCATCCTCTGCGGCTACATCATGAGCCACATGGGCACGGGCGACGCCCATGTCGGCGCATGGCGCTGGTGCTTCTGGATTCCGGCGGGCATTTCGTTCGCCGGCGCGATCGGACTTTTCATTTCGCTGCGCGACACGCCCACTTCGGTGGGACTGCCCGAACTGCCCGGCACCGAGAGCAAAAAGAGCGGGGACGCTCCGTCGGCGGCCGACAAGGCCTTCCTGCGCCGCAAGGTCTTCGGCAATCCGCTGATCTGGATTCTGGCCTTCGCCAACTTCTTCGTCTACATCGTCCGTTTCTCGGTGCTCGACTGGGGCCCCACGCTGCTGAGCCAGTCCAAGGGGGTCAGCATGAGTCACGCCGGCTGGCTGGTGGCGATGTTCGAGATCGCCGGCATCGTGGGTATGCTGGTGGCCGGCTGGGCGACCGACAAGTTCCTCAGCGGACGCGCGCACCGCACCTGCGTCTTCTGCATGGCGGGTGCGGCGCTGTTCATCTTCCTCTTCTGGCAGCTGCCCGTCGGCGCGCCGCTGTGGCTGACGTTCCTCTTCCTGATGATGGCCGGTTTCTGCATCTACGGGCCGCAGGCGCTCATCGGCATCGCCGCCGCGCAGCAGGCTACCAAGAAGGCGGCCGCCACGGCCAACGGCTTCACCGGCCTGTTCGGCTACGCCTCGACGATCGTGTCGGGTGCCGGACTGGGCTATCTGGCGCAGCACTACGGCTGGAACCACGCCTACATCGCCATGATCGCCATGGCACTCGTCGGCATGGCGGTCTTCCTGCTGATGTGGGGCGCCGGACGCGACGGGTACGAGACGGACGCCGAATAACATCATCGGTCTGCGACGGTCGTTTTCTCGTTTCGGCGTAGTCCGGGCGAATTCGGGACTCGTGCTCGGCCTGGCGAAAACGTTTTGCATAGGACACAGGGGCGGGTGTATTCTCGGAATGCACCCGCCCCTGTCGGTTTTCGGAGCACGCCCGATCTTCGCGGAACCGCTTCGGCTTCTCTCTCCGACCGATTCCGGACGTCTCGGCCCGACCTCTCGCCGACGGTGAACACGGACTGCCCGCCAAGAGCCCCGCAAGGTGTTTTTGCGGATTGGAGTTTGGGTCTCCGATCGCGCTTGAAAAATAATCGGCATAAAATTTTGAAAAATGCCTGATTTTTTCATATATTTGCGCAAACGATTGTGCAAGCTCTCCGGCTTCGGTATCCTAATCTTCGATACGAAATCGGCCCCGCTCGGAAGGGCGGCCGGGCGGTGAAGGCTGCAAGAAGGCGCTTTCGGTCGGTGCGATGCGGAAGGGCGGGCGGTCGCGGAGGATTTTTATCCGGCTGTCTTGCATCGCGTTTTGTGCGGAACGGCGGTGCGGACGCCGTACGGGAAACCTGAACTGATCTAACCTGAATGTATATGAAGCGAATTTCTATGATTCTGTTTGCCGCGGCGCTGTTGCTGCCGTGGTGCGCCGGCGCCGCAGCGCCGGAGAAGGGGGCTCTCCCCGTCATTTTCGAGACCGACATGGGCAACGACATCGACGATGCGCTGGCGCTCGACCTGCTCTATAAGGGCATGGACGCCGGCCATATCCGTCTGATCGGCGTGAGTCTCAACAAACGCAGTTCGACCTCGTTCGAGTTCATCGACCTGATGAATACATGGTACGGCTATCCCGATATTCCGATCGCCTACACGCCCCGGGCGGTGGACAACAAGGATCGGGACTATACGACGCCCGTCTGCGAATTGAAGGCCTCCGACGGCAAACCGCTCTTCAAGCGCAGCCGCAAGCCCGGCAGCTGGGAGGATCCGGTGGCGATGTACCGCCGGCTGCTGGCGGCCGAGCCCGACAATTCGGTCGTGGTCGTCTCGGTGGGCTTTTCGGGCAATCTCGCGGCGCTGCTCGCCAGCGGTGGCGACGACGTGTCGCCGCTCACGGGCCGCGAACTGGTGGCGCGCAAGGTGAAGTATTTTTCGGTCATGGCGGGCAGCTTCGGGGTGAAGAAGCGCGCCGAGTACAACGTCATCAACGACATTCCGGCCGCGCGCAAGTTCTTCGCAGAGTGCCCCTCGCCGATCGTGCTGACGCCCTTCGAGATCGGCAAGCAGGTGGTCTATCCCGGCCGCAGCATCGCCGAAGATTTCGGTTGGGCGGAGCATCATCCGATGGTCGAAGCCTACAAGGCCTATCACGAGATGCCCTACGACCGTCCTACGTGGGACGTGATCGCAACCTACTACGTCCTGCCGCACGAGCCGTCGTCGCTCACGCTCAGCATCCCCGGCCGCATTACGGTCGACGAGCAGGGCTTCATCTTCTTCACGCCCGACAAGGCGGGACAGCACCGCTACATCACCGCTTCCGACCGGCAGGCGGGCATGATTCTCGGTTATTTCCTGCGTGCGCTGCCCGAACGGCCGTTGCGTTACATGCGATAGTCTGAGCAAAGAGGCGCAGATGCACCTCGTCTGCACCTCTTTTTAACCTTAAAACTTCTTAAAATGGAACAATTAACCTCATTGAAACCGATGAGGCAGAGGGGGGGGGAATTCTACGACTCCTGTCCCTGGCTCTGTTGCTCGCCGTAGTTTCCGGGGAAGCCGCAAAGGCTCAGTCCCGGATGGTCGAAGGCACCGTTGTCGGTCGTGAAGGCAGTCAGGCCGCCGTGCCGTTGGTCGGCGTGGCGGTGGTGGTGAAGGGGTCGCTCCGAAACCATGCCGTCACCGATTTGCAGGGACGTTACTCGATCCGCGTCCCCTCTTCGACCGACACGTTGCAGTTTACCTATCTGGGTTATAAACCGTTGGAGCGGGTGGTCGGTTCGCGCACCCGCCTCGATGTGGAGATGCTCTCCGAATCGCAGCAGGTCGACGCCGTGGTGGTGACGGCGCTCGGACTGACGCGCAAGGAAAAAAGTCTGGGCTACGCCGTTTCGACGGTCGGCTCCGAAGACCTCAACAACACCGTCACGAACAACTGGCTCAACGGGATGGCCGGGAAGGTGGCGGGTCTGAATTTCGACACTTCGTCGGCCGGTCCCGGCGGATCGATTCGCGTGACGCTGCGCGGCGAGGGGTCGTTGGCTTATGACAAGAACGAAGCGCTGTTCGTTGTCGACGGCGTGCCGATCAACAGCGGCATGACCTCCAATACCGAGAACGGCTCCTACGGCAGCACCGTCAGTACGATCGATTACGGCAACGGCGCTTCGGATCTCAATCCCGACGATATCGAGTCGGTATCGGTCTTGAAGGGCCCCGCAGCCACGGCGCTCTACGGGTCGCGCGCAGCCAACGGTGCGATCATCATCACCACCAAGTCGGGACTCAAATCCGGAGGGCTGCGCGTGACATTCAATTCGAATGTCACGCTCGAACAGGCCGGTTTCTGGCCCGATTTCCAGGAGGAGTACGGATCGGGCGTCTATGAGTCGGCGCAGATCGACGGCGTGACCACGCCGCCCGAATACTCCTACTGGAACGTGGCGGCCGACAAGAGCGACACGGGGCAGAAGATCACCCGCTATCACGCCCGTTCGTCTTTCGGCGAGCGCTACGATCCCTCGAAGATGCGCTACATATACTCGTCCCGCAACTGGGATACCGACGAGTATACGCGCAAACCGTGGGTGGCACAGGACTGGTACAAAGGATTCTTCCGTACGGGCGTCACCTATTCCAATTCGATCTCCATCGAGGGCGGCAACGGCAAGGGCAATTCGGCCCGCGTGTCGTTCAAGGACATGCGCAACGACTGGATCGTCCCCAATACGGGTTACGAGAGCCAGAATCTCAGCTTCTCCTTCTCGACCCGCATTTCCAAGGCCGTTACCGTGAGCGGTAAGGCCAACTACTATCGCAAGAACAGCGACAATCTTCCTTCGGCCGGTTACAGCACGGCTTCGCCGCTCTATGCGCTGATCTGGAATCCTTCGTCGGTGAGCGTCGACGATATGTACGCTGAGTGGAGCGAAGGGCGTATCGCGGCCATGAATGCCGCAGGAACGACCGGATCGGGCAATCTGATCAACCCCAGCAGCGACAATCCCTATTTCATGGTTTACGAGCAGCTCAACACGCAGGATCGCGACCGCGTGTACGGCAGCGTCTCGGTGAACGTCAATATCTGGCGCGAAAAGCTGACGCTCATGTTGCGCGGCGGCATGGATCTCAACAACGATTTTCGCACGCAGCGCAAACCGCAGTATTCGATCGGGCACACCAAGGGGTGGTACCGCGAGCAGACGGTGCGCAATTTCGAGATGAACACGGATTTCATGTTCAACTACAAGGACTCGTTCGGCGATTTCCATCTTTCGGCGGCGTTGGGCGGCAACCGGATGTATCAGAAATTCCAGAATGTGACGCAGACGGCCGAGAACCTTCAAGAACCCGACGTCTTTCTGCTGGTCAATGTCGACGGACGGTTGCTGTCGTCCAACACGCGGCGTGAAAAGGGGGTGAACAGCCTCTACGGTTATGTGAACCTCAGTTGGCGCGACATGCTGTTTCTGGATCTGACGGCACGCAACGACTGGTCGAGTACGCTGGCGCCGGGCAACAACTCCTATTTCTATCCTTCGGTGGGAGTCAGCTTCCTGCTGGACGAGGCGCTCGGTTTTCGGGAACGCGCACCGTGGGTCGACATGCTGAAACTGCGCGGATCGTGGGCCAATGTGGGCAACGATACCGACCCCTATCAGCTGACGGCCATTTACAGCAACAGCGATTTCCAGGGAGGCTATCGTCTTTCGAGCGCGATCCAGAACTACAACATCAAACCCGAGAACATCGAGAGCTGGGAGACCGGTATCGAAGCCCGTCTCTTCGGCGGACGCATCGGACTCGACGTGGCGTATTACGATTCGACGACGACCGACCAGATCATCACCGTTCCCGCCGACTGGGCCACGGGTGCGGCATCGAAACTCATCAATGCGGGCGAGGTCAACAACCGCGGTGTGGAGGTGGCGCTCGATCTGCGTCCCGTCGAGACGAAGAACTGGCGCTGGGACATCGGTCTCAACTGGTCGAAGAACTGGAACAAGCTGGTGGCGTTGGCGCCGGGCGTGGAGATGTGGCAGCTCAATTCGAAGCTGACGGTCGGCTCGACGGTCTTCACCTACGCCTATCCGGGCGGTGTGCTGGGACGCCTTTACGGGATCGGCTACGAGACGGCGCCCGAAGGAAGTTTCTACGTCGACGAGGCCGGGAAGTTCGTGGATTGCTCCGGAGCCAGGATCATCGATGCCGAAACGGGAAATCCCGTGCTGACGGAGACGCTCAAAGATCTGGGCAGCATCTATCCCAACTACAAGGCGGGTCTGAACACGCGGCTCAGTTACAAGGGACTGTCGCTGGCGATGACTTTCACGGCGCAACAGGGCGGACGGGCCTATTCGGTGACGAGCGCCGTGCTCTCGACGCTGGGCAAACTCGAAAATTCCCTGCCGGGTCGTTACGACGGTCTGATCGCCGACGGGGTCAATCTCCATGCCGACGGAACCTATTCGAAGAACCGTACGGTGACCCGGAATGTCGTCGAGTATTACAACCTCTATGCGCAGTACCGCAACAACATCGAGCAGCACGTCTACTCGACTTCGTTCCTGAAACTCAAAGAACTGCGGCTGGATTACAGTTTTCCCGAACAGATCTGCCGCCGGCTGCGTGTGGTGCGGTCCATTCAGCTGGGCTTCTTCGCCACGAACCTCTTCTGTTGGACGAAATGGCCGCAGTACGATCCGGAAGTGGCGTCGTGGGCCGGCGGGTCGCTCTCGAAGGGTGTCGAGACCGGCGGCTATCCGATGACGCGGACTTACGGATTCAATCTTAAACTAACCTTCTGACGCGATGAAAACGATACGATTCAAATGCTATGCGGCGTGCTGCATGGCGTTTCTGGGGATGGGCTGTACGGCTTCGTTCGAGGAGTACAATACCAATCCCAATCAGATGGAAATGTGGGAGATAGGCCCCGAAAGCCTGTTGGAGAATCTGGTGTTCAAGGAGTTCGAATGCCTGCTCCACCGCACGTGGTACATCAACGGAGAACTGATCCAGTACACGGTGTCGGGTTCGTCGCTCAATGCCTTCCATCGTTACGTGATTTCGAACGGCGTTCCCTCCGACCACTGGGCCACGCAGTTCCAGTGGGCGGCCACGGCCGACCACATGTATCGCCTGGCGTTGGAACAGAACGACGTCAACTGCCAGGCCATCGCGCTGACGATGCGCGCCTTCTGCATGGCGCACTGCACCGACGGTTTCGGCGACGTCCCCTTTACGGAGGCGTTTCAGGGACGCGACGGCCTCGCCCAGCCGCTGTTCGATACGCAGCGGTCGATTTACGAACGGCTCTACGAGGATTTGGAGTTGGCCAACAGCCTCTACGATGTTTCGAAATCGCTCAAATCGCCTTCGCGCGACCTGCTTTACGGCGGCGACATGGCCAGATGGAAGCGGTTCACCAATTCGCTGCACCTGCGGCTGCTGATGCGCTGCATCAACCGCGACGGGGAGTTGGGCATATCGGAACGTATCCGTTCGCTCGTTTCGCAGCCGACGCTCTATCCGCTGTTCGAGAGCAATGACGATAATGCCACGCTCTTCTATACGGGCGTCGTGCCTTTCGTCAACTATTTCAAGAATACCACTTACGAGAATTTCACCACCTACGGCCGTCGGGCCTCCGCATCGTTCGTAGACCGCATGGCTGCCATCGGCGATCCGCGGCTGTCGATCTATTTCGTGCGCCGCGGCGACGCATGGGGCGGCTATCCGAGCGGCGAACCGGTCGACGAGACGACTACGACCGAGAACGTGGCCAATCTCAACTGGGAGGTGCTGGCGCAGAGTACGTCGCCTTTTTCGGTGATGCGCTACGACGAAGTGCTTTTTCTGCTTGCGGAAGCCGCGCAGCGCGGCGTGATTGCGGGCGTCGGGGCCGAGGAGTATTACGAAGCGGCGATCCGCGCTTCGATCGGTTACTGGCACGGCGTCGATACGTCGGGCGCCGAGTTGCCCGAAAGCGTGATCGAGGCCTATCTGCAAAATGTCGCCTACGACGGGACGTTGCGCTGTATCATCGAACAGAAATACATCGCCCTGTTCTGGTGCGGTATGGAGGCGTGGAACGAGTATCGCCGCACCGGATATCCGGAGCTGACGATCGGGTCGGCGACGAGCAACGACCATATTCTGCCCACGCGTTTCGAATATCCGGTCAACACCTCCACGACCAACCCGGTGAATTATGCACAGGCAGTCGCGCGTCTGGCCGAGTCGTGGCCCGGCGGCGGCGACAACATGCGCACGCCCGTGTGGTGGAGTTTGCAGGCGGCGCGACAATCCCAAAAACCTTGAAACGATGAAGACGATACACTATTTGCTCCTTGCCGCCGGCCTTTGCGTGCTGACGTCCGCCTGCGACGACGAGTCGTCCGAAGGGGCGCGTTTGACGTTCGAACCGGCGCTCGAATCGCTCGAATTTACGACCGAAGGAGGTTCGCAAACCTTTCTGCTCTACTCGAATGTCCCCGAATGGTCGATTCGTTGCCGTTACGGCGACGAGTGGATCGACGTGTGGCCCGCCGAGGGCGATTTCGACGGGCGTTTCTCGGTGACCGTCGACGAGAACGACCGTGCCGAGTTGCGCTACGACCATTTGGAGATCTATGCCGGCGGCGAACTGATGCGCACGCTCGAAGTGCGGCAGCAGGCGCCCGCGCCTGCGATTGCGACGAATTTTACCGAAAAACAGGTGGCGGCGTCTGCTGCTTCGTTCGATGTGTTGGTGACCTGCAACGCCGAATGGCGTGCCGAGGTGTCGCCGGAGGACGAGGCATGGCTCTCGCTGGGCGAACGTACCGCCACCCGGTTGAATGTCGTTTGCGCGGTCAACGACACGGGTGCATCGCGCGAGGGCGCGGTGCGGCTCTACATTCCCGGAACGGCGTGCGAAGTGTCGCTCGCCGTGAAACAGTCGAACAACTAAACAATGAGAACCGATTATGAAACGCTGTTATAAAATTGCCCTTTGCTGCCTCTTCGTCCTCTTGGGCGCGGTTGCCTGCACGGACGATCCCGTGCAGGAGGCTCTGTCCGACGACGGGCGTTTGGTTACGGGGTTCTGGATTGCGTCGCCGCAGCCGGTTCACGCCGGTCAGACATTGACGATGCTGGGAACGGGGTTCGCCGAAGGCGATGTCGTCCGTTTCGAGAGCGGAACCGGCAGCTTCGAAAGTCCGCTTGCACAAGTCTCCGAGAGCTTTGCCTGCACGACCGTTCCGGCCGGCATGGCTTCGGGCGGTTACGACCTGACACTGGTGCGAGGGGCGGCATCGCAACGTCTGGCGCGGGTGAACCTGCGCATAACGCTCGATCCGACACGGATTCCCGACCGCGAAGGGGCGACGATCAAGGGCGTCGTCTACTGCGGATTGGAACCTGTGGCCGGCGTGCGCGTGTCGGATGGTTTCGAGACCGCCGTGACCGATGCCGACGGTTACTATTGGCTCGCGTCCGACAAGCGGCAGGGGTATGTGTTCGTCTCGTTGCCGTCGGGTTACGAGGCCGAGAGCACCGACACGACCGCTCCGGCTTTCTGGGCGCCGCTCGCGGAGGCGGCGGATGTCTGCGAGCAGCACGATTTCGAGTTGCGCCGCGTCGATCAGTCGCGCCATGTGATGATCGTGGCCGCCGACCTTCATCTGGCCAACCGTCCCACGGCGACGGGCGACCTCCGGCAGTTCGCCGAGGGGTTTATCGCCGAGACGACGGCCTTCGCTTCGGCACAGAGCGTGCCTACCTATCTGATGGTGTTGGGCGACATGACGTGGGACGAGTTCTGGTACTCCAATCTTTACAGCCTGAGCAACTACCGCACCACGATGCAGGGGTATCCCGTGCCGATCTACCACACGATGGGCAACCACGACAACGATCCCTATTTCGCCGGTGATTTCGCCGCCGAAGCGGCCTACCGCAAGGCGTTGGGTCCGACCTATTACTCGTTCGACGTGGGCGAAGTGCACTACGTCATGCTCGACAACACGGTTTACATCAATACGGGCGGCACCGAAGGTTCGATGGGCAAACGCAACTACCACTCCTATGTGACCGACCAGCAACTGGCATGGCTGCGCGACGATCTGGCGGCCTTGCGCGACAAGTCGCAGCCCGTGGTCGTGGGGATGCACTGTCCGGCGATGAACAACTACAACGCGGCGTTCGAGAATAGGGAGAGTTTCAATCCCGCGGGGAAAACGCAGGAGTTGTTCGATTGTTTCGAAGGATTCTCGGACGTCCACTTTCTGACGGGACATACCCATTACAATGCCAATATGGAGCGGGGAGCGATTTTCGAACACAATGTCGCCGCCGTCTGCGAGACGTGGTGGTGGGCCGGCAAACTGTCGGGCGTCGGGGTTTGCAAGGACGGGTCGCCGGCCGGTTACGCCGTTTACGAGGCCGATGGCCGCGAGCTGAACTGGTACTACAAGGGTGTCGGTCAGGATCGCGACAAGCAGTTCCGCACCTACGACATGAACAAGGTGCGTGAATTCTACACGCCGGCCGTGATCGAGATTCTCTCGCAATGGCCGCGGCGTGCGGACGACGGTGCGGGCGACGACTATTTCGACGTGGCCGACAATACGGTCTTCATCAATGTCTGGAACTGGGATTCGCAGTGGACGCTCCGCGTGACGGAGAACGGCCGTGAGTTGCCCGTCGAACGGGTGTGGCATCGTGATCCGTTGCATACGATCTGTCTGGACTATGCGCGGATTCTGAACGGGCTCGATCCGGTCAACGACTGGGAGTCGCTGCGTCACTCGCACATGTTCCGTGTCGTGGCTTCGTCGCCGCGCACATCGTTGCATGTCGAGGTGACCGACCGTTTCGGCCGCCGTTACGAGGAGACGATGCGCCGCCCCAAGGAGTTTACTGCGGATATGAACTGATAAAGCGAAGAGACGATGAAAAATAATCCATTTCTATCTATTCTCATCCCGCTTTGGGGAGTTGTCTCCTTGCTGGCGGGGTGTGCCGACGGCGGCGATGCGGTGAGCCTGTTGCAGGTCAGCGCCGCGAGGGTCGAGGTCGGAAAGAACGGACTGACCGCCGACGGCCGCATCCCGTCGATCGAGGTCGAGTCCGACGGTTACTGGCGCGTGTTTGCGGAGTCCTCCGCCGCGTGGGTGCGGACCGATCCTTCGGCTGCTTCGGGGAGCTGTACGGTGACGTTGAGCGTGGAGGCCAACGACGGCCCGGCCCGGACGGCCGTGCTGCGGATCGGCTGCGGCGACGGTACGACGCAAGAGGTCGAGGTGCGTCAGGAGGGCGCCGGCTCCCGCTTGCGCTACTATGAAGATTCGTTCGGCGCCGGTGCCGACGAGGCCGTTGCACCCTCCGATTACGAGGATTTCCGCGTCGCGGGCTGCGGTGCGCTCGAAACGGTCTACGGGGCCGAACGGGCGACGGTGGCCGCCGACGCTCCTTCGACGGGATACGAAGGTGCGAGCGGCGGCGGGAATATCGTCCTGGCTGCGGGCGGACTCTTTACGCTGGGACCGGTCGATGTGAAGGGTGCGCTCGATCTGCGCTTCTCGACGGGGCTCTATCTGCCTTCGGCCGAAGCGGCCGGAAGCGTACGGTTGCAGGCCAGCCGCAATGCGACGCAATGGATCGACGTGCCGTTCGCGGTCGCGCCGGAGGCAGGGTGGAGTTGTCCGATGACCGCTTTCTACATTGCCGAAGACGTGACGCAGCTCTGGTTCCGGCTCTCGACCGGGGCCGATGGCGTGCGGATCGACGATCCGGCACTCGTCGAGGGAGAGGAAGCCGAGGGCGAATTGCTCGAACTGGGCGGGGAGCTGGCAGCGCCGGAGGGGCTCGAATGCGCGATCGCCGAACGGTCGCTCACCTTCTCGTGGGATGCCGTGCGCAACGCCAAGAGCTACGATTACGAACTGTATACGAAACAGGGCGTGCGGGTGGCCGAAGGGTCGACGCCGCTGACGACGGCCGCCGTCGAGGGGTTGGAGATGGGTACGACCTATCGCTTCTCGGTGCGTGCCGTACCTGCCGAAGGGACGATTTACAGTGCGTCGGAGGCCGCCGAGTTGGAGGCGACGACCGTCGGGCTGCTGCCCGATCCCGAGGTGCGTCTGCTGCGCAAGACGCACGGGATGCTGGTCTTCGAGTGGACGAAGGATCCGTATACGACGACCTACGGCCGCCGCTACAATTTCGTGTTGGTCGACCGCGACAGCGTGGTCGTCCGTCAGCAGAGTCGGGTGAATTACGCCAGCAACGCTACCTACAACCTCTCTTACGTCTACAACCGGCAGGCGTTCGGCGGATTGCAGCCCTCGACCGATTACAGATTCTATGTGCAGTATGTTTCGGATTCCGAGCAATACAGGGATTCGAATTGGGTCTGCTGCGAGGCGACGACCGATCCGCGGCCGCAGTTGCCGATCGGTTGCCTGCTTTACAAGGATTTCGAAGAGGCGTGGTTCGGCGGCAGCGCCATCGATGTGGCGTGGGGGCAGCACCCGTCGGGCAATCAGCTCGATCTGGATTACGATGCCGAGGAGAGCATCGAACTCTATGTGGTCTACCCGATTCGTTGTATGGAGGACAGTTTCAATACGGCCAAGCTGCCCGAACAGTATCGTCGCAAATATTGGAGCGGCTGGGATTGGAGCGATATCGGTGAAAAAGATATCGCCAGAAAGTCGAATACGGGACTGTTCCTGATCTGCGGGGCCGTGAAGTTCGGCAGCGGTTCGGCCTACGGCCGTATGACCACGCCGGCGCTGGGGCAGTACGGTCTGAGCGGAGTTTCGGATATCGTCGTCTCGTTCAAGGCTTGTCCCTACACCGAACCGAATCTGACCACGGGCAATCTGATGGTCTCCCCCTATATTCTCTGCGGCGCGACCTTCAATATCTCGATCTGGGCGGGTGCAGGTACGTTCGAGAACGGTTCGACCGAGATGACGCTCACCAATCTCACCCCCGATCAGACCGATGCCCAGGGCAACGGACATTATTCGTGGACGGAGCATTCGGTGCGGATCAAGGGTGCCGATTCGCATACCCGCGTCTCCATCTCGACCGTTGCGCAGAAAGGCTACTATCGCATGTGGTTCGATGATCTGATGATCGTGCGCGACGACGGCGGTCAGAGCGAAGGATCGTCGGGCTCGGGTTCGGGCGGCGATTACGGCGACGGCGGCGACGGATTCGATACGGTGGGTTCCGCCTCCTCGGGCGGTTCGGCCGGAGGGGGATCCTATGGCGACGGCGGCGACGGGTTCGATACGGGCGGCACTCCGGGCGGCTCGGGTTCGGGCGGCGATTACGGCAACGGAGGCGACGGTTTCTGAAAATAAAATCAAAGTATGAATCGTAAAAAAACAGATAAGGAAATGATACGTGAAATGATGTGTTTGCTGGCCCTTGCGGGAGTGATGGCCGGTTGTACGAACGACGGAAGTTCGGAGTTGCAGCGCCCGGAGACGACGATCCGGCTCACGGCGGAGTTGCAGCAGGGGTCGCGTACGGTACTCGGCGACGACGGCCTGAAAGTGCTGTGGGAGAATCAGGATCGGTTGGGCGTATTTTCGGACAAGGGCGATGCCAACGTTTCGTTCCTGCTTTCGGAAGGAGCCGGAGAGTCGGTGGGACGCTTCGAGGGGGCGCTCTCGAAGGGAGCCGTCCCGCAGTACGTCTATTATCCCTATTCGGCCGACGCGGGAACGTCGACCGCGACGCTGGCCGTGACCGTCGACGCGGAACAGACACAAAACGGTACGACGGCATCGATCGGCGCCAATGATTTCAAGATCGGTTCCTACGATGCCGCGCAGAAGCGTTTTTCGCTTCGCAACAAGTTGTCTCTGCTGGCTTTTACGGTCGATGATCTGACGGGCAGCGAGTTGTTCGGCCAGCCGCTCGACCGGATCGTTCTTGCGGTGGACAACCGCGATCTGTCGGGTGATTTTACTGCCGATCTGACCGATCCGGAGGCGGCGCTTACGCCGGTGTCGGCAAGTGCGGAATCGACGCTTTCGTTTTCCGGCAAGCCCGTGCTGGAAAAACCGGTCTCCGGCTGGCTGCTGGTCAATCCCGTCGTCGAGGAAGGGGACCCGATGACCGTGACGCTCTATGCCGGTTCGAAGAAGGCAACGCTGCGGGTCAGGGCCTCCAAACGTTATGAAGCGGGGGTGCGTTATACGATGCCGTTGGATGTCAACGAATTGGTAGCCGACGGCAGCATGACGGTCGAGACGCTCTCCGAAGAGCTTCCCGCACCCGGGATCAAGGTGTTCCGCAAGACGCACGGCATGATCGTAGCCGAGTTCGAGCAGTCGGTGGACACCTATGAAACGCAGGGGCGGACGTTCAATATCCGTCTGTTGGAGGGCGACAAGGTGCTGCGGTCGTATGACAAATACAGTTTCAAATACGGAGGCAAGAACGGAACGATCTACTCTTATCTCTACAACCGGTTCGCTTTCGGAGGTTTGAAGGCTGCGACGTCGTATACGATTCGCGTACAGGCCGTTTCGACCGATGCCGCGCGCTTCGAAGACTCCGCGTGGACCGACATCTCCGTGACGACCGACGCTGCACCCGTTCTCGGCGACAAGGTGTTGCTGTATAAGGATTTCGAGGATGCACGTTACGGAGGGTCGTCGATCGATAACGCATGGGCGCATAAGGTCAAGGGGACGCAGGCTTCGATCGACTATACCGAAGAGTCGGTCGAGGATGCGTTGCCCGTGTCGGTCTGCCATCCGATGGGATGTATGGAGGATGCGTTCGGCACGAAGCAGCACGCTTCGTATCGTGCGGTGCACTGGTCGGATTATGCGTGGTCGGCCGACAAGGCGGACAATACGGGTCTCTTTCCCGTCTGCGGTGCGTTGAAATTCGGTTCCGCCTCCGCGATCGGCAAGTTGACTACGCCGACATTGGCGTCGCTCGGCGTCGATGCGCCGGCGAATGTCGTGCTGTCGTTCAACGCCGCGCCTTATTATGAGCCCAATCTGGCTACCGGCAAGTTCGAGACGGCTCCCAATCAGGGGTCGGGAACGACCGTCGTGGTGACCGTCAACGGCGACGGAACCTTCGACGACGGCACGCAGACGCAGACGCTCCGGAATCGTACGCCTATCGAAACGGGCGCCGATGCCAAAGGGTATATGGAGTATACGCTCCATACGCTTCGTGTGACGGGCGCGACGGGCGCGACGACCTTTACGATCGCTACGTCGCTCGACGGAACGGGAGCCGTAACGGGATCGAACTCCTGCCGGATGTGGTTCGACGATTTGCGCATCGAGCGGGAATAGGCCCTGAGAAATCTGAAAAAAGCAGCCGTCCGATCGTCGGACGGCTGCTTTTTCGATAAGGGGAGGTCGTAGGTCGGGGAGCGTTCAATCCTTGCGGGCGAGGTTCAGTTTCTTGCGGATGAACTCCTCGGCGAAGGCGGCCGTGCCGTCGATGCCGAGCACCGACGAGTCGATGCAGAGGTGGTAGGTCGCGGCGGCGCCCCACGTGCGGTTGCTGTAATAGTTGTAGTAGTCGGCGCGCTTTTCGTCGGTCGAATCCATGAGCTGTTCGGCCGCTTCGGGAGTCAGCCGGCGCGTGCGCACGAGCCGTTCGATGCGGTCCTCGCGCGACGCCGAGACGAAGATGTTGACGCAGCGGGGATGTTCGCGCAGGATGTAGTCGGCGCAGCGGCCCACGAAGATGCACGACTCGCGCTCGGCCAGCTGGCGGATCACGTCGCTCTGCATCTTGAACAGCGCGTCGTGGCTCAGCGGGTTGTTGTAGATCGCGTCGTCGCCCGCGAACGGACTGCGCAGATAGCCGAGCAGGGTGGCGAAGAACCCCTTGGCGGGCTTTTCGTCGGCCTTTTCGAAGAATTCCTGGCCGAAGCCGCTGTGTTCGGCGGCCATCTTGATGAGCCGCTTGTCGTAGACGGGGATGCCGAAACGCTCGGCCAGCCGTTCGCCGACGGCCTTGCCGCCGCTGCCGAGCTGACGTCCGATGTTGATGACGAATTTTTCGTTCATGGTAGGGTAGAATCGTTAAATCTGCATTCGTTTGCGGAAGCGGCGCAGTTCGCGCAGCAGCATGAGGGCCGCGACGAGCGATGCCAGAAGGTCCGACAGCGGCATACTGCACCATACGCCCCAGCTGCCGTTGTAGCCCATACCGGCGAGGATGTCGGGCAGGAATAGCAGTCCGGGCAGCAGGAAGAGCAGCTGGCGCGACAGCGACAGGAAGATCGCCTTCGGGGCCATGCCGATGCTCTGGAAGAAGTTGGTCGTCACCATCTGGAACCCGATGATCGGGAAACAGAGGAAGACGATGCGCATTCCTTCGGCCGCGAGCCGGATCAGCTCCTCGTCGGTCGTAAAGACCGCCACGGCCCAATGGGGCAGCAGCTCGCCCAGCAGGAATCCGAGCGAGGTGACGCAGGTCGCGCCGATGACGGTGAGTTTGAGCACGTGCATCAGACGGTCGTACTGCCGTGCGCCGAAATTGTAGCCTGCGATGGGCTGCATCCCCTGGTTGAGCCCCATGACGATCATCACGAAGAAGAAGGCCAGCCGGTTGACGATACCGTAGGCCCCGATCATCAGGTCGCCGCCGTGCTCTTTGAGCCCCTTGTTGATGAGGATGACGATGAAGCAGGCCGTCACGTTCATCAGAAAGGGCGACATGCCGATGGCCAGAATCTCCTTGACGATCCGCTTGCGCGGCCGGTAGATTCCCCGGTGGAAATGCAGCAGTTCGCTCGAATCGGAGAGCAGTCGGAACTGCCAGACGAGCGAGATCACCTGCGCCAGCACCGTGGCGATCGCTGCGCCGCGGATGCCCCAGCCGAAGCCGTAGATGAACAGCGGGTCGAGGATCGTGTTGATGACTACGGTGTTGATCGTGGCGTACATCGACTTGCGCGGGTGTCCCGCCGAGCGCAGGACGGAGTTCAGTCCCAGATACATGTGCGTTACGACGTTGCCCATCAGGATGATCGACATGTAGTCGCGGGCGTAGCCGATCGTCGCCTCGCTCGCCCCGAAGAAGTAGAGGATCGGGTCGAGGAAGAGCAGGGTGACCAGTCCGAAGCCGAGTCCGATGATGAAGTTGAGCACCACGACGTTGCCCAGTATGTATTGTGCCGAGGCGTAGTCCTTTTGTCCGAGCCGCATCGAGATGAGCGTGGCGGCGCCGACGCCGACGAGCGATCCGAACGCCGCGGCGAGGTTCATCAGCGGGAAGGTGAGCGCCAGTCCCGAAATGGCCATCGGTCCGACGCCCAGCCCGATGAAGATGCTGTCGACCATGTTGTACAGCGAAGAGGCCGTCATGGCGATAATGGCCGGTACGGAGTATTGGACGAGCAATTTGCGGATTCGTTCCGTTCCGAGTTCAGTAGCTGCTCCCTTGATGACTGTCATAAATGCGATGAGATGTTAGCGGCTTGCCGGAGGCCCGCGGCGGCGGGTGCGACGTAGATTCCGATGCAAAGATACGATTAAGGTGAGAGAAAAAGAAAAAACGACCGTTTTTCTTTTTCCGAACCGCAGTATCTAAGGCGCAGCCAAAGATACGAATAAGCGAGAGCAATGTCGAATTTATTCGAACATTGCCGGACGTAAGTGTCTTCGGCGCAGCCAAGGCGCGGAAAGTCGGACGTAGAGGCGCAAACGCGGGTTTTGCGATTAAAAATCGGGCGAGCCTGTTTCAGCGGTGCAATCCGCTGTCGGGGTTGCGGATGCGCCCTTCGTCCGCCCGCCGACGCTCCGATCCGCTGTCGGGCTCCGGCGGTGAAAGTGCGAATAATCTCATATTTTTCGCCGCGGGAGCGCATCGCGTCGGGAAAAATCGTAACTTTGTCAGGGTAAAAGAGAACCCCCGCATTATGATTTACGACAATATCCTGGGAACGATCGGTTCGACGCCGATGGTGCGCCTGAACCACTTTTCCCCCAACCTGCAGGTCAATATTTTCGCCAAGCTCGAAGGCTTCAACCCTACGGGCAGCATCAAGGACCGCATTGCGGTCAAGATGATCGAGGAGGCCGAGCGCGAAGGGAGGCTCACGCCGGGCAAAACCATCATCGAACCCACGTCGGGCAATACGGGCATCGGCCTGGCGATCGTGGGAATCGTCAAGGGGTATCCCGTGGAGATCGTCATGTCGGAGGCCGTGTCGATCGAACGGCGCAAGATCATCCGCTCCTACGGCGCCAAGGTGATTCTCACTCCCGCCGAGGAGGGGACCGACGGGGCGATCCGTTATGCGCGCGCGGCCGTAGCGTCGGACCCCGACCGCTATTTCATGCCCGATCAGTTCGCCAACGCCAGCAACTACCTGGCGCACTATCAGTCGACGGCGCTCGAAATCTGGCAGCAGACGGGCGGCGAGATCGACTATCTGGTCTGTGCCCTCGGCACGTCGGGAACGCTCATGGGGCTGTCGCGTTTTTTGAAGGCGATGAAGCCCGACATCAAGGTGGTCTGCGCCCAGCCTACGCGCGGCCACTACATCCAGGGGTTGAAAAATATGGAGGAGGCGATCGTACCCGACATCTACGACCCCTCGAAGATCGATATTCAGGAGATGGTCGAGAGCGAGGAGGCGATCGCTATGGCCCGCCGGATCATCGCCCGCGAGGCGATTTTCGCCGGCATGTCGAGCGGCGCCGCCCTGCTGGCCGCCGTACGGACGGCCGCCCGCATCGAGCGGGGCAATATCGTGGTGGTCTTCCCCGACCGTGCCGAGAAGTATCTCAGCACGACGATGTTCGACGAATTCAACGACTGATCCTCCGCCGTATGCCGCGCCTTTCGCTCATCGTCGCCACCTACAACCGTGCGGAGCAGTTGCTCACGACGCTGCGGTCGGTCGCCGCGCAGACGGCGCCCGCGGCCGAGTGGGAGTGCGTGGTGGTGGACAACAATTCGACCGACGATACGGCCGCGCGTTTCGAGGAGTTTCTCTCGGCGCATCCCGGGCTGCCGCTGCGGCGGGTGTCCGAGACGCGGCAGGGCCTTTCGTGGGCCCGCAACCGCGGCATCGCCGAGACGACGGGCGAGATCGTGGCCATCATCGACGACGACGAGCGCATCGTGCCGGAGTTCATCGCCGCATACATCGCCTTTTTCGATGCGCACCCCTCGGTGGCGTCGGCCGGCGGCCCCATCGTAGCGGAGTATCCCGCAGGGCGTCCCGCGTGGATGTCGCGCTATACCGAACGGCCGATCGCCAACCCGATCGATCTGGGGCCGACGCCCCGTCCCTTCCCGCGCGGGCGGATTCCCGGCGGAGGGAACATGGCGCTGCGCCGCACGGCGCTGGGGCGCTACGGAGCGTTCGACCCGCAACTGGGACGGCGCGGCGCGCGGCTGCTGGGCGGCGAGGAGAGCGACCTGTTCGCACGGCTGCGGCGCGGCGGCGAACAGTGCTGGTACGTGCCCGGAGCGGTGATGTACCACATCATCCCGCCGTCGAAGCTCACACGCGGCTATTTCGACCGTCTGTGCCGCAATATCGGCGTGAGCCAGCGCACGCGGGCCGCGATCGACGGCGGTCTGCTGCGCCTGTGGACGGGCGAGGCGGCCAAGTGGTGCGCCACGCTGGGGATCGCCCTCGGCTATTGCCTGACGGGCCGCGTGCGGCGTGCGGCGTGGCTCGTGCGGATGCGGCGGCAGATTACGGCGGGGTTGCTGACCTCGGCCGAGTAGGTAGAAGAATGCGGGACTTGCGGGTCTCCTAAAATTCCATCGTATGAAAAAGTTTCTGAAAATCGTTGCGATCGTTGCGGTCGTGCTCATCGCCGTCGCGCTCGTCGTGCCGCTCGCACTCAAATCGAAGGTGGGCGACATCGTGAAGAAAGAGGCGGGCGAACTGCTCACCGCCGAAGTCGATTTCCGTTCGCTCGACCTGAGCCTGCTGCGCCATTTCCCGCACGCTTCGGTCGAGTTGGAGGGGTTGACGGTCGTCTGCGCCGCGCCGTTCGAAGGGGATACGCTGGCTTCGGTCGGGCGCATCTCGGTGGTCGTCGACCTGATGTCGCTCTTCGGCGATTCGGGCTACGAGGTGACCAAACTGCTCGTCGACAAGGCGCATCTGCATGCGCGCAAACTCGCCGACGGCAGCGTGAACTGGGACGTGATGAAACCTTCGGACGAACCGGCGGAGGAGAAGGAGCCGGCCGAGGCGGACGAACCGTCGGCCTTCCGTCTGCGGATGCGCGACGTGCGTCTGTCGGAGGCCGTCGTCCGCTATGAGGACGACTCGACGGGAATGCGCGCCGGTGTCGATCCGCTCGACCTGCGCCTGAGCGGCGACCTGTCGGGCGAGCGCAGCGACCTCGACCTGCGGTTGGAGGCGCATCGCCTCTCGTATGCCGCCGGCGGGGTGGCGCTGCTGCGCGACGCCGATCTGACGGCCGACGTCACACTCGACGCCGATCTGAAAAACAAGCGTTTCACTTTCTCCGACAACAGATTGAGCCTCAATGCGATCGCTCTGAGCCTCGACGGCTGGGTGGCGCTGGCGGACGACCGCACCGAGATGGACGTGCGCGTCAACAGTTCGAAAGTCGAGTTCCGCGACGTCCTGTCGCTGGTTCCGGCCTTCTACACGCGCGATTTCGAGAACCTGACCGCTTCGGGGCAGCTGACGCTCGACGCATGGGCCAAAGGCGTGCTGGCGGGTGACCGGCTGCCGGCCTTCGAAACGACGTTGGCCGTGCGCGACGGCAGCTTCAAATACGCCTCGCTGCCCAAGGCCGTGACGGGCATTACGATCGATGCCAGGGCGGCCAATCCGGGCGGGACGGCCGACGCTACGACCGTCGACGTGCCGACCTTCGCGTTGACGATGGCGGGCAACGCGCTGCGCGGCTCGTTCTCGGCCGCAACGCCGATGAGCGATCTGCGCTTCAAGGCGGCCGCCGCCGGCAAGGTCGATCTGGGGGCTGTGAAGGAGGTCTATCCGTTGGGCGATTCGATCGCGCTGGCGGGCGTCGTGACGGCCGACATGCAGGCGTCGGGGCGGATGTCCGACATCGAGCGGGAGCGTTACGAGGCGATCGCGGCTTCGGGGCGGCTCACCGTCGAAGGGGTTACGGCGGCACTCGCGGGATTGCCCGAAGTGAAGGTGCGCCGCGCCGCGATGAGCGTCAGCCCTGCGGCGCTGACCCTTTCGGAGCTGGGTGTCACGGTGGGGCGCAGCGACATCGAAGCGTCGGGCACGCTGTCGAACTATATCGGCTATCTCCTGCGCGACCAGACGCTGCGCGGGCGGCTCGACGTCCGTTCGTCGCTGCTCGATCTCAACGAACTGCTGGGCGACGCTTCGGAGGCTTCGGCCGATACCGGTGCGGCCGCCGCTCCGGCCGATACGGCGGCGATGCGTGCCGTCGTCGTGCCGCAGAACCTCGATCTGGCACTCGGTGCGTCGCTGAAAAAGATACTGTTTCAGAAAATGGTGCTCGACGATTTCACCGGTTCGCTGACCGTGGCGAAGGGTACTGTCTCGATGAACCGGCTGGCGATGAATGCCTTCGGCGGCCGGATGTCGGCTTCGGGCAGCTACTCGACGGCAGCCGACGCGCAGCGGCCGGCGTTGAAGTTGAATGCCGAGATCGCCGATGCGTCGTTCTCGACGACCTTCGACCAGCTGGACGTCGTGCGCCGCATGGTGCCCCTGTTCGAGAAGACGGGCGGGGACTACTCGATGTCGCTCGATCTGGCGACCCGCCTGACGCAGACGATGGATCCCGACTATGCGACCTTGCAGGCCGACGGGGCGATCCGTTCGAAGAACATCCGCGTGCAGAATATCGCCGTCTTCGACCAGTTGGCCGCAGCGCTCAAAAACGACGCCCTGCGCCGCATCGAGGCGAAGGATGTCGACATCCGTTTCACGATCCGCGACGGGCGCATCGCCACGCAGCCCTTCGATCTGAGCGTGGGCGGTATTTCGCTCAACCTGTCGGGTTCGACGGGGCTGGATCAGACGATCGACTATACGGCCCGGGTGACGCTGCCCGAAGGATCGGCGGGCGGTATTCTTACGGCGGTCGACGTCGGCATCGGCGGCAGTTTCTCGTCGCCGAAGATCACGCTCGACGTGAAGAATGCCGTGAAGGACGCCGTGAGCAATGCGATCGGTGAGAAACTGGGCCTGTCGGTCGGATCGTCCGAGGGCAAATCGGCCGACGAGATCCGCGCCGATGCGAAGGCCAAAGGCGATAAGCTCGTCGAGGAGGCCAGGGCGCAGCGCGACAAACTCGTCGGGAAGGCGTCGGGCAAACTGGCCAGGATCGCGGCGCAGGCCAGCGGCGACGCGCTGGTGTCGGCCGCCGAGAAGCAGGCGCAGAAACTCATGGAGCAGGCCGAGCAGCAGATCGCCGCGCAGCAGTGAGCGGCCGTGTCGTGAAAACCGGTGCAGCGTCCCACGATCGTGGGACGCTGCATGTCGTTTTACGGTCGCACGACTGCGTTTACCCGAGTTGCTGCGTCCGGCTTGCCGCCGGCGATTTTTCGGAGAGGTGTGTAAATTGGTCGAAAGGTTCGCTGTTGTGTCAAAATTTCCTATATTTGCCCCGCAATCTATACTTACTATTATTATTTAAACGCACAACACATGAGGAAATTTTTGACGATTTTCACCCTCTCCCTGCTTGCGGTGTCATGTATCGACAACGACTACGATCTGTCGGACATCGATACGGACGACATCGGCATCGGAGACGAAAACTCGGTCTTCACCTGCCCGCTGATGACGCTGAGGGTCGCCGTCGCGGACATCGTGAACGAACAGGGGGATCTCGACGGTATCCTGGCCGAAGCCGATGTCTGGCTGCCGGACCGGCTGCCGGACGGCGCGGAGGCGGTCGACGTGAAACGGCTTACCGGCGGCGACGGACAGCAGGCGCAACAGGCCTATGTGCAGACGTTGCTGACGGCCTTGCAGGAGGAGATCGACGCCGATGCTTCGGACCGGAAGCTCGAACAGATCGCCCGACAGATCTATGCGGAGTATAGGGAGGATTTTCTCCCCGATTACCTCCCTGCCGATGTGGACGAGGCGGAGTATATCGCGGCGTTCAGGACCGTCTACCACCAGCAGGCGACGCACGATCTGATCTGGGAGAATATCGAACTGTTCGCCGCCCGTTACCTGACGACGAACCTTCGGATAGATGTCCGGCCCTTCGTCCTTTCGGGCATCGACGTGGGGGCGGACGTGCGCGACATGATCGTCGGCGGAGACGAATCGAAAACCTCGTTGTCGCTCTTCGGCGATATTGCGACCGACCTGCCGGTCTCCTTCTCGGCAGAACCGTCGTTCGAGGCCGAGGTGGAGGGCAGCGACCGCACGTTGTTCAGCTTTCCTTCCTTTACCGTCTTCCCGACGGCGGAGGCGCCCGTCGAAATCGAGGAGACGTCCGTCTCTGCGGATGCGCTGACGGTCATCTTCGACCAGGAGACCCGCATCGAACTGAACATGCAGCTGGAAAACTACTATCCCGGGCGTTCGCTCGATCTCGGACAGGGAATTACCATCAACCTGAAAGTTCGCAAGAAGGGCGGTTTAATCTTTAACGTTTAGTGACAGCCATGAAAAAATTGCTCTATACGCTGGCCGCCGTTCTCGTTTGCACGGGCGCTGCGGCGCAGAATCCCACGTTGTATTTCATGGAGGGGGTACCCCTGCGTTCGCAGATGAACCCCGCGCTGGCTCCGCAACGGGGTTATTTCAATATTCCGGTACTGGGCGGTCTGGCCGTGACGGCGGGCGGCAACACGTCGCTCGACCACCTGCTCTTCCGCCGCGACGGCAGGCTGGTGACGCTGCTCAGTCCGTCGGTCTCGTCGGCCGACGCCCTTTCGGATCTCCATTCGAAAAATCTGGTCAACGCCGACATTCGGGTCAATCTGCTCGGTTTCGGCGCTTATACCGCCAACCGCAAGCACTTCTGGTCGTTCGACCTCAATCTGCGCACGAGCGTTTCGACGCAGTTCCCCTACGAGCTGTTCCACTTCTTCAAGACGGGCGAGAGCGCGCAGGTACGCAATCTGGGCCTCAGTTCGGATGCCTATGCGGAAGCCGGGTTCAACTACTCGTTTCCTATCGGCGAGAAGTTCTATGTCGGTGCGCGCGTGAAGTTTCTGGTCGGGCTGGCCCGTGCCAAGTCCTATTTCACGCAGTTCAACGTCTCGCTCGGCGAGAACGAGTGGTATGCCGAGGCCGTCGGCGAATTGGAGGTCAACAGCAACCTGCTGACCATCCCCACCCGTCAGGAGGCGGGACAGGACGGAGTCTACCGCAATTACTACCAGCTCGACGACATGGAGTTCGACGCGAAGTTCAAGCCCGCCGGCTACGGTGCGGCCTTCGACATCGGTGCGACCTACGAGCCGATCCCGAACCTGCTGGTTTCGGCGGCGATCAACGACATCGGTTTCATCGCGTGGAACAAGGCCAGTTCGATGCACGGCACCGTAAGCCGGAGGCTGACCTTCGACGGTGCGCAGGTCGATGCGTCGGGGGTTGCCGACATCGATTTCGATCTGGGCGAGTTGAAGTTCGAGCAGGTCGACGAAGAGAGCGCGACGCGGATGCTCCATTACACGATGAATCTCGGCGCCGAATACCGGCTGTGGGACCGGCGCGTCGGTTTCGGAGCGTTGTACCAGATTCACAAGTACGACTATGCGGCGCTGCACAACCTGACCGCTTCGGTCAACTTCCAGCCCGTGCGCTGGTTCGGGCTTTCGGGCAGCTATTCGTTCATCGACAATCGGGCCAGCGCGCTGGGGTTGGGACTGAACCTCAATCCGGGCTGGATCAATTTCTATGTCGCTACCGACGTGTTGCTGACCAAGAAGAGCGCGCAGTGGATTCCCATCAAGCAGGGGCGGATGAACTTCAATCTGGGCATCGGTGTCCCGATGGGGAAACGGGGGCTGCGCCAGCGCGATTGCATTCGGGTGAGTGCGGCGTGCTGTCCGTCGCAGGAGCCGCTCACGGAGCAGCAGGAGCTTCGTATCAGGGAGCAGCAGCTCCGCGAGCAGGCGTCGGCGACCTCCGAGCAGATCGAAGAGGCTACCGAGCGCAGCGAGAAGGCGATCCGCAAAGCCGAACGCAGGGCGGCGAAGGCCGAACGGAAAGCGCGTAAAGCGGCCGAACGGGCGCAGCAGGAGGGCGATACGGCTTCGGTCGTCCGTGCCGCGGCCGATCTGCTGGCCGTGCGCTACTGAGGCGGGCGTATCGTCCGACAGAAATTCACCCCGGCGCAACGATCTGCGCCGGGGTGAATTCGTCTGGGTCGTCCCCGTTTTTGTCCGTTCCGGCGGTCAGGGCCGTGCGGCCAGTTCGGCGACGATCGCCCGCATCGCGTCGTAACGCTCCTCGGCGCTGCGGAGCAGTGCGTACTGCGCCCGCGTACGGACGAGGTTGTGGTCGGGCGACTTGATCTTGTAGTAGGTGTCGCCGTCGAGATAGTCCATCAGGAAGCGCAGCACCTGTTCGTAGGTGATGTAGCGTACCGAGAAGGCGAGTGCGTCGGTTTCGGCCGGCGTGAGGAAGGCGCGCGCCTCCGAGAGGTAGCCCTCGGCGAAGCCGCGGAACATGGTCATGTCGAGCCATACGTCGTCGAGGTTTTCGTCGTCTTCGCGGCCGTGGTTGGCGTAGGTGCGGATCGCGTCGCCGAAGTCGTTGAAGCAGGGGCTGCGCAGTACCGTGTCCAGATCGATCACGCAGAGCACCCGCCCCTGGCGGTCGAAGAGGATGTTGTTGATCTTCGTGTCGTTGTGCGTCACGCGGCGCGGGATCTCGCCCGTTTCGACCCGCTGCCAGAAGCGGAGCATCTCGTCGCGGCGGCATTCGATCCATTCGATTTCGCGTGCCACCGACGCACGGCGTCCCGCGGCGTCGCGCGCGAGGGCATCGTCCCATTGCCGGAAGCGGAAGCGGATGTCGTGGAAGCCGGGCAGAATGTCGGCCAGCGGTTCGCCGTAGTCGGCCAGCATCCGCTGGAAGCGGCCGATGCCTTCGCCGCCGCAGCGGGCCAGTTCGGGGGTCGAGGCGGACTGGCAGGTCACCGAATCCTCGATGAAGAGCGTCGCGGCCCAATAGTCGCCCGCCGCATCCTCGTAATAGAGCGCTCCGTCGTGCGTGGGGATGACGGTCATCACTTCGCGCCGCGGATCGCCGCCGGCGCGGCGTACCTTCTCCCTGAGAAAGGAGGTTACGCCCTCGATGTTGCGCATCATGGCGGGGATGTCGGTGAAGACGTTGCGGTTTTTGCGTTGGAGGACGTACCGCGCACGTTCGGTCGTGACGATGTAGGTGTCGTTGATGAATCCTTCGCCCAGCGTGGCGACCGACTGCACGGCGCCGTCGAGACGGAATTGTTCGGCTATTCGTTTCATGCGGTAGAGGGTTTGGGCAACCGTATCCGGGAATTGCGGAGAAGTCGCGGACTCCGCCTTCGGTTTTCCCGTCCGGTAGGATAAAGGTAATGAATTTTTTCTAACTTTGTGAACAGAACCCTGAAAAACCTCTTTCCCATGAAAACGCTCTTTCGTACAGCACTTCTTCTCGTCTGCGGTTTTCCGCTCTTCGCCTGCACGCCGCACCCCGCCTCGGACGCGCCTTACCGGATCGAGGAGGGGACGATCGTCTTCGCGGAACCCGCACGTGCCGAGGGGCAGTGCGACGTGCTGCAACTGCGCTGCGATCCGATTCCCGTCGTGCGCGTGGCCTTCATCGGCCTGGGTATGCGCGGCAGCACGGCCGTCGAGCGTTTCACGCAGCTCGACGGCGTGGAGATCGTCGCCCTCTGCGACAAGGTGCCCGCCCACGTCGAGCGGGCGCAGCGGACGCTTTCGGTACACGGCCTGCCGGCGGCGCAGGAGTTCACGGGCGCCGACGACTGGCGCCGCGTCTGCGAGTTGGAGGGTGTCGATCTGATCTACAACTGCACCGACTGGCAGATGCACGTCCCCATTGCGCTCTACGCCATGGAGCGGGGCAAGCACGTGGCCGTCGAGGTGCCTGCGGCGCTGACCGTCGCCGACTGCTGGGCGCTGGTCGACGCGGCCGAACGGACGCGCCGCCACTGCATGATGCTCGAGAACTGCTGTTACGACTTCTTCGAGATGACTACGCTCAACATGGCGCGCGAGGGGCTGTTCGGCGAGATCGTCCATGTCGAGGGGGCCTATATCCACGACCTGCGCGAATTGCAGTTCGACCGCCGGCACGGCTACGTCGACATGTGGCGGCTCGAACATAATGCGCTGCATACGGGCAATCCCTATCCTACGCACGGCCTAGGTCCGTTGTGCCAGCTGCTCGACATCCACCGCGGCGACCGCATGGAGCGGCTCGTCTCGCTCTCGTCCGACCAGTTCGGCATGAGCGCCTACGCCACGGCGAAGTACGGCGCGGAGTCGGCGGAGGCCGAGAGGCCCTATGCGTTGGGCGACATGAATACGACGCTGATCCGCACGGCCAGGGGCAAGAGCATCCTCATCCAGCACGACATCACCTCTCCGCGGCCCTACAACCGGCTCCATACGATCTCGGGAACGAAGGGCTTCGCACAGAAATACCCGATCCGCAGTCTGGCGTTCGATCCCGACGCCCACCACCGGCTCTCGGACGAGCAGCTCGACCAGATGCTGCGCCGCTACGAGCATCCCATTACGCGCGAAATCGGCGAGAAGGCGCGCGAGGTGGGCGGCCACGGCGGCATGGATTTCATCATGGACTACCGGCTGGTCTACTGCCTGCGCCACGGCCTGCCGCTCGATCAGGACGTCTACGACGCGGCCGAGTGGTCGTCGCTGGCGGAGCTGACCGAAGCGTCGGTGCGCAACGGCTCGATGCCTGTCGCGATGCCCGACTTCACGCGCGGCGCATGGCGCAAGGTCGAGGGCTTCTCGCACGCGATGGCCGAGTGACGCCGGCCGCCCCGAACAGGTTCCGCCCCTGCCGCAGATCGTTGCGACAGGGGCGGAACGGTTTGAGGGGCAGGACTATTTGAGCGCCTGCAACACCTGGGGCATCAGCTCGGAGAGGGCGTTCTCGGTCTGAGCGGTGTAGAAATTCCCGTCGACGACCGCCTTGTCGTCGGTGGGGATGCACTCCCGCACCACCGTTTTGAGGAAGGGATGCAGTGCTACGCGTCGTCCCCGGGCGATGCCCAGGTTGTCGTAGAGAAGCGCTGCGGCGCAGTGGCCGATCATCGGTTTACCCTGCTCGGCGAAGCGTTTCATGATGCGGAGCATCTCCCGGTTGAAGGGCTTGTCGGCGTTCTCGGCGAATTTGGGCATGGCGTCGCCGCAGGCGAAGACCAGCGCATCGTACTCCTCCTCGCGGCCCGCGAGACGGGACACCGTGTCGTCGAGGCGGAGGGCGACGACCGAGTTGGTCGTCACCTGCGGCGTCTCGGCCACCGCGAACGTGCGGAATGGAATCCCGTTCTCGAAAAATGCTTCCAGATAGTGGAACAGTCCCGCTCCGTTGACCGGATCGACGACCAGAACAGCTGCTTTCTTTGCCATGATTGTGCGATTTTAAAGGTTCGTTTGTTTTCAACAGTCGTTTTCCCGCCTCGGCATAGCCTGAATAAGTTCGGCTCTGCCCTCGGCTTGGCGAAAACGTTCATTTTCATGCTCCATTTCTCGCCTCGGCATAGCCCGAACTGCGTTCGGCTCTGCGCTCGGCTTAACGAAAACGTTGACTGCACGGGCCCCGACGGGCCCGCATGATGTAAAGATAGGGCGGGGAATCGTAAAAAACAAGTACTTACCTTTGGGTAAGCAACTTACCTGCGGGTAACGAATCCTGATCCGCAGCCGGTTGCGCGACGATTTTTCGTCGCGCGATTTTCCGCCGCGTGCCGCGCAGGGAGCCGAACGGGGGGGGAGGGGCGTGCCGTACGAGTGTGCCGAGCAGAGGGGGGCATCGTGCCGCCGTCAGGCCGTCTGCGACGGTTCCGCACCGGCGATGTCGATGCGGCGGATCGCGTCGTCGAAGGCGTTGCGGTCGCCGATCGCGGCGTTGCGCAGCTGCGCGCGGTAGGTGTGGATCGTGGCGACCGAACAGTTGAGGATCGCGGCGATCTTGGCGCTGTGGGTCACTCCCAGCCGGATCAGCGCCAGGATGCGCAGCTCGGTATTCAGCGTCCGGGGCTGACGCGGCGAGAAGCGCTCCGCGTCGGTCATCAGCCGGTTGACGTGCGCCACGAAATCGGGGAAGAGGTGCAGGAAGGTCTCGTCGAAGATCGCCAGAAACTCCTTGTACTCGGCGTCGGCGGGGTTCTTGGTGCGCAACTCCCGTATCAGGGCGTCGCAGTCGCCGTCCTTGTAGACCTTCAACAACAGTTTGCGGTAGTCGTTGATGCGGACGATGTAGCGGGAGCAGAGGGAGAGGTAGTGGCCGACGTATTCGTCCTTGATGTTGTTGGCGTCGCGCAGTTCGCCGTTGATGCTGCGGATATGTTCGTTCAGCTCCCGGAGCTGGCGGTTCATTTCGAGCCGTGCGGCGCTGATCTGCCGGATTTTGCGATAGTAGACCAGGATCGTGAAGAAACTTCCCAGCAGCACGACGACCAGCAGGCTGACGACGATCGTGACATAGCCCATCGCGCGGCGTTTGGCGTCGAGCGAGTCGATGTAGGCGCCTGCGATCTGCTGCACCATCTCGGACGACTGCTGCATCCGCGAACGGTAGTTGCAGTAGAGGGCATCCTCCATCGAGCAGTTGATATAGCGGTTGGCGCGCTCCACGTCGCCCTCTTCGAGCAGCAGCCCTGCCAGCGTGTAGAGTGCCATGCCCTCGCGCACGGGGGTGCGCAGGTCGTCGGCCGTCGCACGGATCAGGTACTCCTTGCGGCGGTCGGCGTCGCCCAGCTGTTCGTAGATGAGCGCCAGCCGGTAGGCGACCATCGCCCGCAGGTGCGTGTCTTCGATGCCGGCTTCGTATTCGGGCAGGAGCAGATCCAGCGCCTTGCGGGCTTCCCCCGCCTTGCAGTACATCATGGCTTCGAGCTCCTTGCGCGGGACGGAGCCTTCCGGCAAATTGCTGATGCGCAGCACGTTGTAGAATTGCAGCGAATCGCGGTAACGGGCTTTGAGCGCGGGATCGGCGCCGGAGAGCTGTTTGGAGAGGTAGGAGCGGTAGACGTTGTAGTATTCGCTCTTGTTTGCCGGTGCCAGACGGGTCGTGTCGACCTGATGCAGGATGCGGAAGGCTTCGCCGTACATGCCGCCGTTGAGAACGGTTTTGGCCAGATAGACCCGTGCGCAGTTGATCCGCGTGCCGTCGCCGTAGCTTTGGGCCAGGGCGAGCATTCTGCGGGCGTAGTGGTAGGCCGAGTCGATGTCGTAGTTGTAGTACTCCTTGTAGATCTCCTCCGCCAGGGCGATCCGTTTGCGCGGGTCTTTCGCTGCGGCGAGTTCGTCGCGCCGCGCTGCGATGCGGAGATTCTTCGTGCGGCCGTATGCGTCGCGCCGTTCGATGATACGGTCGAGCTCTTCGAGCGCCTTCTGATGGCGATCGGTACGGTCGGTACAACTCGTACCGATGCCGAAGAGCAGGACGGCGAGAAGGAGAGGGAACGGTTTCATGCGTTTGTATTCGACAGTCGTTTTTCGCCCCGGCACCCCGCACGGGTCGGGAGGGCTATCGTGCGAAAATAGTAAAAAAAAAGCGAGTTGACGGCGGTTTCGACCGTTTTTGTTGCTCCGCCGCCGGTTCCCGGAGGGAGATCGCCGCGACGAAAAAGGAGGAAACCGTCGCGGTTTCCTCCTTCGGGTGAATCGTCTCCCGACGGTCGTTGCGTCAGAAGTTCAGGCCGTCGTCCCAGCCGGGGTTCTGCGTCAGCGCAGGGTTCAGCGTGCGCTGTGCGGCGGGAATGGGCCAGAGGTAGTCGCGCGCGTCGTCCCAGTTCCGGCCGTGGACGACGCCCGGGTAGCCGACGATGTAGCCTTTGGTCTCCTCGCTGAGAATCACCTCCTTGCCGATCTGCAATTTCGTCGGGCAGGAGGAGGTCGCCTCGTCGATGTAGAGTTCCAGATCGGGCGTGCCGTCGTTGTCCATGTCGTAGGTTCCCGCACCGGCGATGTAGCAGCCGTAGTAGGGCCGGTAGTGGTTGAGCGCCTGCTTGCACTCGTTCCAGCGGAAGAGATCCCACGAACGGTAGGGGGGCTCCATGACCAGTTCGACGGTGCGCTCGCGGCGGATTTCGAGGATGACGCCCGTGTGGGCGCTCTTCGTCACGTTGGGATAGCATTCGAGCAGGTAGGGATCGGGCGAAGCGTCGGCCTTCGTGAGATCGATGCCGGTCATCTTCGCGCGTTTGCGGATCAGGTTGACCGAGATTTCGAGGTCGTTCTGCGTGATCGTTCCCAATTCGGCCACCGCCTCGGCGTAGTTGAGGTAGACTTCGGCGGCACGCATCAGGATCCAGTCGCTGCTCGCGGCACCCGACGTGGTCGAGTTGGCGGCCGTGCCGACGAACTTGATCGGTTCGTAGCCGGTGTGCGACGAGAGGGTGTTGCGCGTGACGGTCGTGGCCTCCACCTGCTTGTAGCCCGGACAGAGGACGGTCTGCGCCATGCGCGGATCGCGGCCCTGCGTCTCCTCGCTGTACGGCATCGTCTCCCAGCCCTCCTTGTCGGTGAAGCGCGAGCCGTCGGCCATGAGGTAGTGGTTCATGAAGCGGCGCGTGAGGCTCGTGCGGCCGAACTTGATGTTGTAGGGCACCGAGTGCGAGATGCCGAAGGCTTTGTCGTAGCGGCGGCAGAGCACCACCTCGCAGGTCTTGGCGTTCTCCGAGTAGAAAAGTTCGCGGTAGGGTTCCGCTCCCTCCTCGTAGAGATAGAAGGGCGAGTCGGTGATGAACTCCTTGGCCGTGGCGGCCGCCTGCCGGAGGTATTTGTCGGCGTCGGCCATGCCGTGATATTTGCGGAACGTCCCCTCGTAGAGCGCTGCGCGGCTGGCGTAGGCCAGCGCGGCCCATTTCGTCACGCGGGTGTTGCCGCTCTCCCACGTGCCCGGAAGGTTTCGGGCCGCGAAGTCGAAATCTTCCAGCACGCGGTCCATCACGTAGCCGCGGTCGTCGCGCGCCTTGTAGACGTCGGCGTCGGTCGAGCCGAGCACGTGGTCGTAATAGGGCACGTCGCCGTAGGTGCGCACTTTGAGGAAGTAGAAGTAGGCGCGGAAGAACCGGGCCACGGCCTCGTATTTGGTGGCCAGCGCTCGGTCGGGACACTGGTCGAGGTGTTCGAGCAGGTAGTTGATCTTGCGCAGTGCGCTGAACGACCAGGTCTGCGAGGCGGCGTTGCGGCTGCCGGTGATGTAGTCGCTCAGTCCGTTGTCGATCTTGTCGTCGGCGTCGTTGATGCCGATGTCGGCCGATTCGAGGTTGTCGTTGTAGAACTGGTTGCTCCACAGGGTGAGATCGGACTCGTTCTGGAAATATTGTTCGGGCGAAAGCTCGTGTTCGGGGAGCATCGTCAGGTCGCAGCCGCCGACGCTCAGTGCGATGGTTCCGAAAGCTAAGATTTTACAGATGATTTTCATATTCTTTCCGGCTTGAAGTTGTTAGAAGGTGATGTCGACGCCGAACGAGAAGGTGCGGGGCATGGTGTAGCCCGTTCCCGTTCCGCCCTTGTAGGTGCCGCTGGAAATCGCCAGCTCGGGATCGATGAGCTTGCAGTGCTTTTTGAGCGGCGACCAGTAGCAGAGGTTCTCGCCCGAGACGTAGATGCGCAGCTTCGAGAGGTACTTTTTCAGCACCGGCAGCGTGTAGCCGATCGTAAGGTTCTTGAAGCGCAGGTAGGCCACGCTTTGTAGGTAGCGGTCGTTGTTCTGTCCCAGCGGGCCGCCGTTGTAGCTCTGGATCGGCCGCAGGCGGGGGAAGTAGCCGCCCAGATTCTGTTCGCTCCACACGTCGTCCATGAAGTCGTAGGTGATGAACGACGGAATGGTGTAGCCGTAGAGCTGCCAGAACTGGTTGGCGCCGTAGATATCGTCCTTGTTGGCCGTCGGATACCAGTCGCGCTTGCCGACGCCCTGGAAGAAGGCCGAGATGTCGAATCCGTTCCAGCTCGCTTCGATGCGGAACGAGTAGCTGTAACGCGGCGTGGTGTTGCCGATGATCATCATGTCGCCCGGATCGTCGACCGTCCCCGCGCCCGTGCCGATCGAGCCGCTGCCGTCGCGGTCCTCGAACATCACGTCGCCGGCCATCAGCCTGCCCAGGTTGTTCTGCATGTTGTAGACGCGCTGGTAGACGTTCGAACTGTTGTTGATCGCCACCTGGTAGGCGGCGGCCTCCTCGTCGGTGTCGAAGAGTTTCGGCACGTGGTAGCCCCAGATTTCGCCCAGCTTTTTGCCTTCGTAGTAGCTGTCGAAGAGCTTCGTGGGGTTGTTGTACTTCGTGATTTCGGTCTGGTAGTCGCCGATCTGACCCGTCAGGGCGTAGTGGAAGGGTTTGCCGCCCAGCTTGAACTGGTCGCGCCACGTGATCGAGAGCTCCCACCCTTTGGTGCGCAGGTCGGCGCAGTTCTCGGTCGGCGTCGCCGCGCCGTAGACCGAAGGCAGCGTCAGCGACTGCGTGAGCATGTCCTTCGTGTCGCGGATGAAGAAATCGCCCGTGAACGAAAGGCGGTTTTGCAGGAAGCTCAGGTCGAGGCCGAGGTTGTAGGTATAGACCGTCTCCCACGTGAGGTTCGACGACATGGGATCGGATACCGATGCATAGCTGGCTTTGCCGCTGTCGTCGAAGAGGTAGTTGAGCGTGCCGGTACCGATCGTTTGCAGGTAGAGGTAGTTGCTCACCTGCTGGTTGCCCAGCGCACCGTACGACAGGCGGATCTTACCGTTGTCCCACCAGTGGCGGACGCCCTCCATGAACCGCTCTTCGGTGAAACGCCAGCCGGCCGACACCGAGGGGAAGTAGCCCCAGCGATCCTTTTTGGCGAAGCGCGACGTGCCGTCGGCGCGCATCGAGGCTTCGAAGAGATACTTGCCCTTGTAGTCGTAGTTGATGCGGGCGAAGAAACCGAGCGTCTTGTAGGCCGAGATATCCTGCTGTACGAGCCAGTAGGTGTCGTCGTTGACCGAGTTGAACGAATCGATCTGGTCGCTGCCCAGTCCGAACTGCTCGACGATGTTGTCCACGAGTCGGTATTTTTCGTAGTTCATACCCGCGACCGCCTTGAAGTTGTGCTCCTTGTTCCAGCTGTGTTCGTAGGTGAAGTAGGCGTCGACGTTGTGGTAGGTGTACTCGTAGGGGCGTTCGCGGTAGGTGTCCTTCTGGTAGTGGGTCGTGGTCTTGGTCACGCCCACGGCGTCGGAGTAGATGTTCGCCGCCGTGCGATCCTTGTAGAGGCGGCGGTAGTTGTTGATGTTGTAGCTGGCATCGAAGGTCAGATCCTTGTGGAGTTTGAGTTGCAGGCTGTTCGAGAGCGTCAGCGAGAGGTTCTCGATCGTGTGCTTGTTCGTGGGGTCGGCCAGTGCCGCCGTGCGTCCCTTGCCCAGCGCCACGTTGCGCAGGTCGGCGGGATACATCACGATCGAACCGTCGGGGTTGTAGGGAACGAACATCGGCGCGACGTTCTCTTCGAGCGCGGCGATGGTCTGCGCCTCGTTGAGCGGCCCCGGATACTTCTGGTTCACGGCGTTGAGCGAGGCGTTGGTCGACCACTTGGCCCATTTGAAGAGCTGTGCGTCGAACTTGGCGCGGAACGAGTAGTTCTTGTAGTTCTCCTTGTTCCGGATCATGTTGCCGCCCAGCACACCGTCCTGCTGGTAGTAGCGGCCGCTGACGTAGTAGTTGACGTCCTTGCCGCCGCCCGAGAGCGAGAGGTTGTGCTCCTGATGGAAGCGGTTGGTGTTGTAGATGCTGTGGTACCAGTCGAAGTTGCCGTAGTAGTGGTACTTGCCGTCGTCGCCGATCACGACCCACGGCCGGTCGGGGTGTTCGGTGGTGTCGTAACGACGCGCTTCGAGCGCCGCCCAGTCGGCGTCGGTGTAGTTGAAGGCGTTGTAGGCGTAACGCGAGAAGTAGAGGTCGTTGACGATCGTGGCGTAGTCGTAGCCGTTGGTGATGAAGTCGGTGGGCGTCGTGGGCTGCGTCCAGCCGATGTTGTTGGAGTAGCTCACCGTGGCTTTGCCCGCCGCACCCTTCTTGGTGGTGACGAGGATCACGCCGGCCGAAGCCTTGGCGCCGTAGATGGCGCTGGCCGAAGCGTCTTTGAGCACCGAGATCGACTCGATGTCGGCGGCGTTGACCAGCCGCAGCGAGACGCCCGGCACGCCGTCGACCAGTATCAGCGGCGAACCGCCGTTGATGGAGGGCACGCCGCGGATGTTGAGGCTGTTGCCTGCCGTGGGGTTGCCCGAGTCGATGCTGATGTTGAGCGAGGGGTCGATGCCCTGCAACGCCTGCATGGTCGAGACCACGGGCCGCTGGGCCAGCTCCTCGCCCGAGATCGACGAGACGGCGCCCGTGACGTTGATCTTCTTCTGCGTGGCGTAGCCCACGACCACTACGTCGTCGAGCTGCTGCGCGTCTTCGCTCAGCTCCACGTCGATCGCGCCGGAGGCGGGCACCTTGACCGTCCACGAGGTATAGCCCACGCAGGAGATCGTCAGCAGCTGTCCCGTGGCTGCCTGTACGGTGAAGGCTCCGGCGGCATCGGTCACCGTTCCGGAACCGGTCGAGTTGTTGGCCACCGTGACGCCGACGATCGGATCGCCGGTCGCACGGTCGGTGACGCGCCCCGTGACGTCGCGCAGCTGCGATTGGGCGAGTGCGGCCTGCGAGGTGTCGTACACCGGCGTTTCTGCGGCGTGAGCCGTGCCGAAGGGAAGCGCGAGCAGTCCTGCGGCCATGATTGCGAATATCTGTTTTCGATTTTTCATATCGCGTTCGTATTTGGGTTAGTTACTTCACGAGTTTCCAGAGGGCGTGAACCTGATCGGCGTTGATCGGATCGTCGTAGATGCGTGCGATGACCACCTCTCCGTTGAATGATATCTGCCCCTTGTCGTTGGGATTGGGGTCGGCGCCGATTCCGAACCAGCGTTTGTCGACGTTGGTGTTCATGTGGCGGAATTCGCCGCCGGCTGAATTGTTGGTGGCCTTCAACTCGCCGTCGACATAGATTTTCTGCGTGCCGGCGGCCTTGTCCCATACGGCGACGATGTGGTAATAGACATCCTTCAATGGGGTGACGCCGCTCTTGGCGGTTTTCCACACGTTGCCGCCCGTGGCATTCTTCGTGCCCGTCTCCATGACGATCTGGTTCGAGTCGTCGGCCCAGAAACAGATGCTGACGCCGCCGCCTTCGCTCGAAGCGAAAGGTTTGATCTGCAATTTTTTGGGATCGTCGTAACGGCGCAGGAGCACCTCCATCGCGTAGCCGTCTTCGAGTTTGCTCTTGAAGGCGGCGTTGTCGTTGTACTCCACCTTGTAGAATCCGCTTTCCAGCACGGCCGAAGGACCGCTCGGTTCGCGCGTGAAGCGTGCGGCGTACCGGTCGTATTTTTCGAGGAAGACGGTCGACAGGGTCGGGTCGGGAAGCAGTTCGACGGTCATGCCCATGGCCGAGACATCCTTCGCGGTGCCGTCTTCGGCGAAGACCACGTCGAGCAGGTCGGCTGTCGGGGCCGGAACCACGTACCCCTGCGTGACGGTGACGTAGTTGAAGACTTCGGGGTGAAGCTCCGAGACGAATTTGAGCGTCGCCGTGCGGTTCCTGCCCGTCGTGTTCTCTTCGGCCAGGAAGGTGATCGAGGCGCTCTCTTTGGACTGCTGGGTGAGCCAGCCGTCGCCGTCGGGGCTGTCGATCTCGACCTTCCACGGGCTCTGGTTGGTCGAGACGGCGACGGTGAACTCCGTACGGTCGCCGACGATCGAGATCGTCGCGGGATCGACGTCGAGATAGGGCTGCTCCTCGGTCTGCGAGATCGTGTAGGCGTAACGCTCCTCGCCGCCGAGACGGAACGACACGGTAGCCGAGCGGGTCGCGCCGCTGAGGTTGCGGGCCGCTACGACGGTCACCTTGGTGTTGCCCGTCGCGCCGCTGCGGTCGGAGAGGGCGAAGCCCTCGTCGCCCGCGATGTCGGCCGTCCAGTCGGCCGTGGCCAGGACGGTGAAGGCCACCTCCTGGCTCTTGCCGTCGATCGAGATCGGCTGCGACGGATCGGAGCCGTCGGGACCGACGACTTTGAGCAGGGGCGTGCGGTTCAGGTCGCCCCCTTCCGAATCGCACGACGCGAGGAACGCGCATACGATTGCGAACATGGTCAGTAGTTTTTTCATAGTGAGATAAATTATTAGGTTAGATGAAGAGATGAATCGGGATGCGGACGCCCTCTGCCGCCGCGCAGGGCCGCCGGTCGGAGCGGAGCCTTCCCCCTCGCTCCGCTTCCGTCCGGACGGCGGCCGTTACCCCTGCGGGGAGACGGACATATCGTAGAGTTCGCGCGGGCGCGACATCGTTTCGGTATAGCTGCGGCCGAATTCGTCGGTCACGGTGATTTCGAGCGTGGTCGTGGGCGAGGAGCAGACCGCCTCGAACATGTGCGACGTGAGCAGCGTCGGGAAGGTCATGGCCGTCGAATTGGTGTTCATGCGGTTCATGTTGAAATGGATCGTATGCAGCGGGTCGTAGGTGTCGACCTGTTCGACGGGGAGTTGTTTGCCGGTCTCGACTTCGCGCACCTCCACCTTCCATTTCTCGTTCCAGTTGAAGACGTTGATCAGCACGGCGTTGTCCGAGCGCGGACGGTCGTAGCCGTTGGCGTACTGTGAGAAGAATTCGGCGCTGACCGTCCCGAAATCGTTCTTGATGTTGGGGCAATATTTGTCGCGCGTGATGAGGCAGCGGTTGAGGTCGTAGGCGCGGAACTGATAGTCGGCCGCCTTGCCGATACCCTGATAATGCCATTGCACGTCGTCCGCTCCGGCGGTTCCGATCTCGAAGAGTCCGTAGCCGGCCGGTGCGCCGTCGCGGCACATCTGGGTGCGGCCGTTGGTGTAGTTGCCCGTCCACCACCATGTGGCGCATACGGCGGCGATATTGTGTTCGGTCATGCGCTCGGTGATGCGGTTGGCGTAGTTGATATGGGTATGGCCCGTCACGAAATGGACGGTGTAGGGAGCGAGCAGGTCGAGCATCTTCGCGCGGCAGTCGGCCGGCATGGCATAGCTCCACGAGAGTTTGCCGTCGGCGATGCGGTAGCGGTTCGTGAACTGGATGTGCATCCCCACGAAGACCGTTTTCCCTGCCGGAACCCGTTGCAGGTCGGCTTCGAGCCACCGGAGCTGGTCGGCCGTCAGTCCCTCCGTATAGTCGAGTTTCCCGACGGTTCCCTGTGCACCGCCCGTGTTGGTGAAGAGGGTGTTGTCGAGCTGGATGTAGTGGATGTCGCCGATGTCGAAGGAGTAGTAGGTAGGGCCCAGATTTTCGCGCCACGGATTTTCGGATTCGAAATCGTCGGCCACGTAGGGATCGTTGTCGTGGTTGCCCGGAATGTTGTAGATCGGAATGTCGAGATCGGCCATTTGGCGCACGTAGTGCGACGGCTGGTAGCTGTTCTTGTACCAGTATTCGTCCCACGTCAGATCGCCGAGCGCCATGGCGTAGAGGCTCACGCCCTCGGCTTTCGCCTGTGCGATCTGTTTGCGGAGGTCGGCTTTGAAGCCGTTTTCGAACTGGTGGATGTCGTTGGTGCGGTTGGCCAGATGCGTGTCCGTGAAGACGATCATGCGGTGCCGTTCGTTGGTTTCGGGCGCCAGTACGAAACTGCGCTGTTCGTAGGTCTGGGGCGAACCGCTCAGCCGCCGGAAGAACTGGGGAATGGTGCGGTTGACCGCTGCGCGGTATCCGGCGGGGACGGTGATGAAGACGTAGCCTCGCTGTTTGAGCGAAGAGAGGTAGTAACGCCCCTCGTCGTCGGTGGCGGTCACGAAGACGCCGTCCGAAACCGAAACGCCCGCGATCGGTTTACCCGTATGGTCGATCACGCGGCCGTAGACGGTGCTGCCGGGTACCTGCGGCACCTCGGTGCGGTCGACCACGTCGACGAAGGCCGTGCCCAGGTCGAGGGCTTTCCCGTTTTTATAGAAGGTGAAGTCGTACATGCCCCCGATGAAACCGGCGGGCGTTTGCAGGGAGGCCCCCTGCGTTTGGTCGACCTCCGTCACCGGCATCCGGTGGATTTCGGAGGCATCGTTGCGTGCGGTCAGCAGCAGGTAATCGTCGGTGCCGGCGCCGCTGCACGGAAGCAGGAAAGTGTCGGCGAAGCCCATCTCCACGACATCCGGAACCTTGTAGGCGGCGACATCGGGGAGCTTGTCAGGTTCGTCGGGATCTAAATTCCCCCCCCCTCCTCGGCAGGAGCGTCGGGCGTAGCGGGATCGGAGCTGCAACAGAGGCAGATCGTGCTGGTCGACAGGAGCAATGCGAAGACTCCCAGGAGGCGGCCGAGCGGTTTCATAGCGTCGTAAGGTCTTTTCATAACGGTCGAGTTTTTTCGTTTGTTTTCATGCTCCATTTCTCGCCTCGGCAATTCGAGTAAACTCGATTGCACTCGGCTTAACGAAAACGTTCATTTCATGCGGTTTTTATTCCATCGGATTTTGATAGCGATCTTTCTGTCGCGTATCCAGTTGGTGTATTCCGTATTGCGCAAACGTTTGTGCAAATATAAAAATTCACTGTAAATTTCACAATCAAATAAAATATATTTTTCGCTTTCGAATGAAATTAAATTTTTTGAAAAATCGTTTCCTTGAATTATTCCGTTATAAATCATGAAATTATGAGAAACGATCGATTTATATTAATAATAAAATTTAAAAAAACGGATCTGTGCGGAAGTCCCCGTTTCTCCTGTTTCCGGAGGATTTTCCCGCACTCGATTTTCGTTGCACAACGGTTTGGCGCAATCTTTTGCGAAGACTGCTCCGCTTGCTGCCGTTTTGCGGGACGATCGTTTTCGATAACGCTTATCCATACCTATGGTTCGTTTGTCGGGCGTTCGGATCGCCCGACATCATGCAGCGTGCAGGACTGTCGATACGAAACCTCGTCGGGGTATTTTGGCGGATGATCCTGTTTCCGACCGATTCGGACGGAGAAGATGTTTACGACCGTTGCGGGGATGCGGAAAAGGCGGTGCGGTGGAATTTTTAGGAGAGGTGCCGTTCGTCCGGACGGAGCGGTGGGGTATCGGCGGGTTCCGGTATCATTGGCTTTGTTCCTTGTTCCGTACCCTGAGCCAGCCCTTGCCTGTTCCGGAAAACGGAACCATTTCGTTAAGCCGAGCGCAATCGAGTTTACTCGAATTGTCGAGGCGAGAAATGGAGCATGAAAATGAAGGAATCATCGAGGCTTTCCGTGGGGGGGCCGCCGCCCACGACTGTTTGTCGGAGCAGGACCGTTCACCTCTCCGGAATGCCGGCCGGATCGGGACAGCGACTTCGGAAACGATGGATTATCCTCTCTGAAAGGACTATATTTTTTTAGCGTTCGATCTGGTTCAATCTATTGTATATCTTGTGATTGAAGGTTTATATCCGCTATATTTAAAAGCGATATTTTCAAACGTTTGTTTATCTTGTAAAATTAACTTAATTTTGTACAACGGGCGGAGGGCTCCGGTCTGGACAGGCTCCGGAAGCGGGCCGTCCGACGGGCATGTTTTCTACAACCTAAAATAAATAGTTACTGCAAAACGAAATGAATCCTATTAAAATCGGTATGATCGGCTTCGGCAGAATGGGCGGGTTTTATCTCGAACAGATGCAGAAGAGCGGACGGTGGGAGGTGGCCTACATCTGCGACGTCTCTGCCGAATCGCGGGAGGAGGCCCGCCGGCTGGCTCCGCAGGCGCAGGTAATCGCCGATGAACAGATCATCTTCGACGATCCCGAGGTGGCGGTCGTCGGTCTCTTCGCGTTGGCCGACTCCCGTCTGTCGCAGATCGGCAAGGCCGTCGCGGCAGGCAAGCATATCATCGCGGAGAAACCGATCGCCGACAGCGTGGAACGCGAATGGCAGGCGGTGTCGCTCGTCGAAAAGGCGCCGCTGTTCTCCACGGTCAACCTCTATCTGCGCAATTCGTGGTATCACAATACGATCAAGGAGTTCATCTCCTCGGGCGAGATCGGCGAACTGGCGATCATCCGCGTATGCCACATGACGCCGGGGCTGGCGCCGGGCGAGGGGCACGAATACGAAGGCCCCGCGTTCCACGACTGCGGGATGCACTACGTCGATATCGCGCGCTGGTACGCCGAATCGGAGTTCAAGACATGGAACGCGCAGGCCGTGCGCATGTGGAACTACAAGGACCCGTGGTGGTTGCAGTGTCACGGAACGTTCGAGAACGGCGTGGTGTTCGACATCACGCAGGGGCATGTTTACGGGCAGTTGTCCGCGAAGCAGACGCATAACTCCTACGTGGACATCGTCGGGACGAAGGGGATCGCGCGCATGACGCACGATTTCAAGACGGCGGTGGTCGAACTTCACGGCGTGACGCAGACGCACCGGATCGAGCGCCCCTACGGCGGCAAGAACATCGACGTGCTCTGCGAACGGTTCGCGCAGTCGATCGAGTCGGGGCGGCGGTGCGAGGAGCTTCCCCGTTTCCGCGATGCGGCGGTCGCTTCGGAGTATGCATGGAAGTTCATCCATGATGCCCGGACGCACGACTTGCCGGCCATCGGCGACCTGCGGACGTTGCAGCAGATCCGCGAACGGCGGCGGACGATGAAGAACGGTTACGGCCTGTTGCGCAAGCGCGCGTGACCGCATTTCGGACGAGACCTGAATTTAACCTTATAAAACTTGGATCATGAACAAATTACTGTTTCTCGGTAACCTGGGCGCCGGCGAAATCTTCGTCATCGCGCTCGTAGTCCTGCTGCTTTTCGGCGGCAAGAAGATCCCTGAGCTGATGAAAGGGCTAGGCAAGGGCATCCGCAGCTTCAAGGAGGGGATGAACAACATCGAGAAAGAGATCGAGAACCCCGATCAGGAGAAGAAATAGACGGTTCCGGCCGCTGGGGCGGAGGAGCCTGCCGATCGGCCGGACGCGGACGGGGCCGTTGCCCTGCTTCGAAACGGGCGGGGCGTTTCGGCGGACCCGCCCGGAGACGGAGGGCGGACGGTTTTTCGCAGGCGGCGGACGCCGTGCACGGAGTGCGGCCGACGGGATGCGCCGTTTCTCCGGCGGGAGCGGGAACTCGTTGTCGAATGCAATCAATTGTTAACCTAACCCAATAAATCTTAGAACGATGGCAAAAGAAATGTCGAGAAGAAGCTTCCTGAAAAAGGGGGCTGCCGCCGCAATCGGGCTGGCGGTCGTACCCAGCACGGTTCTGGGTAAGAAATTCGGGCATACCGCGCCCAGCGACAAACTCAATATCCTGGGTGTCGGCATCGGCGGTCGCGGCGCTTCGGTATTGAAGGGCCTTGAAAGCCAGAACATCATCGGCCTGTGCGACGTCGACTGGAAATACGCGGAGCATGTCTTCCAGCGTTACCCCGCGGCCAAACGCTACAACGATTACCGCCGCATGTACGACGAGATGCTCAAATCGGCCGATGCGGTCATGGTGGCTACGGCCGACCACACCCACGCGATCATCGCGGCCGACGCCATTACGGCCGGCAAGCACGTCTATTGCGAGAAACCGCTGACGCACACGGTCTACGAATCGCGTCTGCTGACCAAACTGGCCGCCAAGCACAAGGTAGCCACGCAGATGGGCAACCAGGGCGCTTCGGCCGAAGGCGTGCGCAAGGTCTGCGAATGGATATGGAACGGCGAAATCGGCGAGGTGCGCAAGGTCGAGGCCTTCACCGACCGCCCGATCTGGCCGCAGGGGCTGATGCGTCCCGAAAACGACGAGCGCGTGCCCAAGACGCTCAACTGGGACGCCTTCATCGGGCCGGCGCCGATGCGTCCCTACAACTCGATCTATACCCCGTGGAATTTCCGCGGCTGGTGGGATTTCGGCACGGGTGCGCTGGGCGACATGGCCTGCCATATCCTGCATCCCGTTTTCAAGGGGTTGAAACTGGGCTATCCGACCAAGGTGCAGGGCAGTTCGACGCTGCTGCTTTCCGAGTCGTGCCCGACGGCGCAGACCGTGAAGTTCGTCTTCCCGGCACGCGACAACATGCCGAAGGTCGCCATGCCCGAAGTCGAGGTATACTGGTACGACGGCGGTCTGATGCCGACGCGTCCCGAAGGGCTGCCCGCAGGCAAGGATCTCAATGTCAAGGGCGGCGGTGCGATCTTCTACGGTACGAAAGATACGCTGATCTGCGGCTGCTACGGCGCCGATCCCTATCTGGTGTCGGGCCGCGAGCCCAAGTGCCCGCCGGTGATGCGCGAGGTGAAGGAGTCGCACCAGATGGACTGGGTGCGCGCCTGCAAGGAGGACGCCGACGACCGTACGCTGTCGGCATCGGATTTCAGCGAGGCGGGCCCGTTCAACGAGATGGTCGTCATGGGCGTGCTGGCCGTGCGTTTGCAGGGACTCAATCAGGAGCTGCACTGGGACGGCGAGAAGATGCGTTTCACGAACATCCCCGCCGACGCTACGATCAAGACGGTCATCAAGGACGGTTTCAGCATCAAGGACGGACACCCCACCTTCAAGAAGACGTGGACCGATCCGGTCAACGCCAACCAGTTCGCCGAGGAGCTTATCAAGCACAACTACCGCGAAGGCTGGAAGCTGCCCGACATGCCGATGTAATTTTTCAGAACCATTTCGTCAGGCCGAGCGCAATCGAGCTCGCTCGAATTGCCGAGGCGAGAAATGGACGAAAGAAATTCAGCCATTTCGTCAAGCCGGGTGCAGAGCCGAACTTGTTCGGGCTGTGCCGAGGCGAGAAATGGAGCATGAAAACAAACCCAATTTAAAACCATAAAACGAATATGAAAAAGACGATTTTATTCTCTGCATGTGCCGCGCTGAGCCTGTCGATGGTCGCTTGCGGCGGAAACCCCAATAAGGCGAAGAACGCCGAGGCGGCTGCCGAAACGAAGGCCGAAGCGAAAGCCGCTCCCGTCTACAACGTAATCGACAAGCCGCAGGTCGACCTGGCGACGCTTCCGGTCGACAAGGAGGGTTACTACGTGATCTTCGACGGCAAGACGTTCAACGGCTGGCGCGGTTACGGCAAGGACAACGTTCCGGCCAAGTGGACGATCGACGACGGTGCGATCAAATTCAACGGCACGGGCGGCGGCGAAGCGCAGAAGGCCGACGGCGGCGACCTGATCTTCGCGCACAAGTTCAAGAATTTCGAACTCGAATTGGAGTGGAAGATCTCCAAGGGCGGCAATTCGGGTATCCTCTACCTGGCCCAGGAGGTCGAGGCCGAGAAGAACGGCCAGATGAAATTGCAGCCGATCTATATTTCCAGCCCCGAATATCAGGTATTGGATAACGAGAATCACCCCGACGCCAAACTGGGCGTGGACGGCAACCGCAAGTCGGCGTCGCTCTACGACATGATCCCCGCCGTGCCGCAGAACGCCAAGCCCTTCGGCGAGTGGAACAAGGCGAAGATCATGGTTTACAAGGGTACGGTCGTTCACGGCCAGAACGGTCAGAACGTCGTGGAGTACCACCTCTGGACGCCCCAGTGGACGGAGATGCTCGAAAACAGCAAGTTCTCGTCGCAGAAGTGGCCGCTCGCATTCGAACTGCTCAACAATTGCGGCGGCGAGAACCACGAGGGGTACATCGGTTTGCAGGATCACGGCGACGACGTCTGGTTCCGCAACATCCGCGTCAAGGTGCTCGACTAAACGGCCGTTCGTGCGATGAAACGAAAACTGTTTACAGCGGTCTGCTTCCTGCTCGCTGCGGCGATGCTCCCTTCGGGGGCATCCGCCGCAGGCGCGGGGAAGGGGCCCAAGAAGGAGGTCGGCATCCAGCTCTATTCGGTACGCTCGCTCATCGGGGTGTTCGGCAAGAGCGAGGGAGACTATAAGCCCGTGTTGCAGGCGCTCGCCGATATGGGATATACCTTCGTGGAGGCCGCCAGCTACAAGGACGGACTGCTTTACGGAACCCCCCCCCAACAGTTCCGCCGCGACGTGGAGGCGACGGGCATGAAGGTGCTGTCGACCCATTGCACGCTCAACCTTTCGGACAAGCAGCTGGCCACGGGCGATTTCACCGAGGCGCTCAAATGGTGGGACGAATGCATCGCGGCGCATAAGGCAGCCGGCGTGGAGTATATCGTCGTGCCGTCAATGCGGCGTATCGAGACGCTCGACGGGCTGGCGACCTACTGCCGTTATTTCAACGAGGTCGGCGCCCGCTGCAAGGCCGCCGGCATCAAGTTCGGCTACCACAACCACTCGCGGGAGTTCGAGAAGGTCGAGGATCGCGTGATGCTGGACTACATGCTCGAAAATACCGATCCCGACAAGGTCTTCTTCCAGATGGACGTCTACTGGACGGTGATGGGGCAGGCCAGTCCGGTCGACTACTTCACGAAGTATCCGGGCCGTTTCCGGCTGCTTCATATCAAGGATCGCCGCGAGGTGGGACAGAGCGGAATGGTCGGTTACGACGCCATTTTCCGCAATGCCGCGACCGCCGGCGTGGAGAACATCATCGTCGAGATGGAGGGATCGAGCTACGGCGACGTGCTGCGCAGCGTGCGCGAGTGCGTCGACTACCTGAACGAAGCCCCCTTCGTCGAGGCTTCCTATGCGAAATAGTCCGGCCCTGCGGTCGGATCGGGACGATTCGGTTGTCGCAGGATAACCGGATCGTCCGTCGCATGGAGACCCGTTCCGCCGTGCGTGCGGCGGGGTTCCGCTGTTGGGAGAACGCCCGTAGACGTGTGTCTCCGACCGGCGGAGACGACGGCCGCCGGTCGGACGGAGTTGCGACTGTTAGGTAAATTGACAGAATCATTTCGTTAAGCCGAGCGCAGAGCCGAACTTGTTCGGACTATGCCGAGGCGGGAAAACGACAGTCGAAGACAAACGTTTCGATAAGGCGAGCGCAGATCTGAACTTGTTCGGACGATGCTGCGGCGGGAAGCGAACGTTGAAAACGACGAATGAAATTCAACCATTTCGCCAAGCCGAGGGCAGAGCCGAACTTGTTCGGGCTGTGCCGAGGTGAGAAATGGACTGATGAAAACGAACCTGAACGATGGAAGAGAAGGAAATGTCATTTTGGGGCCACTTGGAGGAGCTCCGCCGGACGTTGTTCCGCGTGGTGGCGGTGTTGCTCGTATTCATGATCGCGTGTTTCTGCGTCATGCCCGACCTGTTCGATTCGTTCGTGCTGGGGCCGACGACGTCGGATTTTTTCCTCTACCGGTGGCTGTCGAACCTGGGCGGTACGGGGATGTTCCTTCCCGATTTCAGCAACGACGATTTCGCGGTGGAGATCATCAACATCAACGTCGCTTCGCAGTTCCTGACCCACATCAGCACGTCGTTCTGGTTCGCGCTGGTGCTGATGTTCCCCTACCTGATCTTCGAGGTGTGGCGCTTCGTGCAGCCGGCGCTCTTCGAGAACGAGCGGCGCAGCGTGGGGCTGGCCTTTCTGGGCGGAACCGTCATGTTTTTTCTGGGCTGCGCCGTGGGGTACTGTTTGGTCTTCCCCTTTACGTTCCGTTTCCTGACCGAGTACCAGCTCAGCGCGTCGATCGTCAACCAGATCTCGCTGAACTCCTACATGGGCAATTTCCTGATGCTGGTTTTCGTCATGGGGATCGTCTTCGAACTGCCGCTGCTGGCATGGCTGCTCTCGAAGCTGGGGCTGGTGAACAAGACCTTTTTCCGCACCTACCGCCGCCATGCGGTGGTCATCCTGCTGGTGCTTTCGGCCGTCATTACCCCTTCGGGCGATCCGTTCACGCTGATGGTCGTCTTCCTGCCGCTCTACCTGCTCTACGAACTGGGTATCCTGATCGTCCGGGAGTAGCGGGCTGCGGTGCCGTCGAGAAAAGGGAGAGCATAGCTCTCCCTTTTCTCGTCTTTCGGGGAAGGTGCGGGCGCTCCCGAAAATAGGCGGTGAAGTTGTAAAAATAAGATATTATCCCTACTTTTACATTGAAATCCATGCCGCCGGCCTTGTTGCGGATGCAACGTCCGGCAACGGGGCGGCGTGAAACGGAGTGCGTGGAGAGAGCTGCCCCAATGGTATCGGAACAGGAACTGATAGAACGGATTCGCCGCGGCGACCTCGTATCGTTCAAAGCGGTGTTTGAACGGTATTACGGCGGTGTCCATGCCTTTACGCGCGGGGTCGTCGACAACGGGTTCCATGCCGAGGAGATCACGCAGAACGTCTTTATCCGCCTCTGGCTCAAACGGGAGGCGCTCGATCCCTCCCGCAATTTCAAAGCTTTCCTCTACACGCTCGCCAGACACGAAATCGCCGACTACTTCCGTTCGGATCGCTACGACCGGCGCAGGCTCCGGCTCGACCTGCTCCACGACGCGGAACATGTGCAGGAGCAGTTCGCCGCGGCCTACGATGCCGACCGGCTGCGGCAGCTGGTGCTGGACGAGATCGACCGGATGCCCGCCCAGCGGCGGGAGGTTTTCCGGCTGAGCCGCATCGAGGGGCTGACGAACGATGAGATCGCACGGCGGCTCCGCATCTCGAAACGCACTGTCGAAGGCCATCTGAACGCGGCGCTCAGAACGTTGCGCGTCAAAGTCGGGAAGTTCGTCTGTTGGCTCACCTTCTTTATCCTGTTGCAGTAGTTTCCGCCGGAAGGGGGCGTTCCCGCATCGTTCTTCCGCGGGCTGCCGCTCTTCGGGTTTTGGCCGAAGAGCGAATCTTTTTAGCAGAATTTGACTGTGGACATATCAGAAATATCCCGACTTTCGATTGGGCATTTCCTGCGAGTAGCAGTTTTTACCACCTTTTGTCACCGAAAGGTGGCGCCAAAAGTGTCCGCAGGGCGAAAAGCTGCGGGAAACTCACAGCGTCTCGCTAAAACGGGCGCCTGTCGCGGGTTACGACACGAAGTGTCGTTTCGACTGTGGCGGCTCGGCAAAGTAAACTTTGCGCTCACCTGCTGATCGTCGTTTGCAAGCAAACCGGCCCCGTTTTTTAACGCTTGTCGCTGCTCGTTTCTGTTTCCGCACTTTTCGCAATGCGGAGTCTGTTGTGCGCTTCGCGCAACGATGATTTATTACGATTTGACTTCCTCTATACTCAGTTTTAGCAGGTCTCGGCCTGCGGGATCGCACTGCGAAAATAGCGGATGAAGTGACGTCATCGGCGCGAGCGCCCGGAGCGGGTGTGCAAAACAGCGGAGTCTTTTGTGCCCGCTCAGCGAGC
>CDZB01073864.1_pt1 | contig 104832 bp, 80 predicted proteins | sample 554961 | NCBI WGS metagenome assembly CDZB01 (sample SAMEA3182106, study PRJEB8094) | gut metagenome | biome: human; feature: gut; material: Stool; isolation source: human stools | place: Canada | collected 2013-02-26 | reverse complement strand
GTGCTATACTTAAATACGGTGGTATGCTTACCAACATATGTATATGGTTCGGACAGGCTTCTGCTTCTATTATTTCTACTTTCTTTTCATTGCAGAGCTTGCGAATGATCTCTCCTATATCTTTCTTTATCTGTCCATATACTATTTGCCGTCTATACTTCGGTGCGAAAACAATATGATATTCACATCTGTATGTTGAGTGCGCCGTCTTATTTATTTCATTCTTCATTTCGTTAAAAACCTCCTGTTATTTTTAGTGATGCGGTTGCCAAACCATCTCTATTATAACTTGAGGTTTTTATTTATTGCTGCTTGTCATATCGTAATATTGTTCCGAATACTGTTCGCAAACCATCGAAACGGTATTATTCGTAAAATTCCCAAGTCGAAGAGCAAAATTTGAGGGCATGATTTGATAGCCTTCCGTACCGCTGCCGTCTACTGCATAATCCCGATTAAGACTATAACGTAAAAATTCAGTTACTGCCTCACGCTGAGAAGGAAGCTCGAAAAGTCCGTCAATCTCCGCAATCCCGTCGGCGTTTACCTTATCTTCATATGTAATCAAATCGCCTGCGCTATACGTTTTTCCGTTTACGGTAACTTCCTTTGTGGCTAAGTAATTGGGTGTTTCGTCCATAAGCGTGAAGTTATATTTTTCACCATCCCAACCGATACAATCTCCGCCTACTGACCACCCGAACGGAAACCACCATCCCGTTACAAAGCCGTTCGGCGTGGGCGAATCCGCCCTGTAACTTCTCGTGAAGCATTTTGCAAGATAACGAAATTCTTCCCAATTCGTAGAAATACGATTGTTGAATACTTTATAAACTTGCTCTCCTGCAAGATTTTCGGAAAGCGTCAATCCTGTCGCGGGCGCATTGCCTTCCGCATATTCCGCATAGCCGTGCGGCATATAATGCGTGCCGTGTTCTTCGTTGTATGCATCGAGTTCGTTCTCCGCAACAGAAATAAAATTTATTCCCCAGTTTTCGAAATTCTGCCTATTGATATAGAGCACAAACGGATCGATTCCGAAAGGCATCGCCTGCAAATTCTGCCCTTCGCCCGTATACGTCTTTTCTCCTTTCTTACCGATCGTCATGCGCGCGCTGTTCAAAAGCCCCGTCGGCATCCCGCTGAAATCGAATTGATCTCTTTCTGCATACTCCGTCAAATCAAGGAACAATCCGTCGATGGCAATATCCTTAAACACCTCATCGCTCAGCATAACCACCGAAGATTCGCACTGCCCCTCATAAGTAGCGCGCATATTTCCTGCGCCTTGCACCATGTCCGCGGACACATATACGTTATCGGTTTTTCCCTGCGTATCGTTATACCTTCGTATCATCTCGTAAAACGTAGGGTTGATATTCATATCCGCTTCATAGGTAAACCGCACCCGCGTTGTGCCCTCGGGAATTTTCTCGCCACAACCGGTCGCGAGCGTAACAGTTGCAAAGCACATCGCAACCCCCATTACCATAGAGAACACTTTTGTTAATTTGCTCATACTTTACTCCTTTATCTTGGTTTTATTTTTTAGGCTTACACCATTATTTTTTATCTGAAATCAATATTTTTTTCTTTCAGCCAGTCAAACGGATCGTCGTCTTTACAAACCTTTCTGTATTCCCGCGGACTTACCCCCTTCCATTTCGTAAACATCCGCGTAAAATACTTTTCGTCCTCGATTCCTACCATTTCCGCGATCTCCTCGACTTTCAGATCGTCTCGTTTTAACAATTCACAGGCGTTTGAGATGCGGAACTTATTAATATAATTGATTGGCGTCATCTCTATATTGCTGCGGAACATATAAATAAGCTGCCGTTCCGATACGCACATATCTTCCGCTATCTGTTCGAGCGTCAGATTCATGCGGTAATTGTTGTTTATATAATCGATGATATCCCTGAACTGTTTGAAAAACACCGACCCGCGTTCGCTGACTTTCAGATAGCGGTTTTTATACTCGATCAACCGCCCGAATACCAACAGCGTATAGGCGGAACATACCATAGACTGTACGTCGCTTCCGTTATATTTTTCCACCAACTGTTTGAGCAGGTCTATCAGCTCCGCCGAATCCGTCATTCGCGCATACGGCTTTTCCCTTGTAAAGCCGCAGGCTTCGAACAGCCCGTCCAACTCCTCCCCGTAAAAATCCACCCAAATATACGACCACGGATCTACGGCATTGGGATAATATGTATATTCCTCATTCGCATACAGTAAAAAAGCGTTTCCTCTTCCCAATGATATTTTGTTTTCACCGCTGTGCAATGTTCCGAAACCGTGTAAAACGAAATGCAGCGAATGATACCGTTTCCGACGCAGTTCGCTCTTTTTTCTCGGTAAGCAATGCTCCTGACCTACCTTTTTGATCTCGATTCCGTATGTTTTTCCGCCGTATTCAAATTCCAATTTTTTTTCTTCCTATTAAAGTTTTATATCTGTTACATCCGTAACAGATACGGGGCGCGCCCCGTCAAAATTTTCGCTAATCCTCTGCGAACTTTATTTTTTACTATCATAATTATATAATATATTTTTGTCGTCTGTCAATACGTTCTGAAAATATGTCGATATAATCCACCTTTTACCCCCCCCGACTCACCAGAAACCGCACTTTTTCAGCCGATTTTCGGTCATGATTTTATAGCAAAAAACGGAGCATCGCCCCGTTTTGAATATACAAATCTGATACATATCCAATCGACTACCAATGCCCTATTTCTCTTTGTTATTGATATATTCTGCTAAGACTGTATTAGGGGTATAAAGTTCGCCTTAAATCTTTTACACAAATAGTAAAAATTTTATTTGCAACGCTCTAAGTCTGTTTTAGTGGCACACACTATGGCACTCGTCACAAACAAAAACGCTATATACAGAACCATTATTCACAAAAACCGCAATATATTGTGTTTTGAAAATAAATGCCTTAAGCCTTGGTAAGGCAACGATACAATTTAAGTTATAAATTACAATAGCGACCAACCGCAAACGCAGTTGGTCGCTAAATTCAGTCTTTATCCGTTCGTGTGCCAATTAGAACTTCGTGTGCCACACGTGTGCCACGAGGGTACAAATAGAGCGTTTTAGAACGATTCGGAAAGTAATTTCAGAAGTTGAGTATTGATAGCCGATTTATATGCCCCAAAAAACCAATTGATGGCACACAATGGCACACGGTGGCACGCGCTCTATTTTTCCTAAAAATCAAAACCCTATATTTTGTATCTAAAACAAGAAAAAACCACCATATATGGTGGTTTTTATGGAGCTGTTAGCGGGATTTGAACCCGCGACCTCGTCCTTACCAAGGAAAAAGTCAACTCCACCCAACGGAATTACTCTACTTTGTTCGACGCTTAAAATTCCACTATATCTTGTGGTTTTTATATTATTATACCACTATTCTTAAACATTTGCAAACGAAACAAGAGGGCTTTTGTCTGCAAATGTCTGCAAATATCTCGTTTTAGACCGTTTTATAGCGGTTTAGAACGACAGGTAGAGTTATTCCTTATAATATATTCTGTACCCCACTGTCAAACGTTAAAACCATTGTTTTTACCTGTTGGTTTTACCATATCAAACTTCTCGGTGAAAATCAATATATTTTACAAGATTATAGACAAAGTAAAGGCGCAAGCAAAATGCATGCGCCTTTTGTTACATGGAATAACCTCCCTTTCCGTTTCCACCATTCTGATTATCTTTCCCAAGAGCCTCAAAAAGTTCCTCCGCCGTACTTATGTTGTGCTGTTCCATAAACTCTGCCATTTTACGCAAAAAAATGTCCTCCTCTTGCGGCACTTCGCACTTCTCCTCTTTTTCAGCCTGCTTAACGTCATCAATTGAGTGGACTTCTTCTGCGGGCTTCGCTTTCGGCGGTCTATAATATTTCAAGCGAGATTCGTTTTCTTCCACTCTTTCTGCGGCCGTACTGTATCGCTCGTCAAAAACACCTACCGCATTTTTTAGATAGCTGTTGTTACGCACAGTATTATAAATCATTGTCGTTTCAATCTTTCTGTGCCCCATAAGCATTTGAATCAAGCGGGGATTCGTGTTCTGCTCAAAGAGAGTATTTGAAAAAGTATGGCGCAATTCATAAAAATGGATTCCTTTTCCCGCCAACCCGTTTCGCTTTAAGAAACGCTCAAACATCTTCTTTGTTCCGCTGTATGTACGCAACGTCCCCTGATTTGTTCCAAATACAAGGTCATTAGGTTCGACGAGAGAGAATCCTGTTTCGGCTTGTTGTGCCGTTCTGTATTCGCGCCATTCAAGCAAAACTTCCTTCAATAATTCGGGCATAGGATTTATTCTCACACTGCCCGCCGTTTTGGTTTCACCTATCACGGTCTTTCTTGAAAGAACATTCCCCTCTTTATCGAATTCAACATCGACAGTCTGCGCACGAACAACCGATAAGGTATTGCTCTGGAAATCTATATCCTTCCACTTCAAAGCAAATACTTCACCGGGGCGCAAGCCGGCAAACATCGAAGTCAGGCAAAACGCTTTCATAAAACGGTCGGTATTCAGCGCACGTAAAAACGGTTCTCTCAATTCTTCGGGCAGCGCCTTTTCTTCCTGTTCCGCTTTCGCCTGCTGCGTTTTTCGTTCTCTCGTTTTGAATTTGATTTTATCCAACGGGTTACTGTCTATAATCCCGCGGTCAACGCAATAATCAAGGTATTGTGAAAAGACGTACTTAATCTTCTTGACCGTATCAAGTTCATAATTTTCTAAAAGCGTTCTAAAATGCGGCTGTAAATGGTCAATTGTCAAATCCTGCGGTTTCAGGTATCCGAAAACGGGAATGATATGGTTTTTCATATTTCGGACGCAGGATTCAAAGGTACGCGGCGATACAGTCGTAATCTTGTAATTCATCAGCCAAAACATCAGATGTTTGCCGATGGTTACGTCCTCTTTCGCTACAACGACCTGCCCCTTATTCTTATTAAGGTACGGGATTATCTTCTCCGCAACCTCTGCCCTGCTCTTTCCCGTAAAAGATTTGCGGGCGATTTTTCCGTCCTCTTTCACGCCAATCGTTACTTGCGCAATCCAAAGCCCATCTTTTCTTTGATAAATAGAGCCTTCGTTGTTTCCCCTCCTTGTAGCAGACTTCTTTTTACGCGGCATAGTGACCTCCTTGCTCAAACCCTCTCATCTGCCAAGTTACGAAAGCCAAAATACTGACAACCTTCCTGTTTCCCACTTTTGTTATGGGAAAATTTGCGCTACTCATAAGCGCACGAACATTATCACGCCCCAACCCTGTCAACTCAATCAATTCCTCACAGTCGAGATATGATTTTCCGTACTTTTCAGAAAGACGCTTCACTTCCGCGGATATAAGTTGTTCAATATTTAGATTTTGTTCGCTATTATAATATCTCATAGGCAGGCTTGCTCCTTATAAAATGGCGGTGTAATATCTTCTTCGAGCGATTGCACGATGTCGTTGATTAGATACTCAAAATCGGAATTATCGACATTTGCGAGATTGCCGTATCCGTCGAGCCTGTAAAGATTGGCGTCGTATGTATCCCCTATAAAGCAACGCAAACGCGATACGCCGCCGAGCGATTGTTCTTTCACGATATATTCCAAAATCTCGTCGTCCACAAAGTCATACGCTTGAATACGGTCTGTAAGATACAAGCCGCGGTGATTGTTGTCGTAATCGGCGCAGGCGTTCCAAAGATTAGCGTAGTTTTCTTCCATATCCCAGCCGAGCCCGTCTTTCAGGATACCGAGTTGTTCTATAAACTCCCGTTTTTCAAAATCTTCAGCATTGCTCGCGTAAAAACTGCCAAAATAAAAAGCCATTGCCGCGTCCGGTTCGAGTACTATTTTTTGTTTACCGGCGTCGATAAACACGATTTCTTTTTCCGAAAGGTTTTTAACATAGACGTAATCGGAAAACCATTTGCCGAAGTAATCCGTTGACATATCGAAAAAACTCTCGTCGCAGTCGTAAAACAGTTCACGATCTGTATATCGGAAGTTTCGGTCGTTGAAGTCTTTGACGAATTCTCGGTATTCTTTTTCGCTCTCAATACATTCAAGTTCGCTAAAAACTTCTTCGCCGTGTCCCCCGGAATAATACATATCGCCGTTGAATTCCACGCTTGTAATAAGTTTTCCGTCCGGCAGAATTGCCGCAATCTGTCCCCTCGTCATCGTTCACCTCCCGCCGAATGTTCCCGCATATAAGCGAACAGCGGCAATTCGTTTAATAACTCCCTTTCGGTTTTCTTGCGCTCCTTAAATACTTTGTCCTGCCACGGCACGCCGTAAATCTGCCCGAACAACGCCATAAGCGCGTTTACGGCTATACTGTTTCCCGCTTGCATATAAAGCTCCCCGTCGGGTACGTTATCGCGCCGTATTTTCTTTTTTTCTTTCTTCTCGTAACGATAGCGGCACTTGTAAAAGTCCTTGTCCTCAAAGCCCATAAACCGCAAAGATTCCTGCGGTATCAAATGCCGTATCGGTTTTTCTCTCGGAAGTCGGTCATCGACAATCCAATTCCCCTGTTTGGTCGTCAGGCAATCGAAGATGCCCTCTATCGACAGCACCTCGTTTGTCTGCTTGAATTTGGCATTCTTGATTCTCCCGACAGGCATAATGTTATGCGTCGAAAGGAATCGGCGATTATACAGAATCATGTCCTCGTAAGATTTGGCAAAATACTTTTCGGGAATCCTATCGGACAGTTCGTGCCGTATGCGCACGCCCGAATCGTATCCGCGCGGGTAGGAAAAGCGAATATCCGTATCTTTCCTGATTGCAACAACGAATACCCGAACACGGTTTTGCGGCAGATTACACGGTTGCCTTGTCGTAGGAAAGCGGCTGGCAGTATGCGCCGCGCCGAAAGTAAAGGCAGTATTCTTTATCCGAAAGATACTTGTTGCAAAACAGCGGTGTGGCGTTTGTCTTGCGCCAAATGATCATATCCATTTTACATTTGCGCTGTTTTACGAAGAAGTCTATGTATTGCGGAATCTGCGCGCCGTTGCACCAAATATATATATTCGGCACTTTCATAACGTCCCACATCGCTTTGAGATACACGTCGTCAATGCCTACGGTCAGTCTGTTTTGCGCAAGCTGGTCGTTCATAGGCTGGATGCTCCGCGCAAGTTCGCTCTTGCCGCCCGCTTTGGTAGATTTGATAAAGTACGGCGGATCGGTTACAATCAGGTCTGCCTGAATCCCCTGCTCGAGCATTTTTTGGATGCCGAGCAGACAGTCCATATTATAGATTTGGTTGATTTTCAAAGTTTCACCTCACATACAGTCCGGGACGGGATGCGCGGCATAATCGCGCATATAGGCGTCCACAAGCAACGACGCATCGATTAGATTTCCGACGTTAAAATCTTCCCAATCAAGCGATTGCCGCCATAGATTATCGATAAAAGTTTTATCCGCTTCGAGAAAGGCTTTGTATTCCGCCGTCGAAAACTTTTCCGAGCCGAGATAGTCGTACATAAACTCATAAAAATGAATCCTGTAAGCGTCGTCGTAAATTTCCTGTGCCGGTTGCGCCATAATCTTTTCCCGAAACCCGATTATTTCAGCATTGAGATTGTCTTGAAAATTCTGTTTGTACGACTTCATATCCCCTCACATAACCGCGTCGTTTTTACGCTTTTGCGCTTGTTCTTTTTTCAGTTGGTCAATACGCGATTGCGGGAAAAAGCCGTATTCATCGGCAGGTCGCTCAATACCCATTTTCTCAAATTCTTTGGCAAGGTCTGTTTCCACATCCCGCAGTTCGGGCGCATACTCACATAAGTTGTAATAACTCCATTTTCCGTCCTTACCGAAAACGTACATATATTCGCACCACGATTCCTTTGCGTCTTCGAGCGTAATTTCCCTCGCCTCTGTACCTTTTTCACCGCGGTCGCGACCGTAGGCAACGGTTACGTCTTCCTGACGACTATCGTAATCGAAAGAATGCGGTCTTTCGGGATCGGGATATAGCTTTTCGCACAAAAGCGATAAATCGCCGAGCGCAATAATCTCGCTTGCTTTCTCGCGGCTGTTATAATGATCCAAAAGCATAGCTCCGTTGTATGTAAGGTATCCGTCGCTGTGACAATAAACGCCCTTATAACTTCCGTCGTCTTGTTCCACACAGATAAAACTTCTCGTGCTCATTTACATTACCTCCTCGTCTATATATTCGTATGTGCCCGTATTTTCATTGAACCTATAATCGGTTTCTCCGCCCCAAAGCCGGAAGTAAGTCTCGCAGGCTTCTTTGCAGTCGTCCAAAAATCCGCCTTTTAGAATTTCGCCGTTTTGAATCAGCATATCACCCGCATTGCGACCGATGTCTTCGTCGGCAAATTCAAAATCGAATTTCAAATCGGGATACATTTGCGAGAGTTTATCCAATACGGGGAGCGGGGCGCTCCAAGCGGTATCAAAATATATTTCGGGTTTGTCCAAATCATTGATTTGAGTTCGACAGGCATTCCATTTCGTTCCCCAATGTTCTCTGCGCCAATCGTACCAATCTTTCGCACCGTACTTTGCGTAGTTGTCCAAAGCCTTTTTTCCGTACGCATAAACGTCGGCTTTGGTCTTGAACATAACTTTGCGTGTATTAAAGTCTTTGTGCAGCAAGGCATACTGCATTGTTTTTATTTGCTCGTCCTCGCTCATGGCTACGTCTTTCCCGAACGCCTGCACATAGAGCGCCGCATATTTTTTATAGGCGTCGCAGCCTTCAAGCATGGCGTTCACATACAGTTTCGCACAGTCGCGCGTAACGCTGCCGCTTTCTATATTCAGTTCTTCCGGCATAGGAATGATTTTATTAAAATCCAGCTCGTAGCCGCAATCATTGTCTTCGCTTTTCACGAGCAGAGAACGCAGAACTTCAACCGCGTTCTCGCCGTATATCGTTAAATGGTTCGATACCCAATTCGGCATTGATTCACCTCACATCTGATTTTGATTGCGCTGTTCGCGCGTAAATTGATACAGCACTTTCACAGCCGTATTTGCTCGCTGCAAGTAATCTTCGTTATTGTTCATAAAACAGAGATACAAGTCGTTAAGCGGCGTTTTCGTGCGGCAAAGGGCGGCTGTCTGCATAGGCGGCAAACCCCGCTCTTTGCTATACGCGAGCATATTTGCAAAAAACGTCGTCTTGTCGCTCATAGAGATAATCATGTGTTAATCTGCTTTGAGCAGTTCATCAACATAATCTGCGTATTCTTCCTCCATACGCTCGGTCAGATTGTATTGTTCTTCCGTCATAATTTCCCTCACATATAATTTCTGCTTTCGGCTTTCGCGGCGAGCTTATCAAACAGCGGGTGCATATCCGTATCAACGTATTCTTTCATAGAATTGATAAGATCGTTAAAATCGCCGTTCTGAAAGAACCCGCCGCAGGAATCTTTTATTTCGCCGTTTCGTCCTTCGATAAAGTATTCGTACCACGCGCCGTTGAGATAGTCGTTGTAACATTCCACCTCGCCGTTAAGCTGCGTTTTCAGCATTTCCTTATCGGGCAGATACCCGAACCATTTTTTCGCATCTTCTTCCGTGCAGTAGATAATACCGATCTGCCCCCAATCCCAACGGCCGGGATCGACGTCGGAAAAGCCTTCCGTAGAAAGAAACGTCCCCGAATGGTCGAGCATATATACGGGCAGAGAAACGTAAATGTTTTTTGCTTCCTCGCTGCGGTAAAAATCTTCGGGCGTATCGTATCGGTTCTGATCCCCGAACGTGTAGTTTCTGTGCCAGCAAAGCATTTTTCCAAAATGGTCGCACTCCGTGCGCGGATGGGGCGGGTTGTAATCTGGTTCGACGTGCAGCGTCAGACCGTCAAGTTTTACATTCATAGGCACCTCACATTTGCGCAGACTTTTTCTGCGCCGCAACGAAAAAATCAGTCAGTTCTACAAACCCGCAACTGTCCACATAATAGGCTTCCGTGGAACCGTCTTCGTTTTTATACGCTATGACGTCACTTACCGAAAGACTGTGACCGCAAAAATCAAGCGGATGACGCAGATTGAATATTTCATAAAGTTCGTCGGGAGAATAATTTGAATAGTTCTCGCCGATATAGACTAACTCATAGTTGCTCTTATCAATTTTCAAACCTTGCTTTTTTGCGGAATGATAGGAAAGGAAGAGTCCTTCGTCCACGCCTTCTTTCAGTTGGTAGATACTGTATGTGGGCGTATCGCCGTATTCAAGTTTAAGCTTTTTTTCGTCCCATACGTTGTATTCGCCCTCCGCCCGTTCCTTCCGCATAATTTCAAGCAGCGTATCGAGTTTGTTTTGACTCAAAGGAATGAATTCCCGCTTATCGTAGTCATATTCCCGTGCTTTCAGCCGCCAATCGTCCGAATACGCCATGATAACGTCCCCGTCGCCGCAATGCAGTTTGACCTGCGCAATCTTTACGGCGGAGTTCTCCGCCATAGCGCAGTGGCTCGCATAGTCGAGTTCGTATAAATCGCCTTTCAGCACGCCGTCCGTATAGCCGTTCAGTTGTACCGCATACGCAATAATTTTGTCCGCAGTGTCGGCATACGCCGTCCATGTGCTGTATTCGGGAGAATTATATAAAAACACGTCCTTCTCTTTCAAGCAATGCGTTCCGCACGGGCGGGACATCCAGAGATACCTTCTGTCCAAAGAGTTTGATTCTTCAGCGGCTTCCCTCAGGATTTCTTCATCTACGACAAAATCTTCCTGAAAATGCTTTGTATTGTGTAGCATAATTTCGTGCAAGACGGCGAGCACGTCGCAATTTTCAAATTTCCGCATACTCCCCCTCACATTTCAGATACGGATTTCGGCTTGTAATACGCAAAATCCGTTTGGACGTTCCTGTAAAATTCGCCGTAATCTTTTACGCTGTTTGCTGTCAAAAAGTCCGTAATCTTCTTGACTTGCTCGCGCGATAGGCTTTCGCTGCCGCCGTCGTCGCCGGAGCTGAAAAAGATTGCTGGGCCGACGATGGCGTCTTTCCATTCGGGACGGTAGAAGTTCGGCTCTAATCCTATAAGCAGACCTTCGTCGTTGCAAAAGCCGTGAACGTCTTCTATATTCGGCAGATATACCGAGTCTATATTCCCACCGACGATTTTCTGTATCGGACTTAAACCCTTGTCGATTGCGATCACTTCGGACTTTTGATACGGATACTTGACAACGGCGACGATTTTGTTTTCGTTTTCCGCTTGTTCAAAAATATCTTCCATTTACACAGTCTCCTTTTTCCGTTTTCCTTTCTTGTAGTCGGCGTAGCCTTTGTAGCGCAGCAGTTCGCGTTCGGACGTATAACACACTTCCTGAATTGCGATGCCGAGCATTTGCTTGACTACGCGGCGGTCGGCGGGAGCGAGCCGGACGGTCGCTTCCCGCATATCCCGCAGTTTGGTAAGAAGTTCGTCTTTGGACGAAAATTCGATTGCTTCTAAAATCGGTACGATTTCTCCGTTTATCATCCCATCACCGCCTCGCTTTTCGTTCTCTGCATTTGCTTCGGTTGCCTGACCGTCTTTTTCTCTTTCGGCTTCACGTCCGTGATTTCGGGCTCCGTCTTTTCCTTTTCGGCGGCCGCCTGCGCTTCTGCATAAAGTTCCTTTGCGACCGCGCCTTCGGCGGAATTGATCATACGCTGGGATACCGAACGAATCACGCCGACGTTCTCCGCAAAACGGGAGATATTGGAATCACTCATCCCCTCGAAGTCGGGCGCGACGAGTGCAGGCGCGTTCAGATTCAGACGTTTGCAAACGGTATGCGCAATCGCGCTCGCTTCGATTGTATTGATATTCGCCATATCCGTAGGCGTAATTCCTTGAAAATGCCGCCTGTCGCGCATGAGCACGTTTGCCGCCGCGACCTGCTGCACGAGTACGCGCAGGGCGTCCTCTTTGGACAGATCGGCGCGAACGGAGATCGTTTTGTTGAGCGTATCCAAAATCCCGTGGCTTTCGTCTTCGGCTTTTTCGTGCATCTTGAATTCAAAGTCTTTCGCCGTGCCCTTAATTGCCGCCACAACGGTATCGCAGCGGTCTATGACCGCGCCTTCCGCAAGAACGTCTTTGAGCGGTTCCCCGTCCGTTTGGGATATGTCGTACACGAAGTTGACTTCATAACCCGTAATCGTATCCAGCGTCTTTTCTGTAATGTTTCCGTCCTTATCCGTCGAAACCTGCGACGCAAATTTCGGCGCGATAATACGAATAGACGTCTGCCCCTTTTCGATATGACGGCGCTTGTAGTTCCAAGCGTTCATTCCGTTGACAAAAGTCGCTTTCGGATTCTGCATCAGAATCAGCATCTGATTGCGCAGACTGTACCTGCCGAGATTGGGCATTGTGTCGATAAGTTCCGCATAACGCCCCTCTTTCATCCATGTAAGGAATTGCTCGTCTGCCGCAGCAATCATATCGTCCGGGTTGAATTTCAGTTTCTTTTCAGTTTCCATTTTTACTTCTCCTTTTTGAGTTTTTACATTTCAAAACCGCGCTTACGCGCTTCGGGTTCAATCACGCCGTACACGTCGTCCGCATAGAAAACGCCCGTAAAAATATTGTAGATAGCACTACATTCGATACCGTCCTGCGTACGCACGATATAGGTAGTGACGCCGCGCTCCGTCCGGCTATCTATGATTTCCACCTCTTCCGTATGCGTTCTTTGCCCGTCCGTTTCCTGACTGTGACGGTAAACTATGACTTTTCGCGCCATATTTCTCTCCTTAGCCGAATAATTCTTCAAAGAACGGCGTCGCCACGATACGGATATTCGTCCTGCTTTCGGGCGAACTGATCAGGAACGCGCAGCCTCGCTCGTTATGCACGATATTGTCTGCTTCGATTTCGTTAATCTGACCGGCTTTCTCGTAAAGTGCGCACAAATCGTTCATATCGCTCGGCGAAAGCGGGAAGATAAGCGAGTATTGCGACACGTTGATAATCGCCATAGATTTCCGCGCCGTTTCGGGCGTTCCCGCAAAGTCCTTGATAGACTGCGTAATGACGATTTCCATACCGTTGTATTTACGGATACGCTTTGCCATTTGATACATAAAGTCCAGCGCAATCGGATATTTCTCGTCGATAAACAAATGACATTCGTCCACTACGACGATTATCTTCCTGTCCGTGCCGTTTTTCAGATTGTAGTCGCGATTCCTGATAACTTCATTTTCGAGATACTTCAAGACCAAAAGCATCTGCGCGTTGGCTATCTGTCCGTTCTTATTTGCGAGCAGTTTTTGAAAATCGAAACACACGAAGTTTTCATCGGTTTCAAAACCGGACGCGCCGTTCCAAAGGTTGGAATTCCGTCCGCCCGATTTGAATTTGGCGATATAATTTTCAATGACTTTCAGACACGCGCGGTTATAGTCATCGCCCGCTTGAATGAGTTTTTCATCGATGAGCGCGGCAAGGTCGTCAAAGGTCGGATAGTCCGCCGGCGTGAGAGCTGAAAGGTCGCACATCGGCGTAATACCCTTGCGTCCGTAAATCTCTATCGTCAGCTTGTTCAGGAGTTCAAGGCTGTCGGCATTGATTCCCGTCAGAAGCAGCCGATAGAACTCTTCCAAGAATTGCAGGTGCGAGAAAAAGCTGTTTCTCGTGCCGTCATCGTTCTCGTCGTCGAGCGTCGATATAATCTGAAACGGATTGAGTTTACCGTGTTTGCTGCTTGCTACGTCCAAGACTTTTCCTTGCAGATTCTTTGCGAGCGTCAGATATTCGCCTTCGGGATCGAGTACAAAGATTTTCGCGTTGCAGGACGCAAAGTGCGTGAGCAGCGTTTTCGCCGCATACGATTTTCCGCTACCCGATTTGCCGATAACGACCATATTCGAGTTGACGTATTCGCTGTCGCGCTTGAAAAAGTCCACGAACGCGGGCAGCTTGTTCTCTCCGATAAGGATGCCGTCCGCATCGTCCACGGCGTTGCTCACGAACGGGAAACACGCCGCAACGGACGACGATTGTATGCCGCGGGAGATTTTCACGGCGTCGTATGCCGCAAATTCGCTCGTAAGGTATGCGTCCGCCTGCCGCCCGAACATCTCGTTTGCCGTAAAGCCGAGTTCGCGGATCTTGCGCCTAATGAGCCGTTTGTTGTCCGCTTTGCCTTTTTCGTCGTATGCGGTAATGATAAAGGTCGTATCGAACAGCACCTCGTTGTCGTTTTGCAGCCGCGCGAGCAACGCCGAAAGCGTTTCGACGTGCGTGGTCTTGTCGATGATTTTGCTCGCTTTGCCTTTCGCCTGTGTAGAAAGTTCCATAATCGCCGTGTCGATCCGCTTTAAGGCTTTGGACTTTTCCACGGGTTTAAGTTTCATCACAACTTTCGTATTCGGCAAATCGAACAGTTCCTCGCCCCAAGCGTTCGGTACTTTCAACGGATACCCCGTAATGACGAAGTGCGAAAGCTGCTTATCGTCCTGAACCGTGGAAGTAAGGCGGAACGACGTTTCGCACGGGGCGGTAAGTTCGTCCGTCACGTCGAGTTTTTTGGAAAGCGCGATAAATTCCGCAAGCTGTCCGCCTTTGAGTATTCGCGCCTCGATGCTGCCGGACAAAAGCGTTCCGCGCATGACCGAGAGCGTTGCCATAAGACTTGTCTTATTTCTGTCCGTAACCGCTATGTAGTAGCAACTGTACTTGACCTTTTGCTCCGTCTTCAGCGTATCCGCGAGCGCGAGCCTGTCCTGAATGACGTCGATGCGCGCGGCGTATTCTCCGTCCGTAAGGTCGCCGTTTTCGTTCGCTTCCGCAAGGGCGACGATACGGTTCAAATCCGCCTGAATATGCCTGTCGAAGTCGAGCGTTTTTTCGAGTTTGACGATTGCCGCTTCCTGACTTGCGCCAACGCTCGTGAGTACGTTCGTCAGTACGCCGTCAATGAGATAATTCTGCTTGCTCGCTCCGAGCAGGCGGAACTCAATGGGCTTAATGGCAATAATGCCCGTAACCGTGCCGTTCTTGTGTACGATACAATTCCCGTCGATTTTTTCGTAAGGGATAATGCTCTGAATGTTCGCCGCGTCCTTACCTTTTGCCGAATATTTCTTTCTGCTGAAAATATGCCGCGCCAAGTAAAGTGCGCATTTGTAGATACGCTCCTCACCGACGGGGATAAACAGCGGAATGAACAGGCAGGCGATGCCGAGGGCGATAAACAGGCGGTACGGCAGGTTGCTCGCCACGGCAAGCGCGGCGAGCCCCAACCCGACGATTCCCAAAATCACGTCCGATACCGTGACGCCCTTGTAAAAGCTGGTCCGAACCTTTGTGTTGCGGGGTATCAGCCTCATTCTTTCTTCTCCTTTTTGTCCGTTGATTTTGCTTTTTCAATGGGCCGCCGGACAACGGCGTGGTTGACGACCGATTTGCCCTGCACGATATTCTTGACGCGCGGTATAAAGTTCTTACCCGCCGTGATTACGCCGCCCTGTATCATATCTTTCAGTACACCCGCGGGCAGAGTGGCGAGCCTCGTCGCACCCTTTGCAACCGAACCGAACGTAACGGGTTTCTTTGCCGCTTGTTCCACGTCGTCTTTTTGTTCGCCCTGTACGTTTACGGCGGTTTCGTCGCTTTGCATATCCTTGACGTCCGCGCTCGCTGTTTCCAAAACGATATTGTCCGTTGCGGATACTTCTGCGGCAGCCGCTGTATGGTCGGCAGAGTTCTGTTCTGCGGTCTGGGTATTTTGCCCGTCGTCCTTTCGATTCGCGGCGCTTTGTACTTCATCGCCGCTTGCGGGCGTTCCGCCCGTGCCGCCGTCTCCCCCGCTGCCTCCGCCGTTCGGATCGTCGCCGCCGTCATCTTCAAAGTATTGATTGCGTTGCGAATGAATCGCCGAAGAAAGACTTTCGGACATGGTGGCGCCACGCTTGCGGTTGGTCAGCAAATCCGTGCCGCCTATAATCATTCCCGCCGCACCCGCAGCCACGCGCCCCGCCGTTCCGACCATGTGCATACCCGAATGAACGTTACTCATCATCTGCTGCATTTCCTGCATACCCGCGTTCGAGCCGGTGAGCTGGGCGATTATCATGTTCGCTTTCGTAATCGAGAACGCGCCGCCTATCACGAACAGGAGCTGCACGATTCCGTCTTTGAAAGCGTTGCCGAAAAAGGTGATCTGCGAGATTTGCGGCACGACGAGAAAGAAGATATTCATCGACAGTATGATACCGTAGGCGGACAGCACCTTCGACACGAGCATTTCCCGCCAGATACGGAACCTGCCGCCGTCGTCGAGCGGAATGGTCGATACCGATGCCGGGGATACGATATACAATAGGATAATATCGAATATCCTCTGTACGAACATAACCGCCGACATCACGAACATCACGAGTATTACCAAGCCGCCCGTAATGCCTACAAAAAAGTTCATTTCGGAAAGGTCGTAGTATTGCTTGACGACGGACAGCGAGTTGTAATCGAGCTGTCCCGTAATAAACATCCGCTCGATTTCCGCGCGGCTTGCCGCAGGACCGATATAGGCGTCGTAACCGCTGGTAACCAATATCTGTCCGCCTATCGTGGACGCCGTGTTTCCGTCAACCATAGAACCCGTCATGCTCGCGTGTATCGCGCCCACGACCACGTTCGCAAGCATGATACCCGCTATGAGCAGAAACGGAATCAACAGAAAAATTACGAAACTTTGCAAGGACTTCACGAGTATCTGTCCTTTGGTTTTCTTGTGCTGCGGATCGGCCGCCTCGCTCTCGATAATCGCTATAATGACGAACACAAAAAGCAGAATCACCCCCACCAACAACACGCCTAAAAAAGCGTTCCGTATTTCGGGCGACAGAATAAAGTGCGTCAAAATTTCTTCTTGACTGCCGCCTATATTCACCGTTTCGATTCCCGCGAGTTTACAGAATATATCCCGTATGAAGTCCAGAAGATAACAGATGGATTTTTGCAAGGTGTAAAATACGTCGTATATCCACCCGAAGAAAACGTCGGAAAGCCATTCGCCCATATTCGTCCGTTCCCTATGCTATCTGCGATTTCACCCACTCTTCCAAAATGGGCATTGCTATCTTCAAGGCTACCATGAGAATGAAGATAATTAGAAAACCGACGATTGCGCCGATCAGGTCTTTCTTCGCTTTTTCACGGCTGTTCTGTTCGTCCGACTTGGCGATTTTAATGCCGAGAAAAATACAGTAAATCATGCCGACCGCCCCGACGATTGCAATGCACGGCCATAACAGCGCGTTCAACACGTCCAAAACGGGCGCTATGAGAGGTGCAAAATCTACCTTTGCGGCAAGTAAGTTTGTCGCTAATTTGTTCAATTTCTACCTCCTTATACGGTTTGAATTTGCGGCAAAACTTCCGCATTGTGATTTTTTTGTAAAAACTTCTTGATTTTCGCAAGTTTTTACTCCATAGCGTAAAAACTTTGCTATTCTCATAATTCGACATATATTTTACGAGAAAAGATTACTTTAATCTCGTAACGAATTGACTTTTCCCGTAGTTTGATATATAATTTACGAGAAAAGAATAGTTTTAGGAGAAACGCTATGCGCACTTTTAATTACGTTGCCCTTAAAAATCAGAAGTGGGATTCTGAAATCGTTGCATATATTGCCGCTATTCACGAAATGAAAGGCAAACAAGACTTGTATATCCGGCAAAAGCCGCAGGAACTTGAAAAGCTCGTGGAGATTGCAAAGGTACAGAGTACCGAAACTTCCAACGAAATCGAAGGCATCCGCACTACCAATACAAGGCTTAAACAGCTTCTGTCCGAAAAGACAACGCCCCGAACACGTGACGAAGAAGAAATTGCCGGTTACAGGGACGTTTTGAACGTCATACACGAAAGTTATGAATATATTCCCGTTACCGCCAACTATCTCTTGCAGCTGCATAAAATCCTTTACAGTCATTCGGGTAAAAGTATCGGCGGTAAGTTTAAGAACGTGCAGAACTATATCAGCGGCATAGACGCAAATGGAAAAGAGTACACGATTTTCACACCGCTTGCCCCCTATGAAACACCGCCTGCCATTGACGAGATTTGCGAGCAATTCAACCGTGCGATTGCCGAAGGCGACGTGGATCCGCTCATTCTCATTCCGATTTTCATTCACGACTTCTTGTGTATTCATCCGTTTAACGACGGCAACGGCAGAATGAGCAGATTGCTCACAACGCTGCTTTTGTATCGCTGCGGCTATTCTGTGGGTAAATATATTTCGCTCGAAGCGAAAATTGCAAAAAATAAAAATCTTTATTATACCTCTCTGTCCGATGCGCAAATCGGATGGCACGAAGGCAACGACGATCCGAATGCTTTTATCAAATATCTGCTCGGTACGATTATTTCCGCCTATCGTGATTTTGAAGATAGAATGGAACTTATTGCCGAAAAATTACCGGCGATAGATATGGTACGAAAAGCAGTTCAAAGTCAAATAGGCAAAATCACGAAAACACAAATCTGCGAACTTTGCCCGTCTTTAAGTGCAAGTTCGGTGGAAGTAGTGCTCAAAAAGCTCGTTGCAAACGGCGAACTTATTAAACAAGGCGCCGGAAGAAGTACGTTTTATATCCGTACAAACTAACCGAATTAAGAGAGCAAAACGGGTATCCCGTTTCTGCCGGAATGGGGATGTGACTCACTTTGAGTCTCATCCCTTATCCTGTTTCCCAAAATAGGCCGATTCTCCCCCTTTTTCTGTTTCAATTTACCCACCCCTTTCCCACTCTGTCCTTTCATTCAAGGAGACTTATTCAGTCCCCTTTTTTTCCGATTTGTTCTTACCGAATTTCCCTTTCTTCCGCATAATCACAGCCGTAACGACAACGCCGATTACGACGAGTACCGCAATGACAAGCAGGGCGATTGCCCCGCCGTTGACGGAATACAAAATCTCAAAGGCGTATTCGGTCGAATTGCCGAGTTCATCCGTAAGCACGACGCGATATTGCCCGACTTCGGTCAATTCGTCGCCGAGTTCGTATTCGACCTTCTCGCCGTCTCTGTAAACTTCAACCGTCGCTTTCTCGGTAGGGTCGGAAAGGATAACGCCGCCTTTGGTCGAGCCGCTGTTCTCCACACCCGTCAAAGTAAGTGCGGGAGCCGTCGCGTCCACCTTTACGGTAAAGGTATAGTCCTTTCCGTTCACGGTTACTGCAATTTCATATACGCCGCTTTTATCAAGCATAAGGTCGCCGTAGTTCAGCCGCGTTTCTTCGCCGTTCACGCTCACTTTGTCCAAGCCCGAAACGGCATCGAAGTTATGGAAAAACTTCTGCACGAGCGGTTCGGTAATAATAAAGTTGAACGTCTTGCTGTTGCCGAGTTCGTCCGTCAGGGTAGCGGTATAACTGCCCGCTGCCGATAAGGTATCTCCGAATGTATAGGCAACCGCCTCGCCGTCTTTCGTAATGCTCACGGTCAGATTTTCGTCCGCCGTAAAGGTCATGGAATTGACGATTGCGTTGTCGTAAATATCTGCGGTAAAATCTACCGTCTTGTCGATTGTAAAGGATACTTCCGCAACATTCCCCGCAACGTCAGTCGCCGTAATGCGGTAGCTGCCTTCTTCCGTAATAAGCGTGCCGCTCTCATAGCCCCCGATAAGTTCGCCGTCTTTGTAAAGCCGGACAGTCAAACCGCTTTCGGGAACGGCAACGGTTACGTCGGTATTCGTGGCGGAGCCGTTCTCTACGCCCTCTACGTTGAGTTCGGGCGCGGTCTTATCAATAATGAAAGTATAGATTGCCTTGTATCCGTCAAAGTTCTCGAACGTGATTTCATACGCGCCGTTTTCCGTGAGTTTCTTTCCCGAAACGTATTCGATAATTTCGCCGTCTTTCTTAATGGTTACGATTGCTTCGTCCGTCCAAGTGAACGTGACGTCGGTGTTCGTATATCCGCCGTTTTCGACACCCGCAAGCACACCGTCCGGCGCAGGCTGTACGTAGGCAAACTGCGCGATTACCGCGTCTATGCCCGTGCGGAATTCGTCGGTCAGCGTTACGCGGTAAATGCCGCTCGTGCGGAAACGATAGGAAAGATTTTCAACCGAGACGGCTTTGCTGTAGTCATCCGCAGAAAGTATCTCCCACGTATTGCCACCGTCCGTAGATTTCTCGATTACGAGCGTCTGCAAGCCGGCGTACTTGTCCGCACTGTCCGTAACGTCGATTTCAAAGGTCTTATCTTCGGTGTTTTCCGTGCCTTCGATTTTCGGATCGTCCAAAGAAAGATACAAAACAAATTCCTGCGACTTGCCCGCGCGGTTCACCGCCTGTACTACGTATTTGCCGCTCTCGTTCAAAAGATAGGTTTCGTCGCGCTTGAGTATGGAGAGCAGATTGCCGTTGTCGTCGTAAACGCAGAACATAGCCATTTCGTCGAATTCGTCGTACATCGAAACGGTTACGACGTCTTTCAATCGGTATTCGCGGTCGAACGTAACGACGTTCTTCCCGCCCTCGCCGAGCGCGTATTCAAGCGTGGGAACGTCGCGCACGACAATGAGCGTATAAACGCATTCATTGCCGTAAGCGTCGGATACAACAAGTTTGTGGACGCCTTCAGTATCGTACACGAGCCCGCTCACGAGTTCGCCGTCCACCGTGTAAAGTACGCCTTCGTTGAACGTGATCGAGTTTGCGAGAATGGTTTTCGTATCCGAATAGCGGTACAAATTCTGCCCTTCCCCGATAGGCGAGATTTCTTTTTCCCAATAGTAGTAGCTTTCGATCCCGACTGCCGCGTATTCCGCGATGACTTCGTTCAGCCGTTCCTCGGTAAAGTACGCCACTTCGGTATTCGGATCGCCGGACTTCTTGTAAATGAAGTACGTCCCGTTGACCGCGTTGGCGGCATCCTTTTCGTCCATAGGGATACCCGTATCCCAAGCAGCATTGTTCCATTCGCCCGTGCGGACATAGCCTTTTTCGCGCTCACACGCAAAAGCAAAGGCGTTGTCGTAGTTTTCAAACGAATAGGCATTGCCGTCTTTGTCCGTTGCTTCCCAATATTCCTGCTGCAAGGTCTGCGTGGGTACGTTCACGGTCGTAGCCTTAAAATCTCCCGTCCAGACGTTGCCCGCGGCATCGGTACAGATAACGTGGTATTCACCCGTATCGATGGTATGAATGACTGCACCCTTCGCATAGGACACGCCGTTGACCGTAACGCTTTCGACGGGTGCGAACACGTCCGCGTCGCCGTCCGTCCAAGTAATCGTAACGTCTCCGCCCGTCGTGCCGTCCGTAACGTTGTTGAACGTCAAAGGCTTGTTCGTGCGGTCGATAACGATTGTGTATTCGCCCGTGGAAAGTCCCGCGGAATCTTCCGCATAGAACATATATTTGCCGGGTTTATAAAACTCCGTTCCCGAAGTATATGCGGTAAACGTAACCGAATCGGGCTGCTTGACGTAGATACCATTCAAGTTCGTATCTGCGGACGTGAACTTGATATGCCCCGCATTGGTGTAACTGCCGTTCGATACGGGTTTGCCGTCCGCATAGAGCTGGGCGGCGGGAATACTGCGGTCAATGGTGATTGTGTAGGTATCCGATTGATTGCCGCTCCTGTCCCGCGTATAGAACGAATACGAACCGACGGCCGTAAGCTGTGTTCCGCTCGTATAGGATACATAACTTGCCGAGCCGGGCTTTTTCACGTATGTTGCAGAAACGCCCGAAACATTGTCCGTCGGCACAAATTTTATATAACTTGCGTTGGTGTATGTTCCGCTCTTGACCGTGTTCGTTCCCGCATACAGCGTACCTGCGGGCTTGGTCTTATCCAGCGTTATCGTGTAATACGCCGAACTGTTGCCGCTTTTATCCTTTGCATAGAACGTGTACGTGCCTTCGGCAGTGAGCTGGCTTCCGCTCGTATAGGTCGAATAGTAGGAATTCCCCGGCATTTTGACATAGGCGTAAGAGATCCCCGAAACGCCGTCAGTTGCCGTGAATTTAACGTAATCGGCGTTTGAGTAATATCCGCTCGTTACGCTCGTCGTTCCCGAATACAGGGTTACGGTAGGCGTTCCCGTGTCGTAGCAAATCTTATATTCGTCCGAGATATTTCCCGCTTTATCGGTCGCGCGGAAGTAATACCAACCGTTCGTTCCCGATACGCTCGTGCCGGACGCATAGCTCGTCCAAACAGAAGAACCCGCTTTCTTAATCTCGTATTTCGATACTCCGCCGGTATCCGTAGCCGTATAGTAGAACGGCTTATTCGTGTAACCGTTATTCGCTATTGTCGTGCCGTTTGACGTTACCTTGCCGACCGGCTTTACCGTGTCCAAATATACGTTGACTGTCGTGCTGGTATTTTCCATATCGTCGCGGGCATAGAAGTACCATTTCCCGTTGTTCGCGTCCGTTGCGGGAACGGTGTAACTCGTTGCATAAGTCGTGTTATAAGTGCTCGACGTCGGGCGTTTATATCGGATTGCGTCAAAGTTCTTATCCGACGCCGTATAGACAATCTGTTTGTTCGTATAACTGCCGCTGGATACGGTGCTGCCGCCCGCTTTCAGCGTATAAGTCGGAATTGTTGTGTCCACCTCAAAGCGGTACTTGTATGTAAAAGTTCTGCGCCCCGCAAAGAGATTCGCTTTGTAATTTCCGACATACGTCAGTTCGTATTCGCCCGACGAAAGACTGCCCGAATACAACGTCATATTCGAGTTGCCCGAAAGGGTTTTGCTGGAATAGGAATATCCGTCCTTTGTCAGTTTAAACGATTCGTGCGCGGACATGGCGCTCACTTCAATTTTGATATACACATAGCTCCAATCGATGCGCCTGTCGTTGTACATCGTACCCGTGCCGCTCGTGCTCGAACCGTGCATATAGATTGTAAAATTGCTCGGACTGCCGCCCGTTGTCGTAGTGCCTTCCGTCGTCGTGCCGTAGGTTTTGTATTTCGGCGTCGTATAGGTCACAGCCGATGCCGTCGTCGTTCCCGCGCCGAATACTGCGCCGATTGCAGACAATACAATCAATACGGCAAAACAAAATAACAGCGTTACACGCTTATAGGAAAATTCTTTCACTTTTACCTCCGATTTTTTAGTTTTTTAATTGTTCGTCCCCTATAATCATTGAAACTTCAAAGAGTTTTTTGGAGAGCGTTTCCAAATCCGAAACGATATGATCCAGATTCTGTACGGTTGCATGACGAACCGCTTCTTCGACAATCGTCTGCGCTTGCCGGAAACAGTGCCGGTCGATTGCCTGTAACAGTTCGATTTGTTTGGTTTCAGTCAGCAGTTCGTTCGTAATCAGCCGCTCGACTTCCCCTTTTAGCATTTCGGTCGCAGCGGAGATCTGCCGCTGCATATTGATTTCCGTCGCGCGTTTTCCGCCTGTCGGTCGGCGGCGCGGAGCAACCGTTTCGTTCCGCTTTTTCATGTCGTAAAAAATCTTTTCTTCGTCAAAGTATCTGCCCGCGCCCAAACGCTGCTCCGTCTTTTCAAGTGTGTAAGCCGTTGCCGCATACGACGGCGTGAATTCCGAGCGGATGGGCTGGTACCCGAACACCGTTACGATTGCATGGCCCATGTCGCCGGGGCGATTGAGTTGCGAAAGTTCGGACGGATATATCAGCGGGCGCTCTTTGATGCTCGCGTTGGAATTGATATCGTCCGCTTTGACCGTGTTGTAGCCGACGTTTCGGGTGATGACCGAGAAGTTTCCGCAGCGTTTAGAAAATTCCTCTACCGTCTTGTAGTCGCTCGTACCGATGAACATCTGAATGTTGCAGTTGCTCTTGATAATGTCCGCCACTTTCTCGTCGTACACTTTGGCAAGCTGCGCGTAAGACTGTATCACAAGGCAGAGCCAAAGGTTGCGCGAACGACCGACCGTTACCATTTGCTCCATTTTGTGAATGGGCGGGAGATTGCCGAATTCGTCCATGAGGAAGTACACCGAGCGAGGCAGCGACAGATCGGGATAGGTGTTCGCTTTGGCGACGAGTTCCTTATACGCTTGCAACAGTACCATTGCCGCGAGAGTGTGCCGCGTTTCCTTTTCGTCCGGTATCTGCAAAAACAACGCGATAGGCTTTTCCGCCATATCCGAAAAGGTGATCTCGTTCGCGGACGTGAGCGAGCACAGCGACAGGTCGGCAAAGATATTGAGCTTGTCGAACATGGTGGAAAGATAGCTGCCGCGCGTCTTGTCAGCGGAATCGAGCACCTGCTTGGAAAGCGATAACGCCTTCGAGAGCGGGCCGCGGTTTTGAAAGTACCGCATGAGTTCTGCGCAATCCTCCTCCGTGTTTGTGGCAATCTTCATAAGGTTGTAGAAGTTGTACTTTTCCTTTGTCATGCCGAGCGCGGGATTCGCGCTGTCCTCTAACATAGCGATTGCTATGGCAAGAATAAAGTTCTTTGCGCCGCTCTCCCAAATCGGCTCGTTCTTGTTGGTGATTGGACAAAGCACGGTTATCATATCGTGCAAGTCCTCGTACACTTGGTCGAAAAGCCATTGCTTTTTCACCTGCAACGCCGATTGCAAGTCTTCGGGATTGTTGTAAAGTTCGCCCTCAAACACCCAACCGCCGCGCTCCTCGTCCGCCATTACTTCATCCTCTATGTGTAACATACGTTGGTAGTTCAAAAACGGGCGTTCGAGCGGATTCCATCGCACCGAGTTGTACGGATTACGTAAATCGAGCACCTTGACCGTGTACCCCTTATCAGCAAGCGATTTTGCGTGCAGGGCGTACAATTCGCCCTTCGGATCGGATATTAACATGGACGGTTTGACTGCGCTCTGCGAGAGTATCTGCACGGCGGGGTTGATGAACGTGGTCGTCTTACCGCTGCCCGTCGTCCCGATTATCATGGTGTGCGCGTTCTTTGCAAAATGTATCTCATAATCCTCCTTGCGTTCGACGGCGCGGATAGGGATACCGACGAGATTGGTTTTCGGCAATTCCGCATAACTGATTTTTGCGTAGTTTTTATCCACTTCCCCGTCCGTTTGAAAATGCGCCTGTTCGAGATTCGTCGCCACGTCGTTGTCGCGCTCGTCGCCCTGTATAATTTTTTTACTGTTCTTTAACCAGTAATGCTTGTAATAATACGCGAGCGCAACGGTCAGGGCGATTGCCGAGAGCAGCAAGGCATAGAGATATGTTTTTCCGTCCACAAGCAGGTTTATATCAAGGCGGAATTTGAAATGATAGGTAAACAGGCAGTTTAAGAAAAAACCCGCAATACACGCGACAAACCACATACACCCGACGATAATAAACGGCTTTTTCAGCCGCAACAGCCGTTCTTTACACCAAGTCCGCAATTTATTCCATTTCATCTTTTTCCGCTTCCTCATAATTCGCCGCGTCCTCGCGCGCTTCTTCGAGTTTGCGCAGGTATTCCTCAAAGAAGTACATGGAATCCACTTGCAGGGCCGCTTGCATTTCCATACCTTTGGCAAGAACGCTCACGGCGGTCTTGCGGCGGATACGTTTTTTTGCGAGTCTGCCTTTTGCGGACGGTTCTCTGCGCTTGTATACGCGGACATAATTCAGTACCTGATTTCCCAAACGGCGGTACAGATCGTCGAGATAGGCGTCCGATTTCATGTACCGATCCCAAAAGACTTCGGGTATCTGCTGACGGATGAGAATTTCCCGCGTCCTGCCGTCGTGCTTTTTCGCCTCGGCACAGAAGTTCACGAACGCCTTGTACCACTTGCGGTTACTCTTGATTGCCGTATCCACGATTCTGTCGATGAGCGGCTTCAACGGGCGCATATTCTCGCTGTCGTAGGAGATGCGGCCGCTCGGCGGCAGCTTTTCCACAAGGTCGAGTATCTGTTCCTGAAAGGCGTTGTTGTAGCGAATCAAGCTGTCTTTTGAGAACAGCACTTCTTTGGACAAAGCGGTTGCCTCTTTACGGGCAATCCGAAGTTCCGCGGAGATGTCCGTCAGGTTCTGCTCAACGTGTACCTTAAACCGGCGTATGCTCTCTTGGTTGATTTTTCCGTGCGAGAATTGCGGTTCCTTCAAACGCTGGCGTAAACGCTGCGGTTCGTTCTCAAAAAAACTGATGTGGATATGACGGTGCTTTTTGTTCGTATGGAGTGCGGCGTACCACGTTATATTGTCGGGGTTGAATCCCGCGTCTTTGAGAAAACGCGGCATTTCGCGTTTCATCATCTCGTAGGCTTGCTCGAAGTCGTTGCAGTACCGCTGACCGAATTCGGGCTGGAACATCAACAAACAGTCCCAGATTACGCTTTTCGTTTCGCGTAAACGTTTACGGAGTTTCTGTTTTCCCCTGCTCGTCATAAGCCCGGTTTTATCAAATACGCCGCAGCTCTTTTCGTCGTCGCCCGAATATTCGATATAGTCGATTTTTTCTTTCGAGCCTTTATCCATATACTTCAGGTAATCGTCCGCTTTGTTGCAGGAATAGAATTTTCGCTTTTCTCCGTACTTTTCCGTTAAGGCGGGCGACTTTGCAATGTTATCCTCGTTCTGTATATAACGGATTTTACAGTTAACGTTGGGAACGCTCACTTAAGACCGAATTGCTGTTCGAGCATAAGTATAATCTTCTCAAACCGCGGCGGCAGGTCGTCGAAAAATCCGTCCTCTACTTTTCTCGGTAACGGCGGCACGCCCGAAAGTTCGCCTAAATTCATATTGTAGAGCGACGCGAGCAGCTTTTCCATGACGGCGATATGCGCATCCGTCTTCCGTCCCTGCACTTTCAGGAACTTGCCCGTTTCGTCGGCAATGCTTTCTATCTTCCGCATTTCGTCATAGAGTTTATTCAAAGCGGCGGCAGGCGGAACCGCCGCGCTTGCGGGCGCCGTGGGCGGCTTTGCCTTTAACGCGTCCACGCCGAGACGGATCAGGCAGGTCATAAATTCATTCTTGTTGCGGAATTCCTTTGAATGCGCTTTGTAAAGGTTGCCGATTTCTACCACAAGGTCGGGATCGTAGAGCCGTACCGTGTACTTCATTTCAAAATTACTCATACCGCATCCTCCTTAATTTCTTCGCTTTTACTTTCCGTATAAGAATCATCCGATTCTTCCGACAGCGGATTTTCCTTTTTGGTCGCGTCCCAGTCGATGTAATGCTGCGCGATTACTCCGTTAAAATAGTAGATGAATTTCCTTGCCGTATCGTACCCTACCCGTTCGCCGGAAAGCAGCTTGTCCGCCTCACTCTGTTCTACGCCCAGACGCCGCGCGAAGTCCTGCGCCGTCAGATTTTCCGATTCCAGATAGGAACGGAGTTTTTCTTTGTTTGCAACCATTTTTTTCACCTCCGAATGATTGAGAAGTTCACCCTCTCATATATCCGTGGACAAAATCGCATCAAAATCGGCTATTTTTCAAAAAATTTTTTAAAATTCTTTTTTGCGCCCATTCCAAACGCCGTCGAACCGACCTCTCATCGATATGTAACACAGCGGCAATCTGCACTTTTTTGTAGCCTTTGAGATGAAACAAGATATATGCTTGCCGTTGCTTTTCGGAAAGACAGGAAAGAATTTTTCGGCAATATTCGCGGCGCTCCTCTTTTTGAATAAGCCTTTCGAGCGGATCCGGGCCGGCTACCGGCAAATCGTAGCCGTCCTCGCTGAATTTGTCCAAAGATAAATTCTTTACGCAACGAAGTCCCGCACGCTCTTTCTGTTTCATTTCTTTCCAATGCGGAGCCTGTTCCCGCACGAGTAAAAATTCGTACTCGCGCTTGAATTCTTCCGTGACTTCCACTTCTTCCGTATGCCCGTCTGCAAAAGTGTATCTGATTGTTGCCATTGTTCCGATCCTCCGTAACGATTTTTGAAAATCGCCACCGACGGAACACTCGCTATATAGAAAATCCCACGGTAGCGCACAATACGCCACCGCGGGAAAGAGAAAATATAAAATGCACGTAAAAAAGCCGACAAAGAACATTCCCTCTTTTGAGGGGGCACTATCGCTTTGTTCGGCTCCTATCCTTTATTCTGAATTTCAGCTCGTCAACAATATTAAATTTTACTGTCTTTGTTTTTAAGATTGTCTTCTTTCAAAATCAAAAGGGCGTCCCAAAAATCGGATGCCCTTTCAAAATCCCTTAATCACTCCAAATCCACAACAATTTTTTCGCCATTAATTACAACGTGAACAAACATACCGCATTGAGAACATTTAATTATGCCGTCAAGACCTTTTTGCGCCCGTATTAACACCGTCTTGCAAATCGGACAACAAACATAAAATCCCTTTTCCTGCTCTTTTAAGTATTGTAATTTTATCATTCCCGTCCTCTCATATAAGATACAATGATTCATTTTCGTCTCTTTATAGTTATATTGGGGCGGTAAATCTCTTTACCGCCCCAATAATCCGGTGGATAATTTCGTTATTGCCGTTACAAAAATGAATTTACTATCGCAATCTATTTAAAATATTTTATCCCTTTACCGCTCCAACCGTTACTCCGTTTATAAGAATTTTCTGGAAAAAAAAGAAAAGAATCATACAGGGTATCAGCATAACTGTTGCCGCAGCCATCTGGATATTAGCCGGCGGTATAGACCCAGCATTGTTTACGTAACGATAATACAGCCCCAACGAAAGATTATATAAAGATTCCTGATTAATATATAATAACGGCGTCATAAAATCGTTCCAGCAACCAAGAAATGACATTAACATCACATAACCGGCAATCGGAAGACACATGGGCATAACGATAACCGCATAAATAAAAAATTTATTTGCGCCGTCAACTTTTGCCGCCTCGCACACGGAATCCGGAATTCCTCTCATATATTGACGCATCAAAAATATATTTAATGCTCCGCCGCCGCAAAAGCCGGGGACAATCAGCGGTAACCAGGTATTCGTCCAGCCTAAACCGTAATAAAGTTTATACAAAGGAATCTGCATACAAATAGCCGGCAACATTAATGTAGCTATTACCACAGAAAAACAGACTTCACGGCCTTTAAATTTCAGTTTCGCAAAACCGTATGCACAAAGGCTTGAAGATAACGTTATCCCTACCATATTGATAATGCCAATCAGCAGCGTATTTTTCAACCACCACAAATACTTTACGTCGATCGCTTTTGCATATGCGGAAAAACTAAATGCCGTCGGAAACAATTTGCCTTCAATGATATCACTGTCGCCCATAAAGGACTTTAAAATCAACTGAAAAACAGGGAAAAGAAATACGAAAGCAAAAAGAATGAGTACTGCATATTTTATAGTTAAACTAATGCAACGAGTTTGCTTTATCGTTTTCATCATACTTCCTCTCCGTAATAAACCCATTTATTAAACTTAAACGTCATAGCACTTATAAACGCAATAATTATGAATAAAACCCAACTCAATGCGCAGGCCATAGAAAGATCTGTGCTGTTATAAAAATCATAAATACGAACGACAATAAAATCCAGTTGTTCTTTCCCCGCAGGCTCTATGTTCAAAGTTATTACGTTGGAAAAAACTTGCAATGAATTGATAATTCCCATGATCAAATTGAAAAAAATCATAGGCGTACACATCGGAAGAATGATTTTAAACAATCGCACAAAATAATTTGCTCCTTCGATTTCGGCTACTTCAAACATCGCTTCGGGAATGGCTTTAATCTGTGCAATCCATAAAATCATATTTCCGCCGATCGTAAACAACCCCATTAAAATAAAGGTGAAAAAAGCCGTATTTTCCGAATCGTAAAAAGGATAAGATTGCAGGTGCAGAAAATTTAAAATTCTGTTAAACGCGCTCGCGTCAGAACCGTTCGCCAAAGACGACCATAATATACCGCTTACTACTGCAGGCAACATAACGGGAAGATAATAAATTACCCGAAAGACTTTTATTCCTTTGATATCTTTTGACAAAAATAAGGCGAGAGCAAAGGATAAAACCAAATTAAGCGGCAACGAAATTACGGTAAACAAAAAAGTCGAACCGAGCGATTTACCGATCTGCGCCCAATAAACACCGAATATCATTTGATAATTTTCAAATCCGACCCATTTACCCATTCCGCCGACTGTAGTATATGTTCTCGTAAAACTATACGCCAACGAAGATACCATCGGCGTTATCGTAAATACCGCGATACCGATTACGACGGGCAAAATAAACGCAAACGAACCGAACCAATCTACGACTTTTCTTTTTTGAATTTTTCGTATTAATTTATCCATTTTAACCTCTACCTTCTGCTTGAGCAGCGGAAGAAACGGCGGTAGGCCGTTTCTTCCACATTTTTTTATTTCTCGGCAGCGTTTATTCTGACCATCATTGTGTCTTTGTATTGCTTAATTTTTGCGTATATAGCAGAATAATTCGTGCTGTTGACTTCCAGCGACAAGTCATTAGGCCAAAATGCGTCTTTGACAACATATGACATAATTGAGATCATATTATCGCTCACCGTCTTCTGCGCCGTTGCGGGGAAAGAATAAATATCGTTTACAGAAACGACAGTCTGCCCTTTTGTATTTTCCACGAATGCCTTATGGTTGATTTCCAAACCGCCGTACTTCATCCATTCGCCTTTCTCTTTCATTGAAATCAACGAAGGAACGCCCATTCCGATTTTACCGAATTCATCCTGCCCTTCCTCGCTTGCGATATATTTCAGGAACATCCATGCATAATCGGCATTTGTCATTTTTTGGTCGGAACCATCTTTCGTAGCAGCGTATTTGGAGACTCTGCTTTCTGCAAGTTTTGAAATCGCATAACCGCTGCACCCCACTCCGACATAATCATAAGGGAACGGTAAAAAATCCACATCAAACGTAGCATTCGCCGAAATTACATCCCCCCAGGACGGACGAGTGGTGAACCAAAAAGCGGCTTTCTTATTCGGAAACGCCGAAACTCCGCCGGAAGACAAAGTTTGTTTGATATAACCTGGTTTAGAAAGATTTTTATAAAGTTCCCGATAAGCTGTAACGGTTTCGACGGTATCCACGCTCAAAACCTGCGAATAATCAGTTTCCGATCCGTTCATTTTCGTTACGTCAATTACCTTCCCACCGTAATGGCGAACCATTGCTTCATAAGAAGGCGACCAGTTATAACGGGCATCAACCGCATACGTATCTTTGATAAGCCCCGCTTGTTTCTCTGCAGTAGGAACGTTTTGCGGATTCGCAACGTTGGCATCAACCTTCTTTTTCACCGCAGCGCAAACCGCGTAAAAGGTTTCGGTATTCCAATTTTGTTTCAGGTTTTCAAACGTTTCAAAACCCGCATAAGGTTTCCCGTTTTCTCCGGGAATGAGTTCCAACATCGTTTTATTGACGAATGTTACGACCTTATTATAATCGCGCGGCATAAACCAAATGCCTTGATCCGAAGTGTTGTAATGTGTCGTTTCAATCAATTCGGGATAAATCGCGTCGAAGGAAAAAGTCTCGTCCGCCTCGTCAAACTTTTGCAAATCAAGAAAATGTCCCTTTGATGAATATGCAGCATGCTGATCGCCCGGGGTAAAAACCACGTCGGGAAATGATTTGTTCTGCACATAATTATCCATTCCCGTGCTGTATCCTCCGGGAATCGGATCGAGTTGCACTACGACGTCAGAATATTTCTCTTGAAAACCGTTCTTATATTTTCTGAAAATTTCCTGCTCAGTCGTTGTTCCCAACACGCCTACTTTTATTACGACTTTCCCTTCGGTGTTTTCGTTTTCTTCAAAAGGATTGCCGCACGCCGCTACGCTAAAGCACATTAAAACGGCTAAACATACCATTAATAATTTTTTCATTCTGACTCCTTTCGTTACCGAACAGATATCCTGCAGGCTTTAAACGGCACGGTAACTTTAATAAAATTGCCTTCCGACACATAATCCGATGTTTCTACGCCGTCAATATAGACCTTTTGATTTTTCGATTTTTCAAGCGTAACTTCAATTTTAAGCTCAGCCGGAATTCCGCGCACATATGACACTTGAACAAAATCCTTACCGATACTTAAATCATAATTGACCCCACGATAGCGCAAATTTTCCATTTTCCACCATTCAAGGTCGGAAGGCAGGGTCGGCGAAACCGACAAAACATTATATTCGGCACTGTTAATTCCGAAAAATCCGTAAGGAATTGCAGCAAGGACAAGCGCAGACTCAAGAAACTCCTCGTCAAGACCAATACCTCCGGCTGTTCCCGCCCCTTGCATGACGATTCCGAGCTGCGAATAATATTCACGGTAAAAATTCTTGGGATTTGTTTCGTCCACGGAAGCAGCGTCTGCAACCGCTTTCACTTTTTCATACCATTTCTGAATCCCTTTCAGTCTTGCAAAACCGTCGTCTGCTCCATACGTATCGATTCGGCTCATCAAATCGTAATAGCTCAGATACATAATAGCTCCGCCGTCCTGCACCTGTCCGCCAAACGCATTACTTCCCGCCCAATTCCATACGTATTGATTTTGGTTACGCACGGTTGTAGAACGGGGTGCGAATTCAAAATCATAAATTCCGAGCGTACCTTCATCCTTAAAGGAGCCGTCGGCATTGACTCTCGTTCCCGTGACTCCGGTTGCGTAATTTCCAGCGCGGTCTTCATCGGAAATTCCGGGAGCATTTTGCGAATCAGCTTCGACAATACGCTTACCGCTTACCCAATCCATAATCTTCAAAGACTGCTGTTCGGTGCATATTCCCGCCGCAACCGCTTCGAGATTGAACATAATAAAGCCATAATCGATGACCTCTCCGTTCGAATCGAAACCTTCAATGAATCTGCCCTTTTTCTCATCCCAGAATCCGGTTTGATTTTCCGTATTTACAGGCGCCTGAAGAGCGGTTTTTATTTTGGAAAGCAACTCCGAAAGAGATTCCGCCGTTTGCGCATATCTCACCATTCTCTCACTTCCCGACGAATAATCGCCTGTGGATACGGACGGCATTTCAGCTTCTATCTGAGCGGCTTCCGCCATACGCTCAAGGTAAAGCATCGATTCAATCGCTTTATAGTAATATACGTTTGTATAGAACCCGTCGGGATCGCAGGAAATAATATCCCAATATCCGTTACCGATACTCGAACCGATATCCGTATTTTTGCCGCCCTCATGCCCTACAAAGAAATCAGCCATCGTAATCAGTCCGCTGTTTCCTCCGCAAACGTCAATCAAAAATTCCGCTGCTTTTCTAAACCGAACCAAATTCTGTTTCAAATATTCGTTGTCGCCGGTGTATTCATAATACATTTTTGCGGCACGTAAAAGAAGAGCATTGTTATTTGTCTGTCTGGTATCGTATTGTCCGCGCACATAGTTCATTTTGACGGCGCCGTTTACGGATACCCCTTCTTTTGTCTCAACCGTTATTCGGATTCGGCTAATGCTATCGCTTCCAGAAGAAGATCTTCCCCAGTTTTCATGCAAGTACATAGGAAAATAAATGCACTTATTGAACGTAGCGCCGATTTCTTTTCCGTACGTAGCAAAATCTTTATATGAAACTTTATACCATGTCTCGCTTTTTGCATTCTGCCACTCGACAAATATGTTTTCAAATCCGCTTACGGCTCCTACATTCTTAAAATCGTTTATACGAATATCGACTTCCAAAAACGGAGCGTGTTTGGGAACGAGATAAGTTGATTCGGGAGATAAATAACTAACCGAATGAATCTTGGAATGTTCGACCGAAATCAAACCAGACGTTACGCTCGGCTTTACGTCTTTCCCGTTTAATTGAACGGTCCATCCTTCATCCATATCGTTATCGTTCCATTCCCATCCGGCACTTTCTCCGCCGCTCAACGCATAATCCGGAAACGGCCATCCCTGACCGAAATAGGTCGTCGGCTGTCCGAGATTCGGTTGCAGCGACTCTTTATTCGACCACGTATAGCCGAACTTATCGACGGGAACGTTTGAGGTCCAATCGCGGATCATCGCGTAACGATCGTCCGCAACGGAAGTTTCGGCATCGAAATACATCAAGCTCATTGCTTCCCACTCTTTATTGAACATAACAGAATCGCCGAGGGGCAGCCCTCCGATCCGTTTTTCGTCGTAACGCAGATGGCGGTGAAGATAATCGTTCAAAAAATCATCGAGAGATTTATCCGATGAGGAAAACTTCAGCATATTCGACGCGCCCGATTCTCTTATATATTCGTATTCGGTTGCTCCTGCTCCATTACAGCCCGCCGCAAATACCATACACGCGGCAAATCCCAGCGCAAACAGTTTCTTGAATTTCATCGATCATTTACCTGCCTTTTTCTTTTTTATAACGAGTACCGTCGCAACCGCAAGCCCTGCCAACGCGACGCCGCCGACGCTCAGCCCGACGATTAGCCCGACGTTCGGGGTTCCTCCGTTCTCTCCCGCGCTTACGTTCACCTGAAAGACAAACGTAGCAGTTTTTCCGCTGCCGTCGGTCGTTGACGCAACAAGCGTTACGGAATTCAAACCCTCTTTCAAAATACCCGACTCAATCGTCCACGGCGGCATAACTCCGTTTTTAAATATAATCGTGAACAAATTTTTGTCGAGTTCGGTAACGCCGTTGAGAACAAGTGTTCCGTTTGCATCGATTTTCGTGCCGTTATAGTACACTTCCACGAACTCGACTTCGGAAATCACCTCTTCCTTAATCACTTCCTCGAATTTTTTTGTCTCTGCATTGTAAGCAAAAGAATATTCGCGCGAAGTTTTGCCCATACTCGGCACGCTGAAACCTTCCAGAAAGGTAATCGACCATGAGGGATTGGGATCCGCAATATTGACTGCATAGGCGCCGGGCTTCCCGTACGTTCCGTCTTTATCGTTTATAGACGTAGCGCGGAACACGATCTGAAGTTCGTTTTTGTCGTAGTGTACCATAACGACGTTGATCGGTCTGAAATCCGGATCCGCCTCAGTTTCCATCAATTCTTTGATCGTTTTTCCGTTATATAAAATTTTCGTAAGACAATCGCGAATAAAACCGTAACTCGCAAGATAATCGATCGTCGCGGGCGTATAACCTAATTCTACGCCGGAAAGCCAATCCGCGCCCGCATTGATGTGTAAATACGGTCCTTCCGTAATATTTTTATCGAAGTAAATTTTAAACGCAATATTTCCGTCATCATCCACAGATACGGGATTTGCTACGGAAAGGATTTTGACTTCCGAAAATTCCAAGGCGGAAAGATCTACGTCCCTGCACCAAAACTCAAGTTCGTACTTATAATTGCTGCCCATAGCGATTTTTCCGCCTCTGGGAAGTTCGATTCCGTCTTCTATCGAAAGAGTGATTTTATCGAGAATATTCCCCTCGGCATCAACGACGCCGCCGTCTTTTTCCGCAATTTTTTTGCTTACGTAAAAGGTGATAAATTTATCGTTTTCAAACACGACGCGCACAGCATTCGCAATTACGTTCCCGTCAGCGTCCTTTGCAGCAAGCAATTCGTCTATCGTCTTTCCGTTAATCGTGATGTAATTTTTAATCCATTCCTCGTTCGTTATGTCCGCAAATTTTGCGTACTCGTCGCCGCGAATATTCTTTGTAAAATGCAGTTGGAATGAATATTCGTTTTTGTCCGCATCATATAAAAACTTCTGTACGCCCGCAAAATCAAGCGAGATATCCTCATCCGCTTCATACGAATCCGTTACGGTCACGGTAAACCGAGGCGTTCCGTCCGAATCGATTACGCATTCCAGAATATAATAACGGGCAAGTTCCGCCGACGCGCCGACTTTTGTCGGAGCATCCACAAAAAACGGCATTCCTTTTAAGAATACGAGTTTGTCACCTTCGTTCCACGCCGCCTGCGGAATCTCAATCTGCAATACATTCGCGCTATTATACTGAATTACTCTTGTGCCGGCAGCCATTTGTGAAAACAACTGACCGTTAAACATAATATGTTCCAGAACTTCCTGTGAACCGTGAATTTCTATAGCCGGAATATCGGTAAATCCGGAAAGTTTTATTGGAATATTGATAAAAGCCTTTTTGGTATCCGTACCTTGACTTCCGCCCTCAAGTACAGCATCATTCTGAACATCGAATTCAATCGGCTCGAGAACCACGACGGGTTTCCAACCATCATTATAGAATTCAAACGACACCTCTTCGGTCGTTTCGTATCCGGACGGAAACCGAATACCTGCCAAAATCGTAACGATGTTTCCGTCGCCGACGCGATTATTGCCGGGTTCTATCACCCCCGCCCTGCCGTCAATCCAAAGCGTAATAAAATTTTCGCCTTCAAAATTCGCACGAACGGACGGATACTCGGGTGCGTCTTGCGTACCGATGTTCATCGCTTTTATCTCTGCAAGCGTCTTACCGTTTATTTTCACAAAAGAATGAAACCATTCCTGCCCCGCAACATCGGAATTCGCTTCCAATTCGCCGCGGACGTTTTCGGAAAAATAGACCTGCATCCCGTACATGTTTCCATTCGCGTCATAATGCCCGAGCTTCATGGAATCCACCGAAACAGGTACGTAATCGTTTATCCCAAAGTCCTTACCGAACGAAAAAGAACCCTTCGCATATACGGCTTTATACGCCGCGTCCAGGCAATATACTGTGCCGTTGGAATCTTTAAACGTAAAATCTTTGGGAAGTTTGATCGTATCTCCGTCTTTCCAATTCCACTCCCCTTCATTTTTCAAAATTTGCACGATACCGGGCGTTGCAAGATTAAAATACCCTACGCTGTTGAGCGGCTCGCCGTTAACAGTAACCGCAGTAATGTTTCGGTCGGACACGGCAGCCGTACACGGAACCTCATAACTCAAATTCAAGTTTACGAAATTTCCGCTATTCCCGTTCCACGTAAGCCCGACTTGCGGTATAAAATTGCAATTTCCCGATTCATCAACGCTGATGACGGAAAATCCGTAATCCCGCGAAATTTGATAAAGCGGCGTTCCTGTAGGACCGTAAACAACGAACCCGTTTTTAAAGACGATTTCATCTCCAGCTTTCCATGAGAACGAAGTTCCTTCTGACGGAAGAAGACCGATGCTTTGAATCGTCGAATCGCCGAACGGTACGGTCATCACAAATAAACCCGCCTGCACATCCGCAAGCGTTTTTCCGTTTACCGTTACGTTATTAATTGCTTTTTCCGCCGTAATCTGATACCCTTCCGCCGGTATATCCGCAATCGTTTCGTTGAGCATAAATCCCGCCGAATTGTTTGCCCCCAAGCCCGTCGGCTGGAATGCGACTTCAGGTAAACGAGCAGGATCCTCGTTGATTCCCATCGCTGCAATCGTTTTGTTCGGGCTGAATGTTTGCAAAGCCACATAGCATTTACCGTTCGCAAAATCGCTTCTCTTTACCGAAAGAGAAGTGCCGGCTTGCCCAACAATTTTTACTCCGTCGATTTCGAGATACGATACATCATCCCCTTCCCCTGTTCCGATATAAAAAGCGAACTTCATATATCTGTCCACGTCGGAAGGCGACCCTTTATCCGTACCAATAATGCCCTGTTCAGGCGTCGCGTAACCGTTTCCCAATTGCATCGCTCCATCGTTAAGGAGAGCCGAAACCTTTACGTGCCCTTTTCCCTCCGTATTATTAGACGGATACCAAGTCGCACCGTTACCTGAAACAATCGACGTATCGTCAATCAAATGAAAAGCGGTCCAATCTCCGCTCGTAGTACGGAAATACAGATAATTTATTTTCGTTAAATCGATTTCCGTCCGATTGTACGTGGGAACGCTTCCGCCTAAAGTGAACTCCGAAGCGCCCTCTTCATTTGTTTTCAATGCCGACATGTTTTGATTTTGAAACCAACCGTTTTCGTCGAATTCGTTTTGCGCAGCCGCAAAGACGATACCGAACGAAAATGATGCCAGCATCAGCAACGTAAACACCAACAACAACGCCTTTCTCATAATTGATCCTCCTCATATATCTTTCGGTTTTGCCGATAATATATCTTACTGAAACTCCGAAACGGCTAAACAATGTTCTGTCTCCATCACTTAAGAACGGATTAGCCAAATAAAAATCCTAAATATTATACGTTTTTGTACGCAATCTTTTTTATTACAACCTTCGTCTTTTGTTGAAAAGACGAAGGCTTTTTTATGTCCTTTTTCGGTTACGAAAACGTATGGATTTCCGAAAGGGAGAGTGACCGCGCCCGCGCGGGCATTCGAGCCCGAGAGGAAATCCGCACATAGGTATGAATTTACATATTTTTCAAGCAAACGCTGTTCCGCTCAATTAATTTTGTATCGACGTATCTCACGTCGGAATCCGTAACGTTCGGATCAAGAATAAAATCAACATAGGCGTAACCCTCTGCCTGTTTATCGATCTGTATTGTAGTGAGAGCCGGCTGAAAATATCCCGTAAAATCCAAATTGTCGCAACCTACGACAGAAACATCCTGCGGCACTTTATAACCGTAATCGAACAAGGCTTTCAAGGCGCCAAGAGCCATCATATCGGTAAGACAAAAAATTGAATCGAATTCTTTTTTTGACCGTATCAAGTTTTCACACAGTTCGTATCCTACTTTATGTGCGTTTTCCATCGGATAGTTTCCGCTTAAAATCATATCGGATTTATACTCAAACCCGTAATCGGCTGCATTTTTTTGAAAACAACCGACACGCATATCTGTCGGAGTAAGCCATTCTTCAATTCCTGCTATAAACGCAGGCTTCGTTCGTTTCGCCGATTGAAGACATTTCATCGCGTCCAACATGCCTTTCGTATAATCCACGATAACTTTCGGGCCAGATTTTGTACAGTTTATAAGTCGAATTCCTTCTTCGATAAAAATGTCGTACCACGAAAAATCGCACGTAAACATGGCAAGATTAACAATGCCGCATACTCTATATGACAGCAAGTCATCCAACACCTGACGGACGTCCCGATCTTTAATTGCGAACATTGATATGATACAATCTTTTTCTTTAGCTCGCCTCGCCATCGCATCAACGATATGCATGTAATAAGGATTTAAAAGATCCTCGACGAGCACTGCAATTATATTACTTTTACTTTTTCTTAAATTATATGCCAACTTATTACGGCGATAATTTAATGTGCTTATCGCTTTTTCCACCCTCTCTCGCGCCTCTTTAGATACATACCCCTTTCCACTTATAACCCGTCCCACCGTTGCCGTCGATACACCGGCTTTATTAGCTACATCCTGTTTTGTTACCATTCTATTAGCCTCCGAATATGTCCTCGTGGACATATTGTCTAAAAAAATAAATCTCAAAATAAGATATGATAAGATTTTTTAATTTGAGTAACATATTTGCTGATATGTTCTCGTGGACATAGTATAACATAAAGCAAAAACTTTGTCAATACCTTTGGAAAAATTTTTTATATTATTTATTACAAAAAATATTTGTAATTATAATATCTGTACAAATAGCAAATTTTTTCAATCTAAATTTCGGAATCGTGTAAGAGAACACAAAAAATTTTTGCATATTAAAAAGCCCTCTTCTTTAATTTTAGAATATTGCTTTTAAGGCAAATCCTTTTTTGCGCCATAAAATAGCGTGAATTAGTTTAAAACTTATATTGATTTTCCTTTGTATGTTTCTTTTTAACTATTTCTTAAGTCTTTCTATTTCTATCTAAGCCTATCCCTTTCTCTATAAATTGCAAACAATTGCATACTATTTCAGAAAAATTCGTTTGCAGTTTTTTAGTAAATGTATGGAATGTAAAATTTTTTTATAAAAGTCACAACATGTAGTGGGTAATTTTTTAGCTGAATTGTAGAGTTCTTCTCTTTCAAAAACAGACCTTTTCCTTGGTAAAGTTGCTTGGGTTTTATATGGTTCACAAACGAAATTTGCAGTTTTGCGGGAAATTGCAAACGAAAAATCAGATAAATATGAGTCGAAATTTAAGGGAATAACTCTACCTTCGGTACGTTTGCAATTGTATGCAGTTTTATGCAAATAGGGCAGAATCAGGGCGTTTTAGAGCGTTTCGGGCAGAAAGACAATCAAGGAATAACTCTACCTCTCAATTCGCATTCAAAAAGTTTGCAATTGTACCTGATTGTATGCAGTTGTACCTGTGACCTCTTCCTTGAAAACCTATATTTTTTATGAAATATAAGAAAAAACCACCATATTTGGTGGTTTTCTTTGGAGCTGTTAGCGGGATTTGAACCCGCGACCTCGTCCTTACCAAGGACGTGCTCTACCTACTGAGCCATAACAGCATATTCAATTTTTGCCGAATTTTAAGGGCTTTCGGCTTACCCGTTTTTCGCCCCGATATTCCTTACCAAGGACGTGCTCTACCTACTGAGCCATAACAGCATAACCCTTTTTCAAGGTGTTTTTAATGATTTTGCGAAAGTCTTTTTTGAGGCAGGTTGCGTCCTTACCAAGGACGTGCTCTACCTGCTGAGCCATAGCAGCCTATTCAATTTTATCCAACGGATAAGTTACTACGCTATTATAGTTAAAAATCTCTTTATTGTCAAGTCGAAAAAGGGTGTTTTTTGAAATTTTCCCTAAATATTTTTTCAAGCGCTGCTCTATGTCTTTTTTCGCGCAGCCTCTATGGAAAGCCTTTGCTTTTTCTTTGTAAACAAATCTGAAAGCAATGACATAAGCGGGGTTTACAAAATCGAAAATTTATGTTACAATAGATATAAGTATTATTGACGGGAGATAGAACCTATGGAAAAATTGTTGCCGATTTTAAACGATTTATTGATTGTTACGGCAAATTTGATTATTTTCACGCGTATGATCTCCTGGAAAAATCCAAATTTGCGCAATAAAATTATTATCTATACAGGCTGCACGATTATCATCGCCGCATATTTTCTTGCGACATATTTTTACGATGTACCTGCTTCCTTATCGGCGGCTTTGTGCATGACTTTTCCCAGCCTCGTCCTTTTCTGGATTTTTTCGGAATGTAAGGACAGCCGCTTTTTTCTCACCTTCTGTTTTGTGGACACCGTCTCCCTTATCATAGGCTTTTTCGGCCGTTACGCAGGAGTTTTGGCCGGCAGGGTGGGTATTTATGTCTCCTTTTTCCTCACGCTTTTTCTCTATGCCGCCATTATCTGGTTCGGTCGCAATTATTTCAAAAAGTACTCGGAGCTGTTGCGTGTAAAAAAGGCCGGCTGGACGGGAATGATGCTTTCTTCCTTTCTTATTTATTTCGTCCTCATCTTTACTGCCGCTTATCCTAAGCCACTCATCCAACGGATCGAATACGGGCCTTCTTATGCGCTTTTCGGTTTGGTTGTCCTTTCCTGTTATTCGGTATTTATCCATTCCATCATAAAAACAAAAAAGATTTCCGAACAGTGCGTACTACTGGAAAAAGAAAAAGAATTTCATAAGATCGCTTACAAAGACACGGAATGGGGCTTTACAATCGCGTTTATTATGTGGAAAAAATAAATGATCTCGAACGCAACATTTCCAGCTATCAAAGTCTGTGCTGCATCGTTATCGATATTAACGATTTCAAATCCGTCAACGACCGTTTCGGCCATTACATCGGTGACGAAACGCTAAGACAAGTGTCGCAAACGATCCAAGAAGCGTTTAACGACACTACCCCCTATGTCTTTCGTGTCGGAGGCGACGAATTTTTCGTCGTTCTTATCAATGTTTCGGAAGCTTTTGCTCAAAAAAAGCTGGAGGAATTGGATTTCCGCATGCAACAAGTTCGTGCCCCGGACGGATCTTTCGTAAATCTCGCTTCAGGATATAAATATCTTTTCCCGACAAAGGACGCGGCCGTAAATTTGGAAAGCTCTTTTGTCCTTGCGGACAAAGAAATGTATAAAAATAAAAACGCCTATAAACAGAACCACTCTGTTTCAAAGGAATAAAATTAGAAAGCCAACTTAAAAAAAAATTCCTCTTCTGATGAAAAAAGGACTCTTTTTTTATTGTTTACACCTCCACAAACTCTACAAGCAGAGAAGCGAAATCGGAAAGGGTAACTTCGGGGAAATATCCCTTATACATTAATTCGTCGCCGTAATGTTTTTTACCCGTCTGCAAATCCGTATATAGAGCATCCTCTTTCAATCCCTGCAATCTAATCCGCAGCTGAGAGGGATTCGCTGTAATCAACTCTCTCACCAGCAAAAGCACCACATGCTTTTTATCCTTTGCCGTCACCTGCCAGGCGGTCAGATTGCCCTCGAAAGCGGAGGAAAGCACTGAAAAATCGCCCCTCCGAATCAGCCCCTCCAATCGATGATAACGGTCAATCTGCCCCTTGACCTCCATTTTTTCCTCTACGGAAAGCTTTGCGGCGTCGAGCTCATAACCGAAAGAGCCAAACGTTGCGACATCGGCGCGCGTAGAAAACGGAGTCGTTCGCCGCAACTGATGGTTTGGACAAGTAGTAATGTGCGCACCGATCGAGCTGAGCGGATAACAAAGCGCCGTCCCCTCCTGTATCTTCAGGCGGGCAATCGCATCCGAATCATCGCTTGCCCATATCTGAGGATGGAAACAAAGCATACCCGCGTCGAAACGTCCGCCTCCGCCCGAGCATCCTTCGAAAAGCACCTCGGGATATTTTTCCGTAATAAAGCTCAGGATATCATACAATCCGAGATAATATTTATGCACAAATCCGTCGTAAGGAACTTCTGTGAGCGGACGGTTCATATCCCATTTGATATAGGAAATATTGCCCGAAGAAAGCAAATTATCAAGAAACTGCTTTATAAAGGCGACGACATCGGGATTGGTAAGGTCGAGCACCTGCTGATGGCGGGAAAGCGCAGCTTCACGCTCGGGACAGGAAACGGCAAATTCGGGATGCTTTTTAGCCAGCTCGCTGACAGGGTTGATCATTTCGGGCTCTACCCAGATACCGAATTTCAACCCCATCTCATTGATCTTTTTTGCCAGTCCTGAAACGCCGTCGGGCAACTTTTCGGGATTGGGATACCAATCGCCCAAGGAAGAGGTATCGTCATTGCGTTTTCCGAACCAGCCGTCATCCAACACAAATAATTCGATCCCCGCCTCTTTTGCATTTTTTGCTATATTCAGAAGCTTTGCTTCGTCGAAATTGAAATACGTGCTCTCCCAACTGTTAATCAGTACGGGGCGGGAGCCACGTAAAAATTGCTGAGGCAAAATATGCGCGTTGAGGAAATCATGATAGCTTCGGCTCATGCCGCCGATACCCTCGAAGGAAAAACACAACAGACATTCAGGCGTCTGAAAGGTCTCTCCTTGCGCAAGCGTCCAAGCAAAATCCTCGTCGTTAATTCCGCACATTATGCGCATATTGTCGTACGGATCGACGTTTATCTGAAAACGATGGTTACCGCTGTACACTAACATGGCGCCCAAAACGTCGCCCCTGTCGCGCGTCGCTTCTTTATCGCAGAGTGCGACAAACGGATTGAGATAATGGCTGCTCTCCCCCGTTCTGCTCGAAATTTCCGTAGCTCCCTGTGCGAGAGGACGCCTTTTTATCATACGTTCATACGTTCTTCCGCGTAAGTGCCGCCGAGAAAGATCATGTCCGTTTGGGAACCGTACTTTCCCGCGACATCCAGGGAACAGGAAACCGCCTTTTTCAGCTTCAGAGGCTCCTTCTTCGTATTCGTAATCTTTACGCTGCGCGCAATCACGTCGCTTTCCTCAAACACCGTATAAGAAAGTTCTGCTTCGACGCCGTACGCCTCGTCGGCCAAAACAACGGCGAGCGTCTGACATTTGCCGCCGTTTGCTTTGGAAGCGGGCAGGCCCGAAAGGGCGGGCTTGCCCTCGGTTATTTTATGCGCCTTATACTTAAAGGAAAATACAGCCGTTTTCCCCCCCACGGAAGCTTTGACCGCGGGGAGCTTCAGATCGATATACCCAAAAGACGGATATTCCTGCTTTTCTTCCTCCAGAAAAACCTCGTCGGAGTTATAGGCGTAAAAAGAGCGATGCGGGGCCGCAAAAGTGACATAGTCGTTTGTCCTGAGCTTTCTTCCGAAATAATGATGAAGAAGATATCCCTTTTCGTGGATACGAAGGATATAGGAAACATTTTTTCCCTGCAGATGAAGATACTGTCCGTGTTCGATAATCATATACTTTTCCTCGATCTTTTAATACTGAAAACCCCTTTCCGAAGGCCGTTTTACGACCCCTCGAGGAAAGGGGAATAATTTACAATTGCTTTTCCAACGCTTACTTCGCGTATTCTACGCTTCTGAATTCACGAATAACGTTCACTTTAATTTGGCCGGGATATTCGAGCTCGGTCTCGATCTTCTTGGCGATATCTTTCGCAAGGAAGAGTGCCTGAGCGTCATCCACCTGCTCGGGCTTGACCATGACGCGGATTTCTCTGCCTGCTTGAATGGCATAACTCTTATCCACGCCGGCGAAGCTCGACGCAATCTCTTCCAGCTTCTCCAGACGCTTCACGTAATTGCTGCCCGTTTCCCGCCTGGCCCCCGGACGGGCGCCGGAAACCGCGTCTGCCGCCTGAATGAGCACAGCCTCGATTGTCTTGGGTTCCACGTCGCCGTGGTGCGCCATGATGGCGTTGACGATATTGGCGTTTTCCTTGTACTTTTTGGCGAGATCCGCACCGATCTGAATGTGCGTGCCTTCCTGTTCCTGATCGACGGCCTTGCCGATATCGTGCAAAAGCCCCGCCCGCTTGGCAAAATTGACGTCGAGGCCGAGTTCCGCTGCCATCTGGCCCGCAAGAGTGGCGACCTCCATCGAATGCTTATAGACGTTTTGGCCGTAGCTTGTCCTGAATTTCAAGCGGCCGATCAGTTTGATCAATTCGGGATGCAAGCCGAAGATCCCCTGCTCAAATACGGCAGCTTCACCGGCTTCCTTAATCTGTACGTCGATCTCCCGCGCTACCTTTTCCACCGTTTCCTCGATCCTCGCGGGATGAATTCTGCCGTCCGCGATCAAGCGCTCTAAAGAGAGCCGCGCGATCTCGCGCCGAACGGGATCAAACCCCGAAAGAATGACGACTTCGGGCGTATCGTCGATAATCAATTCGATACCCGTGGCATTTTCCAGCGCACGGATATTTCTGCCCTCGCGGCCGATGATCCGCGCTTTCATATCGTCGTTGGGAAGCGGAACGACGGAAACGGTAAGCTCCGAGGCCTGATCCGCCGCGCTCTTTTGAATAGCGAGCGCAATGATCTTTTTGGCATTGATGTCCGCCTCGTCCTTTGCCTGCTGTTCCATATTGCGTACCTGGACGGCGACGTCGTGGCGGGTCGCATCGAGAATTTCTTCCGTGAGAAGTTTTTTTGCTTCCTCCCGCGTCAGCTGGGCGACCTTTTCCAATTCCTGAATCATCAGCTCGTGCTGGGAGCTGATTTTTTCCTGCAACTTTTTAATCTCGGCTTCCTGCTTTAAGAGATCGTTTTTCTGCACCTCCAAGGCCTCTGTCTTTTTGTCGAGCGCATCCTCTTTTTGAGTGATACGCTGTTCCATTTTTTGAATCTCAGCCTTTTTCTCTTTGGTTTCACGTTCGAAATCGTTTCTTAATTTTAAATCCTGTTCCTTCGCCTCGAGAAGCGCTTCCTTCAAAGCGCGCTTGCTTTCCGCCTGCGCTTCGGCCCTAATCTGGCCCGCCTCCGACTCTGCGTCGCCGATGATTTTGCGAACGCGCTCGTTCGCTTCGCCGACTTTCTTTTCTGTATTTTTCTTATAGATTGTATAACCTACAAATGCCCCGAGCGCGGCAAAGATTACCGCCGCGGCTACGAGGACGCCGATAAATACACCCGTCTGTACGGAGAGAAACAGGACGCTCAAATTTACACCGTTCATTTTGTGCCTCCTGTGTTTAAAATTTAGTAAAGATTTGCAGATAAACGGATAACTTTTTCGGGAGCTGTCGCTCTGCTGCTTTATTATTCGCCTACCTTTTTCTATTTTACAATATATCCGATAAAAAGTCAATTGTTTGGCCTGAAATTGTTACCGCCTTTATGAAATTATTTATTTTTTGCCGTACAATAAAAAAGAACGGCTCATGCCGTTCCGTTTTACGCATTATAGGTTTTCCAATTCTTCCAGCCAGAGCGCAGCTGAAGCGTCCGAAGGCATGCGCCAATCTCCTCGAGGCGATAAGCTGACAGATCCGATTTTCACTCCGTCGGGAATACATGAGCGCTTGAACTGCTGTGAAAAAAATCTCCGATAAAAATTTTTCAGCCATTTGAGCAGCGTTTTATCGTCGTACGCGCCCTTAAACGCATATTTTGCAAGATAATAAACTTTAGCGGGCGACGAAGCGCAGCGGACGGCGTGATAGAGATAAAAATCGTGCAATTCGTAAGGGCCGACGATATCCTCTGTTTTTTGGGCGATCGCTCCGTTCTTTTCGGGGGGCAGAAGTTCGGGAGAAATTTCGGTGGCGAGAATATCCTTGAGCACTTTTTCCGTGTCTCCGCCCCGTTTTGCCCCCTCGTAGCGCACGAGATGCTTCACCAAAGTTTTGGGCACCGAAGCGTTGACCGCATACATGGACATATGATCACCGTTATACGTACACCAGCCGAGCGCTAATTCGCTCAAGTCTCCCGTGCCCACGACAAGACCGCCCGTCTTGTTTGCTAGATCCATGAGAATCAGAGTGCGCATACGCGCCTGCGCGTTTTCATAAGTCACGTCGAGATGCGTTCTGTCGTGAGAGATATCGTCGAAGTGCTGCAAAACGCTTTTTGAAATATTGATCGTGCGGCCGCTCGCCCCCACGCATTCGATGAGTTTCAAAGAATTTTGATAGGTTTTTCCCGTCGTCCCGAAGCCAGGCATAGTGACGGCGACGATTTCCTTTTTGTCTTTGCCGAGAAGTTCAAAGGCGCGGGCCGTCACGAGAAGCGCCAGCGAAGAATCCAGCCCGCCCGAAATCCCCACGACCGCCGTTTTCGCGGCCGTATGTCCGAGACGTTTGGCCAGCGCATGCGCCTGCATGGTGAGAATGAGCTCGGCCCGTTCGCCGAGCGTTCCGCTTTCCGCAGGCACGAAAGGCAGACGAGGCACTTTACGCAAAGAGAGTTCGCCTGCGCCCGTAAACGTACTTTCGGTTACGGCATAACCGTCGGCGGTTGCCGCAGAAACGAAGCTTCCCAGCCTTCTCCGTTCCGCCGCAAGAAAAGAAACGTCTATTTCCGCCTCGGCTTCCGTTCCCGAAAAAGGCTTTGCTTCGGCGAGCAAAGAACCGTTTTCAAAAACGAGGTCATGCCCGGCAAAGACCATATCCGTCGTGGCTTCGCCCATTCCCGCATCCGCATACACATAGGCGCATACGTTTTTTCCCGAGTGCGCCCCGAGCAGCGTCTTTCGGTATTCCGCCTTACCCACTGTTTCGTCCGAAGCGGAAAGGTTGACCACGATCGTCGCGCCCGCGGCGGTATGACGGACGGAAGGAGGAATGCCGGCCCAAAGATCCTCGCATATCTCGCAGGCGACTTTCGTTTCGGATAAATTTATATCCGCAAACAGCTGATCGGTACCGAATATCGTAGTCTCTTCCACCCACAGCGGATAGCTCGCATTTCCCTTAGGCGCGGGCGAAAAATAACGCTTTTCGTAAAATTCCCCATAGTTGGGAATATGCGTCTTGGGAACGATACCCAAGACCTTTCCGCCGCAGAGCGCGGCCGCGCAATTGTATAATTTCCCAATGTACGCGACGGGAAGGCCGATGAAAATCAGCATCGAAATTCCTTTCGTAAACGCCGCGATCTCCTTGAGCCCCGTCATGCAAGCATCAATCAGGAGAGGCTGTAAAAACAAGTCGCCGCAGGTATAGCCGCAGAGACTGAGCTCGGGAAAAACAAGTATCTCGGTGCCGTTCTCCGCCTGCCGCGCGATTTCCTCTTCAATCTTCAGCGTGTTGAATTTCACGTCCGCCACTTTAAGCTGCGGGCTCGCTGCCGCAACCTTTACAAAACCGTATTTCATGCTTTTATCCTTTCGTCGTATTCCGCTGTAAAACGCGATTTACGCCGCCCGAAAACGGGCGGCGTCGTTTTTTTAGTCTTCCTTTTCCGCCGCGGAGGCTTCCCCAGAGGAAGCTTCTTCGGCGGGCTTGCCCTTTGCCGCCTCACGGATTTTTGCCTCGATCTCCGCTTCCAGCGCGGGATTATCTTTCAGATATTGGCGCATTTTTTCGCGACCCTGCGCCACCTTGTCGCCGTTATAACTGAACCATGCGCCGCTTTTAGCGATGACGTCGTACTGCACGCCCATATCGATGATACAGCCTTCCTGCGAAATGCCTTCGCCGAATACGATATCAAATTCCGCCTGTTTGAAGGGAGGCGCCAGCTTATTTTTGACAATTTTCGCCTTGGTGCGGTTACCCATAATTCCGTCCGCATCTTTCAGGGCGTCTGCACGTCTTACGTCTATACGAACGCTGGCGTAAAACTTGAGCGCCTTGCCGCCGGGGGTCGTTTCGGGGTTGCCGAACATGACGCCCACTTTTTCTCTCAATTGGTTGATAAAAATAACGCAGGTATGCGACTTATTGACGATGGCGGTCAGCTTTCTCAACGCCTGGGACATCAGCCTCGCCTGGAGACCGACGTGGCTGTCGCCCATGTCGCCCTCAATTTCCGCCTTGGGCGTCAGAGCCGCAACCGAGTCGATGACGATCATATCGACCGCCGAGCTCCTCACCAGCGCGTCCGTGATGTCGAGCGCCTGTTCGCCGGTATCGGGCTGGGAAACGTAGAGATCGTCGAGGTTGACGCCCAGCTTTTTCGCATACACGGGATCCAGCGCGTGCTCCGCGTCGATAAACGCCGCCACGCCGCCCAGCTTCTGCGTCTGCGCGATAGCATGCAGAGCCACGGTCGTTTTACCCGAAGATTCGGGGCCGTAGATCTCGATAATTCTGCCGCGCGGCATACCGCCGATCCCCAGCGCGAGGTCGAGCGTAAGGCACCCCGTGGGGATCACTTCGATCTCCGTCTGGCCCGCCGCGTCGCCGAGGCGCATAATGGACCCCTTGCCGTACTGCTTTTCGATCTGCAAAAGCACGGCGTCGAGCGCTTTCATTTTATCGCCGTTCTTTTCCTTGCCGACTTTATCGACACTAGTTTTTTCACTGCTCATGATTATTTGTTACTCCTGTATCTTTTTTACAAAATTTTATGTGTTTTTCAACTGCCGATATGCCAAAAACAACGCATAGTTGATGGCGGTTTCGGTGATTTCCTCTCTCGTACCTTCAAATTTATATCTGTAAACGAAAACTTTTTCCTTAAGCCCTACGGCAATATAGCACAGCCCTACGGGAAGCTCCGTCCTGTCCGATTTCGGCCCCGCCAGCCCCGTGGTCGCCACGGAAACGTCGCAGTCGCCCGAAGCGAGAAGCCCCGCGGCCATCTCGTACGCGGTTTCGTCCGAAACCGCCCCCACTGTCCTCAACGTATATTCCGAAACGCCGAGACGCTTGATCTTTGCGCGCTCGTCATAGGTATTCACGCCCTCGAAATATACCTCGCTGGCCCCGGGAACGGATACGATGCGCTTTCCGATCCCGCCTCCCGTGAAAGACTCCGCCACGCTTATCTTTTTTCCTCGAAGCTTTAACAGCTGCACCAGACGTCCCTCGAGCGGAGTGTAGTCCAGCGCGTAAACCGCGTCGCCCAACCCTTCCGCCAACAGGCGAAGAACGTCGTCCGTCAGCATTTTAGGGACAGACGAATCGTAAACGATCTCCACGACGTCCTCCCCGAGCTTCCCTTTATAATTATACGTCAACTTGTCCCCGCTCATACGCGCGGCCTCGTCCAAAAGTTTGCGGACGAGATTTTCCCCCGCGCCCACGGACCGAAGCACGAGACGGTCGAAACGGGTATTATATTTACGGTTCAGATAAGGTACGCACACATTTTTGACGTACTCCGCCCCCGATTCCCCCTTGTCGGAAGAAAGGAGAAACAGGGAAAAGCTCCCTTCCTGAAAAACTCCCGCCCCCGCGAGCGTCCCCTGTGAAAAATCGTCTCCCGCTACGGCGGCAATATTTTCCCGCACTTTGGGCAAAAACGACTTCTCCGCGATCACGGCGAGATTGTCCGCGCTTTTTTTCAATTGGGATACGGCCTCGTTCAGCGCCGATATATCGTTTTCAGAGAGCAAACGCACTTCCTCAAACGGATACCCTCCCGAGAGGAAAGCCTCCGAAGGGGAAAAATCGAGCGTGCAAAGACTGTTTCTGACATTTCTCAAGACAATACACGCATTTCTCATCGTAAGGCCTTTTCCTCCGTTTTTTCCTCTGTCATTCTTTTTAGTGCGCCGTATCTCTCAACACGGCCCGATTTTTGACGACGTACGATATCCCCGACCAAACGGTGAGAACCGTCGCAACGGCGAACAGCACAAGTCCTGTAATATTGATAATGCGCCCCGCCGTGCCCGAAAAATCCACCGCCAGTAAAAGCACGAAGACACAACCGTCCTGAAAAGCGGTCTTGTATTTACCCAGCTTTTCCGCGGCAAGCACCACGCCCGTCGTCGCCGCAATCTGACGGAAGGCGCTGATGATGAGCTCCCGCGCCAGAATAACGCAGATGCAGACCGCGCCTGCCGCGTAGCACCAATCGCCGAGAAGCCCGAAAATATCCCGCACCGTCAGCATCAGAATAAACGCGGTGGCGACCAGCACTTTGTCCGCGATCGGGTCGAGAAATTTGCCGAGGTTGGTAACGAGATTTCTCGAGCGGGCGATATGCCCGTCGAGAAGATCGGTCAACGCGGCCAGGGCGAATATCACCGCCGCGATGACGTGATTGTAAGGAATCGCGTCTAAAAAGAAAAAGAGCACGAATACGGGAATCATGCAAATTCTCGCGACGGAAATCTTGTTGGGTAAATTCATGAACGATAATCCTCCGTTTCGCCGTACAGATCATAGCTGTCGGCGCTGTTGATAACGACTTTGTACGTCTCTCCCTGCATAACTTCGCGGGCGTGAAAATAAACCTTTCCGTCGATTTCGGGGGCGCTGAAATACGCCCTCCCGACAAAGCAGTTTTTTTCGTAATCGATCCCGTCGCAAAGCACTTCCAGCTCCTTTCCCACGAAAGAGGAAAGAAGTTTTTTCGAAATTTCCCTCTGCACTTCGTATAGCTCGCGTACGCGGCGGCGCTTCGTCGAAGGATGCACCTGCGGCGACATCCTCGCGGCGGCCGTGTCCGGCTCTCTCGAATAGGCGAAAAAACCGCAATTAACTAATTCTGCCTCTCGTAAAAACACTTTCATTTCCTCAAACTCTTTCTCCGTTTCGGTAGGAAACCCCGAAATGAACGTAGAGCGGATCGCAATATCGGGAATTTCCCTGCGAAGCTTTTCGATAAGCGCCAGATAGCTTTTTCGCGTTCCCTTTCGGTTCATCAGCTTCAGCACGCGATCCTCCGAATGCTGCAGGGGAATATCAATATATTTGACGATTTTTTCGTTGTCGCGTATCTCCGCAATCAGTTCGTCTCCGATCACGTCGGGATAGCAATACAAAAGGCGTATTCTGCGGACGTTTTCGAGCAGCGAAAGCCTATGGAGCAGCTCGGGGAACTTATTGACGCCATACAAATCCTCTCCGTAACGGGTAGTATCCTGTGCGACAACGACCAGCTCCGATACCTCCCCCAAATTCTCCGCCTCTTTTAACAAATCCTCCATAGGATAGGAAACATATTTTCCGCGGATTTTCGGAATGAGACAATACGTACAATGATTATAACACCCGTCCGCAATCTTAAGATAAGCATAATGAGGCCAGGTGGTAAGCACCCGCGCCGCGCGAAAGCCGTCGCTTCCTTTCCCGACATAATTTTCCCGCTCGTTTCCCGCATAGGAAGCCTCGAGCGCTTCGAAAATTTTTTCGTAATCGTGAATACCTAAAAAAACGTCCGCTTCCGTCAACGGGTCGTACAGCTCGCCGATAAATTTCTGCGGCAGACATCCCGTCACTACTATTTTCTCCAATTTTCCGTTTTTCTTGTATCCCGCGCACTCTAAAATTGTATTGATCGATTCTTTTCTCGCCGCTTCGAGAAAGGCGCACGTATTGACGACGACAATTTCCGCCTGCGAAAGATCGTCCGTCAGCGAACAGCCCCGCTCTTTCAGCAGGCCGATCAGCTTTTCGCTGTCCACGCGATTTTTGTCGCACCCCAGCGAAATCACTCCGAATTTTTTGTTTTCCAACATTCTTTGCGTTTTCCTTCGTTATCTTTGCCCGCACACAAATGCAAACGCCTACTTCGCATTTCCGTATTTCCGATCCTATTATATCACAATAAATATGACATACGTGCGCCGCTTTTGTAAAATTTTTCCGAAATTTTTTTATTTTCTATTTGGCGGAGCTCACAGAGGGCCGTACTTGCTTTCAAATTCCTCTTTGGTAATGAGTACCTTTCTGGCTTTAGCGCCGTCGAATGCGGAAATATAGCCCATATCTTCCATCCATTCGATGATCTTCCCCGCCTTATTATACCCCACGGAACACTTGCGCTGAATCATGGAAATGGACGCGCTTCCGCTTTGAATGATATACCGAAGCGCCTCGATATATACCTCCTCCACGCCTTCGTCTTCGCTTTCCTCCGTTTCGTCGCCCTGCACTTTGGTGTTATTGATAAATGCGGAAGCCGATTCGTCGTATTCGGCCTCGTTGTTCGCCTTGATAAAATTCACCACCTTCTGCGCGTCCTCGGAAGATATGGAGGCGCCCTGTACGCGGGTCGGCGTATTCATGCCCGCCATGATATACAGGAGATCGCCGTATCCCAAAAGCTTCTGGGCGCCCGATGCGTCCAGAATAACGCGGGAATCGACTTCCGAAGCTACGGAAAACGCAATTCTCGTGGGCAAGTTGCCCTTGATGACCCCCGTGATGACGTCCGCGGAAGGACGCTGGGTGGCGATGATGAGATGAATACCCGCCGCACGGGATTTCTGCGTGAGGTTTTGGATTCTGTCCTCGACCTCCTTCTTTGCCGCAAGCATGAGGTCGGCAAGTTCATCGACGATAATGACAATCTTCGGGAGCTTTTCCTCCCCCGCCGCGACATTGGCGTTATATTCGTCAATATTGACGACATATGTCCCCGAACGGCTCATCTGTTCGAACAGGCCGTAACGACGATTCATTTCACCGATTGCCCAGTTGAGACTTTGAATAACTTTATTGATATCCGTGATGATCTCGTTGATCATCAAATGAGGCAGATGATCGTAAATGACGAACTCTGTCTTTTTAGGGTCGATAAGAATAAGTCTCAACTCGTCGGGAGAATATTTTACGATCAAGCTGATAATGAGGCTGCGCAGGAACACACTTTTACCCGAGCCCGAAGCGCCGGCCACCAGCAGGTGGGTCATTTTGCAGATATCGCCGTAAACCTTGCGGTTGCCGACGTCCTTGCCCATTGCATAGACCAGCGAAGTTGACTTGGACTTCGTAAAGCCGTCCCCCGTCAACATGCAGCCGAGCTGAACAAACTGTCTGTTTTTATTCGGAACCTCGATGCTGACCGCGCCATCCTCGAAATTGGGATAGATATTCACCCCTTTGGCCGCATAAAGGCTCATGGCAATTTCCTGATCGAGAGAAACCACCTTTTTCGCGGAAATATTGCGCGGAATAACTACGTTGTACCTCGTAACCGTAGGGCCGTAAGTGACCGACGCAATCGTTGCGTCCGTCACCTTGAAGGCGTCCAACGTTTCAAGAATGGTATGCTTATTGTTTTCCACTTCCTCCGCGTTGGAGTCGGGTTCCACATCCCGACAGTCGAAATAGTCGAGCGGCGCGGGACGATAAGGTTTATGAACGCGGGGCCTGGGCTTAGGCGCAGGCGGCGGAACGGGACAGGGCGGTTCTACAAATGCCTCGCCGCTCCTCTCCCCGTCCATGCGCGAAGGCTTCATGCGGGGATCCTCTATGCGGGGTGAATCCATGCGCGAAGAACGACCGAAAGGTACGTCGTCCGCTCCGGACGGATCGCCTTCCGCAGGCATTCCGCCGCGCTGATCCGAAAAATCGGAACGCAGACTGTAAGGATCTTCCTTATCGTCCTCGTCGTCAAAAATATCCCTCTTGCTGCCGAGCGGGCGTTCCTCCGCCTGTCGCGTACGGTCGTCAAAAGGAGAAAGCTCGTCTCTTTTGTCCGAGCGGCCGAAAACGTCTGAATTTCCACGCTCGGAGATACGGCCAAAGTCCTCTCTTCCGCCCGCAAGCATCTCGGGTTGAGCTTCGTCCGCCCCGCCTCCGTTGCCGTAAATATTGGGGTTGGAGGGCGAAAAAATATCGAAAAATCCGGGGCGAGTTCTCTCCGCAGGTGCGGGCGGAGTTTCCTTCCGTTCCTCTCCGAATACAGAGGACATGCCGCGGCCGTCCTTTTCTTTCTCCTTTGGAGACGCGGGAAAAACGGGCTCTGCACCTCGGAAGCTCTCCCCGCCGACGTCGGTTTCCGGCGTGGAAATATGCACGCTGGGAGTTTGCACGGGTTCCGTCCGGACGGGCGGAACAGGCTCTGCAGGGAAAGGCGGAATGGGTGCAACCGTCGGGGAAACGGGCGGTATGGAAGAGGCCGCATTTCCAAACCCGGGTTCGGGACCGCCCTCCCGAAGGGTGTAGGGAGGCGCATATAAATCCTGCCCCCTGACGTTATCCGTCAATATCTTCGCGGGGCGGGCAGGCTCGTCTCCGCCGTTTACCGACTCGGCATACGCTGCGGAATAAGATCCCGCAAACGTGCCGTCATATACGGTCGGCTGGTCGGGATCGACGGGCGGCTTTTTATTGACGTTAGCGTTACTGTCGAAAATGAGATTTTTACGGTAGATCTCGGCGGGCGAACTGCCGAACAAAAATTCTTTGCTCTGCTGGTATTCCCGATACCCCGCGGGATTTTCCGTACTTGCCGGAATGCCCTGCTCGGAACGGACGGCAGGGGAAGAAAAAGTCCCGAACGGAGAAAACGCATTCGATGGCCCCGCGGGAGAAACTCGTCCGTTTCCCGCGGCGTAATCGCCGCCGGAAAGCATCACGCCCGGCCGCTGTCTTACTTCGGGGACAGGAGCATAAGAAGCTCCGTACGGAGCCGCAGGCTGTTGCATATACGCCCCGCCCCTGCCGTCCGCCGCGTTTGCGGAAACGGGAATACGCTCGTGCGGTTGTCCCGACGGCTCATTTGCGCGGGGAAGAATCCTATCTTCTCCGTACGGATACCCCGCTTCGCCAAAGGAAACAGGCGCGGCCGCCTTTGCCTGCGTTTCGGGCTTTACGGGCGACTTTTTTTCTTTTTTCGACCTGAGCCAAAGCCCCCCGCCCGTCACGAAGCATACGGAAAGATAGGCGCCAAGTAAAAACAGCGCGGAAAATATAATCAAAGCGCCGATACGCGTAGTCAGTTTTACAAGCGGATATACGAAAATCGCCCCCGTCCACCCTGCGGCGGTCGCCGTACCGATCCCGTCCTTTCCGGCCTTAAAACACGCGGAAATATAGCCCGAAAGCTCCCACTTGTAGGTAAGTGCGATATGCAGAATAAGCATGAGAAAAACGACCGAGGCGGAAATGGCCGCAGCGGCCTTTCTGTTGCGGATAAAACGTTTCCCGATCACCGAAGTCACAGAAAGATACAACAGCGAAAGAAACAGCGGATAAGCACAGTAACCGAACATTCCCAGGAGAAAATAGTCGATCGTAACACCGATTTCGCCGAAAATCAAAGAGCGTGTAAAGAGAATGAGCAGAGCGAGTACGGAAAACACGACGCCGACGGCGCCGAGGCTTTCCCGAGTGACGATCTCCGCCCGCCTGTTCTTCTCTTTTTCGTCCTTATTTTTTTCGTTATTCTCTTTCAAGGCGTTCACCTCCCGTTTATACCCTCATATTATAACATTTTTTTTCTTATTTATCAATTGTATTGAAGCAAAAAATCGACGGAAGGAGAGAGATTTTTTCTTTTCTCTCCCCTTCCGCCGATTTTGTTGCGCTACGCCCCGTTCTTATTGCCGAAACACTCACTTATTCAACTCTTTCAACAGATACTGCGCCGCATAATAAATATCTCCCGCGCCCAAAAACAGCACGATATCGCCCGTCTGAACGGTGCTTCTCAGCCAGGTCTTCAGCTCCCGCACGCTTTCCGCATACAGACAGCTTCCCACGTTTTCCGCCAGCGTCGCCGCGCTGCCCGCCGCGTCGAAATATTCTCTGGCGGGATAGGTCTTATAGATCATAAGATTTTTGACGGGACGCAAAGCTCTGACAAATTCTTCCATCAAAAGTTTCGTTCTCGAATAGGTATGCGGCTGAAAAACCACGTAGAGCGTCCCCGAGCACATTTTTTCCGCCGTGGCAACCGTAGCCAGAATTTCGCGCGGATGATGGGCATAATCGCATATAAAGGCTGCTCCCGCATAATTCCCGATATGCTCGAAGCGACGTTTGACGGCCGTAAAGCTCTCCAGCCCCCGACAAATTTCCCTCTCGTCAAAGCCGTACCGCCGCATCGCCGCAAACGCCGCCAGCGCATTGTAAACGTTGCACCGTCCCGCAGCCTTTAGATGCACGCGGCAGAGCGATTTACCGTATTCCGATACGGTAAACGAATACTTTTGTCCCGACTGACGTATATTGACCGCCCGATAGTCGGAGCGGGGGTTTTTAATGCCGAAAGTAGAAAATTCGCCTAAGCTTGCGCACCGTTCGTCGTCCGCGCACACGAAAGCGGTGTCCGCACTGTTACAATATTGCCGAAAGGTATCGACGAGATCCTCCATGCCGTCGTAACATTCCATGTGATCGCGGTCTATATTGAGCAGAATCGCGGTTTCCGCCTCGATCTCGAGCAGATTTTTTTTATATTCGCACGCCTCGGTCACAAAAAAATCCCGACCGCTCATATAAAAGTTGCCGAAATCCCCGTCCTCGCCTCCGATATGCGCGGCGAAAGGAACGTTTGTTTCGCGGAGAATATGAGCGCACATGGCCGTACACGTCGTCTTGCCGTGACTGCCCGCGACGGCCGTGACGTGAGAGAATGTTTTGCTGACGACATTCAAAAATTCCGACCTCTTCCAGATTTTTTTCCCGCGCGCCCGCGCTTCCTTCAACTCGGCATTTTCCTCGGAAACCGCACTGGTATAAACCACCGCGTCCGCGTCCCGCAACAGCGGATTGCCCGCGTCGCCTCCGATAAAAATTTTTACGCCGCATAAGGCCAGCTCTTCCGTTTGCTCGCCCGCCGTCATGTCGCTCCCCGCGACCTCATAGCCGCCGGCAAGGAGAAATTTAGCCAGCGCGCTCATGCTGATTCCCCCTATTCCGATAAAGTAAAACTTACGCAGATTGTCGAAATAACTCAGTTGCATGCAGTATGTATATGAGCTATAATAAATAATTATGACTGTTATCGTATATTATTATAGTTAAATTGAAAAAACTTTGTGAAAACTACTTGAAAATTTAGTTATAATATGGTAAAATAATCTAAATTATCGATATAAGGGCGATACATTATGAAAATTTCGGATATACGTATAAAACTTATCGAAAGCACGGGGAAATTAAAAGCCATTGCCGCGGTTACGATCGACGGATGTTTCGTCGTCCACGATATCAAGATCCTACAGGGAACGGACAGCCTTTTCATCGCAATGCCAAGCCGAAAAGCCGTTGACGGAACATACAAAGACATCGTCCATCCACTCAATACGGAAACGAGGGAATTTATGAAAGCCACTATTTTAGAGGCCTATGCTGCCGCTTTGACCGCCACCGCATAAACAGGCCATACTTTTATGCGCATTTTATTCTTTTTAACCGCTTACTCACATATCTGATTTATTCTTCCTTGAAAGGACGTCCGCGCAAACGGAGGTCCTTTCATCCGTATAACGCAAAACCCCGTCCGATCGCTGCAATCGGACGGGGCATATTCTCTTTATTTGTTATCGGAATTCTTTTTAATGAAATAGTCCACAAACTTGGGACGATGTTTTCTGTCTGCCTCCTGAGCAACGGGAGCGCGGGACGGATCGGGAATGGGATCGTCGGGCTCGAAAGAACGGTTGGGGTCGGCCGCAGGCGCGACTTCGCCGTAGGCGGGCATGCGATATTGACCGGCCTCCTGCGGTGCAGGCTGACGATACGGGTCTGCATAGGGAGAAGGCGCCGTCGGTGCGGTATAGGGAGCGCCCGTCGGCGGATAGGGATTCTGCGTATATCCGTTGGGAATTCCCTGCGTTCCGTAACCCGCATTATAAGAGCCGTAAGGATTATTTACGTTTTGTCCGGAGGCGGGATAAAACGGCTGCGCGGGAGCGGGCTGTGCGGGCGCATTTCCCGCGGCCATGTTGGCTCCGCCCATACCGTTGTTATAGGCGCGGTCGATCTTTTCGGACAGCGAGGACACTTTGCGCGCCGTAGCCGAGCGGTCTTCCGTGCCCGTAACGGTCTGTCCGCCCGCGGGGAAGCCCGTCGCAATGATGACCACTTCCACTTCGTCGGACATATTTTCGTCGATACATGCGCCGAAAATGACGTTGGCGGAAAAATCGATCACGCCCTTTACGAGATCGGCGGCCATCCATACTTCGTCCAAAGAAAGGTCCTTTCCGCCCACGACGTTGAGAATGACCGAGCTGGCTCCCTCGATCGTGGTATTGAGCAAGGGGCTGCATACCGCACAGCGCACCGCGTCGGAAATTCTCTTTTCGCCCTTGGCGACGCCGATACCCATATGCGCGAGACCGCGCGCCTTCAACGTCGTGCGCACGTCGGCGAAGTCGAGATTGATCAGCGAGGGATTGACAATCAGTTCCGCTATGCCGCGGATACCCTGACGCAAAACCTCGTCCGCCACCTTGAGGGCTTCGGGGAAAGGCGTCCCCTTCGGCACCACCTCGCGGATCTTGTCGTTGGGAATTATAATGATCGAATCCACCGATTTGCGCAGTTCCTCCACGCCGACGACGGCGTTGTCCATTCTGCGTTTGGCTTCAAACGTAAACGGCAGAGTCACCACCGCGACGGTGAGGATCTTCATGTCCTTTGCGATCTTTGCGATAATGGGAGCGGCGCCCGTGCCCGTTCCGCCGCCCATACCTGCCGTAATAAACAGGAGGTCGGTGTCTTTAAGGACGTTTTGAATAATGTCCTTGCTCTCTTCCGCCGCGGCTTTGCCCACGGAAGGATCGGCACCCGCGCCCAGTCCCTTCGTCAGCTTTGCGCCGATCTGGATGCGATTGGTCGCCTTCGAGCGCGCAAGCGCTTGATTATCGGTATTCACGACGATATATTCCGCGCTTTTCAGCCCCGATTCAATCAGGCGGTTGACCGCATTGTTTCCTGCGCCGCCCACGCCGATGACCTTGATTTTCGCAACGCCCGAAAGGTTGTTTGCCAAAGGCTCCTGCACGGGAGCGGCAGGCTGTTCCCCGTAGGAACCGTAGCCGTACCCCGCCCCGTAATTATCGTTATCTCCGAAATTGTTGATCATTTGTTTTTTCCTCCGAAAATGTTGAAAATTCTATAAAGCAGTCCGCTTCTTTTCTTATCGGAAAGCGCCGTGGCCAGCAGGGCGATTCTCGACGAAAACAAAGGCTTGTCGTAATAGGGAAGGTCGGGGCAGACGATCTCCGTCATGCGGCCCAGACGCTTGGCGATATGTTCCGCGGCGCCCTTGACTCCGCCGATCCCCTCCCCCGTAAGAGACAGAGGATTTGCAGCAAAGCCCATCGTGCTTTTGCCGCGATAGTACTTTTCGAAAAATTTATCCACGCTTTCGCAAAGCTCGTCCAGCCCGTATTTTATAATCTCGTTTATCTCTCTCACGGGATAGGCAACGCCGCTCCCGTCCGTCCACATCAGATCTTTCGAAACGGCGCCGCCCGAGACGTTTGCCGAAGCGAGGATTTCCTCCGCGGTTTCGTAATCCACTTTCAGCCCCTGCATCAATGCCACGAGAATATATCCCGAGCCGCAGTCGAACGCCTCCTCGTGCACGATCCCGTTGCCGTAAACGACGGAAACGGAGGTGGAAAGGAACCCCACGTCGATGAGGAAAGCATATCCCTCGCGCAGCTTTTCGGGCAACAGATAATCGGCCTGCGCCAACGATTGCGGAATAAAGTTTACCACCTCGAAACCGAGCTCCCTCAATACGGAATCCACGGCGCCGAAAAACTCGTCGGAAGCGAAATAATAGCAGAGCGCGCCTTTTAACGACGCGGTGGGAATACCGTACAGATCGGAAGCGTTAAAATATTTCCGATTGTCGCCCAGCGCGAAATACATATCCGAACGGCGGATATAATGTCCCGAAGCCAGGAGTTCACCCAGCCCGCTTTCGTACAAGGCGTCTATTTCCTGTGCGGAGATTTTTCGTTTCGAGGGAAAGGAAATCGTATGCCCCTTGGTATATACGGAAACGAACGCTGCGGGGACGCCGACAAAAATTTCCTTGACGGTACCCTCGTAATTTTGTCTGACGGAGGTGACGGCGGCGATGACCGCACGTCGGAAAGACGCCGCGTCCAAAAATCCGTCCGAAGAATAGCCCTCGTATTTTTCACTTGTGCCGCCGCGGAATACGAACGTGTCGTTGACCCCTTTTGCCCCGATGAGGAAAGTGACTTCGTACGAACGTATATCCAGAACGGCAACGCTTTCGTTACTCATAATTTCCGTCCGCTCCGTAAAAACAATTTGTGTAAGAATATATTTTCTCTATTATACACTATTTATAATGCATTGTCAACGGATTGAGAAAAAAAACGTAAAAAAACGCGGCGATACGCCGCGTCAGGAAAGCAACAGGTACGCCTTCACGCATTTTGATCATATGTGGCGCGCACCCCGTCGGGGGCTTCGTTATCGTCCATTACCCTGATCAATCCCCCCAATTTTTCATTGTCGGGCCTCGAAAGATAACAGGAAACGAGCGCCTCCGCTTTTTTCTCCGTCAGCGCCATGGGATTTTTTATCACCGCCCTTATCCCTTCGCGGAAAACAAAGAAAAAAAACATTTCCGTCTGGACAGAGGCGCGCCTGGACACTTCCATCGAGAGTACGTTGTTTCTCAAGCCGTCCAAAAGCTGAGACATCTTCGAACAGAAGGCGAGAAAAGAAGGAATACATTCGTCGCCGCCGAGAAGTTCCCCTTTTGCGCCCGCGGCGGAAATTCCCGTTACGATCACGTTGTCCGCACCGTCCGAACGGTTGGACGGCTCTCCCCGCAGCCCCAGCACCGTGCCGTCCGCGCCGAGAATATAATATTCCTCGGCGTGTTTCACGGCAAACACTTCGGGATCCTCCTTCGCGGAAACGATCAGCCGATTGGGATAGGCTTTTTTGAAAGCCGTCATGCGAAAATAGGGAAACTCCGCAAAATCCGCTTCCGCTTCTTCAGGTTTTACAAAAAAAACGCTTTCGTCCTTATATCGCTCTAAAAGAAGCTTCTGAAGCTCGTCCGCTTCCGACTTTGCTGCCTCGGAAACGACCGAAGCGTCCAAGGTGACGGCGTTTACGCGATAGACTGCGGAGACGCCGAGCACTGCGGCGGAAATAAAAATGACCGCCGTCAATAAAATTGCGATTACGTTTCTTTTGTGCATGCTTCCTTCCTTATATCCCCCGCGGCTTACACCCGCACCCGACGGATTTTAGCCCCGAGTTTTTTCAGCTTATATTCGAAATCGGCGTATCCCCTGTCAACGTGCGACAGATCGACGACGCAGCTTTCTCCCTCCGCTTTCAAAGCCGCGATGACGAGCGCCGCACCCCCGCGAAGATCTCCGGCGGTAACGCACGCGCCGTGCAGCCTTTCCACGCCGCGGATTACGGCGTTTCGGCCTCGAACGGTAATGTCGGCGCCCATGCGTTTGAGTTCGCCCGCGTATTTATATCTCGTCTCAAACAGATTTTCCACTACGAGAGTTGTTCCCGAAGTCGTACACGCAAGTGCGGAAAACTGCGCCTGCAGGTCGGTGGGAAAACCGGGAAAGGGCGTAGTCTCTATCAGATCGGCGGAAACCAACCGCCCGCTGCTTCTCAATGTTATTTTATCATTTTTTATATGTATTTTGCAACCGTTTTCGCGCAGTTTATGCAAAAGCGCCGCAATATTTTCCTGCGGAACCCCTTCAATCTCGATTTCTCCGCCGCACGAAGCCGCGGCAATGAGGAAGGTTCCCGCTTCGATTCTGTCCTTGATAGGCGTATATTCTATCCCGTGAAGTCTTTCCACGCCCTCCACCACGACCGTACCGCCGCCCGCGCCGCTCACTCTTCCGCCCATGGCGTTTAAGAAATTTTGCAGATCGACGATCTCCGGCTCCTTTGCGGCGTTGCGGATCACCGTTGTCCCCTCCGCCTTCGCGGAAGCCAGAATGATGTTTTCTGTGGCTCCTACGCTGGGAAAATCCAGAAGAATATCCGCGCCCGAAAGCTTATCGCAGCTGCATGTTATATACCCCTTATCCTCCTCGATCTTTACGCCCAGCCGCTTTAACCCCGCAAGATGCAGGTCGATGGGACGAAGCCCGATATCGCAGCCGCCGGGATAGGAAATTTTCGCGCGGCGGAAGCGGGTGAGCACCGAACCCAGCATAAAAACGGAAGAACGCAGTTCCTTTGTAAGCCTCGCGGGGATTTCGTGGGAAACTGCGTTCACGCTGTCGATGATTACACTGTCTGCCGTACGGCTGATTCCGCAGCCGAGTTCGCTTAGTATGTGCAACATATTTTCCACATCCGAGATGGCGGGCACATCCCGTATCGTCACTTGTTCATCGGTTAAAACAGATGCGGCGAGAAGCGGCAGTACGGAATTTTTAGCGGCCTGGATTTCCGTTCTGCCATAGAGTTTTCCGCCGCCCTCTATAATAAATTTATCCATACAATAATAACTCCTTATGTTTTATTGTATGAATCAACGCCGCCGTTTGTTCACCCTTTTCCCGCCCGCGCGGGCGATTGCGTTTTGTCTGGATATCCCGTACAGAATCCCCATCGACGCCATCGTGATGATCAGCGACGTATTGCCCGAGCTCACCAGCGGCAGAGGCAGCCCCGTGGGCGGGATCGTCCCGCTGACAACCAATGCGTTTATCACCGTCTGGATTCCATAGACGAGCGTAATCCCCGAAGCTAAAAGAAAGGAGAAAAAATTATCCGACTCGGCCGCGGTCTTGATTCCCTTATAAATGAGTATCCCGCTCAAAAGAAAAAGGATACATATCCCCACAAACCCGAATTCCTCGCCGATGATGGACAGAATAAAGTCGCTTTCGGCAAAGGGCAGAAAACGATATTTCTGCCGCGATCGGAACAATCCCGTGCCGAACCAGCCGCCGTTTCCCAACGCATACAGCGACTGAATCAGCTGATAGCCCTCGTTTTTCGGAGAGGCCCACGGATCGATAAAGGCGCTCAAACGCAAAAGTCTGTACGGCTCTATCAAAATGAGCACGGGAACGGCGACCAGCGCGGGGACAAGAATAATGAGGAAATACTTCATTTTCATGCCGCCGAGAAAGATCATCGCCAGCATGAGAAGCCCCACGCACATCGTGACGGACATATTCGGCTCGATAATGATGAGCACGCAGACCGCGCCGCCCGCAAGCAGGACGGGCAGCGCCCCCTTGAAGGTGCGCATGGAATCCATATGCTCCGACATATAGGCCGAAGCAAAGATAACGAAGCCGTATTTTGCGAACTCGGAGGGCTGAATGGTAATACTTCCGATTCCTATCCAACGGGTGGCGCCGTAATTGCTGCGCCCGATCCCGGGGACGAATACGAGGGCGAGCAGTACCAGCGGCACGATCAGCGCCCCATAACGGATCTTTTTCAGCTTCTGACAGTCGAAAAACGCCATAAAGCCCATGGCGATAATCCCCACCACGAAGCCGAGAAGCTGTTTCTTCATGAAATAGAATTCGTCGCCGTACTGCGTCTTTGCCGTATAAGAGCTGGCAGAATATACCATCAATACGCCGAAGGCGGAAAGCAGTATCGTCAGAATAGGAATGGTCAGATCGCCCGTCGCCCTACTCGTCCGCTCCTTCCCCTTCTTCGTCCGAAGCGCTGTCCTCGCCCGTATCTGCGGCAGGAAGGGCTCCGCGGTCGCTTCCGCCGTCATCGACGACGATCTTTTCGGGCTTCCTTTCGGGCTTTTCTGCTTTGGCGCGGAGCGCTTCCTCCTCGAAGGTACGGACGATTTCGACAAATCTATCACCTCTCTCTTCATAACTTGCAAACTCGTCGAAGCTTGCGCTGGCGGGGCTTAAAAGCACCGTCTGCCCTCTCGCGGCCAGCATGCGGGCCAGCCGTACCGCAAATTCGAACCCGACGCAGAGGGTCATGCGCTCGAAGCCGCAGCGCAGCGCGCTTTCGAACAGCCGGAAACGGTTTTCCCCGTACAGAACCGCGTGCACCACGTTGGACGTCCGAAGCTTGACAAACAGCTTGTCGTAATCGTAACCTTTATCCTTGCCGCCGACGAGAAGAACCGTCTCCTCCTTCATGCACCCCACCGCCTTGATTGTGGCATCGACGTTGGTGCCCTTGGAATCGTCGATATATTTTATGCCGTCCGCTTCCCCCACCAATTCGATACGGTGCTTAATCCCCTTGAAGGAAGCGAGCGACCGAGCGATGCTCTCGGAGCTTACCCCCATGATTTTTGCCGCCGCAATCGCCGCGAGGGCGTTTTGGACGTTGTGGAGCCCGTCGGTGAGCAGCTCGGAAGCGGGCATGATCTTTTCGCCGCAGAAATACAGAGTTCCGTTTTCGAGATAGGCGCCGTGCACCCGCTCCCTGACGGAAAAATAGAAGATCCTCGCCTTTGTCTTTTCGGCAAAGCCGCGCACGATTCCGTCGTCGAAATTGAGCACCGCGTATTCCGCTTCCGTACTGTTTTTCAAAAGCTTGCTCTTCAGAAATATGTAATTCTCCATGTTGTAATGACGGTTGAGATGATCCTCCGTAACGTTGAGCACTACCCCCACGTGCGGACACAGGGAATTGAGCGTCTCCAGCTGGAAGCTGGAAATTTCCGCCACGGCCACGTCGTTTTCTCCCAAAGATACGTATTTGATCATCGGCGAACCGATATTGCCGCACGCCTCCGCTCTATATCCGCCCTCGGAGAGTATCTTCGCCAGCATGCTGACGGTGGTGGTTTTTCCGTTGGTTCCCGTCACCGCCGCTACGGGACAGCGCATATATCTTGCCGCCAGCTCCGTTTCACCGATCACCGCCTTGCCGCTCCGCTTGAACGCCACCGCCGTCGGATGGTCGATGGGGATTCCCGGGCTTAAAACCAGCGCGTCGCAGATTTCGTGCATACGGGAAATCTGTTCTTTCGTCGCACGTTCGGCTCCCTTTTCCTCCAGCAGACGCGCGGATTTTTCCACCGCTTCGCCCGCCACGTCGTCATAGACGAATACCTTCGCTTTTCTTTCCAGTAAAAATTCGGCCGCGGCACACCCCGAGCGGGATAAGCCGAGCACGAGAAACGTTTGTCTTACGGGATACATGAACTCCTCCGTTTGATTTTTTAGAGTTGGGCGATCACGCACAGAGCGCCGAGAATCGCGGTTACGACGGCATAGGCGTAGGAAATCTTCGCCTCAGAATAACCTTTTTCCTGAAAGTGATGATGCACGGGCGCCATGAGAAAGACCCGTTTACCGCCCGTAGCCTTATAGTATATTACCTGAATGATAACGGTTATGCTCGAAAGGACAAACATAATTCCCACGACGGCGATATAGAGAGTGTTTCCCGTGAAAACTCCGATACAGGAAGCGAAGCCACCCAAAGCCAGCGAGCCTGTATCCCCCATAAATACCGCCGCGGGCGAGACGTTGAAAATCAGGTACGCCGCGAGCGCGCCGCAAAGGCAGAAGGATAAAAGCGCCAGAGAGGGAAATCTGCCCTGCACGGCGATCAGCAGGCCGAGAGAGAGAAAGAACGGCAGTGACGTACCCGCAGCCAGCCCGTCCAATCCGTCGGTCAGATTGACGCTGTTGACCGTGGCAAGAAAGACGAATACCGCCAGAGGCACCATGCCCCAGCCGATGTCCACGCTTTTGTGTGTGAAGGGGAGGTTTAAGGTAGTAAGACCCGCGCGGACGCAGAAGAGGCCCGCAAAAACGGCGGCAAACGTCTGAAAGAGCGCCTTTTGCCAAGCCTTGAGCCCGAGATTTTCTTTATGCTTCTTTTTAAGCACGTCGTCCAGAAGCCCCACCAGCAGATAGGCAAACCCTACCGTCAGGGAAACGACCGCCACGCGGTCGAACTTTTTGAGAAAGACGGCTTCCGCGAGCACCGCGGACAAAACAAAAGCGAGTCCGCCCATGGTGGGCGTACCGCTTTTGCCTTTGTGTTCCTTTACGTAAGAGAGTATATTCTGTCCCGCTTTCAGCTTTCTCAGGACGGGGATAAGCAGCAGACAGAAGACGAGAGACAATAAAAACGCGACGAGCGCGGCTGCGAGATAATTTTTCATAAAAATCAAGGCTTCAAAGCGGATTGTCCGGCTTTTGGCTTAACGCCTCCCTGATTACAGCATTGTCGTTATAGGAATATTTTATACCCATAATCTCCTGATAATCCTCTCCGCCCTTGCCCGCCACAAGCAGGATATCCCCTTTCTTCAAAAGCCCCACCGCATAGTAAATCGCCTTCTCCCGTTCGGGCACGACGGCATAGTGTACGGAAAACCGCCTGTACCCCTTTTCGATCTCCGCGATGATGTCGTAAGGGTCCTCGTAGCGCGGATTGTCTGAAGTGAGCACGGAGAAATCCGCCTTTCGCGCCACCGTTTCGCCCATAATCGACCGCTTGGTGCGGTCGCGGTTGCCGCCGCACCCGAACAGACAAATCAGCCTGCCCTTACAGTGCGACTTCAGCGCGGCGAGCGATTTTTCCAGGCCGTCGGGCGTATGCGCGAAATCGACGAAGATATCCGCGCCGTGAAATTTACCCGCGGGCTCCAGCCTGCCCCGCACGGGTTTCATGCCGCTCAGGCCTCCCGCAATCGCCTCGGTGCGGATTCCCAGCGCGTAAGCGCACGCCGCCGCGGCCATTGCATTGTAAACGTTGTGCCGTCCCGTCATCGGCAGGGAAATGCGGCATAAATTGTCGGACAGATTGAGCATAAATTCGCAGCCGTAAAGCTCCTCCGAGGTAATCACAGCAAACGCTTCCGCGGGAGTCTCCAAACCGTAAAACACCGTACTCGTCTTACCCGCCTTGTCCGATTCGCCGCGAAGCCCTCCGATCTCCCGCCCCACCGCGTCGTCGCCGTTTAGCACCGCGATCGGACACCTCTCGGGCGTAAAGAGCAGCTTTTTCGCCGCCTTATACTTTTCCATGGTCTGAAAGAAATCGAGGTGATCCTGCGTGAAATTGGTAAAGATACACGCCGCAAACGGGATTCCTTCCTCTTTGCGGTAAAAAAGCGCGTGTGCGGACACTTCCGCCACCACATATTCCACCCCGCTTTTTACCATATCCGCAAACATCTTGTGCAAAAAGAGCGGATCGGGCGTGGTCAGTTCGGGCGCGATCTGCTTTTTGCCGTAATAGATCCCCAGCGTCCCGACCACCGCCACCGTCTTTCCCGCGCGGCGGAGCACGGAGACCAGCATGTAGGACGTGGTCGTTTTTCCGTTGGTGCCCGTGATGCCGATAATTTTCAGCTTTTCCGCGGCACGGTCGTAAAAGGCGGAGGCGATAAGCCCCATGGCGGCGCGCGAATCGGGCACGACGAGTTGCGGAATCTTCAGCTCGAGCTCGCGTTCCGTCACGACGGCGGCAGCGCCCGCTTCCTCGGCGTCCCGCGCATAGACGTGCGAGTCCGTTTTTCCGCCCGTCAGGCAGAAAAACAAGTCTCCCGTCGAGCAGAAGCGGCTGTCCGCGGTCAGCCCGCGGATCTGCGTATTTTCCGACGTCTGCATATTTTTGGCTCCGCATACGATACGCGCGCCCCCGACACAGCGGGCAAGCTCCGATAAAAGCATGATGTGCACCCCTTTAGGCCGCGAACAGCCGCGGCCGCGATTTCCTTCACTCTATATTTATTCGCTTTGGTAGGGTTGTATGTTTTTCAGAGCGATAATTCCCTCGAAAATTTCTTTCGCGCACGGCGCGGCCACCGAGCTTCCGTAATAAGCGCCCTGCGGCTCGTCTATGATGACGAGAGCGAGATACTGCGGGTTATCCGCGGGGAAAAAGCCGACGAAGGAAGAAACGTATTTTCCCGCGGCGATGTGTCCGTCCTCGTATTTCTGCGCCGTACCCGTCTTGCCGCCGACCCTGTAGCCCTCTATGTACGCTTTTTTGCCGCTGCCGTCGCGGACGACGCCCTCCAGCATGGCGGCGAGCGTCGAGGAGGCCTTTTCGCTGATCGTTCTGTTTTTCAGCGTTTTTTCCACGTCCTGAAGCACGTACCCGTCGGAAGCGTAAATGCTTTTGACGAGATGGGGCGTATAATAATATCCGCCGTTGACCGCCGCCGCGGTGGCGCAGGCAAGCTGTATCCCCGACACCGCGATCGTCTGCCCGAAGCCGATACGAGCGAGATCGCAGTCCCTCACCGCCGTTTCAGGCAGCAGCATACCCAACGCCTCGCCGCTGTAATCGATCCCCGTCGTCTTGCCGAAGCCGAACGCGGAAAGATAATCGTAAAAAGTCGAAGTCCCCAGTGCGAGCGCGATATCCGTAAAGCAGGGGTTACAGCTGTTGTTGAGCGCGTCGGCGAGCGTCTGGTTACAGTGCTTGCCATTTGCGTGGTTGCTCCAGCACTTTACCGTCGTGCCGTCCACCGACCGCGTGCGGCTGCTGGGAAAAACGTAGCTCGTCGAAAAGGCGTTGCGGTTTCCCCTGAGGGATTCCTCGATGTCCGCGGCCGCGGTGACGACCTTGAACGTGGAGCCGGGTTCGTAAATATCGCAGACGATACGGTTTCTGGAAAGGCTGTTCAAAAGCTCCGTCTCGTCCCGCGGCACGTCGTTGAGATCGTACCCCGGATAATTTGCCATGGCGAGAATCTCAAAAGTATCGGGATCGAGCACGATACACTCTGCGGATACGGGCGAATGTTCCTCGAAGGCCTTCGCCATGACGCTTTCGCAGACGGACTGTATCCCATAATCGACGGTGAGTTTAACGTTCATGCCGTCCTCGGCGGGGCGATAGGCAGCAACCGCGCCCTTAAGGTTGACACCGACAAGGTCGGTTTCGTAAAGCAGTTCCCCGTTCGTCCCCGCGAGATATTTGTCGTAATATTTTTCGATCCCCGTGGTACCCGAATTGTCGGTTGAGGTAAAGCCGAGCACCTGACAAAGCGAATCGCCCTTGGGATAGACGCGCGTATTGTCCCGGGAATAATAAACGCCTTCGGGATTGGCTTCGGCCAGCGTCTCTATCGCGCCCTTGCCCACGTGCCGCGCCACCGTAATCTCCGACGCCTTGACCGATTCGAGTTTTTTCAACAGCGTGTCGCCGTCCACCCCGAGACAATCGGAAAGCAGGCGCGCGGTGCCCGTCTTATCCTTGACCGCGTTGGAGCGGGCAAACACCGTATAGGAGGTATTGTTTTCCGCCAGCACCACGCCGTTGCGGTCGGTGACGAGGCCGCGCTCCGCCACGACGGGAATTTCGCGCATCCATTGATCCAAAGCACGATAGCCCAGTTGACCGCTCCAGACGACCTGTACGTAAAAGAAACGGCCCGCTAAAATGCAAAAAAGAAAGGTTATCGCCGTGAACACGGCAAATAACCTCTTTCGTAAAACAGATACAGAATAATCGGTTGTCGGTTTTTTAATGGTCGTTCTCTCCTTCCGGAAATTTTTTTACTTATCGTCGAGAATCATTCCGTGTTCCTGCGCGTACTCCAAAATCTTTTCGGGAGACTTGGCTTCCTCGATACGGCCTTCCAGAGCGGCGTTCTCTTCGACGAGCGCCTGCCTTTCCGTCTCCAGCCTCCTCAATTGCGCGGATTTGGAGCTTATCACCTGTGTATTGATGCAGATGACCGTCAACATGACGATAACCAGCGCGGCAAACGCCGCCATCACCATTTTAGCGAAACGGCTGAAGCCGTAGCTCTCCTCCCGTACCCCGACGTTTACCGCCGTAACGGGCATTTCCGCGACCGCCGCACCGCCCGCAGTCTGCACGGATGCCGCAAGGAGGTCGGCGGCGGAGACGTCGGGCGTTTCGGACGGCGCAAAATCATAATCTTCACGGCGGATCGTCCTGTCCAGCGTTTCGGGCGTAAACAGAGACGAATTCACCTTGGTGTGTACGTATTCGGCCGTACGGGGCGCTCCTTCCGTCGCGGGTGCGGCGGGATAGGAAGCCGTCCTTTCGGGACGCTCGGGCGCGAGCGTGGGAGCCGAAGCGCGGGTAGCGGCATAAGGCGCCCTCTCCGCTTCGGAAATGCTCTCCGCAAGCTGGGTTGCCTCGGCGTTTCTCAATTGTTCGTAGCGCTCCTTGATGCGCGCGTTATGTAAAGCCGCTTCCTCTTCGGGCGGCGTATATACCGGTGCGGGTCTGTTTTCAAATACCGTAGCCATCTTCTTCTCTCCTTCCGTGTTGCTTGTCGTCAACTCATAATAACTTTTTTATTATCCTTTGTGTTTCTTCTCTCTTAAGGTTCTTATAAAATTTTTTCCGCGATCCTCAGCTTTGCGCATTTGCTCCTCGAATTGTTTCCGAGTTCCTCCGCGCCCGCCGTGATCGGTTTGTGCGTAATAATTTTAATTTCCCGTTTCTTTCCGCAGACGCAGACGGGAAAGCTCTTGGGACAGGTGCACGGCGACTCCAGATATCTGAACGCCTCCTTCACCGCCCTGTCCTCGAGGGAATGAAAGGTGAGGATCGCAATCCGTCCCCCCGTTTTCAGCCGCCCGACGAGGGCGAGCACCAGCTCGTACAATCCGTCCAGCTCGCCGTTGACTTCTATCCGGAGCGCCTGAAAGCTCTTTCTTTCACACGGCGCCCCGAAACGAAATTTTGCGGGGATACTGCCGCGTATCACGGAAGCGAACTCGCCGCACGTCTCAAAGGGCTTGGTCTCCCTGTATTTTACGACGTTCCGCGCAATCGGACGGGCAAAGTTTTCTTCGCCGTACGCCTTGAAAATAAACGCAAGCTTTTCTTCCGTATAAGTATTGAGCACGTCTTTCGCCGTCAAAGGAGCCGTTTGGTCCATTCTCATATCCAACGGCGCGTCGGCGGCCCGATAGGAAAAGCCGCGTTCGGCGTCGTCGATCTGATGAGAGGAAACCCCGAAATCGAGGAGCGCTCCGTCGAGCTTTTCCACGCCCGCCCGGTCGAATACTTTTTCAAAATCCTTGTAGTTGGATTTATAAATTGTATATCTGCCTTCAAACGGGGAAAGTCTCTCCTCTGCCGCGGCGATCGCTTCGTCGTCCAGATCTGTGGCGATCAGCCTGCCCGAGGGCGAAGTCCTTTTAAGTATCTCGTAGGAATGTCCGCCTCCGCCCACCGTGCCGTCGAAATAGATTCCGCCGTCCTTTAAGGAAAGGCCTTCCATACATTCTTCCAGCATAACGGGCTTATGCGAAAATTCCAGCATCTCTTAAATCCCCAGTTTTTTGAATTCTGCGTCGTAGTCCGCGCCTTCGAGATACGCATTATACCGCTCCGCCGACCAGATCTCCAGCCGCTTGCCGCGGCCGACCGTGACGACGTCCTTTTTGATCCCCGCGATTTCGCGGAGCCTGGAAGGAAGCACTACCCTCCCCTGTCCGTCCTCTTCCGCCGAAAATATCGAGCTGAAGAACAACAGGGACGCCTTGGAGGATTCGCCCAGCCGTTCTTCCGAAAGCTCCTCGACGGTCTCCTCAAGCACTTCGTCGGGAAAGACGTAGATACAGCCGTTCATGCCGCGGGTAAAGCTGTACGTCTTTTCGTTGTGCTCGCCCGTCAGGCCTTTTTTGAACTTTGCGGGAATCCGCAGCCGACCTTTGTCGTCCAGCTGATGTTCGTAAATTCCACAAAACATATTGGCCATATCTTCACCTCCCCCTTTTATATTTAGTAACTTGTCTCTATTATATAACCATTCTTGCCCCTTGTCAAGTTTTTTTTGCAAATTTTTCAAAAAAAAGAGTAAAATTTTGGGATTGATGACCACATTTCTAAATATTACCCCTATTTCCCACATCGAACATTTGTTCGCACACCCTTTTATCGGTGATTTTTCCGCTTCCGAGGAAAAAAACGCGAGAAAAACCCCTTTTTTCGGGGCAATTTTCCCGATTTTTCAAAAAGTCGCGCGAACAAGTGTTCGCTTTTATGTTTTTTTCCTTTCCCTCGAGACTGCCCGTTTCAAGGGGCAAAACGGGGGCAAAGGTGGTCGGCAAACATAAAAAATCAGAATCTGTGGTCACGGGTGGCCAAAGGGAGTCAATTTTTTCCGCTTCCAATGCCAAGGGGTAAGCTTTTTCCGTTTCCAATGCCAAAATGTCGGCGAGGCGGCGGGAAATCCCCTCGTTGCCGTCATAGACGGGACAGCCGTAAAATATTTCCGCCTTTTCCTTTAAGAATATATAATGCGTACACCCCAGCACCACGGCATCGGGCTTCCCTTTCGGGAAAAAGGAAGCGAAATCGTAACCCTCGCCGGAAAAGAGATGCTTCTCCACCGCCCCCGCCAATCCGTCGCATGCATAGGCGCAAAGCTCTGCCTGCGGATATTTTTCCATGGCGCGGAGACAGAGCCTTTGAAATCTTTCGCTCTCAACCGTGGCCCGCGTGGCAAGTATAAAGATCCGTCCCCCCTTTTTCGCCGCGGGAAATACGGCGGGTTCCGCCCCGATGACCGGGAAGGGAAAAGACTTGCGGAATTCGTCGGCGCACACCGCCGTCACCGTATTGCAGGCAATGACGGCGGCTTTTACGCGGAGCTTGCCGAAAAGCCCGAAGGCCTCCCGGGCGTATTCGCGGATCGTTTCGGGCGGCAAGTTGCCGTAAGGCGCGCGTTTGTTGTCCCCGTAATAATAGACGGGCAGGCCGCCGCAGACATTAAGACAGGACTTAAGTACGGTCAGCCCTCCTATGCCGCTGTCGAAAAAACCGACGCCCCCGCCGGGAATATCCATATTACCCTCCCGAAACAAAAAATTTTCCGAAAATTTGCCGATTTTCGGAAGAAACACCTCAAAAACAGTTTACAAGCCCGATTATTTATGCTAAAATAATCCATGCAAACGAAATCTATTTAAGAAAAACAGGAAAAAATAAGGAGATCATCATGCCTAATATTAAATCCGCAAAAAAGAGAGTTTTGGTTATCGAGAAGAAAACCGCAGTCAACAAAGCCGTAAAGTCCGCACTCAAGACGCAGATCAAGAAATTCCTTGCCGCCGTCACAGCCGGAAACAAGGAAGAGGCGACGAAGCTTTATCCCGAAACCGTTTCCGCAATCGACTCGGCCGCTTCCAAGGGAATCCTTCATAAGAATAACGCCGCCAACAAGAAAGCGAAGCTTGCAAAGAAGCTGAACGCGATGGAAGCGTAATCGAAGGAAAATTGTACTTAACTTTAATTATGAATATGAAGGTCTGCCATTCGGTAGACCTTTTTTTCGTGTTTTATTTTTGTTTTTTCCTAAAAAACGGCCCCCTGCCGCCCCGCGAAAAAATTTTTATGAAAATATTGTAAAAACCGCCTTCAAACGTTTGACAAATTTTTCTCTTTACAATATAATTATCGGCAGTGCGTGAGTTTATTTTAACTAAACTTTTCGTTTATTATTAACAAACCGCCGCCGCGGATTGTTTTTACAAAGAAAAAAGTTTACTTTTACAAAACCGACGGACAAAAAAACGGATAAGGAGAGGAACCTTGGAGTTAGGCGGAAAAATCAAACAAATGCGCAATCAAAAGGGATTGACGCAGGAAGAGCTCGCCGATCGGTGCGAGCTCACCAAGGGATATATTTCCCAGCTGGAAAACGACTTAAACAGCCCTTCTATCGCTACCCTCACCGATATTCTGTCGGCGCTCGGCAGTAATCTTTCGGAATTTTTCAGGGAAGAAGCAAAAGAAAAAGTCGTATTCGGAAAAGAAGAATACTTTGAAAAAGATGCGGACGGCGTACTTTGGAAATGGCTGATTCCCAACGCGCAGAAAAATATGATGGAACCCGTTCTCGTGGAGCTGGCGGAAGGCGTTTCCACCTCGGGCGATATCCCGCACGAGGGCGAGGAATTCGGCTACGTGCTGGAGGGAAGAATCGCCGTCGTATTGGGCAATAAACAATATATATGTAAAAAGGGAGAAGCTTTTTATTATTCGGCGGGAAAGCCCCATTCCATTTTGAACAAAGGCAAGGGAAAAGCAAAATTTCTTTGGATTTCCACGCCTCCCAACTTTTGATTTTTTTAATAAAAACCGCGCTGTTTTTGGAGAACACTTATGGAAAAAAATGCGACCAATATTATCGAGCTGGTAGATGTCTGCAAGGAATTTGACGGCGTAAGCGTCATCGACAATATGAACCTGTATGTCCGCAAAGGCGAATTCGTCACCTTTCTCGGCCCCTCCGGCTGCGGAAAAACGACTACCCTGCGCATGATCGCGGGCTTCGAAATGCCCACGAGCGGAAAAATTCTTCTCAACGGCCAGGACATCAGCAGTCTCCCGCCCAACCAGAGGCCCGTGAATACCGTTTTCCAGAAATACGCGCTTTTCCCGCACCTCAATGTTTTTGAAAACGTGGCCTTTGGGCTTAAGCTTAAAAGAGTGAGCACTACGTATGTCGATAAAAAGGGAAACACGGTTGAAAAATATATAAAGCTTTCTAAAGCGGAGATCGCGGAAAGAGTAAAAAAAGCGCTTGAAGTCGTCGATCTCGAGGGCTTTGAAAAACGGAGCATTTCCACCCTTTCGGGCGGACAGCAGCAACGTATCGCCATCGCCCGCGCCATCGTCAACGAGCCTGAAATTCTCCTTCTCGACGAGCCGCTCGGAGCGCTCGATCTCAAAATGAGAAAGGAAATGCAGTTAGAGCTCAAAGCCATGCACAAACGGCTGGGCATCACCTTTATTTACGTTACGCACGACCAGGAAGAAGCGCTGACGATGTCGGATACGATCGTCGTTATGGCGGACGGCTATATTCAGCAGATCGGTACGCCCGAAATGATCTATAACGAGCCGAAAAATACTTTTGTCGCCGACTTTATCGGCGAAAGCAATATCTTCTCGGGAACCATGCCCAAAGATTATCTCGTGCGCTTCTGCGGCAAATCTTTCGTATGCGAGGACGGCGGCTTTGAAAAAGACGAGCCTGTAGATGTCGTCGTCCGCCCCGAGGACGTAAAGATCGTGCCCGCGGGACAAGGCACGCTGGCGGGAAAAGTAACCTCCGTTATCTTTAAGGGCATTCACTATCAGATTCTCGTACAATGCGGAAGATACGAAATCGAAATCCAAAGCACCGCCGCGCCCCGCTTGGGCGACACGATCGGGCTTGCAATTGCCCCCGACGGAATTCACGTCATGAAAAAATTATTCCGCGTCAATCAGTTTACGGGCGTCGTCACCAAAAAGAATACCGTGGAATTCGGCGACGGCGAATTCGAATGCGACGTCACCCAGCTTTATCCGGGCAGTCATCTCGACGAGGAAGGTTATCTGATTACGGCGAAGGGAGAAAAGCTCGACCTCACGGATACGGAGGTCAACGTCGAAGTAGGACTCCACGACATTACGATGAGCGACGATCCCGAAGCCGGCGGCGCGCGCGGAAATATCATCTCCCTTATCTATAAAAGCGAATATTACCGCTACATTGTCCGAACAGAAAACGAAGAAGATTATGTCCTCGCCTGCGAGGATCTCTGGAACGAAAACGATTACGTCAGCCTGATCATCCCCAAGGATAAAATCAAACTGACGCTGAAAAATCCGGAGGAAAGCAAAAAATGACAAAAACCAAACCGCATTTTTCGCGCAAGCTTCTGGCGATCCCCTACGGATTATTTCTGTTTCTATTTGTATTGATTCCCCTTCTCATTATCGTTTATTATGCCTTTACCGACGGAAACGGAAGCTTTACCTTGAAAAATTTCCGCGAATTTTTCAGCAGCAACGGGGAAGGTCTTATCGGATTTTTTACCTCCAGCACCTGCAAGACGATCGGGCGAAGCCTCTTTATTTCGACAGTCAGCACTATCGTCTGCCTCTTTATCGCTTATCCCGTCGCTTATATCATAGCCAATTGCAGATTGAAAACCAAATCGGTGCTGCTGCTTTTGTTTGTCGTTCCCATGTGGATAAATTTTGTATTGCGTATAAATGCGTTGCGGGAACTGCTGGACTGGATCGGTATTTATAACAAATCGGAATGGAATATGTTCAATACCATTTTGGGCATGGTGTACGACTTTCTCCCCTTTATGGTTTTGCCTATTTATACGACGCTTATAAAGATAGACAACAGTTATCTGGAGGCAGCGCGAGACCTCGGAGCCACGGGCGCAAAAACGTTTATGAAAGTCACTCTGCCCCTTTCAAAATCGGGAATCGTCAGCGGCTGCACGATGGTTTTCCTTCCGTCCATGTCCAATTATGTCGTTTCCAAATGGATGACAAACGGAAAAATAACCATTATCGGTTCTTTTATCGAAAAGTATTTTTTCTCGGGAGACTGGGGGTACGGATCGGTAACCGCGTTGATCCTGTTGCTTCTTATGTTTCTGATCACATGGCTGACGGGCGGATTTAAGGCCGAATCGAAGACGAACACGAGAGGTGCCGTTTTATGAAAACAGTAAAATGTATTTTGAAATGGTTTTTTATCGGACTTGTCATTCTGTTTATTTATTTTCCCATCGTTTTTCTTTCGTTCAATAGCTTTAACGCGAGCGACTATATTCAGGTATGGAAAGGCTTCAGCCTTAATCACTATAAGTTTTTTTTCAATTTTGACAACGACCCGCTGCGGATCGTCATAAATACGCTGATCCTGTCGGCAGTGGTAGCCACCCTTTCCACCGTATTCGGAACCATAGGCGCTATAGGGATTTTCTATTGTAAAAAGCGGACCTCCTCGATACTGACCGGGATAAATCAAATTCCCGTCATAAACGCCGATGTGGTAACGGCTATTTCCCTCGCGCTGCTTATAGCAATTTTGGGAATAGATAGAAACACTTTTATTCCTCTCGTTTTGGGACAAATGGTACTATGTACCCCGTTCGTAATTTTATCCGTTATACCAAAATTGGAACAGATGGACCCCAATTTATACGAAGCGGCCTTGGATTTAGGGGCGTCGCCGAGAAAAGCGCTTTTTTCCGTCGTTATCCCTCAGATACTGCCGGGCATTATTTCTGGCTTTCTCCTTGCCGTCACCCTTTCTTTGGATGATTTCGTCATAGCCGACTACACCAAGCCCGACACGTTTCAAACCATCAGCACTCATATCTACAATTTGAGAGCAAACACCGCAGGCACAAAGACCAAAGCTTCCTATTGGGCTTTTACCGCTATTATTTTCTTAATTATCGTAATTGTGCTTGTCATCGCAAATATAATTTCTTATAAAAAATCAAGGAGCAAAAAACAATGAAAAAAATTATTTCCACAGTTCTTTCTCTTTCTCTTCTCTCGTTTTCCGCATTATCTATGGCCGCGTGCGATACCCGCCCCGTACTGAAAGTTGCCAGTTGGGTGGATTATATCGATATGGGCGGAGACGACAGCTACGTCAAGGGAAGTAAAAGCCTCGATAAAGAGTTTGAAGATTGGTATTACGAGCAAACGGGTAAAAAAATCCGGGTGGATTATATTCCCATGCAGGACAACGAAAACATGTACACCAAACTCGATATCACCAAAAATACTTACGATCTCCTCTGCCCTTCCGAATATATGATCATGAAAATGGCGGCGGAAAATTTACTTGAAAAATATCCCGAATCATTTTTCGACACTTCGATCGAGACCAATTATTATGCGAAAAACGTTTCTCCGTATATCAAAAATATTTTCGATAACGGAAAGACGACAGACGGCTCCTCTTGGAGCGATTACGCGGCGGGCTATATGTGGGGTACGACAGGTTTTACCTTTAACCGGGCAAAAGTCGAGCCCGAAGAAGTTAAAACCTGGTATGCTTACGATAAGAGCCATATCATTTCCGCGAAAGAAAATGTCCGCGACTCTTATTTCGAAGGTCTCGGCATGTATTATGAGCAGGAATTACTGGCTCTGAAAGGACAGCTTGAGGCGGGAACGATTACCCTCGAACAGTACCAAACCGCTTTATCCCAAAAGATGAACGACACCGACGCAGAAACCATGAAGGCCGTCGAAGCGCTTCTCAAAAGCAAAATGAACGATAAAACCAACAAAAGCTTCTGGGGCTTTGAAACAGACGAAAAGGCCCCCGTGTTTTCCGGACAAATCGATATTTCCTATCAATGGAGCGGCGATGCCGTATATATCATGAACGAGGCGGACGGCAACGATTTACGTTATGATTATTGCGTGCCCGAAGCGGCGTCCAATCTTTGGTTTGACGGATGGGTAATGCAGAAAGGAGCCAATGTGGAAGCCGCCACCATGTTCGTCAACTTCCTCTCGAAGCCGGAAAACGTTATCCGAAACATGTATTATATCAATTATACCAGCTGTATCGCAAATGAAACGATATTTGAATATATCGAAGAAACGTATGCCGCACAAAGCGAAGATACAGTTGAATACGATCTCAGTTATTTCTTTGGGGACGGACATAAAATTACGGCAGACAAGGAACAGCTGACCCGCCAGCTTTTCGCGCAGTACCCCGACGAAGAAACCTTAAAGCGTTGCGTTATTATGAATTACTTCGACAGCGACGCCAACAGCCGCGCGAACAAAATGTGGAACAACGTACTCGCAGGTTAATCGTTTTCCTGAAATATAACAAAACCGCTTTCTCCGATATTCTTTTCGGAGGAGGCGGTTTCTTTACAATTCGTTTGATAAGCTCAAATCTTTTTGAGGAATTTCTATAGGATCAGAAGCATAACGGGCATCGTGACGATACACAGCATCGTGCCGAGCAGAAGCATATTTGCAGCGTCCTCCTGCCCTTCCCCCAGCAATTCCGCAAAATTAAGCACGACGCTCGCGACGGGACAACAGGCCATAATAAACATGGCCTGTCTGATGTATCCCTCCCAGGGAAGAAGACAGGCGACGCCGAGCGCCAAAAGCGGAAAAATCATCTGCTTTACAAGAATAATTAAATATTGCAGTTTTCCCGCAAATATTTTCTTAAAGCTCATGCTTCCCAAACGGATTCCCATAATGATCATACACAGCGGCGTGGTCATTTTTCCGACAATGGAAACCGCACCGTAAAGCTGTCCGGGAAGTTTTATATTCAGCATAAATAAAGGCAGAGCCACGGCCATAATGATAACGGCGGGATTAAGGACAATCTTTTTGACGGAAATATATTTCCTGTCGTGAGTAATAATCGCCGAAGCCACGGTCCACCCCAATAGGCTCATGGAGACAAAATACATGTTAGAAAAGACGACGGCGTTTGTTCCCGGCAGCAGAGCTTCCAGGATTGGCACCCCGAAAAAGGCACAGTTGCCGAAGGTACTCGCAACGGTATATATTCGATATCTGACGTCCTGCTGTTTCTTACGGAACAATAAATAAAAAGTCCCTATCGTCAGCAGCTGCACCACAGTAATCGCCAACAGGAACCACAGCATATCCCTAAAGAGCGGCCAGGTAAAATCGACGCTGTCAAAAGTATATAACGTTAAACACGGTTGACAGACATACATCAATACTTTAGAAAACGCGGGCAACGAATCCGTATTCACAGCCTTGAGCTTCGATAAAATAAATCCGGGAACGGCATAAAGCAACAGTATGCCCACCGATGTCAACGTCAATAAAAAATCCATTTTTACCTCTTAACAAGCGTCTCGAAATTCAGCCCGGATTTTCCCGCTTCGTTTTCTTTTGAATACGGCTCCGCTTTCTTTTAGCGCAACGGTTATATTTTATTACAATTTCCTTTCTTTGTCAATAAATTATGTCGATCTAAACAGATTTTTACAAATCCGCCCTTGATCTATGCCAGACATGATTACTATATCTATCAACGTACTACGACACGCACAATTATTATGCGTGACATAAACGGCGGAAAGGCACGTATTACGCCAGACATAATTATTATGTATGACATAATACGTGCCTTTCCGCCGTTTTATCAAAGCTTCTCCCCTACAAGCAAAAAATCGGACCTTTTTCTAAGAAAAAGGCCCGATTTTACGTCATTTTTTCAATGATTACCTTATGATACGCCCGCAGATCAATTTGACTCCGTAAGGCACCTTTACTTTCATTTTGCCGTCCTCTATTTCTATATGCAAAATGCCTTTTTTAAGCGGAACATCGCCTTTCACCCACGTCAATCCGCCAAGCGAGGGGGAAACACGGACGGTATCTCCTCCGTTTTCCACTTTGACGCCGAGCACCCGTTCTACAAGATACGGCAATACTCCCGAGGACCAGCCGTGGCAAAAGCTGTGACGATATCCTAGATAGCAGTACGCCCCGAAATCTCCATGGATATCCTTTTCACCTTCTTCGGGCAGCCTCGTCAAAGGAGCGGCCTCCTGCATCCAATCGATGTCGAAATCTTCCCAAAAAGTAGTTGCGCCCATCTTCAGCATACCGCCGTAATATTCTTTGGCGATCTCCAGCGCGCGGGAGGTATCCGAAGCACGATCGATTGCGGATAAAAGAAAATAACTCATAAACGTGCTCATACCCTTTGCGCCGCCCGTTAACAGCTTCTCTTTTTCGGTATCCGTTATGTTTCCGAGCGCAAAATCTTTCAAAGCGATGATCTGTTTCTTTTCTTCCACCTCAAATTCGCGGGCCGACAGCTTTTTCGATATCTTTTTGCAAAGCGTCGCATCGGCCCCGAGATACTCCATAATTTCCTTCGCGGCGTCTATGGCCGCTACGGCGATCATGTGGACGCCTGCCGGCTCGTCGGGAGTGTCGTGCGTCGGCCAATCGACAAGATTAGATTTGAAATGAGTATTTCCGTCCTCGGAGACATAGGCGTCGATCGAACGCAGCAATCCGTCGATATATTCCTTTTGTGCGGCGAGATATCTGACGTCTCCAGTCCGACGATAATACTCTCGGAGAATAATCATCCACCACATCGAATACATGGGAATCCCGTTCATCCATTGATCGGCGGGCGTCTGGTCTTTTACGAGATCGAGCGAACGGACAACGGGCGACAAATCGTCCGTGAGATTTTCCAAAGACAACAATTCGGGATAAATGTCCCCGATCCATACAAGCCTGTCGCGCTTGATACCGTCCCATAACACACCGCGACGCACGCACAGCTCTACCGTTCTTGCCGCCGTCGCATAAATATCGTTCAAAAGAGGATCGGAACACTCGAAAGAGCCTTGAATATTCACTTCGGAATCCAAAACCTCTGCCACCACGCTTTTTAAGCTTATTTCTCCCCCGACGACATCTATACGCAGAAAGCGAAACCCGCTGTCAAAGAAGGCTGAATCGGAAAGGCTTATCACAGGTACGGTCAAATCGCGGTAAGCGTGCGCGTTTTGACTATTCTTTTCTCCAAGCTCGGCGCAGCATTCGCCCACCGATTCGCCCAGCCGAAGCCGCATTTGAGCCGTAAGCGCAGCTTGATGAACCAAAATACGTATGCCGCCCGCTATTTCTCTCCCAAAATCGAGAATGACGTGGCCGCCGTCGCCGATCGTCGTAATCGAATTTTCGACAAGCATGATCTGTAAAGGTTTTTCGTCCAGAAGCTTTTCCGTGCCTTCCGCTTTTGCTTCGTCTATGACAGCACACGGGAGGCATACCGTATAAGAATGTTTCATATTTCTCCTTTTTTATCGGGCGAAGGCGTCTTGCGCCGAATCGCCGCTTTTTTCGTTTACCGATACAGGCCCTGGGGAATCGGCTTATACTCTACCCGCCATTCGCCGTCGCAAAGAAAGCTTTCGGGGCCGTAACAAGCCTGCGGATAGAGCTGATAGAGAGGGCCAAACATATTTCTGCGAGGAAACGCAAGCTTGAGCACCAATTCGTCCCTTAAACTCACCTGCGTCGCGTACGGCGCGAAAGCCAGCGTCTTTTCTTCTTTTCCGCCGCGAACTTTCATCACAGCGCAACCGAGCTTTTCGAAAGCGAGCGTATAATCTCCCGAACAAATCCCCGTATAATACTCTATCGCGCCCGTATAATACGGGAAGCCCTGCGGAGCGATATCTCCCGCCCTGAGTTTCTTCGGCAAAGCCGTCAGCGTACGCGGCAATTTTACCCCGAATTCTCCTATCAGATAGACAGCCTCGAGCCCGTCGTCCGCACAAAAATCTCCTTCGAGCACAATTTCGTTTTTACCTGCCCCGATCTCTATCGGATACACGTCAAAACAGCGGTCCACCCAATAGAAATCGCACTTTTCGCCCAACGCTCTGCCGTTGACGAAACAATCGAGCTTTCCGCTCTCTTTGGCAAGATATATCTTTTGAGGTACGATTTCCGCTTCGAAGGAAAACGTCAGCTTAAGGCGGCACAACTTTTTCTCCGCCTTTCCGCCGCCGTATTTTTCGACAAACCAGGGCTGAAGCATTGCGCCTCCGCGCAGTCCTGCGCCTCTTTCCCAACGGATAATACGATCGATCAGCAGTACGTCCTTCTCCTTACCGCCGTCCATACAAACGCCGTCCGTTTCCCATATCGCGCAATCGAGCGGCAGAACGTTCGGCTCGGTCAAACGGTAGTCGAATTCCTCGGGTAACACAGCGAGCGGATATTCCTTGCATTCGGTATGTTTGACGGCGTCTTTCGTAAAGCGGAAAATACATTCCTCGCCGCCGACAAGCGATACACTGATTGTACGGCCGGCCGTCGTCTCCGAAATTTCGGTTTTTCCCTCGCTCTTTCCGTCGCGGAAATTCCACTTCTCCGCGCAATAGCCTTTCAGCCTTTCGGGCAGCTCTAACGCGCCCGCAGTTCCCTTTTCTTTATCGAGATTGAGCAAAAACAGCCAGATATCCCCGCCCAGCTCATACGCGGCGTATCCCGTACCGACGGGGGCCTTTATGCGAAATTCGGGCGACAGCTTTTCGATCTCTCCCACCAGCTTTCCGCCGGCCGCAACAAATTTATCCAAAAGCCTGCGCGTCTCTCCGCCGATCCGTCCGCGGCGTTCCCACAGGATTTCGGAATATCTGATCCGCCCCACCTGCAAATAGGCCTTTCCGTTCTCTTTCACGACTTTCCCGTATTTGCGCAAAATTTCCTCGTCGCCGTAATCGAAATCGATCCCCCGTTCCGTCAGCGTTTTGAAATCCTCGATATAGGCGGCGTCGAGATCGGAAATATCGGAATCGTTGGGCGTGAAAATATTCATCCACCCCATGCGCACCTTGCCCCACATTTCCCGCATCGGCGTTAAAACCAACGTATCGCAGATACGGGTTCCCTCCGAATTAAGGACGGCAAGCCGCGCGAAATAGTCCTCAAGCGATTTCCATTCCTTATAAAAAGAGAGCTGATGCAAAATACTTGCGGGATAGTCCCGCTTCGCCTCTCCCTTCATAGTGTACCAGCTTAAATGAGGACAACGCAGGCTGATCCCGAACAGCGCCTGCCAATCGCCCGATTTTTTATATCGGTCGAGCGTCATATCCCAGCCCGTCGCGCCGTAAAGTTCGCTTAAAACAAACTTTTTCCCGAGCTGTCTCGCCACGGAGGAGCACTGCTTCGCGGCCCAATAAATATCGGTATTCTCTCCCAGCACGTCGATCCCGGGATAATCCATATATTCGTAATAACGCATACAGGAGCCCGTCATACTCGTCTGAATACTGAGGTTATCCTCATGCAGGATATGTCCCGTCAAAATAAGGCCGTGCGCGGCGCACCAATCGCGGCAGGGCTTGGCGAAATTCTGCGTAAACAGGTCGTCCATGACGTCCACGTACGCGCTTGCGGCGATATTGAAGTCCTCTCCCTTTTTCCGCCAATAAAGAAGCGGGAAACAGAGTTCTTCCCCGTATTTCTTCCGATATGCTTCGGGCAGGGCCGCCGTATAGGGAGCCATGCGGGCGCGGTTGGCATTATTGATCCCGAATCCGTTAAACAGCGCGCCGCGGTGAGGCTCATCCGTAAATATGCCTTTGATGACGCTTCCGAAGAGATCCCCGCAGCACTGTGCGTATTTCTCGTGCGTGCTTTTCAAAAACAGTTCGGTGACCTCGCGGTTCATCGCGTCTATGTAGGTAAAACCGTTATAAAATTCCTCGCACGCCTGTTCCTCTTCGGCAAATACGGCGTATTCGTACCCCTCTTTTACCTGGGAGTCCGCCGTTACGGAATAACAGTCGATCAGTCGCTTTTCTCCCTTATTATCCTTTTCGAACAAAACGGCGTAACGCGCGAGAATCCCCGCCGCTTCGGGACAGGCAAGCGCATCCGCGTCCGTATCGTAAAGGGAAACGAACCGCAGGCGGTTTTTCCTCTCCCGCGTGACTTCGCCTCCGCAGGTACCGCTCGGCCAGCGATCCTCGTCGTAAAGCCAGGCCTCCATTCCAAATTCTTTCGCTTTAAGCGCGCACGCGCGGACGCATTCAAACCATTCCTCGCCGAGATATTCCGTCCGGAGTCCCGTGCGCGAATGCATGAAAAAGCCTCCGAACCCCATCCCGTGCAGGACTTCCACCTGTCTTAAAAGCTCCTCCCGGTCCAGTTTTCCGTTCCAGGACCAAAAGGGCTTCGCGCGATATTCCGAAGGAGGATTTTTTATCAATGACATTATCGTATCTTTATTCATGTCACTATTATAACAATCCTTTATATTTTTGTCAACGGTGATTTTAACAAAACGGAAAATTTTTCACAATGTTAGTTGGTTTCTTTCATTGAGCAAATTTCGCTTTTCAAAAAGACCTCGCATAAATCCGACGAGGCCTTTTTCTCGATTTTTCTTCAACCTTCGGAGACGCTCTCCTCGCGGATACGGCTCAGCCGCTCCAGCTCGCAGAACCTTCCGCCCCTCTGCATCAGCTCCTCATACGAACCGATCTCCACCGCTATGCCGTTTTCCATCACCACGATCCTGTCGGCGTTGCGTATCGTGGAAAGTCTATGCGCCACGATAAACGTCGTACGCGCTTTTACAAGACGGTTTACGGCCTTTTGAACATGATATTCCGCCACGTTATCGAGCGCGGAGGTCGCCTCGTCCATAATAAGGATACGCGGGTTGCGGATGAGCGCGCGGGCAATGCAGATACGCTGTTTCTGCCCGCCCGAAAGCTTGTCGCCGTGCTCGCCCACCTGCGCGTCGAGGCCGCCCGGAAGCGACGGCAAAAATTCGGAAATATCCGCGTCCGCCACCGCTTTCTGAAGCTCTTCCTCGCTGTAATTATTCAGTCCGTAGGTAATATTTTCCCGTATGGTGCCCGAAAATAGAATACTGTTTTGGGGTACAACCGAAATGAAATGCCGATAAGTCTGACGGGAGATCTCGTCGAGCGGCACGCCGTCCACGAGAATATGTCCCTGCGTAGGCTCCAAAAGCCCGATCAGAAGATTGATGATTGTACTCTTCCCCGAACCCGACGAGCCCACCACGGCGATACATTCGCCCGAAGAGACATGGAGATTGAAATCCTTAATGACGTCCTTGTCGCCGTCGGGATAACGGTAGGAAACGTTATCGAAATCCACCTGTCCGTCGATCGCGGGAAGCACTCTGTTTCCGCCCGAGGCTTCCATATCCTCCGCGCGCATGATTTCCGAAAGGGAGCCGACCGACTCCCGTCCCGACATGAGAGCGGGATAGGCGTTGATCAAAGTAAGAACGGAGCCGTTTATCGAACCGAACAGGGATTGAAACAGCATCACTTCGCCGACCGAAATAATGTTTTTAATTGCCAGAAATACGCAGAAGAAAAGGCACAAGCCGCTTAAAAGGTTGCTGATGACCCACGTAAGCGAACCAAAATAGGCGTTTGTTTTGTCGAGCTTCAGCCCCGCCTGCGTCACCGAATCGATGCGTTTCTGCATCTCCACCGTCTCCACCGTTTCGAGTCCGTGCGATTTGGTAAGGGTAAGCATCTGAAGCATTGTCATAAGCTTGGAAGACATTTTTTCGTTTTCCTGCCGGAACGCCGAATTGGTGACGCGCATTTTTTTGCGGAAAAGCATAGTGTTAATAACGTTCAGCGGAACAATCGCAACGAAAAAAATCGTCACCAAAGGACTTTTACAGAGAGCTATTCCCACGGAGATCACCGCGCCGATGACGTTGGGAATCACTACCTGAACGACGTTGCGGTAGTACATATCCACGCTGTCGATATCCCTCAAAAATTTCGACTGAATTTTGCCGCCCTCCATTTCCTTATGATAGGTAATGGACAGACGCTGCAGCTTACGGATCACGCTGCTTTTTATGCCCGCCGAGGTATTTCGGATCATTTTATCGTTGATCGACGCATTCCACATATGCGTGGGAACATTCTGAATCAGCATGACGGCGAATATGACAGCGTCGATCAAGATACGAGAAATAAAACCTTCGGGTCTCAAGGTAATCATATCAATGACGTCGCCCGTGACGAGCGGCATAATCCATATCGGAGAAGCCTTGAGTATGTAGATCAACGACGAATAAACAAGACGCCAACGATCCTTGCGGAAAATCTTTTTCAGAAATCCTCCGCCCCCGCGTTTTCCGCGCCCGTCCTCCCGGAACAGAGCCTCGTAATCGGGAAGCTTGTTGATTTTCTTTAAGCGTTCCCGTTCCAGGCGTTCGGTGTCTTTGTCAGGTTTTTCTGCTCCACGCGGCTTTTCCGCGGGAGGCTCCTTTTCTTTTTTCTGCATGATAAACTCTCTCTTACAGTTTTCTATTAAATTTTTACGAAAAAATATTTTCGCAAACTTTTTCTACTTCTCTCGTTCTTCGGAAGGCAGGTCGTTCTTTTTCGACGAAGCGGCGCCGAAGCCGAGTTTTTCATATAATTCTATGCGTTCCTCGTCGGAATATTTCCAAACCGCATACAAAACAAACAATCCGACGGCGACGCCCACCACCGCCATGATGGCCATGGTCTGCCAATCGAACACCGCCCCGCCGCCCAATTTGGGAAGCAGCAACCCCGCAAAATCGTATCCCCCGTGTATAAGTGCGCAAAGCAGAATATTTTTCGTCTTCATGAGCACATAAGCGCACAACCCGCCGATGAGGGTGGAATACCCGGCCTGAAGAATGGACGGGCCCACGCCGCCCCCCGCAAAAATATTGAACAGGTGCATGCCGCCGAACGCGAGAGAGGAAAAAAGAAAGGTTTTCCAAAGTCCTTTTTTGTCGTCGGAAAAACTGCCCGCCATCAGCGGAAAAAGAATACCGCGAAAAACGCATTCCTCGAAAATTCCCACAAAGGCACAGTATAAAGCAAATAATATCCAATTATCCGCGCCGGTATGAAGCAGCTCCGTTTTGCCCGTAAAATGCGAATGAAAGGGAAAATTGTTCACGGCGACAAGCAAGGCGGGAAGGAGATACAAAAGATGGGCGGGACGGCCGAAAAGTCGGGTTTTGCCGCGCATCATCAGCCAGATCACCGCTATGCTGCCCACCGCGAGCGGAACGGTATCCGAAATAAGCTCGTTGTTGACCGCGTCGGAAGTATAGCGGATTTTGACAAAATCCAACACCGCCATGGCCGCACATAAAAGAACGATAACGGAGAAGCTGACGATATCCCCGACGCTGTATTTTTTTTCGTTTTTCTGCGGCAAATTTCCCTTCAATTTTCTCTCCCCGATCGCGTATTATATAATCATTTTTTAATTGCCCCTATTATATCATAATGTCCTTCGCTTTGCAACGTCTTAAAGGGAGAAAAAGCAAAATATTTTTATCGATTTTCTATCATGGAAAAAAGAAAAACCGGGCTGCTTTTTCAGCCCGATTTTCCGCTTTAATTTTTCCTTTTTGGGATTGCCTGCGCCAGCGCCGAATACAGAACGTTGATATCGATCGGCTTGGGAATAAAATAATTCATTCCCGCGGCCATCGCCGCTTCGGTATCCTCCTTAAAGGAATTTGCCGTCATGGCGATTATGGGAACCGTCTGTGCCGACGGCACATTGAGTCCACGAATTACTTTGGTTGCCTCTAGGCCGTTCATAACCGGCATCTGAATATCCATCAGCACCACGTCGAAGGTCGGATCCTCCGTAAAGACGCCTACGGCCTCTTTATAGACCCGACGGCTGGTAAGCGCGTCATAGACGTCCGTCAAAGCCACCACCTGCGCGGAAATGGGGATTTCGTCTCCGACGAGGCCGTCGGGATACCCTTTTCCGTCGTAACGTTCGTGATGCCAGCGACAGATCTGAGACGCCGAGATCGTACGCTCGCTCCACGTAAAAAGGCGCATTTTCGGCGGTGATCATGATGACGGGAATGTCCTCGATCCAATGATTTTTGTTCATGACCGCCAGCACCTCGAAGCCGTCCATTTCGGGCATGACGATATCGAGCAGCACCAGAGCGATTTCGGCGTTATAGGTCTGCAATACGGAGATGGCTTCGATGCCGTTTTCCGCCTCTATAATTTCAAATTCCTCGCCGAGCATATCGGAAAGAATTGATCTGTTTATTTCCGAATCGTCGGTGATGAGTACTTTTTTCTTACTGTTTTCCATATCCGCTTCCCGTTTCGTAATTATTTCAGTTCCGCCAATTTTTCTACGACGTCACGATAAACAGCCGCAAATTCCCGAAAAGCATTTACCAGGATATCTTCTTGAGGCGCTCCGCTACGCAAAAGCTCCGTAAGCTCGACGGAAGGGCCCGACAACGACCTCAATTCCAAATTTAAGCATATTCCTTTGATCGTATGGGCGGCACGAAAAGCATTTTGATAATTTTTCTCGGAGATCGCCTTTTCAAGCTCGGAAAAAGAACTGTCCTCCGCAAATTTCAACAAATATTTTTTGATCAAACCTTCATTTCTCAACCGATTTAATACGTCGTTTACGTTGACCCCGAGACTTTGGTAAAATTCTGCAATGTTCATACTCTTTCCAGACCTCCCGTGCCCACGCCTCTTTTCGGCCCCGCACATTTCCATAATACATTGCATCACGAATAATCGGGTTTGTCAATTTTTTATAGAAATCCCTGTAAAATTATTTCTCAATAATCGATAAAACCCGACTTTTTTCGTACAAAAAAAGAGCGACCGTCCAAGCTCGCTCCTTTTTACAGATTTTCTAAAAATAAATCTTGTTTTTTCCCCTCGGCAATTTCTGCGGCCGCCTCCCGTCCAATTTCAGCGTCGCGTTTACGCCGCGAGGAATTTCTGCCTCGCCGGAAAACTCTTCCGACGTCTCTTTCCAAAAGACGCACGCTATAAACGATACGGATAGCAGCCCCGCGACTAAAACCTCCCACAGACCTTTCAACTTTTTTCATCCTTCTCCTTAACTTAACTTTGAACCGCGGGACTTCTCCCGCGTCACCCCTTTTCTTTATACACGTTATAAGCTTTATGCACACTATTCATGCATTTATACATTATTTTTAAGTTTTATCAGAATATTTTCACTTTTTTATGCAAAAATATTTGACAAATACATAAAGATGTTATAAACTATGGAGTGATATACGATGAAAATAATTTAGCCCGACCATAAGGAGATATAATCATGAAAAAGACACTTAGCGTAATGTTGGCCTCGGCGGCGATTTTCGGCTGCTTCGCGTTCGCTTCCTGCGCGGACAGATCGGAAAACGTGAAAGTTTTCAAAGAGCTCGAACTGACGGCGGAAGACTATGCGTTTGCCGTCAAAAAAGGCAATACCGAATTCAAAACATCGATAAACGCTATTTTGGACGAGATGGGAGACGACGGAAGCCTTGAAACGCTGATCAATTCCTATTTCGACGGTACGGCGACATTCACCTATGAAAATAAAAGCAGCTCTCCCCAAACGGGCGACCTGGTCGTAGCGACCAATGCCTATTTTCCTCCCTTCGAATATTTTGAAGGTAACAAATTCAAAGGGGTGGACATTGAGATCGCCTCGAAAATAGCGACGAAGCTCGGCAAAACTTTATTTGTCAAAGATATGGATTTCGAGGCAATCATTCCAAGCGTGGCGAGCGGTGAAAGCGATATCGGCATGGCGGGGCTGACCGTAAACGACGAACGGCTTAAAACCGTCGATTTTTCCCTGGGATACTACTCATCCTATCAAGTTATTACCGTAAGGGAAAGTACTACCCTTTTCGACGAGTGTAAAAACGCCGAAGACGTGGAAAACATTCTCAAGGCGCAAAATTCCAAATATAAAATCGGCACGCAAAACGGTACGACAGGGTATATGTATTCCGCAGGCGATTCGGGGTTTGGTTATGACGGCTTCAAAAATCTTACGACAAAAGGCTATACGACGGGCGCACTGGCAATGAAAGACTTGTCCAACGGCAAAATTGACGCCGTTATTTTGGATAAACAGCCCTCCCTCATGATTGCGGCGACCTTGAATAAATAAGCAATGAGCAAATTTGAAATTTTTTGGAATCAATTTACTCTGGGTGGTTATAAAAACTTTCTCGAGGGACTGAAAAATACGGCGTTGATTGCACTTTTCGGACTATTAATCGGCTTTTTACTCGGATGCGTCATAGCGACGGTAAAGCTTATCCCGAAAAAGAACCCGATGGTCGATTTTTTCAAAACATTATGCAATATCTATATTATGGTATTCCGCGGAACCCCGTTGGTGGTCCAATTGTTATTGATGCATTTTGCCCTCTTTCCCCTGATTGGACTCAACATCGACTCGGTGGCGGAAGCGATGCTTATCTTCGGTATGAACAGCGCCGCGTATATGTCGGAAATGCTTCGAAGCGGTATTAACGCAGTAGATAAAGGCCAAATGGAAGCTGGGCGCTCGCTGGGATTTGGCTTTACCGCCACCATGACGAGGATTATTCTGCCGCAGGCGATAAAAAATATTCTGCCTACGCTCGGGAACGAGTTTATCGCGCTTATCAAAGAGACCTCCATCGTCAGCTTTATTGCTGTTATGGATCTCACAAAATCTTTTCAGGCCATCGCAAGCTCTACCCTCGAATATTTCGTCCCCTATATTCTGCTGGCAGTCGTCTATCTCGTGCTGGTAATGATTATTACTTGGCTGATACGGTTGCTCGAAAGGAGACTGTCGAAAAATGAACGATAAAGAAATATTGCTTGAAACGAGGAATCTGAAAAAATCCTTCAATAAATTGGACGTACTGAAAGGTATAAACACCAAGATCTACGCGGGAGACGTAATTGCGGTGATCGGCCCCTCGGGCTGCGGGAAAAGTACCTTTTTGAGATGTCTCAATCTGCTGGAAACGCCGACCGCGGGCGAGATCGTCCTCGAGGGCGAATACGTATTCAAAAACGAACGTTCCTATCTTCATCAACGGGTGAAGGAGCTGAAAGAGGTAAAAAAAGCCGCGCAAAAGTCAGGCGAGGCCTTTGACGAAAGCATATTGGAAAACGCGGAAGCGGAATACAGGACTCTGAAAGCGCAGGAGCGGGAAATTGAAAAAAAGATCGATAAAAATATCAATCAACATCGCCAGAAAATCGGCATGGTCTTTCAGCAATTTAATCTTTTCCCTCATCTTACCGTGCTTCAGAATATCACGCTCGGCCCCGTAAAGCTGAAAAAACTGCCTAATGCGGAAGCGGAAGAAAAAGCCCTGAAGCTTCTTAAAAAGATAGGCCTGGAGGACAAGGCCAACGTCTATCCATCTACCCTTTCGGGCGGGCAGAAGCAAAGGATTGCAATTGTTAGAGCGCTGGCTATGGAACCCGATATCATGCTATTTGACGAACCGACCAGCGCGCTCGACCCCGAGATGGTCGGGGAAGTGTTGAAGGTAATGATCGATCTGGCGAAGGAAGGCATGACGATGGTCGTCGTAACGCACGAAATGGGTTTTGCCAAAGAGGTGGCGACACGGGTGCTCTTTATGAATGAAGGTGTCATTAAGGAAGAAAGCGCGCCGACGGAGTTTTTCTCCAATCCCCGCGACCCGCGTCTGAAAGATTTTTTATCCAAAGTATTGTAATAAAAAGCGGACTTATTTTAAGTCCGCTTTTCTATTTGCTTTCTTTTACTGCGGCAAACAATTCTTCAACGCGTTTCCTCATCGTGGGAGGAATAAATATCCGGTCACCGTATCTTATAGAAAACAACCATATCCGTCTCCTGCTTGCTTAAACGTTTCTCCGCAAAACAACGACGCGTCTCCCGCTCTGCCTTTACAAGACTTTCCGTTACTTTGCTTAAATAAGCGAGATCGGCACGGAGGTTTTCCTCAATCTTTTCTCTTGACCAACATTGGTTGTATGCCGTAAAAATACCGACGCGTGCACTGCGATGATAAAACCGGACTTTACTTTCATTCTCCGTAAGAGACTGTAACCATCTCTGATATAGTTTAATCAGTCAAGCGTTATATAACAAATTTTTTTCAATAAAATTTATTCGCGTTATCGCGGACGAAGTCAAATGTATATCGACGACATACGGGAAATCAGCGGGTTATATTTTGAAATGCGTCGGACTTTACCGACTTCAATATTTTGGTGATAAGGACGGGCGTAAGGTGCGGGAAAAACTTGTATCCGAAATTCATAAGGTGCGCGTCGAGGCCTATGATTTTTCTTCTCGTTCCCTTCCCAATCGTCTTGATGATTTTATCGGACATGCGATCGACAGTCATGCTGAATTTTTGAAAAAACGTTTTGCTTTTCGCATCGAAATTTTGAAAGCGAAATACGTCCGTATCGGTAAATCCGGGCATAACGATCGCTGCGGGAATCCCCTTTTCCAGCGCGACGCACTCGGTAAAGCGTTCGATCGCCGCTTTCGAGGCGCAATAGGCGGCAACGCCCGCAAACGGACACAGCGAAGACGAGCTTCCTACGTTGACAATCTTGGGCCTTACGCTCTCTTTTAAGAGCGGCCCCAAGGTTTCGAAGGAATATACGACGGACAGAAAATTTGTCTTAACCGCAAGCTCTGCGTCCGAATTTTCCCCGTAGAAAGAAAAAGAGGGAAGTATCCCCGCGCAGTTTACGAGAAGGTCGGGTCTAATCCCGCTTTTTGTTAAAAAGGTACAAAACTCCTTCCATTCCTCTCTGTTTCCGACGTCGAACAGGCGATAGGAAAAACGTGAAACGTTTTCGCCCAGCTTTTCTGAAAAATCCCGAAATTTATTTTCGTCGCGGCCGACGCCGACAACCGTACAGCCATATCGCGCGATCAGCTTTTCCGCAACCGCACGGCCGATCCCCGAAGACGCGCCCGTGACTACGGCCGTCAAGCCGTTTAATTTATATTTGCTCATGATGTCTTCATTATAGCACAAACTTTTTCAAAACGCAACCCGACGCGGACGGGCGGCAAAAATAGAGCTTCTTTTATTTTGTTTTATAATTTTGTAGAACAGTTCAGCAGACTGTTTTATGCAATTTTTTTATATTTAGCAGGGAACACGCGACGGGGAGGTATAAATCCCGGCCGTAGCAGTCGGGAGAAATCACGACCGCATAATTCCGGCTGTGAGCGACGACGTTATAGCCGCTCACCCTTTTGATACAACGGCGGATAGCCAAAATAAGCCCTTTGCTTTCATCTCTTATGGTTTTTATAAGAAACAGAGCGGTACCTTTGTTGCGTCATCCTACCGAGATAGTTCGCATCGTCCAAAAATCTTTGTCCTTCGGGGGGGGGATTGAACGTCGCTCCGAATACTCCCTCATCGATATACTTGTCGTATATCGTACGTAAAGCGCTTATTTCCTAAGTACCAAAACCTCGTAGGGATATATATCGGTTTTGCCCGAAAAAATCCTGCCTGTGATAAGATCGGTATATTCGTTGTCCAGAACAAGATACCCCCGCTTGTTTTGTGTTTCAACGGCTATTATACCGCACTCTTCGCCCGTGCGCTCGGTCAGAATAACGTTTTTGCTCGCTTCGGCTATCGGGGGCTTATTGATAAGTCGCAACAAATCGCCGTGCGAAATCACACTGCCCGTCAATATTACTTTCCCCTTACCCACCTTTTTCTCCGTGATCACAGAAAGAGGCGAAAATTCGCCGCCGACGTAGTGGGCCAGACTCCGGGTGCCCTCGTTACACTCGTAGGCGTCGTAGCACATGCCCACGGCGCACTCGCCGTCGTTTGTCCACTGTGCCGTGAATATCTCGTTTGCGACAGGCTTCTGATATTTTACGTACACCCCCGCAAGTTCTTCGAGAAACGAATACGGCGCCTCCGTGTATCGCCTCACGTTCGCGTCCATAATGTCCGTCATCGGCCCCGCAATCCAGGTTCCGCCTTTTTTTATCCACTCGAGCATACGCTCCTTTAAGCCGTTCTCGTCCGCCGTGGAGAGGAACGGAGATATAACGACTTCGTAGCCCTCCAAACTATGCGCCGTATCTATCACGTCCACGTTATAGTGGCGGAATGCCGCGTAATACTTTTGAATAAGCGTTTCGCGGTAGTCGAAGCCTTTGAGTAAAGGCGCGCAGTCGTAAGAGTTATGCGCCGTGCTCGAATAATGCAGAGCAATTTTGCTGCGAATGCGGGTATTCGTTAAAAATTCCCCGCATTTTTCAAACTCTTTTGCAGCTTTTTGTACTTCTTCCGAAACCCTGTACGCTCTTCCCGCGGGCGAAAAGAGCGCGCCGTGTCCCAGCTCGTGTCCGTTCGGATGGGTACGAAACAGCCAATATAAATTCATTTCCGCCCCCTTTGCCATCGGCAGCCATGTATTCGCATAGCAATTCCCCACGGGGCGGTATCCGCCCTCCGCATACTCGCTTCCGTTCCACCCCACTTGTGTTTCCATTACCCAAAACGGCCTATCCTTTACGCTGCGCAAAAAGTCATAGGAAAACGCGTTGCAGGGAAGCCGTTCTGCGGCGTCATAATGGTTATACTGCACCACATCCAATTTTTCATTAATATCATAATAGCTCATCGAGTTATGCGCCATCATGTCCGTACCCACGTTTTCGCAACCGTAGCCGTGTAAAATCTCGGCTTGCTCCTCCACGTAGGTTTTGATTTGTCCGTAATGAAAATCCCGCCAAGCCTTCCTAAGCGAAGGGTGTTTCCACTGCCCGGGATAGGGCGGCTCGATAGCTTCAAACGTATCGTAACTTAAAGACCACCTCGTCATCCCCCATGCCCTGTTAAGCTTTTCTATACTTCTGAATTTCTCTTTCAGATACCTGCGGAAAGCAGACTTGCACTGTTCGCAGTAGCACCCTTCGGAATAAGGATAAATTTCGTTATCGATCTGCCAGCCGACAATCCCCTTATGCCCCGCAAATACTTTCGCCATTTCGGTGACGATAATGCGGTTTTTCTCTCGCATAACGGACGAGGTTTTACAGGTATGACAGCGGGAAGAAACATCCGCACGGATTAAGTCGTGCATCATCATACGAGTTTCGGGATATTGATTGAGCAGCCAGCGCGGAGGCGTTGCCGTGGGAGTACACATGACTGTAGAAATGCCGTTTTCGTATAATTGATCCACCACGCGTATGAGCCATTCAAAGTCAAACTCGTCCTCTTTGGGCTCCATTTTTCCCCAGGCAAATTCGCCCACACGCAAACAGTTTATGCCCAATTTTTTACATCGTGCAATATCTGTTTCCAATTCATTCTCTCGCCACATTTCGGGATAATACGCCGCGCCTAAGTAAATTTTCTTCATTGATTTTCCTTTTTGAACATTCTTTCGTTTCAGTAACCGAGGGAGCGCAAACGCTCCCCCCGTCACCGAATTTTTAATTTATATAATCGTTATATCTTTTCAATTTTCGATCCGAAAATGATAATTGCAAAAAATCCGTATCGACAGCAATAACTGCAGCCCTTTCGCTTCTGACCGCGGCCACAGACGGAGCGGCGTATGGCGCCACGGAAATATTCGTTACGGTGTAATCGTAGCCGTTGCCCAGAAATCTGATATCGTTCGCGTCGTCCGCGCCGCAAGCTACGGAAGCAATCCTCTGCCACTCTCCCTGTGCGTCTTTCGCAAACAGCGTAATATCCGTATTATATCTGACGACGCGCAAGGTTACCCCTTCTCCCAACATAAGCTGCTCTATAAAACCAAATTCTCCGAAAAATTGCCCAAGCTGATCATAATTTTCAAGCAACTTTTGCCCATGCAGCTGATAAATCATGGCATTCATGTTATCGGGCGCCTCAAAACGGAACATAAAGCCGTTAAACTGACCGTTCATGGCAATACCGAACGCAGGCGCGCGCCAATGCCCCATATTCTCGGCTTTCAGCGTAAACTCAATAGCGACGGATTTGCTGTTTGCAAGCGTTTCCGAAAGAACCAGCTGCGCTTCGGGCACGGGGGCAGCCCAGTTATCCCATTCGCCTTTATTCCCCGTAATCCTGATTTCGTGGTTGGCTGCGTTCATATTTGACAAATCGACTTTTTCGGGCTCTACCGTCGCCTTTGCGAAATCGTACTCAAGCACGATTTCGTAAGACGTTTTGCCTTCTTCCGCCGTGAACTCCCTTGCTATGTAGCCTTCTACCGATACGGTATAGGTAACGAAGCAGGCGTTTACCGTTGCCGTACCGTTTACAAGCGTTCCCGTAAACGAGGTTTCGTATTCGCCCCGCGCGGTAACGGTGCCGTTCAACAGCGTTTCCGCACCGTCCTTATGCCCTTTAATCGTAACAGTAATTTCTGTTGCCTCAAGCCTTGAGATTTTCAACGCTTCAAGAGTGGTTTTTTCGCCGCTCTCGTTATATATATCTTCGCCTACCGAATAATATGCTCTGCAGCCGTCTTTTTCCATCGTAGGGGCAACATATCCGTGATAAACGATATCTTCGCTCGCTTTTTCATATCCGTTAGCAGCCTCGAGGGCTGTAAAAGCCGTGCAAACGACGATGTCGGAAATCTCAAAATCCGACGCCGCGCCCATAAGCCTGATTTCTGTTTCTGCGTTTGCGTCACAGCTTACGGTATAAAGTTTTATCCAAGCTCTTTCCGCATTCTGCACAAACAAAGCGAGCGTGGCACCCGTGCGGACGACGCGGACGTTGACCCCGGCTTCTCTTTTCGAAAGACCTTTTACCCAAGCGTTTTTCCCGAGCAATTTCATATTATCCTCGGCTAATTTTTGCGCGTAAAGTTCATTGATCTCCGTTTCGGAGGAATCTGAACCAAGGGTTCGGAAAATAAACCCGCCGTAACCCTTCACCATGGAAATCCCGAACGCGTTCGCGCCCCAAAAGCCCTCATTGGAAAGCTTGAGCTTGAATTCAACGGATACATTTTTGCCGTTTGCAAGTCCGGCGGGAAGCGTTACGGTCGCTTCGGGAACGGGGTTGTTGTATTCCGCCCAGTCGTCGGTTTTACATCCCGTCAGCTTAACGGTAACGCCGTTTTGATTAAAGCCCGTCGTTACGCTTTCGGGTTTATAGGTTTTGGTTATTTCTACGATTTGATAGCCGGAAACCCTGTAGAGCTTCATGATATAGGCCGGGATATCTCCGCCAATCTCAAGCGCTTCTGCGGCGTAGCCGTTTACCGTAACCGAATACTTGCCCTGATAAATTTTTCCGTCCGTAAGCGACAGCTTGCCGTCGGCAATCGAAAGATCGGTATATGCGTTTTTGTTGTAATCGTATTCGCCCGTAAGCGATACCTTTATCCCGCTTAACTCCGCGTCTGAAAGCTTGTTGCCGTCCGAGCCGTAACCCTCTACGGCGATTTCGACCGCATGCTCCGTAATCCGCGGAATAACGATCGCCTCTGCCGTCGTAACCGTACCGTCAGTCAAATAGTAATGCGTTCCGTCGGTATAATAAGCGATATTTCCCGCCGATTCAAGCGTCGCCTCCTGCCCTTCTACAAACGTAAGTTTTTTAACGGAATTTTCGGAAAACTCAAAGCTTGCGGTTACGCCGTATGCGACAATCTTAGTCGCGTCGGCCGCATCACATTCAAACGAACCTATTTTTACAAATTCGCCTTCTTTGACGGCGGTGAGGATAAGCGTACCGCCCAGTCGGATTACGCGGACCTGCAAACCGGCTTCGCTTACGATCGCGTCGTAAATCCAGCCGTTGCCTTCTTCGTCTCCGTTTACGATTTCACCTTCCGCCATGCAGTCGGTAAGGCTAACCAGCCGTCGCACCAGCGATTTGCTTTTTCCGTCCTTCCACGACCAGAAGTAGAAGCCTTTTCCGCTTTCGGTCATCTGAAGCGCATATCTCTGTTCGGTGGAATGCCCCGTCCAGCCTTCTTCGACATCGTCCATTTTTATGGTGGTTTCAAACGCGAGGTTGGTTCCGATATCCCGACCAATAACAAATTCCGCGCCTCCCGTCCAGTTTTTAGCGCCGTTTTTATCCTGCGCAACGATAGAAACCGTTCCGTTTTCTTCATTTACGGTCACCTTGTCACTCGTCGTATATGCCATGGTTTTTACAAGCTTAAGGCTGACCTCCGCCCCTTCGCTAACGGTAAATTTAACTTTTCCGTACCCGTAAAGGAAAGCTTCGTATTCGTCCTCTAACATTTTCGTAATTGCAGCGCCGCCTACCGTATATGTATAGGTCAGGTAATTGCCTGTAAGCTCTATCTCCGTTCCGTTTTCCAGCGATACGGGCGTAACGCCGTCTTTTTCGAATGCGCTTACGGTTACGTTTACGCTTGTTTCCGTTAACTCTAAGCTCTCCTCCGTCGCTATCTTACCCGAAATATGGAACAAGTCTCCGTTGCTTGCCTTCAAGTGCTCCAACCTGCCCGCCGTGTCGCCTTCGGGAAGCGTGCGCCCTACCTCCTGAAGCTCTTCAAACGCAATTTCCGAGAAGGTGAAGCTTTCGCCGCTGACAAAGAACGTAATATCGTTTTTCGCGCTTTCCGAGGTCGCGCCCTCGAGCAACGTGTACCACGTTTCGTCGTCGAGATTATAAGCGGAAATCGTAATATATCCGCCGTTACGCACAACCTTGAGCTGCAACCCGTCTAAAATATTGCTCGCCAGCCAACCGTATGTCTCAGCTCTGTCCCATCCTCCGCCGCAATTCGTCGTATCGTCCACCCAGCATGCCGAGGGATTGGAATTAAGCCCGAGATCGTCCCACCATACGACAAATTTATTTTTGTAAGTATTACCCGAATCCCCTTCGGCAAAACGGATTGCAAAACGCTGCAGCCAGGTATTCGGCTTACTTGACGCAATATCTCCGTTGACCGTAACCGTTGTATAGAGAACGTAAGACCTTGCGCTTTTCATCTCTTGAGAAAGCTTCAATTGTGCCGCAATCGAGTATTGATCCACTCCGTTTTCGCCCTGTCCGCCGAGCGTGATGGAAGCGTTTTCCGCATTCATATCCGTTAAATCGACAAGGTCGGCTCTGTCGCCCGCATTATGGGCAAAGTAATATTCAAGCGTAACCGTACCGAGCGTTCCGCCCTTAACCACGTCGATTTCGCCGTCAAGATAGCCGTCAACCTTAATACCATAATTCTGACAAAGGACATTTTCAATCGAGACAACGCCGTTTGCGCCCGCTTTTACATTATAAACGTCGCCGAAGCCGTTATCGAGAACGACGGCGGTTTCCTCTGCCATATTTTCCGCCTTGCCGCCCGAAAAGCCTTTTAATGTAAACGAAACGTTTTGATAATCAAGCTTCGTGATGACAAAATCGAGTTCGATCTCCGTCTCGTACCACTTCAGCCCGAGAGAGGACACGTCAATCGAGTAATCGTTGTTTATAAGTCCGTCTTTAGCTACGACAATCTTGCCGTTTGCTTTTATGCCCGTAAAGCGATAACCGTCGTTGACCGTAACCGTTCCCGTGATTTGTTCGTCCCAATCTACGGCTTCCGGAACGGTTACCGTTGCGTTTTGACAATCGGCCTTCTTCACCGCATAAGTATCCGTTGCACGCGGGATATCAACAAAAAAACCATCTTGGCCGAGCGCCATATACTTCTGATCGGCTCCCCCATCGCCATACCCCTCTCTATACCACATCAGCCACGAATTATTATCCTTACTATCGCATTTTGCGCCGTTCGTTCCGTTAAAAGAATCCGCTTCCGCATACGTCATATTGCCCACTACGGTAAGCATAGACGCATAGCCTGTTTTAAGCACGGTTTTCCCCTCTTTCTTTTCAAATGCTTCCGCAAGCTTACCGCCGTTAGCTTTTGAAAGGTCCTCGTAGGATAAGAAAAGCTCCCATGTCGTCGTATATTTCGCCGCGGCGTCGCCTGCGTTTGTCACCGTCGCAAAATACTTTAATGTATTTGCGTCGTGATATGCGACCCGGCCGCTTAAGTATAGCTCCGTATAAATCGTCTGTTCGAGGCATACCCCCAGCGAACCGGGGAGATTAAGATCATTCTGATTACGGAAATTGAACAGCAAGCCGATTTTTCCGTGATCGCCCTGTTGATCGTCCGCCGCAGTATTGTAATTTGCCGCGATATGTAAATAAATACCGTCCGTTTCCTTTTTGCCGTTTACAATAAATCCCGGTCCGCCCCGCGTTATATCCTCACCTCCGGCCACATAAGCATTCTGCGTATTATAAAAAGACTTCGTAAGCGCGCCGTCAATATTTTCTTTCACTTTGTCAATACGCATCTCGTCGTCAGAGAGAACGCGGTCTCCCCAGGAATCGGCAAACCTTTGCCCGCAGGACGAGCATTCCCAATATTCCACGCAGCCTTCGGCTTCCGTCGTCGGATTTTTTTGCGGCACGCGCGTCATTTTGTGCTCCACCGTTACGCCGATTTCATCGAGCGTGCGGCTGCCCTCGGCATCCGCATAATATATCCCTTCTTCGCGCGAGCAGGTGTAATATTCCACATTTCCGGGCTTTGTGCAAGTAGCCGTATCAGCCTCGTGCTTGTGCATATCATGCCCGAGCGCAGGCAATTTCACCGCAGCCAAAGAAGTTTCTTGCTTTCCTTCCGCGTCCTCAAAAATCAAATCGCAATGCGAACACATATAATACGCTTCGTATCCGTCCGTCGTGCAGGTCGCTTCCTTTCCCTCGATAAGCGTAAGGGAATGTTTGTTTTTATTTCCTCCGCACGCCGTCAGCGCCGCAATCAGCGCGGTAAAAACGGCGCCGGACGCAAGAAATTTTACAAGCTTGTTTCTTTTCATGGTTTCCTCCTTAAATTTTCAATCGTTCATCGGTTTATTGCTTATTTTTCGCCGACATAACCGCAATACAGATAGATTGCGGAGCTTATTTTCCGCAGTGGCCATGCTCGGCGTAACGGGCGCATAGTTCAGATAAAGCATGCTTTCCTCCCTTAATTTTGAACCGTCAACCAAACGTCGCAACGATATTAATGTCGCCGTTGCAGCTGACGGAAAGTTTTCCGTTTTTTACCGAAACCGTTTTGTCGGCTCCGTTTACGGTAATACTTACAAGCCGTTTGCCGCTGTCGGGCGTTACGTTGAAATTCACCTGATCGCCCGTCAAGCACCAATCATATCCCCATTCCTCGGTCACTTTTCCGCCGCCCGACGACGCAATCGTAATCTTATTGCTTACGAAACCGTCGCTATTGAATACGTAACCCTGGTCGGGATTTCCCCACCCCGAAATCTGCGGCGATTGCTGATAGCCGAAATTATACCAATTTCGGTCGTCCACCGCGCCGTACTCGTCAATCGTACACGAAATCATCGTGGGATTGAAAAACACCGACCGCGGCCGAGAAACGCGCCCGAACAGCGAATAGGGCATAAAGTATTCGAGCTGATAATTATAACACTCCCCCTTGAGAATGTCCCCCTCGCGGAATACCGCCGAAACGGGCGTTTTATCCAGGTCGGTTTTCATCACTTTTAAGCCCGTGGGCGTAAACTGCGAAATCTTAAATCTGTTACCCGCCGTACATTCTATTTCATATACGCCGTCCGCCTGCACCGTTGCGTCGCCGAACGCGAAATAACCGTTAAAGCAAGTGATGTTTCCCGTTGCCAGCGAATTGCTGTGGCATGCTGCGCGACTGTCCTCGATCCGCGCAGCAATAACGATTCCCGTTTCGGCAAAATATGTCGTCATTTTCAGCTTACCCGTTTCCGAGCCCTGAATTTTATTGCCTTCAAACCATTTTCGTTCCTTATAAAATTCCTCGTCGAACTTTCCGTCAAGCCTGATTTCCGCGTCGGGCACGACGGTAGAAGTTACGTTGCCCGTAAACTCGTAGGGCGGCTGGGCAGTCGGCGCCGTTTTGTAATTGTATATAGGTCCGTTTGCCTGCAGGCTATCGCACCCCGAAAGAGCTCCGCACATTGCGACGGCCGCAACGGCGGAAATGGTCAGAGCAAGAAGCTTTTTCCCCTTCATATCAATCCTCCTTTATCCTTCCGACGATAGCCACTTCGGAAAGCGCAACGCTCTTCTGCCCTTCGGGAAGCTCCACCGTAAAACGAATCTTATTGACAGAAATCGCATTGAATTCCGCATATACGTTTCCGCCGTAAAGCGCATAATACTCGTCGTTTGCCTTGCTGTAGATATAAGCGGTATTTTTATCGATCGAAAGCTCTTTGATAAGATAGATTTTCTCCTGCCCGTTTTCCTCTCCGATCAGCGCGATGTTCGTGATTTTTTGGAACATCTTTTCCATTACCTTGGAATTGTAGAACATGATTCCGCGGATATCGCGGGCTTTGTCGAGCGTAAGTTCGAACGTGGAAGTAACCGTCGCCGTCGTTTCCTTTACGTACGTATCGTTAAACGCCCAGCCCACTCGGTTATAATAGGAAATCAAACCGTCCGTGAGATACTCCGCCGCGTTCCCTTTTTCAAGCGAACCGCGTTGAAGCTCGGCCCTTTGCACCGAAGAAGTGATGTCTCCGTATTCCTTGCCGATTCCGAATGTGGGATTTACGGCGTAAGTAGGTCCGTTTACGTGCATGACGTCTAGATCATTCCCGTGGATATCTTTTACCGTAACCCATTTTACTTCGTCAAACCGCACGTGCCGCCCGGTATAAACCAAAGGGTTGTTGTGCGCGTGATAGGCAATGATCAGCTTGTTTACGCCGTCCTTGTTTATCGTGATAAAAGAATGGTGCCCCGGCCCCGCAATCGCACGGTTATCTCCGATATCGTTATTTAAGAGCATGCCGTTTTCGCTGTCGGTCAGTTTTCTGAAATCGCCCAAGGGGCTGTCGGCAACCGCCTGCATCACGCCGTAAGACGATTCATCGTAAGCACCGATCGAAAAGGTGAGATAATATTTTCCGTTATGCTTATACAGGAACGGTCCTTCGTTACAATATGCCGCCGCCTCCTCATAAGGCACCGTTTCAACCGATTCGCCGTTTTGCGCCTTTACGTAGTCGGCAACCGTATAATAACGGCAGGCGGTAAGCGTTTTGAAGGTGGACCAGTCGGGCGTGTACCAGTTCGTCATCTTTACCCCCGCGATAGAACCGGGCGTCTGGCTCCAATACAGATACTTTTCGCGAGTATCCGGGTCTATATAAGGATGGAAGTCGATCGCACGCACCCAGCCGTTGTCAATTGCTTTTCCGTCGATTGTAAAAATCGTATAATTCCCCGCATAGGGAAGTCCTTCCGCAGCAAATGCCTTCTGATACTCCGCGCTGTCCAAAAGCGCGTATTTTGCGTAAAACTGCGGATATTTTGCCGTGTCGATCGTGCGTTTTGCGCTTAAATCCATAGGGACAAACGGACCGCCCGGGCTATCGCTCGTCGCCACCATCGACAGATAAACAGGCCCCGGCCCGCCTTCCATATTTTTGTCCGCGGGCGGTGTAATCGTAAAGAAGGCGTAATATTTTTCCTCCGCCTCGTCGTAGATAACTTCCGGCGCCCAATGCGCGGAAGAACCGTTCAAATCAGCGGGCAGCGACATAAACCCGCCGCCGGGAATCCAGTCTTCAAGATTTTCCGAATAGTAATAGGAAAAACCTGTAACGTAGGCGTAATAATAACCCGTATTCGCCGTATCGTCCAAAACGAGCGGATCGGCGCCGTCGATGGAAAGCTCTCCCCTGCGCCAAAGCTCTTTATTATACTGCGGTTTATCCATATCGTCCAGCTCCTGTCTGTAAGTGCCGTCGTAATAGGGCAATTCGTAGGCGATTTTGTTTACGGTTTCCGCGCTATCTCCGCACGCCGCCAGAGGTGTGCACGCAAGACATGCCGTCAGCAGCAATGTAACCGCTTGCAGTTTTTTCATAGTTTCCTCCTGATACAATATATTTGACCGAGAAAGTGCGGGATTTGGAATAGCACTTTTCAAGTTCCGTTACCTAAGCTATAATGGAAGGGTATTTAAGGTCTGACGTTTTCCTCCTTGTGCTTTTACGCACGCAATTGAGACTGTCAGCTGACTTTCCATTATAGCATTCGGTTTCCGCAGGTTGGGCTTCGCGTCCGTGTAACTAATCAGATTGAATCGGTAATGGTTCTTGTCGGTCACCTTTTTACAAATCCATATCAGAGAGGTTACTTATGAACGCTGTCGGCATCGATGTTTCCAAAGGCAAGTCTACCGTTGCCATCCTGCGCCCCGGCGG